>Ga0210123_1001412_pt1 | contig 12237 bp, 7 predicted proteins | sample Muzzi_PWB_D2_FD_185535 | JGI IMG/M metagenome (GOLD analysis project Ga0210123, IMG submission 185535) | Wetland microbial communities from San Francisco Bay, California, USA, that impact long-term carbon sequestration - Muzzi_PWB_D2 (SPAdes) | ecosystem: Environmental > Aquatic > Marine >... | reverse complement strand
ATACGTCGGGCGTCGCGTCGACCGTTGGCGTCTACCTGGGTGAGGTACCGTTCGGATCGAGCACGGGTTTGGCGAATGGCGCGATCCTTTCGGGCGACTTCGATACTTTCGATATGACGCGGGTCGAGGTTTTGCGGGGCCCGCAAGGCACGTTGTACGGGGCCAGTTCACTCGGCGGTGTCATCAAGTACGTACCGAATCGGCCCAGCATGGACGCAACTGAAGTCAAATTGAGGGCATCCGTCGAAACAGTCGACAAGGGCGATACCGGCTATGACGTATCCGCAGCGGTCAACATACCCGTCAGCGAGAAATTCGCTCTGCGCGCCAGCGCATTCCGACGGTACGACGACGGCTATATCGATTCGATCGGCAACAACCCGATCATCCTTCCGTCGACTGTTCCGTACGAAAGTTACACTCGTGTCGCAGATAACATCAACGAAGTCGAATCGTACGGAGGCCGCGTACAGGCCTTGTTTCAATTCAACAACAGTGTGTCGCTCAACGTGATGGCGCTGGCGCAGGACATAACGAATGCGGAATCCAGCTCGATTGATGCCGACCCGGTCACACTGGAACCACTTTACGGCACCTATGCATCGTCAAGTTACCATCCGTCCACGGATGATCTCGAGTATCGCCTGTACAGCGCTACGCTGGACTGGGACTTCGAAGCTGCGAGCTTCCTGTCCGTGACCAGTTACAGCACATTGCTGCAGGACATACACACCGACATAGAGGCGCTCCTTGCGCCGACACTGACGTTCTACCTGCCGTTACTGGGCCTGTCGACCGGGGAACCCTACGGAGCAATGCTGCTTCAGAATACCGGCACCGACAAGCTGACCCAGGAATTCAGACTGGTATCGCAGGACAGCGATACATTCGAGTGGATGGCGGGGTTGTATTATACGGATGAAGACTCGTACATCGATCCGCAGCGTTATACTGCTGTCGACGTGGGCACGGAGAATGTAGTTGATTTTCCGGTCGTGCTCGGCCAGGCCGGAATTCTTTCAAACTACAAGGAACTGGCGTTGTTCGGCAACGCGACCTGGCATATTTCGCCTCGATTCGAACTCTCATTCGGTGCCAGAGCCAGTAAAAATGACCAGGACGCGACGCAGTTTCTTGACGGTGTTTTGCTCGGACTAGCGGCGCCCGACATCACCTACGGCGAATCGTCCGAATCACCGTTTACCTGGTCAATTGCACCTCGATTTGAAGTCAACGACAGCACGTCGATATACGGACGAATCGCAACGGGTTTCCGTCCTGGCGGGCCGAACATCATACCGCCTGCGGCGCCGGCCAATACGCCGACGAAATACGACTCCGACTCATTGACGAGCTATGAGGTGGGCGTAAAAACCGGCAGCGATCGATTGACCCTGGACGTGGCGGTGTTTTTCCAGGACTGGGAAGACATTCAACTGTTGACGACATTCGGCGAAGGATCAGAAGCGGTCAGCATTAACGCGAACGGCGGCACGGCAGAGAGCACCGGCGTCGAGTTTACGGCGAGCTTTACACCGGTCGATGGCCTGAGTCTCTTCCTGAATGGCGCATACACCGATGCTTCGCTCACGGAAGATGCGCCGTCGGCTAATGGACTGGATGGCGACCCCCTGCCGTACGTACCGGAATGGAGCTTTGGCGCCGGCGGCGACTATGAATGGTCGCTCTCGGGCGATTCCTCGGTCTATGTCGGTGGCACTCTGGGGTACACGGGCGTTCGTCCCTCCGGCCTGGGTAACCGGGATGCAATGAACAATATCATTGAACTTCCGGCTCATACGCTGGTGGATCTGCGTGCCGGCATCGCGACCGGCCGCTGGGCCTTCGAGGTCTATGGCAGAAACCTGACCAATGAACGCGGCGGCAATTCTTTGGACAGCGACAGCCTCCTGCCAAATGGTGCCTACACGATCGGGCTGATCCGGCCGCGGACATTCGGCGTAACAGCCAGCGTTGGCTTCTGATCAGGAGAATCGTGCTAGCCTGCTGATTCTATGCCGATAATCGACCCCGACCAGACGTTCGCGCTGAGTGCCGTCATCATGGTCGTCGTGGCGTTCGGCCTGTGGGCAGAGCGCCGGCCCTGGGGGCAGAAAGTCGGTGGGCCGTTGTTGCTGCTGGCGATCGCGATGGCCGCGTCCAACGTCGGAATCATTCCCTACTCGGCGCCGATCTACGGGACCGTCGCCGGCTTTCTCGTGCCGGCGGCCATCCCGCTGCTCCTGATGCGCGCCGATTTCAGGACGATCTTTTCCGAGTCCGGCCCGATGCTCATTGCATTTGTCGTCGCCACCGTGGCGACCGTTGCGGGCTCGTTTGTCGGGGTCTTGTTGATCGACATGGGCCCGCAGGAAGCCGAGATCGCGGGAACGATCACCTCGAGTTACATCGGCGGATCGCTGAATTTCGTCGCGACGGCAGAAGCCGTCGGGATCAAGGATTCGTCGATCTATGTTGCAAGTTTGTCGGCCGATGCAGTGGGCGCAGTCATTTTCCTGATCCTGCTGATGCTGATGCCAACGGTGAGGTTCATCCGCGCCGCAATGCCGTCGAAATTCATCGGCCGGGAACGGAGCGATATCCCGGACGATCGGGATATCTCCAGTACGCCGGAAGCCAAACCGTTCAAACTCCTGAATGCCGCAACCGGCCTGGCGGTGAGCTTCGTAATCTGTGCGGCCAGCGAAGTCATCGTCGCGGTGTTTCACGTTGAGTCAGTGTTCATATTGATCGTTACGGTTCTGTCCTTGCTTGTTGCCAACTTTGCGAAACCCATCGTGAATTTCGTGTCCTCCGAGTTCGAGCTCGGCACCTTGTTCATGTATATATTCTTTGTTGCGATCGGTGCGGGCGCAAACCTGGGTGAGGTGCTCGGTTCAGCATTGCCGATTATCGCGTTCATCGTCGTTATGGTCCTGGTTCATCTATGTTTGCTCGTCGTGGCCGGCAAAGTCCTGAAACTGGATCTCGCCGAAGCCCTCATCGCGTCGAATGCCTGCATACTCGGACCGGCGCCTGCGGCCGCACTCGCCGCGAGCAAGGGTTGGCAGCCGCTGGTGGCGCCGGGCATTCTGGTAGGTATGTTCGGCTACGCGATTGCGACGTTCATCGGCGTTGCCATAACAGCCGTTCTCGGCAGCTGAAACCGGTTCGATGCCACCTGGATTCAAACTTCGCCCGCCGTTCCTGCTGCTCAGTAGCACCACGGTATCTTCCTCCTTCCGGCCCACACTCGCGTGTATTCGGGGCCGTGAGGGGACGTGAGTGCCGGTGTTGAACTATTGAGTGTTTGCGCTGACTGGTTTGTAACTCAATTACTCAACATGAGCCCCAATATGAACGAAATTGCTATTGGACGCAGATTCCATCTAGACTTTCTGCTGACAAACTGACTGGAGAATATCGGTGAAACAACTGCGACTGCTCCTGTGCGGGTTTGCAGCGTTAGCCTTGCCGGTTTCCTATGCGGCAGACGAAGAAAATATGCATCAGGATATTAGCGACAAGATTCAGGGCGTGTGGAATATCGAGTACATGGATGTAGGAATTGGCGCGAACAGCCGAACTGAAGTTCCCAAGGCGTTCATGTTTTTCCTGACGAAAAACCACTACACCGCTATTCGGGATTTTTCACAACCGCCAGGATCTGATGCCAAAGGCAAACTTACATCCCCTGACAGCATGTTCATGGCTGATGCCGGAACCTATGAATTTGATGGTACCGATTTGACTGTTCACCACATGGTGGCGAAGTTCCCCGTGCTGGGCTCGATGACGTTTGGCTGTTCGATGGAGGATGACGATACTCTCATCCTGACGCCTCAATACGACAAGATGGTCCTGCCGGGACTGGACCTGAAACCTAAAAACGGAAAGATGGGTTATGGCGATGTGGCGACGCGTTATGTTTTCAAGCGATTGGAATAATGCAGGCTGAGCAGAACTCGCAAGAACGATCTGAAGAAAAAAACCCAGGCACTCGATGTGCAGGTCGCCGACCATTGTTCAAAATGGTGGCCAGGGGCGGAAACGAACTAGGGATACACGCATATTCGGTCAGCTAGAAGCGCAGTTTTCGTTTTGATAACAACCAGTGACCGGGGCGTCCATTGATTGCTTCGCATCACTGTGCATAACGATGCATGGCGCATCGCCACAAACCTTACGCATCCCGCCTGTCGCATACGGCTGACTGGCTGACCATCCCTGTGACACGCCGGCGACCGTTGTCGAACGGATCCTCGGGAAAACGCCCGACGCACCTTACGGCAGTGCATCGTGAACGCTGGTGCCATCGCGGCCGTAATCGAATCGTAACGGAATGATCATCCGCTCATAACGACGCCGGCGTCGGCAAATACCTACCCTAGGTTCGCTTACAAGAAGGGAGTATTGCCATGCCTGCACAAACCGACATCATCCGAAAATTATCACTGGCTACGGCCATTGCCTGCATTTTCGCACTGCCTGAGGGCGCCGTATCCCGGAACCTCTTCAACAATGGGGATCTGCAAGGGGCGTTTGTCCTGTCCGTCGACGGTACTTTTGTTTCTCCGCCGCCGCCGTTTACGGGAAGCGTGCTCCCTTTCAAAGCCTCGCAACTCGGCCGTCTGGAATTCGACGGTGCAGGGCTTGCCTGGGGCGAGGCCACGCTGACCTTTCATCATCCGGACATTCCGTTCGGGGTTTTTTCGAGGAAAGCCTACAGTGGCACCTATGATTTGGCGCCGAACGGCAGGGCGATAATCAACCTTGATGAGTTTCCGCTCGAGGTGAACGGAGAACCCGGTACGATCAGAACGGGCTCCATTGTGCTGGAGTGTTATGTGGTACGGAGGCACCTGCAGTTACGCTGCGTGTTGCACACGCTGATCTCCTACCAGCAGGGCCCGTTACCCCGCAATTTGCCGGTAACGATGTCCGGTTCGCTGCAACGACAGTTGTAAGCCGCAACGACTGTCAATATTTTGCCTATGCTTTAGATATGGGAGTGAACCAGCTGCGGCAAACCAAAGCGATGTTCATTTTGGCAATGTCTGTCAGCGCGTTTTCCGGATTGCTCATCGAAGACGCGGCTGCGGCGGAGATTGAGGAGATCATCGTCACCGCCACTAAGCGGGACGAGCGGCTTCAGCATGCTCCGCTGGCCGTGTCCGTGCTTACGTCGAGATCGCTGGAGAACGCCGATGTTCGTGACCATTTTGACGTAGCGGAGCTGGTGCCGTCATTCAACGTCGTCCAAAGCACCGGCCCTTTGAGTACGAGCTGGTTCATCCGCCGTATCGGCAACCTGGGCAGCATTCCGAACTTCGAATCCGCCGTCGGGATATTCGTCGACGGAGCCTTTCGCAACCGCGCCGGCGCTTCAATCGGTGACCTGTTTGACCTGCGCCAGATCGAGATTGTCCGCGGACCGCAAACAACGTTGCACGGCAAGAACACCTCGGCCGGACTTGTCAACATTGCAACCAGGCCCCCGGGCGACGAATTTGACCTGCGAGGAAAGCTCACCGTAGGCCAGGTCGATGCCATCAGACCAGCGGACCTGGTTCGACTGGAAGGCATCATCAACGCACCACTGTCACCGAAAACGTCATTTCGTGGAGGAGGCGTAGTTTACAGCCATGACCAGACCCTGATGAACCTGTTCAATGGCGATCATGGCCAGGATGCGAAGCGATATACCGTTCGAGGGCAACTTCGCTATTCCAATGCCGAACTCCTGGAGGCTCGCCTGATCGCCAACCGGTTTCGCATTGATTCGGCAAAGATGGGGAACCTCGCACTTTTCGAAGGCAATGCGATTCAGGGCATCAACGCGGGATTCGGTGTGCCATGCCCCGATCATGACATCGACGATCGGGTGTTTTGTCGAAACGACGCAAGCGTGGTGAACCTCACATCGAACGACGTCACATTGAACATTCGCGGGAAACTCGGTGGCCTGTCCCTTTATTCGATAAGCAGTTTCGAGGAATATGGCTCGACACGCGATTTCGACGCCGATCAGCTGAACATCGACGTCGTTCGCATCATCGACCGCCAGAAAGGCTCCGGTTTCTCCCAGGAATTTCGTCTCGCCAGCGCGAGTGACACCGGAACAGCGTGGCTCATGGGCGCCTTTTATCTCGATAGCGATTTCCGGCGCGGCAGCGCGTTTCAACCGACAGCGATTCTCGGCCCTGACGCACCGGATCTCGAATTCGTGCCAGGCGTACCCGTGGGCAATGCCGCGGACGAAGGTTTTTTCCGATCTGACTCGGACACGCGACACCTGTCAGTGTTCGGTAACGTCGATTGGGCACTGAGTGACGCGTTCTCGGTCAGGGCGGGCCTCCGCTGGCAGGTGGAAGACAAGAGGACAACGATCATCAACACGGCCAATCACGTCGGGCCGACTGTGATTACGCTGCAACTCATGCCGGCGTTCGCGGATGGGTCATTGTCGCGCGACACTTCGGGTGTGTCCTGGGAGCTTACCGGCCAGTACCGATGGCGTGAGGGATCGGCGGCTTACCTGCAAGTCTCCCGTGGATTCAAGTCCGGCGGTTTCAATGCCGGATTCGGCGCCACGCCGCCGCAGTCGCGCGAGTTCGACGACGAACAGGTGGACAACGTCGAACTGGGGTTCAAATCGTTGCTGATAGACGGCCGGCTACGACTCAATGCGGCTTTGTTTGCATCCCGCTACAAGGACTTTCAGTCGGCCGGCTGGGTCAGCTTGCGGTTTCTCGTCAATAATGCCGAACGTGTCCATGTACGCGGCCTCGAATTCGATCTGCAGACCGCAACGAGTGAGCGCCTCACGGCGGGTGCATCGCTATCCTGGGTTGACGCCCGCTACGATCGCTACACCAACGGCAGCTGCTATTTCGATCGTCCCCCGGATAATGCGAGCGGTACTGCCTGTGACCTGTCAGGGCAGGCATTGCCCCAGGCGCCGCGAATGCGTGGCAGTCTCAACCTGACGTATGAGCAGCCGCTGAGATCCGCCACTTTGCATGGCCGCATTGACGGGTCCTGGAGCAGTGAGTACTACACGAACTCGACCCTCGACCCGCGCCATGTGCAGGAGGCCCACTCACGTATCAATGCGCACATCGGATTCCGGTTCGAACGCTTTGATGTTTCGGCATGGATTCGGAATGCCGGCAACCAGCTCGTCGTGATGCGGGAAGGGCCGTCCAACCTGTTTCCGAGGGACCCCGCCTATGGCCGTTCGTTTGCGATGCCCCGTGCCTACGGCCTGACATTGAGCGCCCGCCTGTAGCCATTCATTGGCCTATACTTGTGTGGGAAGTGCTCAAAATGCGTGACGCTCCAAAGGCTTGCTACCGTTTCGGCGGGTTTCGCCTGGATGTCCGGGACCGTCAGCTTGCGCGCGACAACGACATCATCCGCCTCGAACCGAAATCTTTCGACGTACTCTGCTGCCTGCTCGAGAATTCCGGCCATCTGGTCTCGAAACAGGATCTCGTGGATGAAGTCTGGGCACGGCCCTTCGTGTCGGACAATTCGCTGACTCGATGCATTCACCAGATCCGGGCCGCACTTCAGGACGACGCGGAGCGGCCGAAGTTTATCGAAACGGTGGCCGGGTCGGGTTATCGCTTTATCGCGACCGTCGACGAATCTGCGGAGCGAAAAGCGGGTCCCGCCGCGCCGCATCCCAATGGACGCCGCAGGACGCGGCTTGCCGCTGCGGCACTCATCCTGGTATTGGCTACCAGCGCCGCATTCATTCCCAAGTGGCTCGATAACGCCGGTGATACGCCGACAATCGAGAGAATCGCCGTATTGCCTCTGACGAATCTCACCGGCGCGGCGGATCAGGAATACTTCGTACAAGGGGTTCACGAGGCTCTGGTCACTGAACTGAGCCGTATCGCATCGATCGACGTGATTTCGCGTACATCGGTAATGAGTTTCCAGGATACCGAACTCAGCGTGCCGGAAATTGCCGCGCGCCTGGATGTTGACGCCGTCATCGAGGGATCCGTGATGCGCGCGGGAGACAAGCTCACCGTCACCGCGCAGTTGATTGCGACCAACCCGGAACGACACCTGTGGGCGGATCGGTATCACCGCGATGTTAGTGACCTGTTCGAGATCACGACCGATATCGTTGCGGCAATCGCATCGGAAATCGAGATCAAGTTGTCAGCCGACCAGCAACGCGAAAGTGCTGCGACGTCGACGGTAAATGGCCAGGCCTATGAGGCATACCTGCAGGGCAGGTTCCTTTTTGAACAGCGAACGCCCGATGCGTATCGCATGGCGCGAAAACAGTTCCAGCGTGCGATTGAGCTCGATCCCTCATTTGCGCCACCCTATGTCGGGCTCGCGCACACATTTGGTTCGGCGGCGATTTTCGGCGTGGTGAAGCCGGAGGACGGGTTCCCCGAAGCACGCCGGCTCGCCCGGCAGGCCATCGAACTGGACGACACGCTCCCCGAAGCACACCTGCTTCTTGCCGGCGTCTCTTTCTACTGGGACTGGGACTGGGATGCGGCTGAACAGCAGGTCGGGTTAGTCCTCGAACTCAACCCGAATCTCGCCAATGCATATCGCTTCCTTTCGGAGGTCTATTCCGTCACGGGGCGCTATCCTGAGGCCATGGACGCCGTCGAACGCGGTCGCGAGATCGACCCGCTGCCGCCAACCTCGCAATTCAAGCCCTCCTTCATTCTTTACCTCGCTCGCGCCTACGACGAGGCCATTGCCCGGGCAGAGTCCGCCCTCGGGCACTATCCTGCGTTCTGGCAGGGGCACTGGCTTCTGTGCCTGTCGTTCGCGGCCACGGATCGTTATGACGAAGCCGTCAGTGCCTGCAGAAAGGCCGCGGAGTTATCCGGCAACCTGCCGGTAGCGACAGGCGCCCTGGGTTATGCGTTCGCCCTCGCGGGTCGTGTTGACGACGCTGGTGAAATCGCAGCGGCACTCAAGGCAAGGAGTGCGACGGAGTACGTTGGACCGGCGTCAATAGCGATCATCTACGGCGCGCTCGGCAGGACCGAAGAAGCCTTCGAGCACCTGGCGTTAGCCTACGAACTGCGTGACCAGCAACTCGTTCACGCTGAACATGCCGCTTTTTTCGATCCTCTGCGTTCGGACCGTCGTTTCCAGATTCTGCGCGAAAGAGCACTTGGATCCAACGCCCATAAGGAAATCATAAGGACAAAATAATCGGGCAATAACGACATCATTATGCCGCGGCGCGATGCTCTCCTCGATGCAAAAATTGAGGAGTGTCGACGTGCACGTGAAAAGGATTCTGCTACTTATGGTCTCTGCTCAGCTGGTCGCTTGCGGATCAGGTGATACGGAACCCGTGACACCCAATGTTACAAACAACGCCGCGGGGCCAACTCCCGGCAGCGGCAACTCGTTCGTACATTTCGAGGGGCTCTGGCAGGGAACGATAACGCCTGATGACACGATGAGCAGTGGTACGGGGATCCTGTTCGTCAACGGCTGGGGCGAATTCCGTTTGTTGGCGAGTGACTCGCAGTTTGTCGGATTCCCGCGTCGAACATTCTCCGAACTGGCAGGCAACGTGACCGGTTTCCGTTCGCCAGGCTCGGCGTGGAGCGACGGTACACGGGTGAGTCCGTTCACAATCAGCGGCTCGATTGACGAGGACAATTTCATCGATGCGACTTACTACGGCAGTGCGGGCAGCGGTTCGCTGGCCCTGGCGTGGGTATCCTCTACCGACTCCACCAATATCGGCGTCACCGACGGAATGTGGGTGCTATTCGATGACGACCAAAACTATCTCGCCACATTCGAGATCGAAGTGACGAACGAATGGGAAGCTACGATCACTGGGGCCCATTCGAATGGCTGCAATTATTCGGGCGTTGCGGAATCCTGGACGTCGTTCAACTCATACGACATCTCCAGGTTCGACATTAGCAACTGCCCGCTCATTGCCGGTATCGATACTAACGGCGAATATTCAGGCACTGCCGCGCGAATCGACATTGCAGATGATGGCACGGGCGAGCTTGCCCTGGTCCTCGGCCTGAGTAACGGCGAAAACCAGCTGACGTATTTCCTCTACAGACCATAAGCGTCTGTCCTGACAACGAGAAATTTATTGCTCCACCAGCCCCTGTGACCGGAACCTCGCAAAAACGCTGGTCACACCACCCGGGCGCGCCGAGCAACAGACTGCCCGTGGCGAACGCTATCGGATCGATGCCCATTCCTGGAAAGCCCGCGGTGCAGCCGATCGACTGCAGCATTGAGGTCGGCAGGGGAGAGACGGGGCCACTGCCCGCCTGACCCGGGCGCCAACTATTTTCCCTATTGGACGAGAACTCTGCCAGTGTTGGTCTAGAATCCGTGGGACCAACAAAAACAGGTGCCGGGTAACGGCAAGGCCATGAAAGACCTGATCGCAGAGTTGAAGCGCCGCCACGTCTTTCGCGTCGGAATTGCCTACGCGATCGTTGCCTGGGTGTTGTTGCAGATCGTGGTCTCGGTCAAGGAACCGCTGCGCCTGCCGGAGTGGGCGGACACGCTGGTCATCGTCATCCTCGCGGTCGGTTTCGTCATTGCGCTGATTCTTGCCTGGGCTTTCGACCTGACGCCGGAGGGCATCCGCCGCACTGCATCGGCGGCGAACGACAACACGACCGCCGCCGACGGGCTGGCCTCGATCGCGGTGCTGCCGTTTGCCGATATGAGTCCGGATCACGACCAGGAATACTTCGCCGACGGCATCACCGAGGAATTGCTGAACACGCTGGCGCGAATCCGCGACCTGCGCGTCTCCGGACGCACGTCGTCGTTCTACTTCAAGGGTCGCAACGAAGACCTGCGTTCGATCGGCGCGGCGCTCGGCGTGGACTACATCCTCGAGGGCAGCGTCAGGAAAGCCGGCGAGCGAGTGCGCATCACGGCACAGCTCATCAATGCGGCGACCGACGCGCACCTCTGGTCGGAGACCTACGACCGGACACTCGAGGACCTGTTCGAAATCCAGGAGGACATCGCTAAATCTGTCGCCAACGCGCTGCAGATCACGTTAGGCGTCGGCGGCCTGGGCGGCATTCCGGGCATGACGCGAAATGCCGCGGCCTATGACGAGTATTTGCTCGCCGGTGTCGCCGATGGCGTGGACATGATACTGCCGACGTCGCTGCCGGAGATTCGCCGCTCGGTTCAGCATCTCGAACGGGCCGTCGCGCTCGACCCGGACTTTTCGCTGGCCTGGGCGGGGCTGCTCTTCCTGAATTCCAGCTCGCCGACAATGGGTGCGGGCCAGGGAGAAGCCGAGGCAAAAGCCCGCGAAGCCAGGGAGCGCGCGCTGGCGCTCACTCCCGATTCGCCGTTCACGCTGGCGAACCTTGTCTGGCAAAAAGCGGACGACCGCGACTGGTCCGCCGCCGCAGATCTCTATCACCAGATGATGGAAGCCGCGGCCAGGTATGCGATGGCGGAACACCTGCAGTATCGGGCCGGCATGTTCATGCACATGTTCGGTCGACTGGACGAGGCCATCGATCATTACGAGCGGGTCCGCCTGTCCGACCCCCTGAATGCACAGAACGCGGCGTACCTCAGTGACAGCTACCTGTCTCGTGGAGACGTCGACCTGGCGCTTGCCGAGGCCGAACGCTTTCACGACTACAGGGGGTCCGGTTTCGTGCTGGCCAAGGCGAGCGGCCTGATGGCCGCCATGGTGTCCGGCGACCGTACCGAACTCGATAGCAGGCTCGCCCAGCTGATCGAGTCCGACCCGGACCCCTCGATCGCGATCGCGATGCGCGAGCGCCTCGACGACCCGGAAACAGCGCTCGCGGAACTCAAACACATGCTGGACGAACCCAAATACCAGAACGCGTTCGCCCGCAACATCGTCGCGATCTGGGCCGCCTACTTCGGCGCGCCTGAATTGTCGCTCGAGCTGATACATGATTTCCTCGTCCGCGGAAATAACGGGCGCCTGGTCTTCCTCGTCTGGCGCGGCGTGTTTCGCGACGTGCGCATGCTGCCGGGATTCAAGGATCTGTTGCAGGACCTCGGGCTCGCGGACTACTGGCGCCAGACCGGCAACTGGGGCTATTTCTGCCGGCCCGTTGGGGAAGCCGATTTCGAATGCTGGCGCTGACGCCGGACCCGGGACTTTCCAGACAGGAGGTGAATCCGGGAACGGCGACTTTAATTGCCCAGCGTTGAGGTCGCTGTGCCCGTAATCAGCCGATG
>Ga0210123_1001411_pt1 | contig 12238 bp, 8 predicted proteins | sample Muzzi_PWB_D2_FD_185535 | JGI IMG/M metagenome (GOLD analysis project Ga0210123, IMG submission 185535) | Wetland microbial communities from San Francisco Bay, California, USA, that impact long-term carbon sequestration - Muzzi_PWB_D2 (SPAdes) | ecosystem: Environmental > Aquatic > Marine >... | reverse complement strand
TTGGGTATTGGCCGAGCCGATGTTCGGCCCGATGCAGAGATGGGCTACGCCGCCTGCGAAGCCGCAGCCAGCGGTAATACAGCCCAACAAGAGGGGACAATCGGTGCCGGTACGGGTGCAACGGTCGGCAATATCCTTGGCCCCATAGCCAGAATGAAGGGCGGTCTGGGGACAGCGGTCATTGATCTGGGGTCGGGGGTGCTGGTCGGCGCTCTCATCGTGGTCAATTGTTTTGGCGATGTTGTTGACCCAGAATCAGGTCGGATTTTGGCCGGAGTGCGAAAGTTGCCAGACCAGGGTTTTGCAGATACCATGCAACTTCTAAAAGGAATGACGGGGGGCTTCACCAGCCCTGGGAACACCGTCATTGGCGTGGTGGCAACTAACGCAACCTTATCAAAAGAGACGGCTAATAAAGTAGCCCAAATGGCTCATAATGGCCTGGCGCGAGCCATTCGACCGGCCCACACGATGTTTGATGGTGATACCCTATTTGCCTTAGCAACCGGCCATGAACGACTGGCTGATGTGAATTTAATCGGCGCTTATGCAGCCGAAGCCACGGCTCAAGCTATTGTAGCTGCTGTGCAACAGGCTACTTCATTGGCTGGTGTTCCGGCGGCTAGCGATTTACAATAATTGCTAGCTACCGATAACTCGCCAATATTCTTCGGAGAGTGCATGACGATTTCTATAGAAACTGAACTTAAAAATTATACCCTTGAAAAAGAGATTGGCCGTGGTGATTTAACCATTGTCTTTCAGGCGCGGCGGAAATCGGATGACGCTGTCGTTGCGGTCAAAATTGTTGCGCCTCAATTTACCTTTGACGAGCGGTTTGTGCGGCGCTTCAAGGATTTGGCCCAACAAACCACAAAGTTGGAACATCCCAATATCGTCCGTACCTATGAGGCTAATCAAGAGGGCGATATAGTTTATGTCGTTCGAGAATTGATTGATGCCCGATCACTGGCCGCAATTCTCGAAGACGAGGGGCCATTTACGCCCCAACGCATGTTAACCATTGCTCGACAAATTGCCACGGCTCTGGATTTTGCCCACCAAAAATCAATTGTGCATGGCGATCTATCGGCTAACCGGGTTTACATCGACCAGAACGACCACGTTACCATCGCCGATTTTGGGCAAATGCAAGCCATGGCTGGTACCAGTCTCGTAAAGCAAGGTTATGCTGTCGGTTCGCCGGAGATTCTGGCTCCGGAGCGTGTCCATGGGCAGGGGCCGAGTCGCCAATCTGACCTGTACTCATTAGGAATTCTTTGCTACCAAATGTTAAACAACGCGCCACCTTTTACAGGAATCCCGGCTACAGTATTGCATGCTCAAGCCTACGAACAACCCCGCCCGCTGCATGTTATTAACCCCGGTGTTTCCGTACCTTTGAGTGAAGCCATTGGGCGCATGTTATCGAAAGGGTTAGAATTGCGCTACAATACCGGCGCGGAGTTTAGTCGCGCCCTGACCGTAGCTGCCGAAGGTTCGGCCCCGGTGCGGGCCTCGTCGGCTGCATCGAGCCAATCACTTAATGGAGGATCCGGGGCGTCCACCTCATTATTACGGCGTCCCTGGATATGGGCATTAATTGCACTGCCAATCATCGCTATTTTGATAGGCGTCGGATTTCTGGCTGTTTCGGCTTGGGTTGCTCTGCAACCCACCATCACCTCAGAGTTACCGGCAATTTCTGCTCAAACTACACCAACCAATTCTAACCCGAATCCCATCCCAGCCGAGATAGAAGGAGAACCGACTGTTTCCATTGTAGATACACCGACAGAAACCGTGACACCGCCACCTGCTGATACCTCTACTCCAACAGCTACTCTCACAGATATTCCATCTACCCCCACCACTACCCCAACTCTGGTTCCTCTCCCTACACCTGGACCACCGACTGTTGCCGAGGGAAGCCCATTTACTAATCTTATTGTGGCGCATGGCATCACTGAAGATAACAAACCTGAAAAAGTTGGCCTGTCTTTTGCCCCAGGTACTCCACCCATCTATCTGTTTTTTGATTATGCTAATATCGAGCCTGGTACGGCGTGGACCCATCGCTGGGTATGGGGGGATACAGAACTTGGCGTTTACGAGGACGTTTGGCCCGATAACTATTTTGAAACAGGCACGGCCTGGGTATTCTACAGTCCAAGTGGGGGATATCAACCTGGCCCTTATCAAGTCACCTTAGAGGTTGAAGGACGGGTTGTCGCTACAGCCACCTTTATTATTGAAGCGGGTGGACTTTAAAGTTGACTTCTAAGGTGTAATGAATTATAATTTCATCCTAACAATTGAATATTGTACCTTCGGGGCAGGGTGAGTAGCAAAAAACTACAATTCCCGACCGACGGTGAGGCTGCGAGGGGCAGCCAAGCCCGTGAACGCTAACTGGTTCCCAGGTTAAACCCCAAATTTAATCTGCCCAATACAATAGTTGTTGGGGGCAGGCGGTTAGCGCCGATTCAGTGAAACTCTGAAGCCGACGGTATAGTCCGGATGGGAGAAGGTCATTAATTTAGGATTCCCTCTTTATTAGGATTCTAAAATCAACCACCCCGAAGTGCGTCTATGTACTTCGGGTTTTTTATATCTACTTGCAGAATTGTGAGTGGATATTGTGGTTGTTGTTTAATCCTGGAACTATTGCTTCAAGTTGTTTCGGATTCAACGCCCCGATGTTTGCCTGTGCAACATTTGGGGCGTTTTGTTTTTGGCATAAGGTAAGATAATTCCTCTAAACTTAGACAAGGTAGAGTAAATGGAACAAATCGCTAAAATTTCGCAATCATCCAGATTGCGCCCAGCAAATCAAACAAGCAACTTACAAAGAAGCTGGTGGCGGAAACATCGTTTGGAATTTGTGGTTCTACCCGGTGGCTTGTTACTATTTCTTGGACTATGGACTTTAGTCACCATAATTGGCAACTATCCGACTTTTATTTTACCAACGCCACTTAGTGTCTTCAATGAACTGATTGAAATTACCGTTAATGGTACGCTTTGGCATCATAGCCAAGCCACCCTCACTGAAATCAGCGGCGGCTTGAGCCTAGGGCTATTAGCCGCAACTGTATTGGGATATCTGTTGGCTAAAAACCCTTTTTTGGAACGGCTACTTGGCCCGTATATCGCCGCCATGCAATCGATTCCGGCTATTGCCATCGCCCCTTTATTGGTTATCTGGTTCGGTTCCGGGAAATTAAGCAAAGTACTTATTGCTGCCTTAATTGTCTTTTTCCCAGTTCTGGTGAATACCATTGTTGGTATTCGTTCGGTGGACCCAGGTTTAAAAACCCTGATGCGCTCACTCCGGGCCAATCGATGGCAGACATTTACCATGCTAGAGGTGCCCGCAGCAATGCCCGTCTTATTGGGAGGGTTAAAAATCGGGATGGTTCTGGCCGTTATTGGGGCCGTCGTCGGTGAATTTGTTGGGGCTGACCGTGGCCTGGGTTTTTTGATCAACCTATCAAAAGGCTTGTTCAATACCCCCCTGATGTTTGCAGTTTTAATTGCTTTGGGTGTCATTTCGCTGACCTTATATTTAATTGTAACCGGGCTTGAACAATGGCTACTGGCCTGGCGTCGATAATCTTAACAACCTGAACTCGGAAATTCCGTCGTAGGTTGGGTTGAGCCGAGATTTACCGGCTTGGATGCCATAGGTTGGGTTTCATTCGCTAAATAAACCCAAATCATGAGGCGAAACCCAACAAATTATTGGCCTAAATGGCTCTGGTTACACCATTCAACCCAACCTACTGTTAATTATCAAGTTCAGGTTAACAGAATAAGGAGGCTTTAGAAAAATCATGACGTTTCGACTAACGCTATTTATCCTTGTCATTAGTGCAATGGGCTTGGTGGCGTGTGGAGCCAACACCTCTCAAGAAGCGAGTCAGCCCCCCACAGAACTGCAAATGGTAAGATTAGGGGTCGGTTTTATTCCAAATGTCCAGTTTGCGCCTCTCTATGTAGCCCAAAGCAAAGGGTTTTATGCCGACGAGGGCCTTGATGTTAAGATTGAGTATGGCTTTGAAAACGATTTTGTAGCATTGGCTGCTCAAGGTGAACGGGAATTTGCCGTTGCCACTGGTGATCAGGTGATATTGGCCCGCGGCCAAGACTTGCCAATTACTTATGTGATGAAATGGTACCAACGCTATCCGGTTGCCTTGATGATTCCCTCGTCACTGGGCGTTACCGACATGGCGGGTCTGGCCGGGAAAAAAGTTGGCCTCCCCGGTTTCTTTGGGGCAACTTTTGTAGGCTGGAAAGCTCTGGTTCACGTCGCCAATATCGATGAAAGCACCTTGACCGTTGCAGATATCGGCTTTACTCAAGCGGCAGCGGTACAACAAGGAACGGTGGATGCTGCCATGGTTTACATTACCAACGAACCAATTCAGCTTCGTAATGAAGGGATTGAGGTTGAGGTAATTCAAGTATCGGATTATATTGACCTGGTGTCAAATGGTCTGGTTGTGGGCGAAAAATTGATGGCTGATGACCCGGAGTTGGTGCGGCGTATGGTTCGGACCACCCTACGTGGGTTGGAATATACCATCGAAAACCCCGACGAGGCTTTTGCTATTGTACGCGATGTCATCCCCGAAATTACAGATGATGAGGCCCCTACCCAACGCCAAGTCCTTGATGCCTCGATAGAGTTATGGCGCACCAACGCCTTAGGGCTATCGAGCCAGCAAGCCTGGGAGGACTCGGTCACTTTTATGCAAGAGACCGGTTTACTAGAGAACACAGTAGCAGTAGATGAGCTATACACCAACCAATTTGTAGAATCGCCCTAAATACTCAGGTATGATACCCCTTTTACAAGCAAAGTCACTCTCTAAAACATATGACACAGCGCATGGCAGCGTACCTGCTGTGCGCAATATCAGTTTCAAGGTTGCAGCCGGTGAGTTTTTGTGCATTGTAGGCCCCTCGGGTTGTGGGAAAACAACGATTCTACACCTGTTAGGCGGGTTGATACCCCCAACCGAAGGCCAGGTATTGCTGGCAGGGCATCCGCTTTCCGAACCCCCACCAGAAATAAGTGTTGTTTTTCAGAATCCCAACTTGATGCCTTGGCGTACCGTTTCAGATAATGTTATTTTGCCGCTACAAATTCTCGCTATGCCAAATGCTGAAACGCAAAAAAGAAGTAAAGAAACATTGGATATGGTTGGCTTAAGTGATTTTGCCCAGGCGTATCCCAAAGAGCTTTCGGGCGGTATGGAACAGCGTGTAGCTGTCGCTCGCGCTCTCATCCAACAACCCAGCATTTTATTACTCGACGAACCCTTTGGGGCGCTTGATGCCCTTACCCGTGAGCGGCTCAACCACGAAATACTTCGGCTTTGGCAAAACCAAAACTTAACAGCCGTTATGGTTACTCACAACATCCGCGAAGCCGTATTTTTGGCCGACCGGGTGTTGGTACTGAGTCCCCGTCCGGCCACAATCTCCGCAGAATTTATTATCGATTTGCCACGCCCCCGCCCCGAAGGCATTGAATACGGGGAAGCTTTTGGCGCTTTGGCCTATGAAATCAGGCAAGCCATCAAAGCATGACCCTACACCACATTATCCACGTTAGAGACAAAATTGGTTGCTATTTGCTCTCAAGATGGTATAATTTCATTGTATGACTCGTTTCAGGGAGATATGGAATTGACCGTAAGTATAGGGCAAGTGACAGGTCGTCTGTGGCAAATGACGACCATTTATAAGTGAAATTTTTATTTGCCACCTGCATACATGCAATTTGCCCCCCCTAGCTCTGACCTCCCTGAAATTCATATTGACCTTTTTTGTATTTTCTAGAGATTTAGTTCTAAGCCACCTCATACATATAGGGAGTAGGGGGAAATTTTCCTGAATGGCGAATGAAAAAGTTTTGGTTGTAGATGATGAACCAGATGTTCTGGATCTATGCAAGAGAATTCTAACCACTCAAGGATACAACGTAATAAGTGCCAGTAATGGTTATGAAGCTATTAAAATTGCCACCGACGCAGATTTTGATTTACTTTTGACTGATATCAGAATGCCTGGCATAACGGGCCTGGAAATAGCCCAGACCTTAAAAAAATCAGACCCTAATATGATTTGTGTTACGATGACTGGCCATGCCTCAATGGACTCTGCGATTAAAGCCTTAAGTTTGGGTATCGATGAATTCATCTTGAAACCATTTACTCCACCAGATTTAATTAGGGGTATCTCCAAAGCTTTAGTAAAAAAACGCCTCATAAAAGAAAACTTCCGTCTTCATTCTCTTATCCCCTTATTTGAATTGAATAAAACCCTGATGGGTACGGTTGAGGTAGAGACCGTACTCAATCGTCTGATTGAGATTGCTCAAGATGAAACCCAAGCCGATTTTGCCTGGCTCTATGTGGTGAAAAACGACGACCTCATCGTCCGCTTTTATTCCAGCAATGGAGACGATGATACAATGTCACAACAAGAAGCCAGTAAAAAATTGGCTGAGTCCATCCTTGAAGATGGCTATCAAATAACCTTAAATAGAGATGACCGCAATCAAAACTATCAAATCATCTTAGAGCAACTAGGTGCTATATCTGTTATCGCCACACCTCTAAAATCTCAAATGTCGAATTTGGGTGTGTTGATTTTGGCTCATGCAAAAGGAGAATTTTCTCCTAGCGATAGTGACTTTTTATCGGTTCTGTGCGGTCAAGCCAGTATAGCCCTGAAAAATGCTGAAGCCTACCAACAACTACAAATGCTCGACCACATGAAAAGCGAGTTCATTAATATTGCCGCCCACGAGTTACGCACCCCTTTAGCCATATTGATGGGCTATACATCCATTCTGGAAGAGGATGCCGAAACCTCTCAGCAAGACTTTATTAATAATATCATGCGCAATGCTCTAAGATTGCGTTCTCTGATGGACGATATGCTCAACTTGAAAAAACTGGAAAGTGGAGTTGTCTCAATCTCTCATGACCGGGTGAGTCTCCAAGATACAATTGAAGCGATTGTTCAAGATTTATCTTTATTAGAAAAAGTAGAGCAGCATATCGAGATTAAGATTTCACCTGACTTTCCACAAATGGTTACCGACCTCTCGAAACTTGAAATAATTTTGGTTAATTTAATCCAAAATGCAATCAAGTTTACACCAATCGGTGGTCAAATAACTATTGAAGCCCAAAATAATAACGATCAAACCAGAATATCTATAAATAATACCGGTATTACCATTCCACGAGAAGAACATGGGCGTATTTTTGAACGCTTTTATCAAATTGAAGCCTCGCTCACGCGCGAGCATGGGGGAGCCGGTTTGGGGCTAGCCACGGTAAAGGGTATGGTAGAAGTTTGTGGGGGAAAAATTTCTGTGAAGAGTAACAAGGAGGAAGGCACAACTTTTACCTTCACACTCCCGCTTAACAATTCGCATTTGGATGAAGGCACACTTACATTATGAAGGGTCGTAAAAATTAGAATTTAGAATTTAGAAACTTTTTTCTTTTATAGGTCTAATTCCATTCCGTCTCAACAAGGCTCTTGATTTGAGGATATACTGGTTCTAAGCCCTCTCCTATGTCAAACCAATGAATCCTGTCATCATCTAATCGAAACCAGTTATATTGCTGGCGCACAAAGCGACGGGTCTCTTTTTTGATGACGGCGATAGCTTCTTCTAAACTCATTTCACCGCGTAGATAATAACCTAGTTGCCGATATCCCAGACCCAACATGGCCGGTTTGGTCCAATCATAACCGGCCTCAACCAGGCGACGAGTCTCTTCTACCAAGCCCATTTCTATCATTTTATCAACCCGGCGGTCAATCCGCTCGTAGAGCAATTCTCGCGACATTGTTAGCCCTATTTGCAAAATATGATAAGGTGGCGCTTCTTTGCGCTGGTGCTGGCTAATCGGAATTCCAGTTTTGTGATAAACCTCTAATGCCCTAATTACACGCCGCATATTGCGAGGATCAATTTTTTGAGCCGATTGAGGGTCAACCTCTACCAGGCGGGTATATAATGCTTTAGGGCCATCAACTTGGGCTTGAGCCTCAAGTTCCGCGCGAAGCGCTGCATCCGGGGGCACACGGGGAATGCCCCAGCCCTCGACGACGGCTTGCACCCACTGCCCGGTTCCGCCGACGAGTATCGGCAGCCGCTGGCGCTGATTGGCGATAGCGTCAATGATAGCATAAGCTTGTTCCTGAAATTCAGCCAGGGTCAAAATTTCATGGGGATCAACAACGTCAAGCAGATGGTGGGGGGCTACAACTTGCTCATCGCAGGTTGCTTTGGCCGTGCCAATATCAAGGCCGCGATAAATTTGGCGAGAGTCGGCAGAGACAATTTCAGCATCATAATCACGGGCAACCTGCAATGATAAAGCCGTCTTGCCCACAGCAGTGGGGCCAACGATGACGAGCAGGGGAGTATCGGTCATATCGATAGCGACATCTGGTTATAACTTGTAAATTTCCGAATATTTCTCCTTGACGTAAGAAAGATAAGGTCCGGCTTCAATACTCTTCGCTCCGGTTACCCGATTTATGAGTTCATTGGCCGTAAATTTTCGGCCATGCCGGTGGATTTTTTCTCTGAACCAATCCAGAAGCGCTTCGAACTCACCACGGGCAAATTGTTCCGGCAAATCGGGAATGTCTTGTAAAATCTGGTTGTAGAATTGCAAGGAGAGAATGTTGCCCAACGTATAGGTTGGAAAATAACCGATGCTGCCCCCGGACCAATGAATATCCTGCAAAACCCCCATAGCATCATCAGGCGGGGTCAAACCCAAATATTCTTCCATTTTAGCATTCCAGGCATCCGGCAAATCGGCTACTTTCAAACGCTTGGTCAGCAACTCCTGCTCTAATTCAAAGCGTAAAAAAATGTGCAGATTATATGTAACCTCATCGGCTTCGACCCGAATAAAATCAGGCTTAACCTTGTTGATAGCTTGATAGAAACTATCCAGAGAAACATCCTTCAATTGGTTTGGAAAGAATTTCTGTAGATTTGGATAATAAAACTGCCAAAAGGATTTGCTGCGCCCCACCACATTTTCCCACAGGCGAGATTGTGACTCGTGAATTCCCAGCGAAGTTCCGCTTGCCAATATCGTACCCTCTAATTCGGGGGCAACATTCTGTTCGTATAGAGCGTGTCCACCTTCATGTAACGTGCCAAACAGGGCCGGACCAAACTGATCTTTATAGACCCGAGTAGTAATTCGGACATCATTCACCGAAAAGCTGATGGTAAAGGGGTGAGCCGATTTATCCTGCCGTCCCCGCCGCATATCATAACCAATTGCCTGTAAGGGAATCAGGCCAAAGCCCCATTGGGTGGTCTCGTCATATTCTTGCTTTAGAATTGAGTTGTCAACAACATCTTTGTTTTCTACAATGGCCTGTACCAATGGAACCAATTCTGTTTTTAGTTCAGCAAAAACCTTGGCGACGTGTTCAGTTTTCATCTCCGGTTCATACTGATCGAGCAGCGCGTCATAAATCGATTCATCATAGCCGTAAGCCTCGGCCATCTGGATATTCAGATCGACAATCTTCTCTAGAATCTCCTGAAATTGAGAAAAGTCTTTTTCGGCCCGAGCCTTCATCCAGGTTTGCTGTCCCAATGAAAAGGTTCGACTCATTTCTTCCACCAAATCCGGGGGTAATTTGCGAGCCTTCTCGTAGTCCCGGCAGGCTACTCGAACCATACTGGCAGCATCGGAGTCGTAGTCTGAATTAACCTCGGAAAGATCACTCAAAAGTTCTCCCACCTCATCCGAAATGAACATTTCGTGGGCTAACTTGCTCAAGGTGGCTAATTGTTCGGCTCGTGCTGTAGCTCCACCAGATGGCATAAATACCTGCTGATCCCAACTTAGCACCGCCACAGCATCATTAATGTTTTTGATTTCTTTGAGTTTAGCTTTTAGTGTATCAAGTTTCTGTTCCAAAAGATCCCCCTTGAATCTTTTCCAAAATTACTTGTAGTCTCTACTAAAAATAGGAACGCAGACTTCAGCCTGCAATTTCTGACAAATAAAGTCCATGCTAATATACTTTAAAGATAAAATCTTACTCGTCACCGAGCCGCAACACCGACATAAATGCTTCTTGGGGAATCTCCACACTGCCAACCATTTTCATGCGCTTCTTTCCCTTTTTTTGCTTCTCCAATAACTTACGTTTGCGGGTAATGTCTCCGCCGTAACACTTGGCTAATACGTCTTTGCGCAAAGCCTTTACATTCGCCCGACTGATGACCTTTTTCCCGACGGCAGCTTGAATTGGCACCACAAACATCTGCCGGGGGATAACTTCTTTTAGTTTACTGACCAATTTCTGACCCCGCTCATAGCTTTGGTCACGATGTACAATGATACTCAAAGCATCGACCGGGTCGCCATTGACCAAAACATCCAGCTTAATCAAATCACCAGAGCGATAACTATCAAAGCGATAATCTAAAGAGGCATAGCCACGAGTGGCGCTCTTAAGTTGGTTGTAGTAGTCCACAATCATCTCGGACAGGGGCAGCCGGTACTCCATTAAGACCCGAGTTTCATCCAGGTATTCCATCTTGATATATTCCCCTCGTCGCCGGGTCGTGATATCCATGATGGCCCCAATGTACTCGGCGGGGGAATAAATGCTAATGTGCATCCACGGTTCGGCCACGGAATCGATATGGGTTGGTTCCGGCATATCCGCCGGATTATCAATATGGATAATCTCCTCATTGGTTTTAACAATTTCATATTCAACACTGGGTGCGGTTGCCAGCAATTCCAGGTCGTATTCTCGCTCTAATCGTTCCTGGATAATCTCCATATGAAACAGGCCCAAAAAGCCAACTCGAAAGCCAAACCCCAATGCTTGACTCGATTCCGGCTCATAAATCAACGAGGCATCATTGAGTTGCAGCTTTTCCAAGGCATCCTTGAGCAGGTTATAGTCATCGGCCTCGGTGGGATAAAACCCGGCGAAGACCATCGATTTGACCGGCTTGTAGCCTGGTAAAGGCTTGATACTAGCCTTTTCGGTCCCATTCAGGGCAGATTGCAAGACAATCGTATCACCCACCCGTACATCTTGAATGGTCTTCAGGCCGGTCGCCACATAGCCAACCTCACCTGCGTTGAGATGGTCAATGGGTTTGAGGCCAGGCTGAAATATGCCAATTTCCAGCGGCTCAATTGTCCGCCCCGTCCCCATTAGATGTACGGGAGTGCGCTTTTTCAGCACCCCATCGACCACACGCACGTAAGCAACCACCCCTTTGTAGGCGTCGTAATGGCTATCGAAGATAAGGGCCCGGGTTGGCGCATCGGCGTTACCCTTAGGTGGCGGAACGCGCTCGACCAATGCCTCCAGCAGCGCCTCGACGCCCACACCTGTTTTGGCGCTGACCGGCAATACATCCAGGGCATCGATTCCAATCAAATCCTCAATTTCTTGAGCCACTTCATCGGGGCGCGCAGAAGCCAAATCAATTTTATTGACAACCGGGATAATCTCCAAATTATAATCCAGCGCCAGATAGAGGTTAGCCAGGGTTTGAGCTTCGACCCCTTGTGTAGCATCTACAACTAAGATGGCTCCTTCACAGGCGGCCAGAGCGCGACTAACCTCGTAGGTAAAGTCAACGTGGCCGGGTGTATCAATCAAATTGAGCTCGTATGTTTGACCATCCTTGGCGGTATAGTTGATACGTACCGCCGAAGCTTTAATAGTTACGCCTTTTTCCCGTTCAAGCTCCATGCCATCCAAAACCTGCTCTTGCATTTCTCGTTCCGAGATAGTACCGGTACTTTGCAATAAGCGATCGGCCAGAGTGCTTTTGCCGTGGTCAATATGAGCGATGATACAAAAATTTCTAATATTCGATTGGTTCATTTAGTTTTAGTGATTTCTCAAATCCTAGTTTCAAATTTAAGTGATCGTTACGGGGTTAACCCCGTAACGATCACTTAACCACAATGATCTATAGGAAATTATACAGCATAGGCCAAAAAATAGAAACATTGATATAAAACGTGGTTAAGCTTATTTAATCCCCGCCAACTTTTAGCTCATCCATCAGAAAATCATGAATGGCCTCTGCCGCCAGGCGATGACCCTCGACGGTCCAATGTTGGTCGTGCTGAAAATGGAGAGGGGGGGCATCGGGTTGGGCCGCTGCTTGACGAAAGATAGG
>Ga0210123_1001410_pt1 | contig 12242 bp, 10 predicted proteins | sample Muzzi_PWB_D2_FD_185535 | JGI IMG/M metagenome (GOLD analysis project Ga0210123, IMG submission 185535) | Wetland microbial communities from San Francisco Bay, California, USA, that impact long-term carbon sequestration - Muzzi_PWB_D2 (SPAdes) | ecosystem: Environmental > Aquatic > Marine >... | reverse complement strand
CCCCTCCTCCGGCAGATCAGCTCCTCCCTGGCTGAGGCGCATTCCAAGGGCCTCGTCCATCGGGACATCAAGCCCGCCAATATCATGGTGCTCGAACGTGGTGGGCTGTTCGACGTCGTGAAGGTCCTGGACTTTGGCCTCGTCAAAGAGATCAACGGCGCCGACGGCAACCAGATGGTGACCGCCGCCAACACGATCCCCGGTACGCCGCACTTCCTGGCTCCCGAGGCGATCGAACGTCCCGACGGGATCGACGCGCGGTCCGACCTGTACGCCCTCGGTGCGGTGGGATACTACCTCCTCACCGGGACCCACGTCTTCACCGGGCGCACCCCGCTCGAGGTCCTCGGGCACCATCTCCGCGACGCGCCTCAAGCGCCGTCGGAGCGCCTGGGGCGGAACATCGATCCCTACCTGGAAGCCTTGATTCTCAGGCTTCTCGCCAAAGCGCCGGAAGACAGGCTCAGACACGCCGGGGAGGTGGTGGACGCGCTCAGCTCGGGGTTCCAGTCGCCCATCGGCGTGTGGACGCAGCGCGAAGCCGCCTCGTGGTGGCAGACATCCGCGATTTTCTGCCGCGGTCCCGAGTGCGAGGACGGCGAGCTGGCCATCAACCCAACGCTGGATGTGGACATCGCGGACCGAGTCTCCGAACCGACGCCCTAGACGTGGCTTCCCACCGGGGAACGGCCGGGCGGCACCTGTCCTGGATCTCATCCTGTACCGGCAGGATGGACCGGGTTGCGCCCGACCGCTGGAGCGAGTCCCTTTAGAGCCATGATCGACCGGGATTCGAGCGTGCGCACGGCGGTGCGCCGGGTCATTGCCCGCGCTAGCGAGCCCTCTCCCGAGGTCACGCAGTCGGCCGCGGGCGCCGGGCTTCCACCGGATCTCCTGACCCAGTCCTGCCGGCGGGTGGGTACGGCGGCGCTGGTGTTCGCCGGACTGTGGGCCGCGGTGTTGTTGATTAACACAGTCGGCTATCGCCTGTTCATGGACCAGCTCCCGGAATACGCCCGGCGGATGTGGCCGGTGCCTGGGGCCATCTTCATGGGTGCGGGGGTCGTTCTCTCCGTCGGGATGCTCCTGGTCACGCGTCGGCTGAGCGACCGTCCCCTCCTCCTCCTGGATGCGGGGCTGGTATTCCTCGTCCTCACAGCGGCAATCATCGGACTCCTGAACCATTGGATGCCGAGCCCGGGCGGCTCGCCGGTCGGCGGGCGGGCGATGGCAACCGTTGCCAGCCGAGTCTCGTGGATTTGCGTCGTGATCCTCATCTATCCCGCGATCGCCCCCAATACACCGACGAAAATTCTCGGGGCGGGCCTGATCGCCGCGTCGATGGATCCGCTCGGCCTGGGGGTTGCGGTCCTGCGAGGGGTCCCGTTGTCGCTGACGCCTTTCGAGTTTGCCTGGAGCTACTTGCCGAACTACCTGTGCGCGATCATCGCCGTGCTCCCGGCGCACATCATCGTACGGCTTGGGCGCCAGGTCCGGTCGGCTCGCGAGTTGGGGAGTTATGAGCTGGTGAGCCTGATTGGGAAGGGCGGGATGGGTGAGGTTCACCGCGCGCGACACCGCCTCTTGGCCCGGCCGGCGGCCATCAAGCTGATCCGGCCGGATGTACTGGGTGACAGTACGACCCGGGAGGCGGAGGTGACCATCTCCCGCTTCCGCCGGGAGGCGGAAGCCGTGGCGAGCCTTCGCTCCCCGCATACCATCGATCTGTATGATTTTGGGGTGACCGATTCCGGCGCGTTCTATTTCGTCATGGAGCTGCTCGAGGGGGTGGATCTGGAGTCGTTGATCGAGCGCCATGGCCCAGTTCCGGCGGAGCGCGCCATCCATCTGATCGAGCAGGCCTGTTCGTCCCTGGCGGAGGCCCATGCCCGGGGAATGATCCACCGGGACGTGAAGCCATCCAACATCCACACCTGCCGCATGGGCCTGGAGGTCGACTTCGTCAAGGTTTTGGATTTTGGCCTGGTCAAAACACAGCGGGCCGGAGGTGCCGAGTCCGCGCTGCTCACCGCGCCGGAGGTCACGACCGGCACTCCGGCGTTCATGGCGCCGGAAGCCATCGAGGAAGGGGGAACCATCGATGCACGCGTCGACATCTACGCGCTCGGCTGTGTGCTATACTGGCTCGTGACGGGGCACCTGGTGTTCGATGCGGTCAATCCGGTCGCGATGATGATGAAACACTTACACGATGCCCCGGTCCCCCCGTCCCGCCGCACCGAGCTCCCCATCCCACCCGAGCTGGACGCGCTCATTCTGGCCTGCATCGCTAAGCGCCCCACCGATCGGCCGGCCGATGCGTCCGCGTTGGCTGCCGGGCTTGCGGCGTGCCCCGTTCCCCGGCCGTGGGATGGGGCGCGGGCCCGGGAGTGGTGGGACCTCCACATGGTCGCCGCGTCGGCTGGCGCGCACCGTGCGGCCGCGCGGCCGCTCGCACGGGTATGAGGCGCCACTAGTGGTCGGGGTGCGTACGTGGGGACGTCGGGTCGGCGCCCTCTTCGTCGCCGGTGCCATCGTCGCGCCGTCGGCTCTCGCCGCCCAAGGGGCGGAGCTGACCACGTTGAGCCAGTCCTTCCAGCGCCTGGCCGCCGTCGCCTTGCCGGCGGTGGTGCAGGTCTTCACCGTGGGATACGCCCCGCTCGGGGACGAGGCGATGGCCGGTGCCGTGGGGCTGTCGGAGCGGAGCGGGTCGGGGGTGCTCCTGTCCGCGACGGGGGACGTCCTTACCAACGCGCACGTGGTGGAAGGCGCCCGGACCGTCCAGGTCCTCCTCTCCGTGCCGGCGGTGGCGGCTGCCCCCGGGCGGTCTATTCTGGCGCCGGTCGGGAAGCGGCTGCCGGCCACCGTCGTCGGCGTCGACGAGGAGACCGACCTGGCGGTGTTGTCGATCGACGGTACGGAGCTTCCCTACCTTCCGTTGGGCGATTCCGATGAACTCCGTCCCGGCCAGGTCGTGCTGGCACTCGGCAGCCCCTTGGGACTCCGCAACTCGGTGACGATGGGGGTGGTGAGCGCGGCGGCTCGGCAGCTGGAGCCGGAGGGGCGGATGGTCTACGTGCAGACGGACGCGCCGGTGAATCCCGGGAATAGCGGCGGGCCGCTGGTGGACACGGAGGGACGCGTCGTCGGCATCAACACGCTGATCTTCTCCCGGTCGGGCGGAAGCGAAGGGATCGGGTTCGCCATCCCGAGCAACATCGCCCGGCACGTGTACCAGGAGATCCGGACCACCGGGCGGGTCCGCCGGGGGGATATCGGCGTGTTCGCCCAGACGATCACGCCTCTGCTGAGCGAGGGCCTCCGCCTGGTGAACGAGTGGGGGGTCATCCTGGCGGACGTGTACCCCGGTGGTCCCGCGGCACGGGCGGGCCTCCGTCCCGGCGATGTCATCGAGGCGCTCGACGGGAAGCCGATGGAGAACGGGCGCCAGTTTGACGTCAACATCTATCGAAAGCCCCTGGGCCGTCCGGTGACACTGGATATTCGTCGGGGGCTCGAACGCCTCCGCGTGTCGGTGACCGTCGTGGAGCGGGACGACGCGATCACCAAGATTGCCGACCTCGTCCGCGGCGACGAGAACCACGTGGCCCGCCTCGGGATCGTGGTGGTGGCACTGGACCGGCGGCTGGCCGCCTCCGTCCCCTGGGCTCGCGAGGCCGGCGGGCTGGTGGTCGCCGCGCGCCTCCCGGGACGGACTGCAGGCAGCGACGCGCTCCTTCCGGGGGACATCCTCCTCTCGATGAACGGCGAGACGCTGCGTCAACCGGGCGGGCTGCGCGCCGCGCTCGAGGGGCTTTCGTCCGGCCAGCCGGCCGTGTTCCACGTCAATCGGCGAGGTCGTCTCCTCTTCCTCCCCCTCCTCCTCGATTGACGGAGCTTCCCTGACCCCGCCCCGCCCACCCTCCGGTCGCTCGGTCCTCGGTTCCGTACCCCGTGCGCCCAGCGCGCTCGACCGTCTCCTCAATCTCTTCAGTGAGGTCCGAGCGGGCGAGGGCCGGCAGGCGGTGCTCATGGCTCTGGGGATCTTCTTGATCCTCACCGCCTACTATGTCCTCAAGCCGGTGCGCGAGGCGCTGATCCTTGGGGAGGGATCGGCGGAGCTCAAGAGCTACATGTCGGCCGGCCAGGCGGTGCTCCTCCTTCCGGTGATCTACTACTATGGCCGCCTGGCCGACCGGATTCCCCGGATGCGCCTCATCAACGCGGTGACGGCGTTCTTCGCCCTGTGTCTGGTGGCCTTCTATGTGTTGGCGCGGTTTCACGTCCCGCTCGGCATCGCATTCTTTCTGTGGATCGGCATCTTCAACGTCATGATCGTGGCGCAATTCTGGTCGTTCGCCAACGATCTCTATACCAGCGGCGAAGGCGAGCGGCTGTTTCCGATCATCGGGTTCGGGATGTCCCTGGGCGCCGTCCTCGGCGCGGTGATCGCCGGACGGCTCATCGGGCCGCTCGGCGTGTACCAACTCATGCTAGTCGGCGCGGGACTCCTCGTCGGCGCGGCGTACATCATCAATGTCGTCGACCGGCGCGAGCGCGCCCGCACGGAGGCCCATCTCCCGTTGGCGGAGACTACGGCCGAGCTGCCGGCTGCTACGGGGCAGTTCCGCATGGAGACCGGCGAGTTCAAGGCCCTGACCCAAGAGCAGGCCCTGGCGACGGGGAGCGGTGCAGGGGCCTTCGCCCTGGTCTTTCGGACCCGATACCTCCTGCTGATCGCGCTCCTCATTCTCCTCACCAACTGGGTGAATACCACGGGTGAGTACATCCTCGGCGCCACGGTCCGAAACGCGGCGACTACGGCGGTCGCCGCCGGGACCACCGGCGGCCTCACCGTCGAGCAGGTCATCGGGAAGTTCTATTCGGATTTCTTCTCGGTGGTGAACGTGCTAGGCGTGATCCTGCAGCTCTTTGCGGTCTCTCGGATCATCAAGTACCTCGGGGTCCGGGCCGGGCTTCTGTTTCTTCCCGTCATCGCCCTCGTCGGCTACGGCTTTCTTGCGTTCTATCCAGTGTTGGCCGCCGTCCGCTGGGCCAAGACGGCGGAGAACGCCACTGACTATTCGCTGCAGAACACGGTGAAGAACGCCCTCTGGCTTCCGACGACCCGTGAACAGAAATACAAGGCCAAGCAGGTCATCGATTCGTTCTTCGTCCGGGCCGGCGACGTCCTCTCGGCCGGCCTGGTGTTCGTGGGGACCTCGTACCTGGCGTTGGGGGCCAGCGGGTTTGCCCGCGTCAATTTGGCGCTGGTCGCGGCCTGGCTTGTCTTGGCCGTCGCCATCGGCCGACTGTACGTCCACTACACGCGCAGTGAGCTGCCCCCGGACTGACCGCCCTGCCGCGATCTCCCCTCACGCCAACCCCTTCCGGTAGTGAATCGTCTCCGGCTGGTAGCCGAGCCGGTCGTAGACCGCCCGGGCGGCCTCGTTTTGGGCGAAGACGTTGAGGCTCACGTGCGGATATCCCCGCGAGCGGGCCCACGCCTCGCCCGCCTCCAGGAGCGCGCGCCCGACGCCTTGCCCGGCGCAGGTGGGGACCACGGCGACGACCTCGATATGGGCATGGCGGACCCCGGTGAAGTAGTCGATCCGGGTGGTGAGGAAGATGCAGCCCACCGGCGTACCAACGGGCACCTCGGCGATCAGGACGCGGGAGTCGTTGGAGGGGTGGTGAAGGGCCTCCGAGAGGAGGCCGTGATCGGCATTGGCGATTTCATCTGGGGTGCGCCACGGCGGGACGGGGAACGCCGAGAGCCGTTGCGTCAGCTCCAGAAGGAAAGACATATCCGCGGCGGCCGCGGATCGGATGGTCACCATGTGGGTCTCCCGTCCTTCGGTGCGTGGGGCCGGCGGCGCACCTCACGACTCATTCAGCATCTGTTCCCGGCGGCCGTTCCCTTTCACGGAGCCGTTTGAGGACCTCCAGCCGATGCGCGATCGATTCCTGGGACCGAAGCAGGTCCTCCAGGACCTCCCCGGTCTTGCGAGGCCGGCCGGAGGGGCGGCTCGAGGCCTCGAGGAAGGGCCACAGCTTGGCGCGGATCCGCTCGGGAAGCGCGGTCTCGAGGTACTCGAGTGCCGTTCCCCGAAGCATCCTGTCCTCGGTGTGGAGTCCGCGGTAGGCCACGCGGAGCGGTTGGGCCGGCAGGACGAGCGACAACATCGTGAAGACATGCTCCAGACTTCTGCTGGCCCGATCCCGTACCACCTCGTCCAGCACCGGCGACCAGTCCACATCGTCCATCTCGTCCAGGAGTCGGTGGCTCTGCCACACGCCCCGGTCGACCGCAGCCTCCCGCTCCACCGCTGCGAGCACCCGGGCGCGGTCGATGGGGAGCTGGGCGTGGGCGTCGTGCAGGCGCGCCAACACGCGCCCGCAGCGGTAGCGGACCTCGAATCGGCGGTCTTCCAGTCCGTGGAGGAGGCCCTCGACGGCGCGGGGGGTGGGGCTCTCCACCAGGACGAGCGGTAGGCGGCGGCGCACGGAGAAGTCACTCTCGGGGTCGAGCAGGTTGTCGACGATGACACCGGTGGCCCGCGCGGCGATCGGTCGGAGCGCCTTGATCGCATCCCGCGCCACGGCGTCCCAGGCGAGAAGTGGGACGACGAACGAGACCAGCCGCGGCGAAAGCGGTGCGTCGTGGAGGGCTGCCCGGACCCGGGCTTCATCTCGGGATTGCAGCTCAAGAATCCGCGCTACGTCGGGCTCCAACCGCGCCGGCACCGTGGCGGGGCCGGTGGTCGCCGAGGTGCCAGGCTCCGCCGGCTCCGGCGGATCGAGCGTCGCCGACGGTCGCCGGGCAAGCTGGGTGATGTCGATGGCACCCATCGTCTGCAAGATGGCGGTCTGCGTCGGGTCGTCGAAGGGATCGGTCTCGAGACGGCGGCCGTGGGCCAGGAGACTCCGTTCGAGCGATTCCTGGTAGCCGCGATGCAGTTGTCGCGCCGACAGGGCCGCCGCCCCCGCGAAGACCATCGCCAGCGCGACCGCGGGCGCGGTGATCGCCGCGGCGGCGGCGGCTAGCCAGATGATGATCTGCATCATGGCCCCGGCCACGGAGTCGCCGATCCGGCTCACCCCCACGTCCAACAGCGGCTTGATCGCCCGCTTCTCGCGCGGCGCGAGCGGGTTGAAGAGGAGCTCGTACCCGGAACGATAGAGGGAGTTCCGAAAGAGGCTCTCGACGCCCCGAAGCGCGATGAGCGCCCAGGCGCCGGGGATGAAGAGGACGCCGAGCGCACCGGCCGCTACTGTGCCCGGCAGAATCGCCGCGCTCCCGGTGACGCCGTACCGTTGCACCACCCGGCGGGTGAGCGTGGTCTGGAACACTACCGTAGCGAGGCCGACGATCGTGTAGAACGCCGCGAAGAACCGCAGCAACTCGGTGCCGCTACCGAAGGAGGCCGCGGCGGCGCTCTTGAAGGCGAGATCCAGCAGGCCCTCGGCGATGCCGGCCGTGAGAACGAGGACCGTCAGCCAGCGGAGATAGGGCCAGCGCGCGAGAAGCGCGAGGCCGGAGGGGCGCACGTCCTCCCCCCACGTGGCCGAGGCATACGGAGTCCGGCCGCGCGCCACGTGCACCGTGAGGAGGCCGGCCGCCACGTGAAGGACCGCCAGGACCGGAAACATCGCCTCGACCGAGAACCACACCGCCGCCCGCTCGGCGAGGATGCCACCGAGGAGGCCGCCGGCCGTTCCGCCCGCGGCGATCCGGCTGACGACGCGCTTGGCCGACCGGGGATCGAAGCGTTCATTCACCACCGACCAGAATCCCGAGACCAGGAGAGCTCCGAGGCCGGTGAAGTGGAGATAGACGACGATCGCAACCTGCGCGGGCCACCGGCCGATGAGGGCCCACTCCGCCAGCGTCAACACCGCGCTGACGGCAAAGCCGACGGGCACTACGCGGCCGGGATCGACGCGCTCCGCCAGGCGCCCCGCCGTCAGGGCAATCGCGAGCGAAACCGCCGCGGCGGCGATGAGCATTGCGGGAAGAGAGGTGGCGGGGTGGGTGGAGAGGAAGATGGCGTCGCGGGTGGCCTTCCCGGCCATCTGGTAGGCGATCATGGCCAAGGAGGCCAGGGTGCCGGCCAGGGCCGCGGGGCGCGTTTCTCGATCGGTACCTGTCACGCGCGTCCGTGCACTCGAATCCTAACGCGGTGAACGTGAGGCCCCGCGCCCGCGGCAGGCGGCGCAGGTGCCCCGGAAGGTGATCTGCGTCTCCTGGATCTCACCGTCGAAGGTCGCCGGAGTGAGGCAGGGGGAGGCGGCGCCGTCACAGGGGACGTCCTGAATCCGGCCGCAGACCTTGCACACGAAGTGATGGTGTGTCGGGTCGGCGTACTCGTAGCGCGCACACCCCGGCCCGATCACGACCATCGTGAGGATGCCGCGGTCGGCGAGGGCGCCGACGACGTTGTACACCGATGTGCGGGGAAGCGGCGTCCGGGCGTTCGCGAGAAGCGCGACGATCTCATCGGCAGAGTGGTGACCCGGGCGGTCTCGGAGCAGCTCAAGCACCAGCAGCCGGGGGCGCGTGGCCCGCAGCCCCGCCTGGCGGAGCCGCTCCGGGAACCGCGGGTGTGTTACGCGCCGAGTGCGCGGAACATCCATAGCTGCTTCTCCAATCCCTGGAGCACGCCGATCACGAAATCCTGGCTGGCCAGATCCTGTTCCAGCGCCGGCACGGCCGCCCGAAAGCGCTGGGCAAGACCGTCAAGTTGGTGCGTAATATGGTCGATCGCCTGGACATCGCCCAGGGTACCGCCCGTGAGCGAATCGATCGCCGTCGCCTGCGCCACGGACGCCGCCTGTCCCTCGGCCGCCACGCCGAGGGCCCGGATCCGTTCTGCCAGCGTGTCGGTCCAGGAGCGCAGGTCCGCATCGAGCGCGTCGAGGTGCTCGTGGATCGGGAGGAACCGGGCTCCGACCACATTCCAGTGGACGTGCTTGGCCGAGAGACTCAGGGCGATGAGATCGGTCACCAGCGGTTGTAGCACGTTGCCGGTGGCATTGCCGGAGCGTGGGCTGGCGGCAGGGACATCCTTGACCAACATGAAGTCCTCCTTGGAAGTTTGATAATATCAAAATAACTGTATTTTGGATAAAATCCAATATGTTTGGTGCCTGAACCCTCGGGCCAGATCAACCGTCGTACTAGTGACGATTCCCCTCCACCGCCGACACGCGAGGATATCATGCCGGTACGACGCTCCCTGGGCGGCCGCAACGCCCTCCTCACACTGCTCGCCCTCCTCACGACCGGAACCACCCTCGCCGCCCAGGCCGTGGACCGTGACCGCTGGTGCCGGGATGACGACAGCGACAGGCCGCGGGCCTGCGAGGTTCGGGAGTTCACCCTCGCCCCCACCGGGACGTTTCGGGTGGACGCCGCCCCCAACGGCGGCATCGAGGTGACCGGGGGGGACGAGTCGCGGGTCCGCGTCCTGGCCCGGGTGACCGCCTCCGCGCGGACGGAGGCGGAGGCCACTGCACTGCTGCAAGAGGTTCGTGTCGCCGCGGCGGACGGGAGGGTGGAGGCCGATGGGCCGAGGGGCGGCCGGCACCGGTGGTGGTCGGTGAGCTATCGGGTGTTCGTTCCGCGAAAGACCGGGCTTCGGCTCGAGAGCATCAACGGGGGAATCGACGTCTCGGGTGTGGCCGGCGACATGGACCTGGAGACAACCAACGGTGGACTCCATCTCGAGCGGGTGGCGGGCCGTGTCACCGGCCGGACAAAGAATGGATCGGTGGAGCTCGTGCTGGATGGGCAACGGTGGGACGGCGAGGGAGTAGATCTGCAAACGACCAACGGGTCGGTGCGGTTGTGGGTGCCGGAGGACTACTCCGCAAACGTCGAGACCGGTACCGTGAACGGGGGGCTGGAGACCGACTTCCCTGTGACCCTCCAGGGCCGGTTGCGGGGGCGCCGCTTGGACCTGACCCTCGGCTCCGGCGGGCCGCGGATCCGTGCGGTCACGACGAACGGGTCCGTGTCCCTTCGGCGCCCGTAGGGATCCTTGGCCGGGAGCCTCCCCCCGCCTCGGCGGCGCGCTTAGGTTGCAGGCTCGGACGCCTCCTTCCACGGGACGGATCATGAGCCGCAGCCATCGACAACGCGCGCCGGAAGGGACCGTCCTCCACAAGTCGCTTCCGGAGTGCCCGATCACCCAACCGCACGACCCAGCGGTTTGCGGCGCGGTCGGCGCACGCCGAAGGGTCCAGGAGGAGATGACGGCCGGTCGCGGCGCCCCTGCAACCGCGCGGCCGAGCGAGGACGCGTGAGCGACTCCCTCATCTCGAGCGAGGTGCTGGCATCCCGGATGGACGATCCGGGGCTCGTGGTCCTGGATGCGTCCTGGTACCTGGCGGCCGACGGGCGGGATCCGTGGAAGGAGTACCTGGCGGCCCACATCCCCGGGGCGCGGTTCTTTGACATCGAGGCAGCGTCGGACCCCTCGACCGAGCTTCCCCACATGTTCCCCTCTCCCGAGGCGTTGGCCGCGTACGCCCGCACGTTGGGCATCGGGCCCGCGAGCGATGTTGTCGCCTACGACGGCTCGGGGGTCAATCTGAGCGCGGCGCGCGTCTGGTGGATGTTCCGGACCATAGGGTTCGAACGGGTCGCCGTCCTGGATGGCGGGCTCGGGGCGTGGCGGGGGGAGGGACGCCCCGTCGATCACGGTCAGCGGAGCATCGAACCAGCCCCGGAATCGATCCCCGTCCGGTTGGCCGCCGGGCGCCTTCGAGATCTGGCCGCCGTCGAGGACATCGTTCAGTCAGGCTCGGAGGTGATCGTAGACGCACGGTCCGCCGGCCGCTTCCGCGGGGAGGAGCCCGAGCCACGTCCCGGCGTCCTCCGGGGCCACATCCCTCGAAGCAGGAACCTCCCGTACCGGTCGCTGGTCGGTGCCGAGGGCCGCCTCCGGCCGGAAGAGGAGCTCCGCCGACTGTTCGCGGAGGCCGGCGTGGCCCTCGACCGGCCGATCACGGCGACGTGCGGCTCGGGTCTGAGCGCCTGCGCCGTGCTGCTGGCGCTCGACCGCCTGGGGGTCACGGAGACAGCACTCTATGATGGATCGTGGGCGGAGTACGGCGCCAGCACCACGACAACCAAGGCGACCGGCGCCGACCCGGTGGGGTGAGCGGGGCCCGCGGGGCCCCCACCCATTCGCGTCTGCTTCACCGCTAGGTGAGATGCCGGAGCCGGACGGCGTCCACCAACCCGAGCCGAACCCCACCACGGTCAGGAAGGTCCCCTTGGCGCCGCTCCCCGATGAGCCGGACGACCGCGGCGTCTTCGGTGACCCCGACGTTGAAATCGCCGTCCGTGGCGAGGATCACCCGGTTATTGCCGTGCGGGAAGAAGTCCGCGCGCGCCACGTCGTTGGCCAGTTGGATGCCGGCGCCCCCGGCGGCTGAGCCGCCGGCGTGAAGCCCGTCGATCGCCTCCCGGACGAGGTCTTTCCGGGTGCCGGGTGGTGGAGGGGAGGACGAGCCCGGCGGCACCGGCACATCCGACGATGGCGACCTGGTCCTGGGGGCGGCGTCGGCCCGCGAGGAGCCCCGCGCCCGATGGCGAGGTTCACAATCCCATCCATGTTGGCGTATGCGTCGCGACGAATACGGAGAAACCGCGTCGGCCAAGGATTGCGGCGCCCTCTAGTTTTGGAGATGTTCCAGCACGATCGAGTCGCTCATCCCGGTGTGGCCGGGGACCGTGGGAGAGGCGTGACCCAGCCGAGCTTCGAAACCGACCGTCTCCTGTTGCGCCCGTTCCGGCCCGAGGACGGGCCGGAGGTGGAGCGACTGGCCGGCGTGCGGGAAATCGCGGAGATGACGCTCACCGTGCCCCATCCCTATCCCGTGGGGCACGCGGTGGAGTGGATCGCGACCCACGAACCCGGCTTCGCCGCCGGCGAAGGTGCGATCTTTGCCGTCGTCCGCCGCTCGGACGGGGCCTTGGTGGGAGCCATCGGACTGGACGTCGTGGCGGCCCACCGGCGGGCGGAATTGGGCTACTGGATCGGTGTCCCCTACTGGGGGCGAGGATTCGCGACGGAGGCAGCGGGGGAAATCGTGCGCTACGGGTTCGCGGACCTCGGTCTCAACCGAATCCATGCCGCCCACTTTGCCGACAACCTTCGGTCGAGGCGGGTCCTCCTCAAGCTGGGGTTCCACCCGGAAGGCGTGGCAGAGCAGCATGACCTTCGCTTCGG
>Ga0210123_1001407_pt1 | contig 12261 bp, 9 predicted proteins | sample Muzzi_PWB_D2_FD_185535 | JGI IMG/M metagenome (GOLD analysis project Ga0210123, IMG submission 185535) | Wetland microbial communities from San Francisco Bay, California, USA, that impact long-term carbon sequestration - Muzzi_PWB_D2 (SPAdes) | ecosystem: Environmental > Aquatic > Marine >... | reverse complement strand
CGGCCAGCATGGTGAAGATGAAGTCGGTCTGCTTCTCGGGCAGGAAGTTGAGGTGGCTCTGCGAGCCCTGCAGGAAGCCGCGCCCGAACAGCCCGCCGGAGCCGAGCGCGATCTTCGACTGCAGGATATGATAGCCGGCGCCCAGCGGGTCGGTCTCCGGATTGAGGAAGGTCAGCACCCGCTTGCGCTGATAATCGTGCAGGAACTGCCAGGCAATCGGGATGGCGGACAGTCCGAGCGCGCCGACCACGGCGAACTTCCACAGCCGCACCCCGGCGATGAAGAACACCGCCACCGCCATCAGCAGCAGCATCATGGCGGTGCCGAGGTCCGGCTGCTTGAGCACCAGCGCCGCGGGCACCAGGGTCAGCGCGATCGGCACCAGGACGTAGGTCGGCCGGCCGACGTCCTCCATCGACACGCCGTGGAAATAGCGCGCCAGCGCCAGGACCAGGGTCACCTTCATCATCTCGGAGGGCTGCAGCTGGAGGATCCCGAGATCGATCCAGCGCTGCGCGCCCATCCCGACCGTGCCCATGATCTCGACCGCGACGAGCAGCGCCAGGGTCAGGAAATAGAAGCCGTAGGCGTAGCGGAACCAGAAGCGCACGTCGATCAGGGCGACGCCCAGCATGAGCACCAGCCCGGCGGCGAAGCGCACCATCTGGCGCGAGGCCCAGGGCTCCATGCTGCCGTTGGCGGCGGAATAGAGCATGGCGAAGCCGATGCTCGCGATCGCCGTGGCGAGCACGACCAGGCTCCAGTTGATCTGCCAGACCTTGTCGCCGAACGACATCTCGGGATTGCGCAATCGGCCGAAGCTTCCGCCGGCCATCAGGAAAGGTCCCTGCGCCATGGCTCAGCCCTGCTCCGTCGTGCCGGCCGCGACGAGCTGCATCGGCGGCGTCGCCGAAGGGTCGCGGCGCTGCGTCTCGATCAGGATGTCGCGCGCGATCGGCGCCGCCGTCTTGGAGCCGCCGCCGCCGTGCTCGACGACCACGGCGCAGGCATAGCGCGGCGCGTGCACCGGGGCGAAGGCGATGAACAGCGCATGGTCGCGCCGGCGCCACGGCAGGTCCTCGTTCTTGGTGATCCCGGCCAGGCGCTCGGCCATGGAGATGCGGCGAACCTGCGAGGTGCCGGTCTTGCCGGCCATCTCCCAGCCCTCCTGCTCGATTCGGGCGCGATAGGCGGTGCCGTGCGGGTTGTTGGTCACCAGGTTCATGCCGGTATGGACGACCCGCATGTGCGCCTCGGGAATGTTCAGCGAGACCGGCTGCGGCGCCACCGCCGCGACGTCGCCCTGGTCCGCGGCGGCCGGCGCCGGGCGGGCCAGCCGGGGCTGGACCAGGAGGCCGCCGTTGCCGACCCGCGCCGCCATGACCGCGAGCTGCAGCGGCGTCGTCAGGACATAGCCCTGGCCGATCACCGCCACCAGAGTCTCGCCGCCCTGCCAGGGCTCGCCCGTGGTCGCGAGCTTCCAGTCGCGCGTCGGAATCAGCCCGGGGCGCTCGCCCGGCAGGTCGATGCCGACCGGCGCACCCAGGCCGAAGCGCTGGGCCATGCTCGACAGCCGGTCGATGCCGATCTTGCGCGACAGGTCGTAGAAGAACACGTCGCAGGAGTGCTGGATCCCCTCGTACATGTTGACCCAGCCGTGCCCGCCCTTCTTCCAGCAGTGGAAGCGGGCGTTGCCCAGTCGCATCACGCCGGGGCAGAAGACGCGCTGGTTGGGATCGAGGCCGGCTTCCAGGCCGGCGAGCGCCCCTATCGGCTTGAACGTCGAGCCCGGCGCATACTGGCCGGCGATCGCCTTGTTGGTCAGCGGCGACAGCTCGTTGTGGATGAGCGAATTCCAGGCCTCGGTGGTCAGGCCGACGTTGAACAGATTGGGGTCGTAGCCGGGCGTCGAACTCAGCGCCAGGATGTCGCCGTTCCAGATGTCCATCACCACGGTGGCGGCGCTCTGCTCGGCCACGAGGCGTTCGTGCACGAAGGCCTGGAGCCCGCCGTCGACGGTCAGCACCAGATCGCGGCCGGGCTCGCCCTCCTCGCGCTTGACCTCGCGGATCACCCGCCCGACGGCGTTGACCTCGAGGTGGCTGGTGCCCGCCGTCCCGCGCAACTGGGTGTCGTACTGCTTCTCGACGCCCTGCTTGCCGATGCGGAAATCGGGCAGCTCGAGCAGCGGATCGCCGGTCTGCTCCTCTTCCGAGACCGCCGCGACGTAGCCCAGCACATGGGTCATCGATTCGCCGCGCGGATAGAACCGGGTTTCGCCGACCTCGATGCTGACGCCGGGGATATCGGGCGTGTTGACCTCGATCCGGCTGACCTGCTTCCAGCTCAGATGGTCGCGCACCATGACCGGCACGAAGGCGCGCTTGCGGCTGACCTCGCGCAGGACGCGCTGGTAGTCGTATTCCGAAAGCTCGATCACGCGGCCCAGCGAATCCAGGGTCCGCTCGACGTCCGGGGTCTGCTCGCGCACCAGGACGACCCGGTAGTTCTGCTCGTTCGCCGCCAGCGGCTGACCGAGGCGGTCGAGGATCCGCCCGCGCGGCGGCGGCAGCAGGCGCAGGTTTATGCGGTTGTCCTCGGCCAGCATGGCATAGCGGTTGGCCTCGAGGATCTGCAGGTAGTACATGCGCCCGGCCAGCACGGAAAACAGCAGCGCCTGGCCGCCGCCCAGGAACAGCGCGCGGCGTGTGAAGGCGCGGGACCGTTCGTTGTCTTCGTGCTTCATGGGCATGCCGGCATACCGCTCCCGCCGTTCATCTCAGAAAGGCGCGCTGCGCCTGGATGAAGATCCAGGTCAGGCAGGGATAGAACGCGATCGTGGTCAGGTACTCGAAGATCACCGGCCGCGGCGCGATGACCTGGTCCAGGATCAGCGAACCGAACAGCCACGACAAGAGAAAGGCGCCGCCCGCCAAGGGCAGGAAGATCAGCCACAGCAGGAAGAAGCCGCCGCCGGCGAAAACCCGCCGCTGCGTCGCCACCGCCGCGTAGAGCACCAGCAGCACGAAGGGGCCGACCCCGAGCGGCCCGCCGCCCAGCAGATCCTGGATCAGCCCGATCAGGAACACGGCCCAGGCCGGCATGAGATCCGGCCGGTGGACGATCCAGTAATAGACGGCGATCAGCCCCACCGCGGGCAGGATCGGAGACAGGTCCGAAATGCGCAACGGGACCGCCGCGGCCATGAGAAAGGCCAGCGTGAGGGCGAAGGGCGAAAGACCCCGGGCAAGGCCGTCCAGCCTGGTCCAGGCGGTATCGCTCACCGCAGTGCCTCCATCGGCGGTCCGGCGGGCGGGTCGCCGCCGGGCTGCAACAACAGGTGCGGCAGCTCGTAGTCGGCCAGGCGCAAGTACTCCAGATGCGCCCAGTCGATGTAGGGTTGGACCCGCATGGCGGTCTCGCTGGCCTGGGTCACGATGCCGACCGGCAGATCGGGCGGGAAGACGCCGCCGTGGCCCGAGGTGATGACTCGGTCGCCGGGCCGGATCTCGCTGTTCGGCATGAGATAGAGCAGCTTCGGCTGGCCGGTGTTGTCGCCGCCCAGGATGGCGCGCTCGCGCCCGTCGCCGACCAGCACGGGGATCCGGCTGTTGATGTCGGTGATCAGCAGCACGCGTGCCGAGCGCAGGCCGACCTCGGTGATCCGCCCGGCCAGTCCTTCGCTGGTGATCGCCGCCTGGTTCTTGGCGACGCCGTCGCGCGATCCCGCGTTGACCAGGACCGAACGGGCGAAGGCGCCGCCGGTGTCGCCGATCACGCGGGCGGTGACGAAGCGCAGGCCGGCGTCGGGCACCGTCTGCGCCAGCTCGCGCAGCGCCAGGTTCTCGGCCTCGAGGCGCTGGGCCACCGCCTGCCATTGGCGCAGGCGCTGATTCTCGCGCCGCAGGACGGCGTTCTCGGCGCGCAGGTCGGAAAGCTCGCGAATCTGGTCGAAGAAGTCGCGCACGGTCCCGACCGGACGCGAGGCGACCTCGAGGATCGGGGCGACGGCGTCGACCACCGCGGTCCGGGCGCGCTCCACCAACACGGTGTCGGCCTTGCCGAGCAGCATGAGGGCGAAGGCGGCAACGATGAGAATGAGAAAGGCAAAGCGGTGCGCCCACGCCCGGATGGGCGTCGTCAGGTGGGAAACCGGGCCCGTGGCCTTCTTCACAGCGCCTCCCCATCCTGGGCCCGCACGCGGCGGACCGGGCAAGAGTCACATGCCGTTGAGCCGGCACATAGCGTGATACGAAGCACGCATTAAGAAAGTCTTAACGATTCGCCCCGCCTCAGTACATGGAGATCAGCACGTTCTTCAGCGTTTTCATCTCCTCGAGGCAGCGCCCGGTGCCGAGCGCCACGCAGGATAGCGGATCGTCGGCGATCGAGACCGGCAGGCCGGTCGAGGCGCGCAACACATAGTCCAGATTGCTGAGCAGGGCGCCGCCGCCGGTCAGCACGATGCCCTTGTCGACGATATCGGCGGCCAGTTCGGGCGCGGTATGCTCGAGCGCCACCTTGACGGCCTCGACGATCGCGCCGACCGGCTCGGCCAGGGATTCGGCGATCTGCCGCTCCGAGATGATCAACTCCTTCGGCACGCCGTTCATCAGGTCGCGGCCCTTGATCTCCATGGTGCGGCCCTCGCCGTCCTCGGGCGGGCAGGCCGAGCCGATCTCTTTCTTGATCCGCTCGGCGGAACCTTCGCCGACCAGCAGGTTATGGTTGCGCCGGATGTAGGCGATGATCGCCTCGTCCATCTTGTCGCCGCCGACCCGGACCGAGCGCGAATAGACGATGCCGCCGAGCGAGAGCACGGCCACCTCGGTCGTGCCGCCGCCGACGTCGACGACCATCGAGCCGGTCGGCTCGGTCACCGGCAAACCGGCACCGATCGCCGCGGCCATCGGTTCCTCGATCAGGAACACGCGGCGCGCGCCGGCGCTTTCCGCCGATTCCTGAATGGCGCGGCGCTCGACGGCGGTCGAACCGGAGGGCACGCAGATGATGACCTGGGGGCTGGCGAAGCTGCGGCGATTGTGCACCTTGCGGATGAAATGCTTGATCATCTCCTCCGCGACCTCGAAGTCGGCGATGACGCCGTCGCGCAGCGGCCGGATCGCCTGGATGTTGCCCGGCGTCCGCCCGAGCATCAGCTTTGCCTCGTCGCCGACGGCCAGCACCTGCTTCTTCCCCTTGACCTCCGCGATGGCGACCACGGAGGGCTCGTTCAGCACGATGCCTCGTCCCTTGACGTAGACCAGGGTGTTCGCGGTCCCGAGATCGATCGCCATATCGGCGGAGAGCATGCCGAGCAAACCTGAAAACATGAAATCCAGCCCCTTCTTTCTAGGTCGCGCCGCGACCGTCCGTTATTTCGTGCCGCGCCCGGCGGCCAAAAGTTGAAGTCGTGTCCCGTCGGCTCAGGCGGACAACGCCGCCGGGGCCGTCTTTTCGCGCTTGAGCAGCAGCTTGTTGAGCGCATTCACATAGGCCCGCGCGGAGGCCACCAGTGTATCGTAGTCCGCGCCCTGCCCGTTGACCGAACGGCCGTCCTCTTCCAGCCGGACCGTGACCTCGGCCTGAGCGTCGGTTCCCTCGGTCACGGCATGCACCTGATAGAGCTGCAGCCGCGTCTCGTGCGGGAAGATCGCGCGGATCGCCGCGAAGGTGGCATCGACCGGGCCGTTGCCCTCGGCCTTGGCGCACTTGACCTCGCCGTCGACGGCGAGCTCCAGCTCGGCCGTCTGCGGGCCCTTGGAGCCGCACACGATCTGCAGCGACAGGAAGCGGATACGATCGTTCTGACGCAGCGCGGTGTCGTCGATCAGCGCCAGCAAGTCCTCGTCGTAGATATCCTTCTTGTGATCGGCCAGATCCTTGAAGCGTTGGAAGGCGTCCTGCAGGGCGTTGTCCGAGAGGTCGCCGTAGCCCAGTTCGGCCAGCTTCGCCTTGAAGGCATGGCGCCCGGAATGCTTGCCCATCACCAAGGTCGAACGGTGCAGGCCGACCGATTCCGGCGTCATGATCTCGTAAGTCTGCGTGTTCTTGAGCACGCCGTCCTGATGAATGCCCGACTCATGAGCGAAGGCGTTGGCACCGACGATCGCCTTGTTCGGCTGCACCGAGAAGCCGGTGATGGCCGAAACCAGGCGCGAGGCCTTGGTGATCATCTTCGTGTTGATTCCGGTGCTGAAGGGCAGCGCGTCGCCGCGCGTGCGCAACGCCATCACCACCTCTTCCATCGCGGCGTTGCCTGCGCGCTCGCCGATGCCGTTGATCGTGCATTCGATCTGTCGGGCGCCGACCTGTACCGCGGCCAGCGAGTTGGCCACTGCCAGGCCCAGGTCGTTATGGCAATGGACCGAGATGGTGGCCTGGTCGATGTTGGGCACGCGATTCATCAGCATCTCGATCAGGGCGCGGAATTCGTCGGGCACGGTGTAGCCGACGGTATCCGGGACGTTGATCGTGCGCGCGCCCGCCTTAATGGCCGATTCCACCGTCCGGCAAAGAAAATCATGCTCGGTCCGGGTGCCGTCCTCCGGCGACCATTCGACGTCGTCGCAGAGATTGCGAGCATAGGAGACGCTGTCGACGACCGCCTGATGCACCGCCTCCGGCTCCATCTGCAGCTTGAACTTCATGTGCAGCGGACTGGTCGAGAGGAAGGTGTGGATGCGCGGCCGGCGCGCGTCCTTCAGCGCCTCCCAGGCGCGATCGATGTCCTTTCGCGTCGCCCGGGCGAGCCCGGCGACGCTGCAGTCCTTTACGCGCCGTGCAACTTCCCGCACGGCGTCGAAATCGCCGTTCGACGCGATGGGAAAGCCCGCCTCGATGATATCGACACCCAGCTCCTCGAGGGCGGCGGCGACCTGGAGCTTTTCCTCCAGGTTCATCGAGCAGCCGGGCGACTGCTCACCGTCCCGCAGCGTGGTGTCGAATATCTTGACGCGCCTTGCGCCCTGTCCGTTCGTTTCGTCCTGTGTCCCGCTCATAACCTTACGTCCCTCTCCTGCCCGGTCATCGGGGCCATTCGCTCCATTTCTTTGCGTCTCCCCTGCGCGCCCGCCGCCGGTCGCGGCCGCAGCGCTCAGGGGCAGCTAAGGAGCAACTCCCCGTTGCCGAGTAAGAGGGTAAGGGTGAGGGCCAGCGGCCGTGCGCCCAGCCGAGCGCCAGCCCGCGCCTTGGGCGCGGTGGTCGCAGCGGTCAAATGGCATTCGGTTACGCTCGACATTTCGAATTCACACAGGTTCCGCGTCGTTTTCGGCCCCGGCCGGCCCTCATCAGGCCGGAACCCCGGAAAACCATGTATTTATTAACCTCGCAGGGAATGGTTAACAATACCTAACTGTTACCGAAAGCGAGGCCTGAAATTTTCACAGCATACGAAAATATTCGCGCCGCCATTTCTTTGCCGGCGCCGAGATCTCAGCTCCGAACCGGCACGCGACGCCCGGGCCAAAGCCGGGCCAAACCCGGCCAAAATCGTGCCGTCGGCGGTCCAGGCGAATTGCCGTGCGCCGGTGCGGCCGGTAGCATTGCATGGCACGCACCACGCGGGCGCAGAGGAAGCGGGGAGGCCGGGGCCGGTGCCGAAAATCATCGACGCGCTGCACAGGGATCACGCCAACCTGGCCAAGCTGCTGGCGGCGTTGGAGCGGCAGGTCGCCGCCTTCGACCGTGGCGAGCGGCCGGATTACGATATCCTGCATGGGGTGATCGACTACTGTCTCAACTACCCCGACCTCTACCACCACCCCAAGGAGGACCTGGTCATGGAACGGCTCCGCGCCCGTGACCCGGCGGCCGCCGCAACGTTCGGCGACCTCATGGCGGAACACGCGCGGCTGGGCGAAGTCACGCGCCGCTTCGCCGCCGCGGTGCACAACGTCCTACAGGAGGTCGAGGTCCCACGCGCCATCTTCGGCGAGACGGCCCGTACCTTCCTGAAAGCCTATCGCGAGCATATGGCGGTCGAGGAGCGCGCGTTCCTGCCGCTTGCCGCCAAGACGTTGACCGAGGCGGACTGGCGCGAGATCGACGCCCGCGTGGCGCCGCGCCCGGATCCGCTGTTCGAGGGCGAGCCCGAAGAACGCTTCAGCGCGCTGCGCAAGGATATCCTGGCCTGGGACCGGGAGCACCGGGAGCTGGACTAGCGCGACCGGAACGACGGCGCAGGGCCCGCCGTCGGGGTGCCCCGCCGCGGGCGATCCGAACCCGGCCCGGCTCGCCCCCCGGCTGGACTCAGTTCTTCGCCTTGTCGACCAGCTTGCCCTCGCTCAGCCAAGGCATCATGGCGCGCAGCTTGGCGCCGACATCCTCGATGGGGTGCTCGGCCCAGCGCCGGCGCGTGGCCTTGAAGCTGGGCTGGCCCGCCTGGCATTCGGCGACCCAGTCGCGGGTGAAGCGGCCCGATTGGATGTCGTCGAGAATGCGGCGCATCTCGGCCCGGGTCTCGTCGGTAATGATCCGCGGGCCGCGCGTGTAGTCGCCGTATTCAGCGGTGTTCGAAATCGAGTAGCGCATGTCGGCCAGGCCTCCCTGATAGATCAGGTCGACGATCAGCTTGACCTCGTGCAAACACTCGAAATAGGCCATTTCAGGAGCATAGCCGGCCTCGACCAGCGTCTCGTAGCCGGCGGCGATCAGCGCGGTCAGACCGCCGCAGAGCACCACCTGCTCACCGAACAGGTCGGTCTCGCACTCCTCGCGGAAAGTCGTCTCGATTGTTCCGGCCCGGCCGCCGCCGATGGCATTCGCGTAGGACAGGGCGATCTCGGCGGCGTTGCCGCTGGAGTTCTGATGTACCGCCATGAGGCAGGGCACGCCGGCACCGCGTTGGTATTCCGAGCGCACCAAATGCCCCGGCCCTTTGGGCGCCACCATGAAGACGTCGAGGTCTCCACGCGGCTCGATCAATCTGAAATGGATGTTGAGCCCGTGGGCGAAGGCGATTGCCGCTCCCTCGCGCAGGTTCTCCGCCAAGTGGTCGCGGTAGAGGTCGGCCTGCAGCTCGTCCGGCGTCAGCAGCATGACGACGTCGGCCCACTTGGCGGCCTCGGCCGGGGTCACGACGGTGAAGCCGGCGTCGGTGGCCTTCTTGGCGCTGCCCGACCCGGCACGGAGCGCAACCCGCACGTCCTTGACGCCGCTGTCGCGCAGGTTGTTGGCATGGGCGTGACCCTGGCTGCCGTAGCCGACGATGGCCACCTTCTTGCCCTTGATTAGGTTTACATCGGCGTCCCGGTCGTAATAGACGCGCATGGCGGTCTCCTCCCGATTAGGAATTGTCTCTGTCGTTCGCAGTCAAACTGTCGCGCCAGCCGGGTCGCTCACAATCCCGTCGGCCCGCGCGAAATGGCGACGACGCCGGTCCGGCTGACATCGACCAGGCCGAGCGGCCGCATCAGATCGATGAAGACGTCCAGTTTCTCGCTTTTTCCGGTCATCTCGAACACGAAGTGATCGTGGCTGGAGTCGACCACGCGGGCGCGGAAGATATCGGCTATCCGCAGCGATTCAACCCGCTTGTTGCCGCGCCCGGCGACTTTCACCAGCGCCAGCTCGCGCTCGACGCTGGGGCCTTCCTGGCTCAGGTCGCTGACCCGGTGCACCGGGACCAGCCGGTCGAGCTGCGCCTTGATCTGCTCCAGGATCTGCGGCGTCCCCGAGGTGATGACCGTGATTCGGGACAGGTGCTTGCCCGGATCGACCTCGGAGACAGTCAGACTCTCGATGTTGTAGCCGCGGCCCGAGAACAGGCCGATGACGCGGGCCAGCACACCGGGCTCGTTATCGACCAGAACCGCAATCGTCCGTCGCTCAACCGTTTGTTCCTTGGGCGCCATGGCCGGCTTCCAGCTTTCGTTGCGTCAAAATCGGAGACCCGGGCCGGGCGCTGCTGAAACGCGCAGAGCGCAGCGTCCGGCCGCGGGATCAGACCAGGACCATGCCTTCTTCCGAAACCGGCTTGGCTGCCTTGTCGTCAGGGCCCAGCATCATCTCGTAGTGGGCTGCGCCGGAAGGAATCATAGGGAAGCAGTTCTCCGCCTGTTCGACCTCGCAGTTGAAGATCACCGCCTTGGGCGTCTCGATCATTTCGGCGATCTTGTCGTCGAGCTCGTCCGGCCGGGTGGCGCGGATGCCGACCGCGCCGAAGGATTCCGCCAGCTTGACGAAATCGGGCAGCGAGGCGGTGTAGCTCTGCGAGTAGCGGCCGCCGTGCAGCAGCTCCTGCCACTGGCGCACCATGCCCATCCACTGATTGTTGACAATGAAGACCTTCACCGGCAGGCCGTATTGCGCCACGGTGGAGAGCTCCTGGATGTTCATGAGGATCGACGCCTCGCCGGCCACGTCGATGACCAGCGCGTCGGGGTGCGCGACCTGAACGCCGACCGCGGCCGGCAACCCGTAGCCCATGGTCCCCAGCCCGCCCGAGGTCATCCAGCGCCGCGGCGATTCGAACTTGAGGAACTGCGCCGCCCACATCTGGTGCTGGCCGACCTCGGTGGTGATGTAGCAGTCGCGGCCCTTGATCGCCTCGTAAAGGCGCCGGATCGCGTGCTGCGGCTTGATCACCGAGTCCGAGTTGGCGAACCGCAGGCAATCACGTGCGCGCCATTCATCGATCTGCTTCCACCAGGCCTTGAGGGCCTTCTGGTCGAGCCGATGATCGCCCTTGTTCCAGGCCTTCATCATGTCGTCCAGCACGCGGCCCACGTCGCCGACGACCGGCAGGTCGACCACCACGTTCTTGTTGATCGAGCTGGGGTCGATATCGATGTGGATCTTCTTGGAACGGGGCGAGAACTCGTCCAGCCGCCCGGTCACTCGGTCGTCGAAGCGCGCACCGACCGCGATCATGACGTCGCAGTTGTACATCGCCAGGTTGGCCTCGTAGGTGCCGTGCATGCCCAGCATGCCGAGGAACTGCGGGTCGCTGCCCGGGAAGGCGCCGAGGCCCATCAGCGTATTGGTGCAGGGCACGCCGAGCTGGTGTACGAACTTGGTCAGCAGCTTGCTGGCGCGGTCGCCCGAGTTGACCACGCCGCCGCCGGAATAGACCAGCGGCCGCTTGGCGCCGGCGAGCATCCTGACGGCCGCCTCGATCGACTCGGCCGGTGCCTTGACTTGCGGGCGATAGCTGCGGTGCTCGATCTTCTCCGGCCCGACGTAGGCGCCGCTCTTGGCCTGCAGCACGTCCTTCGGCAGGTCGACCACGACCGGACCCGGGCGCCCGGCAGCGGCCACATAGAACGCCTGATGCATCACGCGCGGCAGATCCTCGACCGACTTCACCAGATAGTTGTGCTTGGTGCAGGAGCGCGTGATGCCCGTGGTATCGGCCTCCTGAAACGCGTCGTTGCCGATCAGGTGCGTCGGGACCTGGCCGGTCAGGCAGACCACCGGGATCGAGTCCATCAGCGCATCGGTCAGACCGGTCACCGCGTTGGTCGCCCCGGGACCCGAGGTCACCAGCACCACGCCGACCCGGCCGGTCGAGCGGGCATAACCCTCCGCCGCATGCACCGCGGCCTGCTCGTGGCGGACCAAGATATGGCGCAGCGCGTTCTGCTGGTGCAGCGCGTCGTAGATCGGTAGGACCGCCCCGCCCGGATAGCCGAAAATGACCTCGACGCCCTGGTCCACCAGCGCCCTGAGCACCATCTCCGATCCGGTCATTTGCTGCGAAGCCATCGTTCCGTTCCTTCCCAAATCCGCCCGTCGCACCGGTCGCGGCCGGGCCAAGCCGTGCGAACAAGTCCTTCGAAAAGCGCAGAAAACCTTGCCACGCAGCCGCATGCCCGACCGCGGGGCGGCCGTAACCTAGTCGCTCGCTCCTAGCCGGTCAACAGAAAGCGACGAATTTTCGGAAAGATTCTTGCCCCTAAACTTTCCGAATATTGCTCGTCCAGTAGGATGGCCTCGGGATCGACCGCCAACACCTGAGTGCGCAGCCAGGTCGTCTGCCGCTTGGCGTAGTTACGCGTGGCCTGCTGCGCCGCGGCAACGGCTGTTTCCAGATCGACCGTCCCGGCCAGGTGGCGGGCCAATTCGCGTACGCCGAGTGCCTTCATCACCGGCAGCGCCGGATCCAGGTCCAGCCGTAGCAGGGCCCGCACCTCCGCGAGGGCACCGCGCTCGATCATGCGGAGGAAGCGCGCGTCGCAGGCGGCGTAGAGCGCCGGGCGCGGCGGCAGACAGACGATGCGCAAGAAACGGTAGCCCGGCGCGGCATCGTCGCGATCCGCT
>Ga0210123_1001406_pt1 | contig 12263 bp, 11 predicted proteins | sample Muzzi_PWB_D2_FD_185535 | JGI IMG/M metagenome (GOLD analysis project Ga0210123, IMG submission 185535) | Wetland microbial communities from San Francisco Bay, California, USA, that impact long-term carbon sequestration - Muzzi_PWB_D2 (SPAdes) | ecosystem: Environmental > Aquatic > Marine >... | reverse complement strand
AGGTCACCAAGTTCACCGTCCACGAACGAGACTTCCACCTCCCCGACCCGCCGCGGATGCCGACCTTCCCGGCGACCCTCGCCAACGTCAGCGACGACCTCGACTACATGCATGCTCGGTACTTCTCCCCGCATCTGGGGCGGTTTATGTCGGTCGACTTGGCTTTCGGGAGTGTGCGGGAACCTCAGGGCTGGAATCGGTACGGCTATGTTCTAGGCAACCCCTTGAGATTTGTGGACCCCTACGGTCTGTTCCCCTGCCCTGGGCTTCCAGATCTCGAATGTCAGGAGCAGGTCGAGGTGGTGGGCTCTGATCCTCTGACCGGCGTCTCGGGGTACATCGACCTCGTGCAGGGCAGTGCCTTCACGTTGGGGCTCTCCGGCGCCATCGAAGGTGGGCCAACCAACGACGTTGAGCTCTCCTTCGGCGAGCGAGTGTTGAGCGCGATCCCCACGGGCTTTGCTCAGACCATCGGCGAAGCCGTCGTCGGCTTTGGTGATGTCGTCAGCTTCGGTCTCACTGATTTCTATCGAGACCAAGCAGGGCTGGCCTATACGATCGACGAGGATTCTGGCGCTTATCTCACCGGCGAAGTCGTCGGCGTAGTCCACGGCATAGCGCTAGGAAGTGCAGGAGTAGCGAGGGCCGCCGGAGTTCAAACGAGAGTCGCTCTGCATGAAGCTCACCACGCCTTTGGTCGGCTCGGTCGGCTCAGGCATTTCCAGCTCAATATCTGGCGGATCGGGGTCAAGGGGAGTGGAAGAGCCTTCCGTCTCCCTCTCCCGTGGAGGTGAGGCAATGGGAGTCGAGATCCAGATCACGGACTGCGCCGACCTAGGTCGGATCAACGAGGTGATCCACGACCACTGGTTCGACCTCGACGATGTGACGTTCAACGAGGCGACATCGACCCTTCAGATCCAGTTCTCACGACCCTCGCTTGAGGCAGGGGAGGCGACCACGGGATGGTCGCTCCTCCGCCGGGTGGAGGTCCCATACGTAGCGAGCTTCCTACGAGTCCATCGTGTCCGGAGTTGGACCTTGCAAGACACTCAGCGGGTCGGGACTTACGACTTCAACGAGCTTCGCTTCGACCAAGGGAAGCAACGGATTCAAGTAACAACCGGCATACCTCTCGAGCTCTATGCCGATGTCGAAGCGTTCGAGGTGTCCGTCGCAGTCACTGAGAACGTCGTGAAGACCAAGAAGCGACTGGCATTTCTCGCCTTGTCCAAGGTCCTTTGGGCCACGTGATCGTAGCAGCGGGATGGGTGGAACCTCAGGGTCCGTCTCGGTGGGTGTGCAGACCCAGACTCCGCCGGAGGCCTCGCTCACGGAGAGGGGGCGACCGAGCCGGCCGGGCTGGCCGAGGTTGGGGAGACCAGGTCGGGTCGGGCGGCGGCCCAGGCGTTGGCGAACAGCTCTTTCAGACGTGAGGGTCCACTCGGCGTGCCACCCGGATCCACCGGTGTCCGTCGATCGGTCGCGGCAACGCCTCTGCGCGCCGGGCCCGCGCCCAGCGCGGGCCAGAGGGCCAAGATCACAGTCCTCCCGACGACGCAACCAACACACGAAACCCGACATCGCAGTCCCGGAGCTCGGGATGGAAGTCGAAGCGGTAGGCCGCGCGCAGGTACCTCGGATCGATGACGAACGAACCGCCCCGCAAAACCCGCGACGCGGAGAGGCCCTGCTCTTGCAAATCGCCTGGCTCGGCGTGATCGGCGTGCCGAGACTCCGCGTAACCATCCGCACACCACTCGAGGACGTTACCGATCATGTCCTGGCAGCCGTAGGGGCTGGCCCCGTCCGCAAAGCAGCCGACGGCGCTCGTTGAGCCGATACCTGTTGCAGATCCGTTCGCGTGATCGGTCTCGAACGCCCTCTGCCACGAAAACGCCCGGCCCGGCTCGGGGTTGGTCACCGGCTCCGCGCCCGGTCCCCCCGCACCACCGGTCCTGCCGATCTCCCCCCCGTCGACCCGGATCCAAGCCGGTGCACCCGGGATCTCGAGCCCGCCCCGGGCCGCCTTCTCCCACTCCGCCTCCCTCGGGAGCCGCACCTCCTGCCCCGCCGGCAACCAGCCCCGGGACCGCCAGCGCGCCGTGAGCCACCGGCAGAACGCCACGGCCTCGTACCAACTGACCCCGACCACCGGATGGTTGGGCAGTCCGAACGGCTCACCATAGCTCACCGTCTCCGACCGACGCTCCGAGCCATGCCGGCCCTCGAACCCCTCGTCCGTCCACAATCCCAGCTTCTCCGCCTCCGTCCAGAACCGCCTCTCGCCGTAGCCACCCTCCTCCACGAACTCCCGGAACTGTGCCTGGGTCACCGGGTAGCGGCCGAGCCAGTAGTGGTGCGGGATCTCCACCGTCTGCCGCAGCGTCTCGTCCTCCCACGCCTCCTCGTCGTCCTCTTTGCTCCCCATCAGAAACTCCCCCGCCGGCACCGGGCAGAGCTCCATGGCGTCCACCGTCAGCACCTCCTCTCGCGGGTCGTCCAGGCGAGCGACGGCCCTCCCGGCCTCGGCCCGTTCGACCGCCGGCAGGCCCCTCCCGAGGAGCGAGACGAGCTTCGGTCGGAGCGTCTCCAGGAGCTCCTCACCCGAAACTGGACCGTGGCTCTCCCGCTCGACCACCTCCCGCCCGACGAGGCCTGCCATCTTCCCCGTCCAGAGGACGGCCCTGCTGTGCTGCTCCGACTCGTTGGGGTCCGCCCGGCCCAGCCCCACGGCGATGCCCAGCAGCGCCTTCGGCCTCCGGTCGACGTGGAGCATCGCCTCTGCGCCCAGCTCGACGGCGACGTTCCAGAGGTCCCCCTCGCCCGCCCGGGCGTAGAGGGTTGGCACCGGGTCGAGCTCCGCCATCAGGTAGCGACCCGCCAGGTACTCCTGGAAAGTGCGGTGGACGAACCCGAACGCGGCCGGTTCGCGCGGCGTGCCCCCCTTGCCGACCAGGAGGCCCGCCCGCTGGTCGGCGTAGTCCAGAAACTCCTCGGCCAGGGCCGCCGAGCCCAGGTGCTCCGGCTGCTTCAAGAGCACCAGGAGATCCCCCTCGGAGAGCCCGGCAGCCACCTCCCGGCCGGTGCCGCCGACCCGATGGGCCTCGTAGGCCAGCTTCTGGAGGAGCGGCCAGAGCCGGGAGTCGTCGAGGAGCAGCTCCCGAAGCCCTTCCGACTCCACCAGCTTCTTGCCGGCTCGCTCCCGCTGCCAGTCCCGGACCAGGAGCTCGATCGACTCCTCGTAGACCCGCACACGCTCCCGGGGGAGCTCCGCCTTGCGGGTGTGGAGGACGGCCATGGTGGTGAGGAGGAGAGGGTTCTGAACGAGTTGCAGGAGGCTCGGCTCCAAGGCGGCCCGGGTGAAGTCCTCGGCCTCCTCCTCCACCCTGTCCGCGGTCACTCCGCCGAGCGCCCCAAGGGCCCGGTACCAGGCTTTGCAGAAAGTCTCGATCTGCTCTCCGGTGAACGGCGCCAGCTCGTGGCCCTTGAACCCGGGCAGGGTGAACGGCTCGGTGTAGGAGCGCACCCGGCAGGTCACCAGGAGCCGGTCCGGTTTGAACGCCTCCCAGGCCGCGGACACCGCCTCCCGGACCAGCTCCCGCCGATCCGCCGGCACCTCGTCGAGCCCGTCGAGGACGAGCGCACACCGGCCCGCTGCCAGGGCGGCTGCGAGGTCCTCTCGGAACGCGGCCTCGCCGTCTTCCTCGGTGAGACCGGAGAGCACCTGATCCCGCACCGCCCCGGCAAGGACGCGGACCCGGGGAGCGTCTCCTCCGGCGCGTGAACCTCCCGGAAGCGGCTCTCGAGCTCCGCCACCTCCTTCTCGGGCAGCTCCCCGTTCCGGAGCGCTCCTGCCAGGATGTCGTGGGCATCCTCGTCTTGGGCGAGCTCCCCCAGAACGCCTTCGAGGTGCTCCTTCAGGTCTTCGGGAGCTCCCCCGGGGTAGCCCTTCTCGACCAGCGCCGCGACCGCCGCCCGGCCACACCGGCCGAGCGCCTCTCGGGCCGCGGGCGTCTTCAGGCTCTCGGCGAGCCTGCTCCGGGCTCGTTTCAGGATTCCCTGGGCCAGCGACTTGCCCAGGAAGATCAACACCTCGGTGGTCAGTGCGGCAGGTTCTGGAACCGGCATGATTGTTCGAATTCAATCACACGCGGTCCCCGGCGCAGGGGCCTTCGGTGACCCAGGCCGTGAGAGCTGGCTCTCCCCTCACGGTCGGTGCACCTCCAGCTCCGCTTCGCACCGAAGTGCCTCACCGAGCCGACCGCGGCGTGAATCGGATGTGACTCCGAGCAAACCGGTGGCCATCCCGGCCGATGGTCAGGCCAGAGAAGATTAGTATTTACAGTGATTTACGTGGTGGGCGGTCAGGGGCTCGAACCCTGGACCCGCGGATTAAAAGTCCGCTGCTCTTCCAACTGAGCTAACCGCCCAATGGTACTAGGTTACATCCTAGGTTACACTCTGGTACAATCCGGTACAGGAGGTAACCATGGCTACATACCTCGGCACTCGCCAACTCAAAGACGGATCGACTCGGCACCGGTTCATTGTACGTCGCAAGGGCGCGCCCCGAAAGGTCTTCACGGCGGACACCAAGACCGAGGCGAAGAAGGCCGCCCGGAAGTACGAGACCGAGATCGACGAGGGGCGGGTCACGGCCGGTAAGGCCACCGTGGGCCACGCCCTCGACTGTTACCTGAAATCGGATGCGTTTGATTCCCTGTCGGATGCCGACCGGCGAGAGCAGATGATCGAGTGGTGGCGCGGGCGGATCGGTACCATGTCGCTCTCGAACCTTGACGCGCTTCACGACGCGATCGCCGAGGGGCGGGACGCCCTGGCCGTCGGTGAGGGTCCCAGCGGTGAACCGGTCAGCAAGTCGACTCGGAACCGCTACATGGCGAGTTTGAGCAAGGCGCTCAAGGTGGCCCGGCGCGAGCGCTCCGTCTTTCGCCGGCTGCTCCGGTACAACCCGGCGCTCGAGTTGGGACGGGCCAGCGAGACGGGGAACGAGCGCACCCGGATTCTGTCGGATGACGAGTTCTACGCCCTGCTTGCCGCCTGCCGCGAGACCGGAGACCGCCGCCTCCCTACCCTGTTCCTTTGCGCCCTCTCCAGCGCGGCCCGGAAGTCGGAGCTCCTTCGGTGCCGCCGCGCGGAGCTGAACCTCTCCGCCGGGGTGTGCCCGGTCTGGCGCACGAAGGCGGGGACGCCGCGCAACCTCCGGTTCCACGGCATGGCGCTCGACGCCCTCCGCGAGTACGTGGAGGAGCAGCTTCCCAACGTCTCCGGCGCCCTCTTCCCGGGTCGCTGGGGCGACCCAACCTTCCCCCGGAAGGCGTGGGACAAGGCCCTCGACACCGCCGGGCTCAAGGGCGAGGTGGTCTGGCACACGCTCCGGCACAGCTCGATGACGTGGGCGGCGATCCTCGGCGCCACCGAGGCCGAGCTGATGGCCCACGGCGGCCACAAGACGAGCGTGATGGTCTCGCGCTACGTCCACCTGGCCGAGCACCGCACGAGCGACGTGGCGCCGCTCCTCATCGCGCCGTTCGCCCGCACGCGCGCCGGCGCGGAGGCGGCGAGGTGAAGCGCCGGGAGTGGGAGCGGATCAAGGAGCGCGCGCGCCAGTACGCCGAGAGCTACGCGTGGGACACGTCGGCCTCGGAGCTGGAGAAGTTGGCGCGGGCCCACCTCCCCAAGCCCGGCGAGACCCCCGAACCGAGGTCGGACGGCTGGTACGCTCGGCGCATCGCGGCGGCGATCCGGGCGTGCCGCGAGCACATCGCGCGTAGGGAACCGGCCCTTGCGTCTGCCGAGGCCCTGGAGGTTGGGGTGCTGGCCGGGAGCTGGCCGGCCGCCGAAACGTGGAGAAAGCGGCAAGAGGGCGGTGAGAGCGCCGGCGGGCTCCGGCGCGACGAGAAGCACCGCCGGCGCCGGGCGATCCGGGACATCGCGCGGGAGCGCGGAATCGACCTCTCGACCTTTGGCTCGGAGAGCCGCGACGCGCAAACTCGGGTCGTGGCCGTCATCGAGACCGCGCTGTGGGAGCGGGAGGGAGTCCAGGGTGTCACGGGGCGCACGATCCGGGCTGACATCAGGGCCATCAACGACGTGTAGCTAGCCTCGCTGCACTTCTTCGCCTTTCATACCGCTACTTTGGGTCCCGGAGGTGTTTAATGGGACCCGAAAAGTTACTCACAACTAGCAAGGTAGCGGCGCTACTCGGTATCTCACGGGGAGCCCTGGCGGTCCGTCGCCATCGCGGGCAGGGGCCTCCGCACCTACGGCTCGGATCGTCGATCCGGTACCGTCCCGCCGACGTGCGGGACTGGATCGACGGTCTACCAAGAGAGGTCCCGGCCCTGCGTCGTACCGCCGGAGAGCGCGGGTGAGCAGAGAGCCGGCCGCGCTCGAGAGGTGCCCGGGCTGCGGATCGATGACCCTGCGCGTCGAGCCGCCGACGCCCACGGGGATGGTCTATGCGCACTGTGTCGCCTGCGGCCACGAGGCCGAGCGCGACCGTGACGCCGACGCGCTGGACGTCGAGGACTTTCACTGCCACATGCCGAGCCACAGGTATATCTACACACCGAGTCGGGAGCTGTGGCCGGCGTCGAGCGTCAACGCGCGGCTGCCGGCGATGCCCACGGCCGATGGAAAGTCACTGGCCCCGAGCGCTTGGATTGCCGAGAACCGACCGGTCGAGCAGATGACCTGGGCTCCCGGTGAGCCGACGATCATCCGGGACCGGCTGATCGCCGAAGGCGGGTGGATCGAGCACCAGGGCGTTAAGGTGTTCAACCTCTACAGGTGGCCGCGGATCGGCCCGGGAGATCCGGTGTCCGCGACGCCGTGGCTCGACCACGTGGCCCGGATCTATCCGGAGGAGGCCGAGCACATCGTCCGGTGGCTCGCTCACCGCGTCCAAAGGCCGGGCGAGAAGAGCAACCACGCCCTCGTTCTCGGCGGTACGCAAGGCATCGGCAAGGACACCCTCCTCGAGCCCGCACGTCGAGCGGTCGGGCCCTGGAACGTCGCCGAAGTCTCTCCCACGGTCTTGCTCGGTCGATTCAACGGCTACCTACAGTCGGTCATCCTCCGGGTTAGCGAGGCGCGAGACTTGGGAGATGTGAACCGGTTCGCACTGTACGACCACATGAAGTCGATCACCGCCGCGCCGCCGGACGTGCTCCGAATCGACCGGAAGAATCTCCACGAATACTACGTCCCCAACGTCTGCGGCGTCGTCGTCACGACCAACCACCGGATCGACAGCCTCCACCTCCCGAGCGACAACCGGCGCCACTTCGTCGCGTGGTCGGAGGCGACCAAGGAGGACTTCTCGGAGAGCTACTGGTCTGGCCTCTGGAGCTGGTACGAGACCGGAGGATACGAGCACGTGGCCGCCTACCTCGGCCACCTCGACCTCTCAGAGTTCCGCCCGACCGCACCGCCGCCGAAGACTGAGGCGTGGCACGCCGTAGTGGCCGCGGGACAGGCGCCCGAGCAGGGCGAGCTAGCCGATGTCCTGGAGGAGATGGGGTGGCCGCCGGCGGTGACGATCCCGCAGGTCATCGATCGTGCCTCGTTGGACTTCGCCGGCTGGCTTCGGGACCGCAAGAACTGTCGGGCCGTCCCTCACCGATTCGAGGAGGTGGGGTACCTCGCGATCCGAAACGCAGACGCAAAGGACGGGAAGTGGAGGGTCGCCGGGTCGCGAAGGGTGGTCTACGCTCGGCATGACCTGGCGCGTCGCGACCAGATCCAAGCCGCAAGGAACCTCACCGGTGAGGCATCCACTGTCCCGGACGCTACCGGTGCAACCGGTTCCGATTCTGGCCCGAAGCGCGGCCCCGTAACCGATGTAACCGGTGTAACTGGTTCCCCAACTCATGATTCTTCCGCCTCCAAGCATCAAAGGCCGTTCTCTGAACGACCTACCCGCGCGCGTGAGCGAGATAGAAAACCGGTTACACCGGTTACACCCGCTACACCGGCTGCCGAGCCCGGGGAGGATGAGCCAGAGAGCACGCTCGACATGGTGCGCGAGGTCTTCGCGGGCTTCATCGAGCGAGAGGAAGAGACGGAGGTTGATCTTCCAGCCAGGGATGAGGAGGTCTTGCCCGCGGCGGCTCTGGCGGAGCAGGAGGCGCAAGAGTGGATACCTTTCTGACTGGGCCGCGAATCTCGCCGGCCACCACCAAGGCAAGAAGGGCAAACGGCCTGCGCTTCTCTCGACCGAAAATGTAACCTAGCTTGTAATCTGGACGAATGCAAATGCAAGAAATCCGAGGTAGAACGCGGGATTTAGACTCCCAGGTCCCACCAAGAGAAGCGCCAGAAAGGCCGTCTTCGGAACCCTCTCAGAATGGGCGCGAGACGGACCGTGTCGTTCGGGAGGCGGTCGAGAACCTCCAACAACGGCCGGACCGAGACCCGCAGACCGGCCGGTTCGTGCCAGGCAACCTCGCCGCCTGGCGGGGTGGCCAGCGGTCCGAGGCCCTCTGGGGTGCGCTGGCGGACGCCAAGGCCGAGCTGGTCGAGCGCCTGCGGGGTGACCTGGCGGTGGACGGAGACGCGCCGGCGACGCTGGATGGGCTCCTCGACGGCTTCGCCGAGGCTTCGCTGCTCCGGCGGTCGTTATTCGTTCGCCTGACGGAGATGGGCGGGCCGATAACAAGCAAAGGCCGGTCACGGGCGTTGTTCGGCGTCTATCTCCAGACACTCGACCGGGAGCGCCGGCTGGCGCTTGACCTTGGCCTTGAGCGCCGCCAGCGCTCCGTCTCGCTCGCCGAGGCCCTCGCCGAGGCCGCAGAGCGGGAGGCCGACCGGTGAACGTCCCGGTCGCCGAGTTCCGCCGCTTGTGGGGCGAGTTCTCCGAGCCGAGCTGGAGCGGCTGGAACGCGGTGGAGGATGCGGCCTTCGCGCTGCCTATGGACCCGGAGGCCCGCGAGCTGGTCGTGAAGGTGACGGGTGGCCGGGCGCTGCCGGCGGCGCCGGTCCGGGAGCTGTTCGCGATCGTCGGCAGGGGCGGCGGGAAATCTCGCGCCTCGGCTCGGCTCGCGGCCTACTTCGCGTGCGGCCGGACCTACGAACGCGCCCCGGGCGAGGAGGTCTACGTCGGCATCTTCGGTCCGGACCGGCGACAGGCTCGAATCACGTTGCGCTACGTCCGTGGTCTGCTCCGCCAGGTTCCGGCGCTCGAATCGCGCGTCGTGCGCGAGAGCGAGTCCAGGGACGGCGGCATGATCGAGCTGGAAGGCGGCGTCGTCGTCGAGGTGCTGACCGCGAGCGCCGCGGCTCCCCGGGGCCGATCCTACGCGTTGGCAATCGTCGAGGAGGCCGCATTCCTACCCCAAGACGAGAGCGCCAACCCCGACACCGAGTTGCTCCGCGCGGTTCGGCCCGGCCTGGCGCGTGTCCCAGGGTCGCTCCTGGTGGTCGTCTCGTCGGCCTACTCGAGACGCGGCGAGCTGTACAAGGCATGGCGGCGCCACTACGGCAAGGACTCGCCGCATCACCTGGTCGTCCAGGCCCCGACCGAAGCGCTCAACCCGACGTTCGACCGGGCGGAGATCGCCCGAGCGTTCGAAGAGGACCCGGTGGCGGCAGCAGCGGAGTACGGCGCGGAGTTCCGGACCGACGTCGAAGGCCTCATCGCCTTGGAGGTCATCGAGGGGTGCCTGATCCCCGGTCGTCACGAGTTGCCGCCGGTCGCTGAGATGGAGTATCGGGCCTTCGTTGACCCCTCCGGTGGCGGCGCGGACTCCTTCGCTCTAGCGATCGGACACACGGAGACTCGGGATGGCTCGCCGGTGGCGATCCTCGACGCGCTGAGGGAGGTTCGCCCGCCGTTCTCGCCGGAGGCGGTGGTCGAGGAGTACGCCGCGCTGCTCGGGACCTACGGCATCTCCGAGGTCGTCGGCGACCGCTACGCGGGCAGTTGGCCGGCCGAGTCGTTCGGCCGGTACGGCGTCGAGTACACCCCCGCGCCGAAGCCGAAGAGCGACCTGTACCGCGACGCCCTCGCGCTCCTGAACTCCGCCCGCGTTGAGCTGCTGGACCATGACCGTCTAACGGCGCAGCTTGTCGGCCTGGAACGCCGAGTCGCCCGGGGTGGCCGCGACTCTATCGACCATGCGCCGAACGCGCACGATGATTTGAGCAACGTCGTCGCCGGTGTGGCCGTCTTGCTCGCCGCGAGCCCACCGGTACCGGTGAAGACCTACGGCACCTGGGGCCGAGCCTCCGACCGCGAGAACCCGATCCGGCGGCCGACCCCACCGTTGGAGGTATTCACTGAGCGCGGCGAAGAGGTGTACGTCGAGCGCTTGGCGGACGTGCCCCCGGAGGAGCGGACCGAGGCCGAACAGGTACTCCTACGCCGTGACCTAGTCCGCCGCCTGGGCGTATCGACGGGCCGCGGCCGGAGAGACCATGTTGCACGAATCATCCGCCGGTGATCCCGGCGAGAAGGGAGAGACCATGACCGCAGTATTCCGAACGGTCCGGGTAGCGCAGCCGATCGGCGGCCCGGCCACCTACGTCGAGGCGACCGACGGTACCGAGCGCTACGCCAGGTGCGGGTGCTTAGTCGGCGCGTGCGCATGTTCCGGAGCGCCGTCGTCGTCGACGACTACGACGGCGCCGCCCAAGGCGTCGCAGCCGACGACCACGGCGCAGGTTCCGCGTCAGCTCGAGCTACCCGCTCCGGCGCCGAGCCTTACTGACGCGATCAGAGACCGCCGAGCCGGCAGGCGCAGCAACAAGCGCCGGACCGTGGCCGCAAGTGAGACTCGGGGCCGCGAGGCTACCCGGCGCGCAACCGTGATGAAGTTCCTCCGCTCCCGGCTGAGCCCGCCCACCGAGGCGACGAAGCCCGAGCCTCATACGCGCGCGGCGTCGGAGGAGAGTCCGGACCCGCCGCCCGATCTCCGGCAAGCGATCGCGAGAGCACGGGGTGCGGCGTGACCACAGAACCGAAGCCCGTGTCGATCGACGAGCTGACCGACGCACAGCGAGCGGCACTGGTCGAGGAACTGGCCGCCGCTCAGGCGCGTCATGAGAGGGAGCAGCGGTTGGCCGAGGGCCGCGCCACCGCCGAGCACCGACGTCTGAGCCGTCTCGCGCGCGTCGAGAAGCGCATCGAGGCGCTCGCGGAATGGGTCGCGGCTCTCGGATGCGCGAAGGAGGCGCTGGAGACGGAGTTGCGGAGCGCAAACGAGGCTCTCGCCGTCGCCGAGTCGCCGGGCGAACGGGAGCACCAGCAGTTCCGCCGACGGGAGGCCGAGCGGCGGCTGGATGAGATCATGCACGGCGCGTCCCCTGCGTTCGGGGGGTTGGAGGGGTCGCTCCAGTCGCTGGGGGTTCCGGTTCCTGCAGCGTCTGGGCCGCGTCCTCCTCTCGGCGCGGCTCTACGGAGGCTCGCGGAGCTTCGACAAGAGGCCGGAGAGCTTTCCGCGTGAGCCGGGGGGACGTCCGGTGCCCCGCGTGTGGCCGTCTACTCGGTCGGTGGGTTCAGGGGTCGGTCGAGGTTCGCCGACACCGTGAGCTGATCGCGCGGGTGGACCGCGGTCTCCTACTTTGCGCACCCTGCCGGCACTCGGTGACGGTGATCGGTCGCGAGGGTCGGGAGACTTGTGAGGATCGAGAGATGGTCGACGCCGGGTGCTCATAGTTGGCGCCGGGAACAGGAGGGGCTAGAGCTGCTACCTCCGCCGCGCGGCCACTCCTCCGCGCGAGTCGCTCGCTCGGCGTCGGCATGGGGCCGGGCTCGGTCTACCTCGGGTCGGGCGCGGCCCCTTTTCAGTTCTCTGACGAACACGATCGGAGCCAAGCGATCAGCTCGCGTAGGAGCGGTAGGACCAGGTGCACCGCGCCGAGCGTCCACAGCACCTCGACGGCGGTCAACGCTTGGAGCAGTTCTTCCTCGTCCGCGTCCTCGGCGGCGCGCCAGATCTCCTCCCAAGCGTCGTGGAGCCGCACCTCGGCTTGGGTTTGCTCGTCGGTCATGGCGCGTCACCGCGGACTACGGCGCCGTAGTCGTCCGGCTTGATGCCCTCCGGCCCGCACGGATTGACCGCGCCGTCCGGCGTGCAGACGATGAAGTTGAGGTGGCTCTCGCCTTCGCGGCCGACGGCCATCGCTTCGCCCTCGCGGGCCAAGACGGCGAGGGTGACCTCGTATACCGGCGATGCCGGCGTGCTCGGCGCAGTCGCCCAGACGTCGAAGAAGACAGCCTGGTTGTTGTCGAGGTC
>Ga0210123_1001405_pt1 | contig 12271 bp, 4 predicted proteins | sample Muzzi_PWB_D2_FD_185535 | JGI IMG/M metagenome (GOLD analysis project Ga0210123, IMG submission 185535) | Wetland microbial communities from San Francisco Bay, California, USA, that impact long-term carbon sequestration - Muzzi_PWB_D2 (SPAdes) | ecosystem: Environmental > Aquatic > Marine >... | reverse complement strand
GGTCAGTGCGGTCACCAGGTTATCGAGTTCGTCCAGCGCGTCGACCAGGCGCTGCGGCGTCAGCTTCACCAGCGAACGCAGCTCTTCATCGATTTCGTTGATCACACGCCAGGTATCCGACGACAGTCGGTCACGCACCGAGCGCACCGCGCGCAGCAGCGAGCTCACGGTCTGCGCGAGACTGCCGCTGCGCTGCTGGCTGGAGAGGACGCTGAGCAGTTCATTCTCGGGATGGCGATACAGTTCGACCGCGGTTGCAGCGCCGAACCCGGGCCAGGTCATGGTCTGGCGGGTAACCGCCAGCAGCAGCATCCTGAACGCGCTGGTCTCCTCGCCTTCGCCGGTTTCGATGAACTGCAGGGTCAGGCGCAGCAGGCGGCTGTTGAATTCCGCCCGTTCCGCATAGCGCCCGACCCAGTACAGGTTGTCGGCGACACGGCCCGGTACTTCACCGTGCCGGCTCGGCGACAGCCGCGCCTGGCGGCGTTCGGACAGCAGGCTGACGTACTTTTCCGGCTCGGTTGCGAGTACCCAGGTGTCCTTGCTGATACCGCCCGCCTGGTTGGACACCACCAGCTTGTCCTGCTGTGATGAAACCCGCGTCAAGCCGCCCGGCATCACCATGTAATCCTGGTCATCCGCGACCAGAAAACTGCGCAATACGGTATGCCGGGGTTTCAGGCCGTCCCTGACCAGCACCGGCACGGTCGATATCGACATGGCTTCCTGGCCGACATAGCGATACGGCCGCGCGCGGATTTGCGCGCGCAGCTCGTCGAGCTGCCTGTTGTCGAGTTCAGCGCCGAACACGAATCGAAAACCGAGGCTCGGGTGTATCGGTTTGATCACCATATTCTGCAGATTGGCGAGCACGTACTCGCAGCTGCCGCGGTCACCGCACCACCAGCCCGGCACCGAGGGGATACGGATATCCTCGCCGAGCAGGTATTTTGACAGCGCCGGCATGAACACCGACAGCGCCGGGTTTTCCAGCACGCCGCTGCCCAGCGGATTGGCGACCGCAACATTGCCGGTGCGAACCGCGTTGGTCAGGCCGGGCGTGCCGAGATAGGAATCGCCGCGCAGTTCGACCGGATCACAGTAGCCGTCATCCATGCGCCGCAGGATCACATCGACCGGCTGCAGACCGGTCAGCGTGGTCAGCCACACCCGGTTGTCGCGCACGGTCAGATCACCGCCTTCGACCAGGGTGTAACCGAGGTAGTTGGCCAGATAGGCGTGTTCGAAATAGGCTTCGTTCGCCGGACCCGGACTCAGCAGCACGATATTCGGCTCATCGCCGTCTCGCGGCGACATCCGGGTCAGCGCATGGCGCGCGGTGCGGAAGAAATTCGCCAGCCGGTGAGTGTGCGAGTCGCGGAACAGGCTCGGCAGTACCCGCGATATCACCAGCCGGTTCTCCAGCGCATAGCCGGCGCCGGACGGCGCCTGTGCGCGGTCGGCGAGCACGTGAATACAACCGTCCGCCGAACGCACCAGGTCGGCCGCGTAGAAGATCAGCGCACGCGAGCCCGTCATCGGCAGCCCCGCGCAGGGATACAGGAAGCCCGGATGACCGAACACCACTTGCGGCGGCAGCAGGCCGCGTCTGATCAGATCGCGCGGTCCGTACAGGTCCTGCAGCACCAGGTTCAGCAGCTCGGCGCGCTGCATCAGGCCGGCTTCGATGGTACTCCATTCCTCGCTGTGGATCAGCAGCGGAACCAGGTCCAGTTTCCACGGCCTGCCCATGCCGCCGGGATCGCCGTAGATGTTGTAGGTGACGTCGTTTTCCCGGATATGGCGCCAGGCTTCCTCGCGCCGGTTCTGCAGTTCCGCCGCGCCCATGCCGTCGAGCGCATTCATCAAATAGTGCCAGTGGGGACGGATGCCGACCCCCTGTTCGCACATTTCGTCGTGGCTGCCCCCGGGCGTGTAATCCTTACAAAGGCCGGATGTCTGCGACTTGCTCAAACTTGCGGTAACCTGTTTCAAGACAAGTGATTGTTGTGAATGTAGATCGACGATACGCAGCCGGCAGATCCCGGTCTGCAAACAATCAGCACGGCGCCGCTTTTCTCAGATCCAGCGTGCACGGGTAATCCCGGCTGGTCTCTTCCGCCGGCGCCTCGAAGCGCCCGGTGGTATGACCGATATCGCGAAAGCGTGCTATGCGTCGTGATTCCGCCTCGTTCGCGTTGACCGGAAAGCTCTCTTCATGCCGTCCGCCGGGATGGCCCGAGTAATACGTGCAGCCGCCGATCGAACGCCCGTTCCAGGTGTCGAGTATATCGAACACCAGCGGCGTGTGCACACCGATGGTCGGATGCAGACCGGACGGCGGCTGCCACGCCTTGAAACGTACACCGGCGACGAACTCGCCGCGCCGCCCGGTCGGCCGCAGCGGTACGCGGCGGCCGTTGCAGGTTACCACATGGCGGCCATCGGTCGCGCCCTCGACCCTGACCTGCACGCGTTCGACCGAGGAATCGACATAACGCGACGTGCCCTGCGCGCTGACTTCCTCGCCGAGCACGTGCCAGGGCTCGACCGCGGTGCGCAGTTCCAGCTCGATGTCCTGCTGCGTGATACGGCCGATGTGCGGAAAGCGAAACTCCTGGAACGGCGCGAACCAGTCCAGCTGCAGCAGAAAGCCCGCGGACTGCAGATCGCAGATCACGTCGCGAATGTCCTGCCAGACATAGTGCGGCAGCATGAAACGGTCGTGCAGTTCGGTGCCCCAGTGCACCGGTTTTTTACGGTAGGGCTGCCGCCAGAACCGGGCGATCAGCGAACGCAGCAGCAGCATCTGAACGACGCTCATGCGCATGTGCGGCGGCATCTCGAACGCGCGAAACTCGACCAGGCCGAGGCGGCCGCTGGCGCTGTCCGGGCTGTACAGCTTGTCGATACAGAATTCGGCGCGGTGGGTGTTGCCGCTGAGATCGACCAGCAGGTTGCGCAGCAGTCGGTCGACGATCCAGGGCGATGGCGTCTCCCCTTCGGGTATCTGCTGGAACGCGATTTCGAGCTCGTACAGACTGTCGTCGCGGGCCTCGTCGACGCGCGGCGCCTGGCTGGTCGGGCCGATGAACAGGCCTGAAAACAGGTACGACAGGCCGGGATGGTGCTGCCAGTACGTGACCAGGCTCTGCAGCAGATCCGGTCGCCGCAGCACCGGGCTGTCGGCCGGGGTCGCGCCGCCGATGGTGACGTGATTGCCGCCGCCGGTGCCGGTGTGGCGGCCGTCGAGCATGAATTTCTCGGTCGCCAGCCGCGACAGCCGCGCTTCCTCGTAGATCGCCGCGGTGTTCGACACCAGCTCGTCCCAGTCGTGCGCGGGATGGATGTTGACCTCGATCACGCCCGGGTCCGGGGTGATCGCGAAACGCTTCAGGCGGTGGTCGTGCGGCGGTTCATAACCTTCCATCATCACCGGCATTTCCAGTTCCGCCGCGGTCGCTTCGATGCAATGGACCAGGTCGAGGTAGTGTTCCAGGTGCGTCAGCGGCGGCATGAATATGCACAGATGACCGTCACGGGGCTCGACGCACAGCGCGGTATGGATCAGCTCCCGCTCTTCCTCGCCTTCTTCATCGACCTGCTGTTCGATAATGCCATCCGTCTTTGTCGCCGCGCCGACGAACCCGGTGTAGCGGCGCGCGACCTCACCGTAGATATCGCCCAGCGCGGGCCGCGGCTCGAACGTGCTGCGTTCCACCTCGACGGGGCGCTTCTTTTTCTCGACCCATGGCAGCGAATCCAGCGGCAGCCGGTAACCCATCGGTGAATCGCCGGGCAGCAGGAACAGCCGGCCCCGCCTGAACGACCACGGCCCGGTGAACCAGCCCGGGCTGTCGCCGACATCGTTCCATTTCAACGGCAGCGCGTAGCCGGTGATTTTGTCGATGCCGCGTTCGAACAGCCGGCGCAATCGGCTGCGCTCGGTCGGGTCATCGAGCCTGCTGTCGAGCACATCGACATTCTGCGGCAGATTGCCTTCCTTCCACAGGTAGTAGTAGACATCTTCCCAGGCAGTCTGCACGGTCGTATCCGCCAGCCCGAGGCGCTCGCACAGCGCGGTGATAAAACGCCTGGCATCATCGGCATCGGCCTCGCCGGGCGCATCGTCGCGCGCGATCCATTTCGGCTCGTGCCATACCGGCAGGCCGTCCGCCCGCCAGAAACAGCCCAGCGCCCAGCGCGGCAGGACTTCACCCGGGTACCACTTGCCCTGGCCGTAGTGCAGCGCCGCGCCCGGCGCGAAGCGTTTCTGCAGTCGTTTGAACAGGTCGCCGGCGAGTTCGCGTTTTTTCTGACCCAGCGCGGCGATGTTCCATTCGGCGCCGTCCATGTCGTCGATGGACACGAAGGTCGGCTCGCCGCCCATGGTCAGGCGCACGTCTTCGGCTTCGAGGATGGTGTCGACCTGTTCGCCCAGCGTGATGATCTCGCTCCACTGCGCATCGCTGTAGGGCAGCGTCACGCGCGGATCTTCGTGGATACGCTGGACATCGTTGTGAAAATAGAATTTGACCTCGGCCTTGTCCGCGGCGCCGGTGATCGGCGCGGCGCTGATCGGGTTCGGTGTGCAGGCCAGCGGTATATGGCCTTCGCCGGCGAACAGGCCGGAGGTCGGATCGAGCCCGACCCAGCCGGCGCCCGGCAGATAGACTTCGCACCAGGCGTGCAGATCGGTGAAATCGTGCTCGGTGCCCGACGGGCCGTCGAGTGATTTCTCGTCCGGCCTGAGCTGGATCAGGTAACCGGAGACGAAGCGCGACGCCAGGCCCAGGTGGCGCAGGATCTGCACCAGCAGCCACGCGGTGTCGCGGCAGGAACCGCGGCCTATCCTGAGCGTGTCATCGCATTTCTGGATGCCGGGCTCCATGCGGATGTTGTACTCGATCCGTTTTTGCAGTTTCTGGTTCAGCGCGACCAGGAAATCATTGGTCTGCTGTTTGCTGCGATCGATCTCCGCGATCCACTGCTGCAGCAGCGGGCCTTTCGCCCTGATCACACGGTACGGCGCGAGCTCGTTCGCAAGCGCGTTGTCATAGCTGAACGGATAATGGCTTGCCGATTCTTCGAGGAAAAAATCGAACGGATTGATCACCACCATTTCGGCGACCAGATCGACCTCGACCGACAGTACATCGGTTTTATCCGGGAATACCAGCCGCGCGAGGAAATTGCCGAACGGATCCTGCTGCCAGTTGATGAAATGCTTTTCGGGTTTGACCTTCAGCGAATAGCTGTGGATCGGTGTGCGCGTGTGCACCGCCGGCCGCAGACGCACGATGTGCGGGGACAGGTTCACCAGCCGATCGTAACGGTACTCCGTCTTGTGGTTGATCGCGACACGGATTGCCATCGACTAGGGCCTGTTAACACTAATTGGATCGGCTCTGCTGGGTCTGTTTTTTCGTCCAGCAAGGCAGAATGAGCGCTGTGTAGCCCGGCTACATGAGCGAATGATAACGCAGTCGGGCGGAAAAATGCGCCGGGAGCGCTTTTTCGCGCAAGCCCCGAAGGGGTGAGTCGCAAGGAAGCGACGAACAAAAACAGCCCCAGCCCTGCGGGTTGTGCCTGAAAAAACGCCACTCAGCGTTGCTCGTCGTTCATTTGGAGTCACCAAACTTCTCTCCTCGCGCCTTGATTGGCGCTTTTTCAGGCGCAACAGAGTCGACCCAATTAGTGTTAACAGGCCCTAATGCCCCTGTAGTACCTGATTCGAATACGGGCATCATACCTGCAATAAGCATTCCATTCCCGCGTTGCCCGTAACGGCAGGTTGTTGCAGGCTGTCAGCGCTGGATCAGCGCGGCGATGCGCACTATTCAGGCGCGATAACGGATTTAATGCACCGGATGTGACTGCATTCCGGCCGCCGCAGCACGGTCGGTCAGCCAGCGATCGGGTTGCGCCAGTAAAACGGGCAGGGCTTCGCCCCGATTTACCCGTTGCAGTGCATCGCGCTTGCCCGCGCCGGTGGCCAGCACGACGCGGCGGCCGGCCGCGAGCAGCGCGGCCAGGCCGAGTGATACGCGCTGCGGCGGCGGCTTCGGCGCGCCGTGCACCGGCACCACCGCATGCGGATCCAGCAGCGCGGCATTGCCCGGAAACAGGCTGGCGGTATGGCCGTCCTCGCCCATACCGAGCACGACCAGATCGAGACTGCCGATAGCCTTGATAAGCGCAGCGTACTGTTCGGCGGCCCGCTCGGGGCCCAGTTCGGCGGGGATCGGGTGATGGTTACTCTCGGGCCCGTCGATGCGCGACCACAGCCTGTCACGGATCATGGTGTCGTTGCGCCCGGCATGGCCGGGCGGGTAGCAGCGCTCATCGCCGAGATACCAGTGCAGGCGCGGCCACGGCAGCTGCATCGCCGCGAGCAGTTCGAGACAGCGTGCCGGCGTACCGCCGCCGGGCAGCGCGATATGGCAGACGTCGGCTGCCGCCAGCACGCGCTGCGCGGTGGCCGCGATCTCGTCCGCGGCCGCGCGCGCGACGGCTTCCGCATCATCGAGAATTTCGAGACCGTCCAACTGCGCTTTCCAGGTTCGCCGGTGTGTGGATCAGGTCGGGCGGTGCCAGCCGCCGACGCAGTCACTGGTCAGCCGCTTCATGTCATCGATGTCCCAGGTGCCCGCGCGATAGCGGTCGATGGAAAAGCGGTCGCGCCACGCCTGCAGGATCGGCTCCACGATCTGCCACGATTCCTCGACTTCGTCGGAGCGCGAGAACAGCGTGCTGTCGCCGGTGAGCACGTCGTGCAGCAGGATTTCATACGCGTCCGCGACTTCGGACGCGTCGTTCGCGTAGGGCGCGCGCATCACCAGCGACTGCATGTCGGTGGTCAGGCCCGGTTTTTTCGCATTCAGGCGCAGCACCACACCGCCCTCCGGCTGCAGCCGGAACACCAGCGCATTGGCCACGGGCAGCACGGCGCGATCGTCGAACAGGTTGAACGGCGGCTTGCGGAAACGGATCATGACTTCCGAGACTTTCTTCTTCAGGCGCTTGCCGGACCACAGGATGAAAGGCACGCCCTGCCAGCGCCAGTTGTCGATGTGGAAGCGCACCGCGGCGAAGGTCTCGGTCGCGGATTCCGGCGGCACGCCTTCCTCGCTGACGTAGGCGTGGATGTGTTCCTCGTTGATATTGCCCGAGGCGTACTGCGCCGCGACGGTATGCGCGTGCACGCTGTCCGGCTCGAATCGCCGCACCGCGCGCAGCACTTTCATTTTCTCGTCACGCACCGCATCCGCGGTGAACTCGACCGGCGGTTCCATCGCGACCAGCGTCATCAGCTGCATCAGGTGGCTCTGGATCATGTCGCGCAGCGCGCCGGACTGTTCGTAGTATTTCGCGCGGTATTCGATGCCGAGTGTTTCCGACACCGAAATCTGGATATTGTCGATGTAATTGCGGTTCCACAGCGGCTCCATGATGCCGTTGGCGAAGCGGTACACCAGCAGGTTCTGCACGCTTTCCTTGCCGAGGTAATGATCGATACGGTAAATCTGGGATTCGTCGACCTCCGACTGCAGTTCCCTGTTCAGCGCATGCGCCGATTCGAGGTCCATGCCGAAAGGTTTTTCGATCACCAGGCGGCGGTAACCCTGCGCCTGGTCGGTGAGTCCGGCCTTCTGCATCGCGCGCGTGACCTTGCCGTACCATTGCGGCGGTATCGCGCAATAGAACAGCGCGTTGCGGCGTCCGTCGTGTTCTACCATCGCCTCGGAAATGCGTGCGTAGGTGTCGTCATCGCCGAGGTCGCCGGGAACCAGCTTCAGCATCGTGGCGAAATTCTGCCAGGCATCGTCGTCACCGCCGACCTCGGGCGAGAACTCACGCAGGGCGTCGCGGATCAGGTCGAACCAGACCTGCTCGGTGCGGTTGGCGACGCCGATGATCCGGCTCTGCGGATCAATCAGGCCGCAGCCGATCATGCGCACCAGCGCCGGCATCAGCTTGCGTTTGGTGAGATCACCCGCGGCGCCGAGGATCACGATATTGCACGGCGCGGCGGTGTCGGGGCGGCCCGGCTTTTCGTTGTGCGCGGTCATGGATGTCAGCCCTCAGCGACTCTGCTGTGCGAGTCGGGTAATGTTTTCATCTGCGTCATGCATCATACCCGGATCGATTCAGCGTTCTCATATCACAGTTTCCATATTTCGGCGTTGTATTCCTGCATGGTGCGATCGGTGGAAAAAAATCCGCTGCTCGCGGTATTGAGTATGCTCATCCGGATCCAGCGCTTGCGGTTCCTGTAGGCCTGCGCCGCCTGCTGCTGGCAATCGGCATAGGTGCGGAAATCAGCCAGCGTCAGCCACGGATCGTGCGGACTCTTCAGTGATGCGATGATATCGTCGAATATGTGCGGTTCGAACAGATTGAAGTGACCGCATTCGAGCAGGTTCATCGCCGCCTCCAGATCGGGGTCCGCTGCGATCAGCTCGCCCGGACGGTAATCCCCGCGCTGCTCCTCGACCTCGTCCGCCTTCAGTCCGAACAGGAAAAAGTTTTTTTCGCCGACGGCATCGAGGATTTCGATGTTGGCGCCGTCGTAGGTGCCTATCGTGATCGCACCGTTCATCATGAATTTCATGTTGCCGGTGCCGGACGCCTCCTTGCCGGCGGTCGATATCTGCTCGGACAGGTCGGTACCGGGGCTGATCACCTCCATCGCCGAGACATTGTAGTTCGGCAGAAACGCAACCTTGAGCAAATCACCGACATCCGGATCGTCATTGACGATCTCGGCGACATTGTTGATCAGCTTGATGGTCAGTTTCGCCATATGGTATCCCGGCGCCGCCTTGCCGCCGATCAGCACGCATCGCGGCGTCCAGTTCTTTGTGTCGCCCTGCTTGATGCGGTTGTACAGATGGATCACGTGCAGCACGTTCAGCAGCTGGCGTTTGTACTCGTGGATACGCTTGACCTGGACATCGAACATCGATCCGATATCGAACCTGACACCGCATTTGTCCTTCACCAGCTCTGCCAGACGCGCCTTGTTCTGCTGCTTGACGTCGAACCAGCGCTGCTGGAACTCTTCGTTTCCGGGTTCGGTCAGCTCTTTCAGGTAGTGGATCTGGCTCAGGTCGGCGATCCATTCATCGCCGATGTATTCGGTTATCAGCGCCGACATCGACGGGTTGGCATAGGCCATCCAGCGCCTCGGCGTGACACCGTTGGTCTTGTTGTTGAACTTTTCCGGCCACATGTCGCAGAAGTCGCGGAACAGGCCTTCGCACAGCAGTTTCGAGTGCAGCGCCGCGACCCCGTTCACCGAGAAACTGCCGACGATGGCGAGGTAGGCCATGCGCACCTGCTTGCGGCCCGATTCCTCGATCAGCGACATCCGCGCCTGGCGGTTCCTGTCGCCGGGCCACTTCAGCGCTACGCTGTGCAGAAACTGTTTATTGATTTCATAGATGATCTCCATCAGCCGGGGCAGCAGGCGCATCATCAGCTCAACCGGCCATTTTTCCAGCGCTTCGGGCAGCAGCGTATGATTGGTGTAGGCCATGGTCCTGGTCGTGATTGCCCAGGCATCATTCCACAGCAGGCCCTTTTCATCCATCAGTATCCGCATCAGCTCGGCCACCGCGATGGTCGGGTGGGTATCGTTCATCTGGAATACATTGAACTCGGCGAACCGGGAATAGTCCGCGCCCTGGGTTTCTTCCCACAGCCGCATCACATCCTGCAGGCTTGCGGAAGCGAGAAAATACTGCTGACGCAGCCGCAGCTCCTTGCCGTTTTCGCTGCTGTCGTTCGGGTACAGCACCATCGAAATGTGTTCGGCGTTGTTCTTGGCCTCGACCGCCTCGGCGTAACTGCCGGCATTGAAGTCAGCGAGGTCGAATTCGCTGGTCGCGCTCGCTTTCCACAGCCGCAATGTGTTGATGGTCTGGTTGCGGTAACCCGATATCGGCATGTCGTACGCGATCGCGACGACATCGGCGGTATCGATCCACTTGGCGCGCTCGATACCCATCGAATCCCGGTAGTGTTCGGTGCGACCGCCGAAGTGGATGATCTGTTCGAACTCGGGCCGGGCGACTTCCCACGGGTTGCCGTCGCGAAGCCAGTGGTCCGGCTCCTCGACCTGGTAGCCGTTGGTGATGTGCTGCAGGAACATGCCGTACTCATAACGTATGCCGTAGCCGATCACCGGCAGCTGCAGCGCGGCGCAGCTGTCCATGAAACAGGCTGCAAGCCGGCCGAGGCCGCCGTTGCCAAGCCCTGCGTCCGGCTCCTCATCGATCAGGTCTTCGAGCACGACCGCGAACGCGCTCATCGCTTCGCGGGTCTCGTTTTCGATATCGAGGTTCAGCAGGTGGTTGCCGAGCGCGCGCCCGATCAGGAATTCGAGCGACATGTAATAGGCCCTGCGCGTGCCGGGCTGCTGGTGGCGCTTCCAGGTGTCGCTCCACTGCGCCATGACGCGGTCACGCACCGTCAGCGCGAGCGCTTCGTACAGATAATAGGGTACACAGTCGAGAAAATGCCCGAGATGGTTGCGCAGATAGCGATGGAACCCTTCCGACAGTGAGCGGCTGTCGGCCGGCAAGGGTTCCATATCAGGTATGGTGTTGGCGCACAGGCTCTGTTTTTTTGCCATATTCTTTTCAACCGGATGATGTGTTATTTAAGGATGCGCGGATACGCAGACATCATTACTAAGCAGATGTCATGCCAGATGCTTCGCTGGCGTGCCGGTTATCGTAAATGAAAAACGCCCGCGGTTACAGCGCCTGGTTACGTCCGCGTCCCCGATGCTGGCAGCAGTATCACCCGGTTTCACGGCCTGATTGATACAACGCCCTGTATTTCAACGCACTGGATTCCCATCCCAGTTCTGCCAGCATAGCCGTTTTACACAGCTGCTGCCACAGCTTCGGCTGCCGGTACATGGCCAGCGCACGCTGTATCGCCGACAGAAATGCATCCTCATCGGCATGCTGGAACACGAAGCCGTTGGCTGTCTTGTCCGTAATGGCTTTCTCTGTGGCATCGACCACGGTATCCGCGAGTCCGCCGGTGTGGTTGACCACCGGCGGCGTACCGTAACGCAGGCTGTACATCTGGTTGAGTCCGCAGGGTTCGAAACGGGACGGCATCAGAAAGATGTCGGCCCCCGCCTCGATACGGTGCGCCAGTTCTTCCGAATAACCGATGTGCGTGTGCATGCGCGCCGGATAACGCTGTGCCAGCTCGACGAGGTCACCCTCGTAGGCCATATGGCCCGAGCCCAGCAGCACCATGGATATGTCCGTGGTCTCGAACAGCACCGGCAGCGCACTGGTTATCAGATCGACGCCTTTCTGTTCCACCAGACGCCCGACGAATCCGAGCAGCGGTGCGTCGGTCGGCGCCAGTCCGGTCTGTTGCCGCAGATCGTTCTTGTTGGCCAGCTTGCCGGCGACAAACTGTTTTCTCGCGCTGTAGTGATGATCGAGATACCTGTCCGTCTGCGGGTTCCAGATGTCCAGATCGATGCCGTTCAGAATGCCGCTGAGTTTGTCGCCGAGCGAACGCAGCACGCCGTCGAAGCGATTGCCGAATTCAGGCGTGCAGATTTCCTTCGCGTAGTTCGGGCTCACCGTGGTGACGCTGTCCGAAAACATCATGCCGGACTTGAGCATCGAGAAGCCGCCGAAAAACTCGGCGTAATTGACCGTCCACCATTCCGGCGGCAGACCCAGACGGTTGAAATCGTACTGTGAAAAAAACCCGTCGTAGGCCAGGTTGTGAATCGTGAATACGCAGTACGGCGATACCGGCATCATGTGCAGAAAAGCCGGCACCAGCCCGGTCTGCCAGTCGTGGCAATGTACCACATCGGCCACCCAGTTTTCGCCCGGTATACCGCGCGCAAGCTGCGCGACCGCGCGGCTGAACACAGTGAACCGCTCGGCGTTATCCGGCCAGGCGTAGCCGTCCATGTGAATGTAGGGATTGCCCGGACGGTCGAACAGTTCGGGCACATCGACCAGATAGAGATAGTCGCCGAGTTCGTCCTGGTGCGCCTGCAGCACGCGGCCGCGGTATGTCACACCGGCGCCGAACAGGTCGAGATAACCCAGTTCGCGGATGTCCTCGACGCCGGCCAGCACGTCGCGATACGCCGGCAGCACCATGCGCACGTCATCGCCGAGTTTCTTCAGCGCGACCGGCAGGCTGTGCATGATGTCGCCGAGGCCCCCGGTCTTGATGAACGGGAACGCTTCGCTCGCGGCGAAGAGGATGTTCA
>Ga0210123_1001403_pt1 | contig 12277 bp, 8 predicted proteins | sample Muzzi_PWB_D2_FD_185535 | JGI IMG/M metagenome (GOLD analysis project Ga0210123, IMG submission 185535) | Wetland microbial communities from San Francisco Bay, California, USA, that impact long-term carbon sequestration - Muzzi_PWB_D2 (SPAdes) | ecosystem: Environmental > Aquatic > Marine >... | reverse complement strand
CTGGGGAGGTCTCCGAAGTCGTGATTTTTGTGCGCGACAATGGTGTGGGATTTGACATGGCATATGCGGATAAGCTGTTCGGCGTGTTTCAACGCCTGCATCGTGAAGAGGAATTCGAGGGTGCGGGCATCGGCTTGGCCAGTGTGCGCCGCATCATCGCCCGGCACGGGGGCCGCACCTGGGCCGAAGGTGCAGCCAACCAAGGCGCGGTGTTTTATTTTTCGCTACCGCGTAAGCTCAAAGGAGATCGAGATGAAAGACCTTAAGCGCATCCTGCTGGTGGAGGACGATCCCAAGGACATCGAGTTGACTCTTGCCGCGCTTTCCGAGCACAACCTGGCCAACGAAGTCGCTATCGCCCGGGATGGGGTGGAAGCATTGGACTATCTGTATCGACGGGGGTCATTCCCCCGGCGGCGCCCCGGCAACCCGGTGGTGATCCTGCTTGACCTCAAGATGCCCCGTATGGACGGGATGCAGGTCTTGCAGCAGATCAAGGCGGATGAGCAATTGCGCCTGATTCCGGTGGTCATGCTGACCTCGTCACGCGAATCGCCGGACCTGGAAGCGTGCTACCGGCTTGGCGTCAACGCTTATGTTGTCAAACCGGTCAGCTTTACCGAGTTCGTCGATGCTGTGAAGCGCACGGGTGTGTTCTGGGCGCTGATCAACCAGGCGCCGCCCAGCAAAGTCTCGGAGTAGTGGCTGCGGCGCACATTGCTTGTGGGAAAGGAATACGACGCATGACAACCTTGATCCATATTCTACACCTGGAAGATGATCCGGTCGACGCGGAACTGATCCAGGCCAAGGTGGAGGAGACAGACCTGTCCAGCCGGATCACCCTGGTCAGAAATCGGGATGAATATGAGCAAGCCCTGCAACAGGATAAGCATGAGATCATTCTAGCGGATTTCAAACTGCCCATGTACGACGGTATGTCTGCGCTGCGGCTGGCAAAAGAATTGCAACCCGATGTTCCGTTTATCTTTGTCTCCGGCACTATGGGCGAGGAGGCGGCCATTGAAGGGTTGACCCAGGGCGCCACGGATTATGTGCTCAAACACAATCTGTCGCGCCTCCCCTCGGCTGTCGAAAGGGCGTTGAGTGAGGCTCGTAACCGGAGGCAGCGCCAGCAGGCTGAACGGGCTTTGGCGGAAAGCGAAAACAAGATACGCAGCATCATGGAAAACATAGGCGTCGGCGTCGCCCTGATCAGCCCCGAGATGGAGATGCTCGAGATGAACCGGAAAATGTGCCAGTGGTTTCCGGGTATCGACCCGGGTCAGCGTCCCATTTGTTATAAGACTTTCAACACGCCGCCACGTCGGGAGGTGTGCAGCTATTGCCCAACCTGCAAAACCTTGCAGGACGGCCAGGTCCACGAAGCCACGACCCAGACGCCCCAGGACGGCGAGATACGCAATTACCGAATCGTTGCGAGCCCTCTTTTCAACGCTGACGGTGAAGTGATCGCCGCTATAGAGATGGTCGATGACATCACCGAGCGTCTGCGGGACGAAGAAGTCATGCAGCAAACCAACGAGATGCTGCGGGCGATCATCGAAGCGGCCCCCGTGGCCATCATCGATTTGGATCTGGACGGGCATGTGAAGTCGGTTTGGAATCCGGCCGCTGAAAAGATGCTCGGCTGGAGCGCACAGGAGGTGATGGGCCGGCCGCTGCCCACTGTACCCAAGGACAAGCAGGAGGAGTTAAGAGGTATCCAGGAACAGATTCGCAAGGGCAAGACCCTGGACGGCCTGGAAGTGCGCCGGCAGCGGCGCGACGGCACACCCATCGATTACAGCATCTATGCCTCACCTTTACAGGATGCAGACGGCCGCATCAATGGCAATATTTCCGTGCTGGTGGACATCACCGAACGCAAACAGGCGGATATCCGGCTGAAGGAACAACTTTCATTTCTCCAGCAGTTGATCGATTCCATACCCGTTCCCATCTACTATAAGGATCTGGAAGGATTGTATCTCGGCTGCAATGCGGCCTTCGAGACATTCACCGGCTTGCCGAGAAAATCCATCGTGAGCAAAACGGTGCACGAAGTAGCCCCCAAGGCGCGCGCAGACAAACATCATGAAGCGGATTTGGCGCTACTGCGCCATCCGGGTGTGCAAACCTATGAAATAAGCGGCATACACAAAGACGGCCAACACCACGATGTGATTTATAACAAAGCGACATTTATTGACGCCAATGATAGGTTGGCCGGCACCGTCGGCACCCTGTTGGACATCACCGAGCTCAAACAGGCGCAGCGCGAGCGGCTGGCCAATCTCAAGTTTTTTGAAAGCATGGACAAGGTCAACCAGGCCATCCATGGTGCCGATGATCTTGAAGAAATGATGAAGGATTTGCTCGACGTTGTGCTTTCGATCTTTGACAGCGACCGGGCGTTTCTTTTGCACCCATGCGATCCTGAGTCGCCGACGTGGACCGTCCCAATGGAGCGCCATAAGCCGGAATATCCCGGCGTCCTGGATCTGAAGTTAGAGTTGGCGATGGATCCACAGCTCGCTGGAATACTACGCATTCTGCTGGCTGCGGGCGGTCCGGTAGTATTCGGTCCGGATACACACAATGAATTGCTCGAGGAAGTAGAGAAACAATTCGATATAAAATCTATCATGGCCATGGCCATCTACCCCAAAGTCGGCAGGCCGTGGCAATTCGGAATCCATCAATGCGACCATGCCCGTGTCTGGACAGCGGAGGAGATGAGGTTGTTCGAAGCCATCGGCAGGCGTTTGACCGATGGTCTGAGTAGTCTGTTGAGCTATCTCGATTTGCGCAAAAACGAAGAATTCCTCGATAACGTCGTGGAACACATACCCGACATGATCTTCGTTAAGGATGCCCAAACGCTAGAATTTGTGCGATTCAACAGAGCTGGTGAACAGCTCCTGGGGTATCCGCGGGAAGAGCTGCTCGGCAAAACCGATCACGACTTTTTTCCCAAGACGGAGGCGGACTTCTTTACGACCAAAGACCGGGAGGTTCTATCTGCCAAAGCGCTTTTGAACATCCCCGAGGAGACCATCCGGAGCCGGAATGGTGAAGAGCGGATTCTGAATACCAAAAAACTGCCGATTTTGGACGAAACCGGAAGCCCGAAATACCTGCTGGGCATATCCCAGGACATCACCGAGCGCAAAAAGGCGGAGGCGTCCATCCGCAAGCTTTCCCTGGCCATCGAGCAAAGCCCGGTGTCCATCGTGATCACTGACGTTTCGGGAAAGATCGAGTTCGTCAATGCCGAATTTACCAAGATCACTGGTTATTCTTTCGCCGAAGCATTGGACCAGAATCCCAGAATCCTTAAATCCGGTGAAACGCCGACTGAGGAGTACCGCAGGCTTTGGGAGACCATCCAATCGGGCGGCGTATGGCAGGGACAGTTCCAGAATCGAAAAAAGAACGGCGAGTTGTTCTGGGAGCAGGCCACCATCGCACCGGTCAGAGATGCGGACGATGCCATCACCCATTATGTGGCCGTCAAAGAGGATATCACCGAGCGAAAGAAGCTTGAAGAACAACTGCGTCAGGTCCAGAAGATGGAAGCCATCGGGCAATTGGCGGGTGGTATCGCCCATGACTTCAACAATATCCTGTCCGCCATCACCGGGTACACGGAGTTATCGCAATCCATGCTCGAGCCGGAGTCTCCGGTCTTCGAATATTTGGGGCAAGTAATGGAAGCCGGCAGGCGTGCCAAGGAGCTGATCAATCAGATTCTGATGTTCAGCCGGGAGACAGTTCAGGAACTCGGGCCGATCCGCGTCTCCCTTCCGGTCAAAGAAGCGCTCAAGCTGATCAGGGCGTCAATACCGGCCTCTATCGAGATTCGCTCCAAGATTTTGTCAAAGGCTTCCGCGCTGGCGGACCCCACCCAGATTCATCAGATCGTGATGAATCTTTGCGCCAATGCCGCCCATGCCATGCGCGAGAAGGGCGGACTTCTGGAGGTGAATTTAACGGATTTCACCATTGATCATACAAGTGATCATACAAGCAATCGCAAGAACTATCCGGATGCCAAGCCGGGCGAATATATCCGATTGACCGTTTCAGATCAGGGGCATGGCATCGACGCACAGTACATCCACAGAATATTTGACCCCTTTTTCACTACCAAGAAGGTTGGAGAAGGTACCGGAATGGGGCTTTCCGTGGTTCATGGCATTGTTAAGAGTTACGGTGGCTCTATTTTCGCTCACAGTCAATCAGGAGAAGGAACCACGTTTGAAATATTGATTCCGGCAGAGGAATGTGAAACGGCTTACGATGCAAACCTGGACAAGCCGATTCCCACGGGCAGTGAGTCCATCTTGTTTGTCGACGACGAGATCATGATTGTGGATATTGTGAAAAGAATGCTCGAATTATTGGGATACCGTGTCGTTGCAAGAACCAGCGCCATTGAGGCTCTGGAAGCCTTCAGAAACAACCCGGACTACTTTGACCTGCTGGTCACCGATATGGCCATGCCCAAAATGTCCGGTCTGGACCTTGTCGAAAAGATCTTCCAGATAAAGCCGGGCTTTCCCATTGTTCTATGTACGGGATTCGATGTAAATATGAATGAAGCCAAGATCGCCGAACACGGTTTGCGGGACATCATTTACAAACCCATTCTAAGGCGCGATATGGCCACTGTGGTTCGTAAAATCCTGGACAACCGCTGATCGATGAGGGGTGATAACTAAAAATAGAGAGCACGGGAAATGGCCAACATACTCATTATTGATGATGATCGCATGATTCGAAACGCTTTGGTCGCTCAGTTGACCTTGTTGAAGCATACCGTGATGGTGGCTGAGACCCTGGCCGACGGAATTGAGATGCTCCCGCTGGCGCCCTTTGATATTGTCTTTCTGGATGTCAATCTTCCGGATGGCAACGGTCTGGAACTCCTGCCGGCCTTACGGCAGGCGTCATCCGATCCTGAGGTCATCATTATCACGGGTGAAGGCAGCGCCGAAGGTGCCGAGGCGGCCATCAGATCCGGCGCCTGGGATTACCTCCAAAAGCCCCTCTTGAAACAGGAGATTGAACTGCAACTGACCCGGGCTCTTGATTTCAGGGCCATAAAAAAGAACAATAGCAAACCCGCCCTGACAACCCTGAAGCGACCAAAAATTGTCGGCAGCAGCCCCGAACTCAATTCCCGGCTCGACATTGTGGCCCAATGTGCCGGCAGCGATGCCAATGTGTTGATTGCGGGGGAGACCGGCACCGGAAAAGAACTTTTTGCCAGGGTTATCCATGAAAACAGCCTGTCGCCTGAATGCGCCTTCGTCGTTGTAGATTGCGCGGCATTACCGGAGCACTTGGTGGAAAGTGTACTGTTCGGACATGTCAAAGGAGCCTTTACAGGAGCGGATGCCAAGCGTGACGGGCTGGTCAAGGAGGCTGACGGCGGTACCCTGTTTTTAGACGAGGTCGGCGAATTGCCGTTGCCAATCCAAAAAAAGTTCCTTCGCGTGTTGCAGGAACGACGTTTCAAACCCGTGGGTGGCACGCAGGAGATAAAAAGCAACTTTCGGTTGATCGGTGCCACCAATCGCAACCTGGATAAGATGGTCGCCGAAGGCCGTTTTCGAAACGATCTTTTATTCAGGCTGAAAACCTTCTACATAGAATTGCCGCCTTTGCGTGCGTGCAAACAGGATATCCGGGAATTGGTTTTATATTACATCGATCGATTGTGCCGGCATCACGGTATCGAAAATAGGGGTTTCGTTCCCGAGTTTATGGAGACCCTTGCAGTATATGACTGGCCGGGAAATGTCCGGGAGCTGATCAGTACCCTGGAAAAGGCCATTCTGGCGGATCGGGAGGCGCCTACACTTTTCCCACTGCATTTGCCGCGCAAGGTTCGGTTGCGCTTTATCCAATCCTGCATCGATGGAAAACGCCTGGAGTCAAATGAAACTTCCTCCGGGATGCCATCCACAAACAGCGAAAGGCTCTCCATACCAGTGAGTATCACCGATCCCCCGCCTACGCTCAAGCAGTTACGGGATCAGGTAACGGAACAGCTCGAAAGCTTCTATCTGAGACGCCTGATGTCCCAAACGCGAAATGATCTCGACCGGATCGGCCGGCTCTCAGGGTTGAGCAAGAATCGTATCTATGTATTGTTGAAGAAGTACAACATTTCAAGATCCTGATAGACGAGTACTATTTTCTGATGATCGGTCATATGGGATAGTGAATTTTCCAGCGCTTCGGGCAGAGAAAATGGCTTTATTTGGCCTTCTTTTTTTTGTGTCGGACAAAAACATTTTCTTGAATGATAAAAAAATGGCCGAAACAATGGCCTTTTCCATTCTTTGAGAGTTTATCCAAACCCATAACCAACCGCATACATAAATAATAATAACAATTTTGAAATCATGGCACAGCTTTTGCGGGGGGCATTGCTTCAAATACGTTTGCATTTATCGAAGAGAAGCAAATGCATGGAAGTTCCTGTCTTCGCCAATCCAGAGGACACTCCATCAATCAGCTACTTCATTAAATGTCAAAGGTGCCCACTCTCAGTAGGAGGTGTTTCCCAATGTTTGCCAGACTTACACTTAAAACCAAGCTATTGATCGCTTTTCTCTGCGTCGGGATCATACCCTTCGCCGTCATGGCCATTGTGTCGTTGTATAAAGCCGAGACCGCTCTTCACAATCAGGCTTTTGCCCAGATGAAGAGCATGCGCGACGTGAAAAAACGCCAGATGGAGCACTACCTGCAAAACATCAAGGATCAAGTGCTCACCTATTCCGAGGATCGCATGATTGTTGAGGCGATGACGCAGTTTTCAGATGCTTTTGCCTCATTTCAAGCCGACAATCAAATCGGCGCCAGTGGCATATCGGATTTACGGAATCAATTGGCTGGTTATTACCAAAACGAATTCAGTGCCGCCTACCGTGAACAAAACGATGGAACCGCGCCCGATGTTAACGCCATTGTGGGCCGACTCGATGAGAGTACTGTAGCGCTTCAGTATCACTATATCAAAGCCAATAGTAATCCCCTAGGTTCCAAAGATAGCCTGTACCGCGCCGCGGACCAATCCAGGTACAGCCGGATCCATGAGGTGTACCACCCCATTATTCGCAGCTTTCTGCAAAAATTCGGTTATTACGACATCTTCTTGGTCCACCCCGAAACCGGCAAGATTGTATACTCCGTTTTCAAAGAGCTCGATTTTGCCACCTCCTTGATCAGCGGACCCTATGCCCGGACCAATTTTGCCGAGGCTTTCCGCAGGGCCAATGCCGCCGGATCGGCTGATACCGTAGTCTTTGTCGACTTCAAGCAATACTTTCCTTCATACGAGGCTCCGGCCGGGTTTGTGGCCTCGCCCATTTTCCGTGACAATAAAAAAATCGGCGTACTCATGTTTCAATTTCCCATCGACAAGCTTAACACCATCATGGCAGAGCGGGCCGGCATGGGGGAGACCGGCGAGACTTATCTGGTGGGCAGCGATTTGCTGATGCGTTCCGACTCTTACCTGGACCCCGAACATCACACGGTGAGCGCCTCGTTCAGGCACCCGGAACAAGGCAAGGTGGATACCGCAGCCAGCCGTGCAGCCATTGAAGGCAAAACCGAGGAAAAAATCATCATCGACTACAATGGCAATCCGGTGCTCTCCGCCTATGTGCCATTGGAATTTGAGGGGTTGCACTGGGCCTTGTTGTCTGAAATTGACGAGGCCGAGGCCTTTGCCGCCGTCAATGCATTGCAGTGGATGGCCATAATCGTTGCGGTCATCGGCGCTGCCGCCATTGTGTTAGTGGCGCTGCTGATCACACGCTCCATTGTCAAACCGGTAGAAGGTGTTGTGTCCACGCTCACCGATCTGGCCCAGGGTGAAGGTGATCTGACCACTCGACTGCCGGTCAATACCCATGACGAGATCGGCCAACTCGCCACGCGATTCAATGAATTTATGGAAAAACTGCACGGTATGATCAAAGATATCACCAAGGGCGTGGAAACCTTATCGTCTTCTTCCACCGAGTTGTCGGCCATCTCCCAACAGATGTCGGCCGGTGCCGAGCAAACCTCGGAAAAAGCTAATACGGTGGCTACCGCCGCCGAAGAGATGAGCACCAACATGGATTCGGTCTCAGCCGCGATGGAGCAATCCAGCACCAATTCCACCATGGTGGCTTCGGCCGCTGAAGAGATGACGGCCACGATCAATGAAATTGCCAAAAATGCGGAAAATGCCAGCAGCATATCCGATCAGGCGGTTCAACAGACCGGCAGCGCCGGCGAGCAGATGGCCCAGCTGGGTCAGGCCGCCCAAGCCATCGGCAAGGTAACCGAAACCATTACCGAGATATCGGAGCAGACCAATCTCTTGGCTCTGAACGCCACCATTGAAGCGGCCCGGGCCGGAGAGGCCGGCAAAGGATTCGCGGTGGTGGCCAACGAGATCAAAGAGCTGGCCAAACAGACCGCCGAAGCGACCTTGGACATCAAGCAGCAGATTGACGGCATTCAAAACGCCACCGGCAGCACCGTTGAGTCCATCGAACAGATCGGGCAGGTGATTACAAATGTCAATGAAATAGTCTCCACCATCGCCACGGCTGTGGAAGAGCAATCCGTTTCCACCCAGGAAATTGCCGGTAACATCTCACAGGTTTCCAGCGGCATCGGCGAGGTCAACGAAAATGTGGCCCAAAGCTCAAAAGTCGCCGGTGAGATCACCGTGTCGATCACCGAAGTCAACCAAGCCGCCGGCGAGATAGCCAACAGCAGCTCCCAGGTACGTCTGAGTGCCGAAGAGCTCTCAGCATTGGCCGAGCAACTCAATAGCATGGTGGGTCGGTTTAAAATTTAGAAGAAGCGAAGACAGCGTTGCCGCATGCGAGTTTGGCTACGTTGTTAGAAGCATCATTACACTTGCGCGGTGGATAACAATCATGACTGAAGCAAAGACAAATGAAAAGCGGGAAAGCTCCAGCTTGCGCGTCAACCTGGGGTTGTTGGACAATTTGATGAACCTTGCCGGAGAACTGGTCCTGGGCCGTAATCAATTAATACAGGCCCTTGGCGCTGATGATCTAAAGAGTTTGCATTTGACCAGTCAGCGCATCGATCTAGTGACTTTGGAACTCCAGGCAGGCATCATGAAAACCCGCATGCAGCCCATCGCCAATGTTTTCAGTACATTTCCCCGGATTGTCCGGGATTTGGTTATTGGTCAAGTTAAAAAAGCCGACCTGGTCGTCGACGGCCAGGAGGTCGAACTGGACAAAACCCTCATTGAATCCATCGGTGATCCCCTGGCCCTTCTGGTTCGCTATGCCGTGGCGGCGGGGATCGAATCCCCGGATGCCAGGAAACGGAATGGCAAGCCGGAAGTCGGTCGAATTTGTCTGAAAGCCTATCACGAAGCCGGTCAGGTCAACATTGAAATTTCCGACGATGGCCGGGGGGTGCATCCGGACAAACTGGGAACTGCCGCAGTTGAAAAAGGCTTGATCACCGCCGCGCAATTAGACGCAATGTCCACCAAAGAGAAATTGCATCTCATCTTTGTTCCGGGTTTTCCCATAAAACAGGCAGACAAGGGTGTTTCCGGCATGGATGGCGTCAAGGCCGAGCTGGAAAAACTTGGAGGGGTGATTGACATCGCATCCCGGATTGGCCAGGGTACGACCTTCCGCATCAAGCTTCCCCTGACCCTGGCGATTATCCCAAGCCAGATCGTTTCCGTGGGCGATGAACGCTATGCCATCCCCCAGGTCAATCTGGACGAATGCGGCCAACCGGGTCAAGGACAAAGTCGAGAGGGTAGGCGATGCCGCAGTCACCCGTCTGCGGGGAAAACTGCTGCCCCTATTGCGTGTGGCCGATGTGCCCCAGGCACCCGAGTATGTGATCGGTGTGATGAATTTGCGCGGCCGTATTGTGACCATTATAGATATTTGTCGCAAATTGGGTCTGCCTCCGGTGCAAATTGATGACGCCAATCGCAATATTATCGTTCGCAGCCGTGAAGAACATATTGGGCTGTGGGTCGGCCGGATCAGCGACGTGGTCGCCGTCAATTCGGATCGCATCGAGGCGACTCCGGCCAACCTTAATGGGATTCAGGGCAAATTTTTCCGCGGTGTGTTTAAAAGCGACCAACATCTTGTTGGACTGTTGGATATCGAGGCATTGTTTGAGATGTAAGTTTTGAGTCTGTCGCGCTTTTTATTCATCCGTATCGTTAAAGATACGATAGCAATTTTCGAAGAAGAAATAGTATGGAAGTTCTCGTTTTCTCCAATCCGAAAGACGTTTCAAAAGAACGCTTCTTTCAAAAAATTTCAAAGGTACCCGCTCTTTCACCAAAGTTTGTCCTTGAGCATGGCCGGTTTAGATCGCTCGTCGTGCAAAAGGCGTCGGATTGGAGAGCGATCGTATTTTTTGTATTTGATCAGGATGACTTGGCCATGGCCATTTCCCTTAAGGAGTATCTGGTCGACACACGGCTGATTATGGTTCTTCATAAAATAGATGCGATGACTGTGAAACAGGGGCTGTCGATATCCCCATGTTTCCTGACCTATGCGGAAAGCGATTTCAGCGATATTATCTCCGTTTTGGAGAAAATATCGATCTTATAAAAATAGGTGCTCAGCGATGATTTCTTCAAACCAATTCAAAGAGAAACTGGAAGTGCCACCGGAAGAACTCAAACATACCCAGGCCCGAATAATTCAGGCGGAAAAAATGGCCGCCGTCGGGTATTTGGCGGCCGGACTGGCCCATGAAATAAACAACCCCACCGCATTCGTAAGCAGTAATCTTTTTACGCTGGCCAAGTACATCGACGATTTTAAAGCTATCCTGGATGCCTATGCGCAGCTTAAACAAGAACTGGTCGGGACGATGGCAGTTCAGCCCCTTCCCTCCCCGGTAATGCAGCGATGCCAGGCAATAAAAGACTTGGAAAAGGAATTTGATCTGGAATATGTCCTGGAGGACAGCCGGCAGTTGATCTGTGAGAGCAAGGAGGGTACCAGGCGTATCCAGAAAATAGTGTCTGATTTAAAGGAGTTTGCCGAACCCGGACATGGTGCTTTGGAAGAGATTGATATCAATTCCTGCGTGGAATCCGCACTGAGTTTGGCTCTGAAAGAAAGCAATAACACACCCGAGATCATCAAGGATTTTTCCGAATTGCTCAAGGTGAAAGGATACCCGCAAGCCATCTGGTTGGTTTTTGTCAATTTGCTCGTTAACGCATTCCAGGCCACTGATGGTCAGGGCAGCATCAGCATCACCACCAGGACACGACCCCAAGGGGTGCAAATTCAAATTCAGGATACGGGCATTGGCATTGCTCAGGACATGCTTGAAAAGATATTCGATCCGTTCTTCACCACCAAGCAGGTGGGACAGGGTACAGGCCTGGGTTTATCCATGGCCTACAACGCAATAAAAAGACATGGCGGCCAAATTGAGGTGTCCAGTCAGGTTGGCGTCGGCACAACGTTTATCATCGATCTGCCCTCTATCCCGCCGGAGCGTTAAAATGAACCAGGCCTCCGTGGAAATATCGGAAGGCAGCATTCAGGTCAGTGCCAGTGCCCGTGAACTGTCCAAGCTGTCCGAAAGCCTTAAGCAGATGGTGGAGCGATTTAAAATATAACCCGGATTTGCGCAGTGGCGCATCGGACATGCAGGGCCGCGCTTTGTTAGAAGCAGACAATCGCAGCGCGTCGTTATGGGAAAGGAATGCTGCAAATATGGGGACGCTCATCCACATTCTACACCTTGAAGACAATCCCGCAGACAGGGAGTTGATTCAAGTCACGCTCACAGATGCTGGTCTGGATTGCCGCCTAACCCAGGTCCAGACACGCGATGAATTCGAAAACGCCCTGCACAATGGCACGGTGGATATCATTCTTGCGGATTACCGGCTGCCGATGTTCGACGGCATGTCTGCGCTGAAGATGGCCCAAGAATTACAGCCTGAGATTCCGTTTGTTTTTGTCACCGGCACCTTGGGCGAGGAGGTGGCCATCGAAGCCTTAACCCAAGGCGCTACCGATTATGTGCTCAAACATATTTTGTCGCGTCTCGTACCGGCCGTCCAGCGGGCGTTGCAGGAGGCCAGGGACCGGCGCGAGCGCAGGCAGGCGCAGGAGGCGCTGCAGCGTTCCAATGCTATGCTGCAGGCGATCATTGAGGCGGCGCCGGTGGCCATTATAGGTCTGGACTTGGACGGATGCGTTCA
>Ga0210123_1001402_pt1 | contig 12280 bp, 13 predicted proteins | sample Muzzi_PWB_D2_FD_185535 | JGI IMG/M metagenome (GOLD analysis project Ga0210123, IMG submission 185535) | Wetland microbial communities from San Francisco Bay, California, USA, that impact long-term carbon sequestration - Muzzi_PWB_D2 (SPAdes) | ecosystem: Environmental > Aquatic > Marine >... | reverse complement strand
TCAAATAAAATCAAGGGAAACATAAAGATTTAAGGATTCAAGGATTCGAGGGGTCAAGGGTTCGAGGGAAAGGGCGGAAGACAGAAGATTAGAAGGTAAGAAGGTTTGAAGGTGAGGGTCCCCAGTTAAATTCGCTACGCTCGTCTTCTTCGAAGAATTTAACGGGGCAAGCAGAGGGCAGGGGACAGAGGTCAGAGGTCAGGAGTCGGAGGTCGGAAGGTGAGGTTTGAAAAAAGAAAAAGGACTGCTTCTCGATCTATTTATGTAAGACTGGGACCGACGATAATAAGTAACCTTTTCTGACATGAAAATCGGAGAAAAACTGATTTTCAAGACAAAGTTTAATAACTATTGTAGGTCCAGAAAAGTGAGGTTTATTAATCTCGCTCGAAAACATTCATAAATAAAGGAGAAGTAAAATGAAAAAATTCACATTTATTGCGCCGGTTACACTTTTAGCGGCTTTTTTGATTTTGGGTACCGCTTACGCGCATATGTCGGGAAGTGGTTTCGCCCAGCCCCAGCAAAACGGCTGGTACGGTCCCAATAGTGGCTACCAAAACGGTTATGGTAACGGTTATGGTATGAGTCCCGGTATGATGGGATACTACGGCATGGGCCCCGGTATGATGGGTTACTACGGTATGGGTCCCGGTATGATGGGGCCAGGCTACGGTTATAATCAGCAATACCAGCAGCCCCAGAGGCAGATAACAGAAAGGGACGCAAAAGGGATCGTGGAAAATTATTTGAATTCCACACGAAATCCGAACCTGAAACTGGGCAAAATCAAAGATGAAGGATCTGCTTTTGAAGCTGATATCGTGACAAAAAGCAATGGTTCTTTGGTAGACCAGATGCTCGTGAGCAAAGACACGGGCTGGCTGCATTCGGTTTATTAAACAACAGTCTAAGCTGAGCGATTTTCAAGTTTGCTGCAGATACAAGGAAAATGTTGTTTCACTATAGTCGTCTATGTGGAACGGCATCTGACGCAGTAGATGCGGTGAAATTGGAAATCCCGTAGGGTTTCAAATTATTGAAATTCAAAATGTCAGAATACCTTAAGAATATCATTAAATTAAAATTAAATACTTCAAAAATTTGAAACGCTCAGCTTAGGAACAATGATGTACAGCATATACGTGATCTTTAAAGATCCGGATTGCCGTACACAATAAAAGAAGAGATTAACTAAAAGGATAAAACAATGGGAAATAGCAAAAATTTCGGATTTGCTCAGGTTTTAAACATATCCTACGAAGAAGCGCTGATAAAGGTTCAGGAAACTTCGAAAGAAGAAGACTTTGGAGTCTTGACGGATGTTGATGTTCGATTGATCTTGAAGAAAAAGTTGGATGTGGAATTCAGAAAATATGTGATCCTGGGGACATGCAATCCACCTGAGGCCTTTTAAGCGCTTTAAGCTGATCTCGATGTAGGGCTTTCTTTAACCCTGTAATGTCATCATCTATAAAACAGACGATAATAAAGTTTTTGTTTTAGCGATGATTCCGATGACTTGTTTATGGACATCCCGGAAATCAAACAAGTTATCCTCTTTGGCTAAATTTCACTTTTTTTATAAAAAAATTGTGTTGACATATATACTACAATGTGGCAACGATAAAATTACATGAACAGGCCACGATAAAGATGCACGAAATTCCAAATGGACTACAAAAGAATCTCATATACTAAATGAAACTATCGCCGGTTTCAAAACCTCTCCTCGCATAGAATTCCTGTTTTAGGCTGAGTGGCTCAATACATGAAAAGATATATAAATTAGAGTGGTTGAATTTTTCCTTCCCCCCAAATTTGAAGGTTTTGAAGTTGCTTCTAAACAAACCGCCCAAATAGATGGTTTTGTTTCGGATGAGGAGACGCTGATGCCCTACCGCATGGTTTGTTTAATTAAACAGGTTCCAGATACTCGTAATATAACCTTAAACGTATTGAGGGAAGACGGAACCGTAAATCGACAGGCTCTACCGGCTATTGTCAATCCGGATGATCTATTCGCCTTGGAGATGGCCGTTGAGATCAAAGATAAATACGGGGGGGAAATTACGGCGATGTCCATGGGACCGCCAATGGCGATCGAAGTGCTTAAAAATGCCTTGAGCCGTGGTGCTGATCGTGCCATTCTTTTGACCGACAAAAAATTCGCAGGTGCCGACACCTTGGCCACATCCAGCCTGCTGGAGTGGGCCATTAGAAAATATGGTGAATTTGATCTCATATTCTGCGGAAGGCAGGCAATTGATGGCGATACAGCCCAGGTAGGTCCGCAGATTGCCGAAAAACTCGATATACCACAGGTAACCTTTGCTGAAGCCATAGAATATTTGAATGAAGATGACGTTGTCATCCGGCGGACTATTGACAACGGATATGAACGAATCCGCTGCAGACTTCCACTTCTCATTACCGTTACCAACACAGCCGAAAATCCTCGGCCGCCTTCAATAAAACGTTTGATGTTTTGGAAAAAAGCCAAGACGAAAAATAGTGTAAAAAGCGATCAAGAACAGGAAATGCTTTCAGAGAGAGGACTTCTAATACCTGTTTGGGGTCTTGGAGACATTGGTTGTTCAGCTGAAATTTGCGGTTTTGCAGGATCTGAAACCTGGATAAAACATGTGGAAAATGTAAAGTTAATATCTCGTAAACCCAAACTTTTTGAACCCTCAGATCAGGGTATAAAAAACCTTATTAATGAATTGGTCGCCGATCATATCATTTGAATAGAAAAATCATGAAAAACGATGTTTGGGTATTTATAGAAAACGATTCAGGAAGCATTGCTGATGTGAGTTATGAGCTTCTTGGGAAAGGGAGAGGGTTGGCCGACCAATTGGGTTCCGAGCTTGCTTGTTTCATTATCGGGCACCAAATTTCAGATGTGGCTCCTGAACTGATTGCCTATGGCGCCGACAAAGTTTATGTGGCCGATGACTCACAACTGGCCCACTATCTAACCTTGCCTTACGCTCGCATCGCAGTGAATCTTATAAAAGAATTTCGACCGAGCATTCTGCTTATCGGTGCAACCAATATTGGAAGAGATCTGGCACCGAGAATAGCTTCTCATCTGAGAACAGGTCTGACGGCAGATTGCACAGACCTTCAAATCGGAGAGTATAAGTTCGGGAAGAAGACATGGAAGGAAATTCTTCTACAAATTCGTCCGGCTTTTGGCGGCAATGTTATCGCGACCATCGTGACGCCTGAAACCAGACCACAAATGGCCACCGTTCGCGAAGGTGTTTTCAAGAGACATCCTGCGGATTCCTCCAGAAGAGGTCAAGTCGTTCAGCTGAATCCAGCCCTGACGGATCAGGACATGATACTCCAAGTTGTTGAACGCGTTAAGGCTGAAAAAAAGGTTAATCTGAAATCTGCCAAAATTATCGTTTCCGGTGGCATGGGATTGGGATCAAAGGAGAATTTTGAACTTATTCATAAATTCGCCGATGTGCTGGGAGGACAAGTGGGCGCCTCACGAGCCGCAGTTGATGCCGGATTTGTCGGCCGTGAACATCAAGTGGGCCAAACAGGAACCACCGTTCGTCCGAATCTGTATCTTGCATGCGGAATATCGGGAGCCATACAGCATCGGGCAGGTATTCAAGAGTCCAACAGAATCGTGGCAATAAACACTGATCCCCATGCACCGATATTTTCCATTGCCCAATACGGAATAATAGGTGACCTGAAAGAGGTTATTCCCAAAATGATCGAAGCCTATAACAATAAGGATTAGTCGTGGAGAATTATTTCACTGACAATGAAGACATCCAGTCTTATCTCAACGATGTTCGTTTCAAGGACATTTTCGAGTTAAGGGAAAAAGGATACACGGAAAACCATGCATATCCTTTTGCACCGGAAGATCTTGAAGATGCACTGGATAACTGCCACCGGGTGCTGTCTCTGGTCGGACAACTGTCAGCTGAAATCTTGGCACCGGCGGCTACCGACACTGATCGTCACGGGTGTAAACTGGAAAATAATGTAGTGTGCTATGCACCAGGTACCCAAGAGGCTCTCAAACGCTTTACTCAAGCCGAATTGTTCGGGTTTACGCTGCCTCGAAATTATGGAGGCTTGAACTTTCCGCTCACCGTTTACATGATGGCTGTTGAAATTGTTTCGCGGGCAGATGCAAGCTTTATGAACCTATATGGCTTGCAGGAAATCGCCGAGACGATTAACCAGTTTGCAAGTCCCGAACTCAAAGAACAATACCTTCCCAAAATGGCTTCAGGTCAGTTCTCCGGTGCAATGGTGCTGACAGAGCCTGAGGCCGGGTCGGACCTGCAGGCGATCAGCCTTCGGGCAACTTACGACGAAAAAAAAGGATGCTGGTTTCTAAACGGCGTAAAGCATTTTATTTCAAACGGGTGCGGTGATATCCTGCTTGTTTTTGCGCGTTCGGAGGAGAACTTATCCGGAGGTAGAGGCTTAAGCCTTTTTTTATATGAAAAAGACGAGAATCTGGTCGTACGCCGCCTTGAAGATAAACTCGGCATTCGCGGGTCTCCAACCTGTGAGCTGCAATTTAAAAACTGCCGGGCACATCTTATCGGCAAACGCAAACGGGGACTGACAAGTTATTTCGTGCCCTTGATGAACGGTGCTCGGATTGGTGTCGGCGCTCAAAGCATAGGTATTGCTCAGCAAGCATATCAGTACGCCCTTAAATATGCAAAACAGCGCAAACAATTCGGGAAAAGCATCATCGAATTTCCGCCGGTTCTCGAAATGTTAGCAAATATGCGGGTCCAAATTGAAGCGGCCCGGAGTCTTCTGTATGAATCGTCGATAATCGTCGATATGCAGCACGCTTATACGCATTACGGGGCAAATGACAATGAGACCAGCGCCAAAATTAAGGAATTAACCCGTCTGGCAGGTCTGCTCACTCCCATGGCCAAGTATTACGCTTCAGAAATGTGTAACAAAGTCACCTATGATGCCATTCAAATATTTGGTGGCGTCGGATATATGAGGGACTTTGAAGTCGAACGTCTCTATCGAGACGCCCGAATAACGACCATATACGAAGGAACATCCCAGCTTCAAATCGTTGCAATAATCGGAGGAATAACTTCAGGTCTTTTCTTTACGTTATTAAGCAAGAAGATGCGCATCCGTTTTCCTGAGTCGTTTAACCCCTGCATTGAAAAAATAAATGAGTGTGAAAAATTGTTAAAAAAAGCTGTAAGTCATGTAAAAGCTCACAACGATCCTATTTACATAGAATATCATGCCAGAGGATTGGTTGATATGGCCGTTGAAATCCTAATGGCTGTATTGTTGTTAGAACATTCAAAAACATCCGATGGCAAATTTAATCTGGCAAAAAAATTTGTAACGGATACGTTCCACAGGGTTCAGATGCTTACCGGAATGATAATTTATAGCGATGAGAACATTGTTGATCAATACCGGCATCTACTTGATTAATATTTTTATTGTTTCGTAAAACGCCCAGTTTGCTCAGATATGTTTATGATTTCGTCAATGTTTGAACTAGAAAAAAAACTATACTAAATTCTTTTGCGTAACATAATTTCTTCGTTTTCCATATCCGCCTGAAAAGATGCTCATTCAGATTTTTTAAAGCTGCTTTTCGACATTACCCGACACCACCGGTACCAAGGCACTATCTGGCATAATGTGTTCGCATTTCAGTCTTTGCGGAGTTAAATAAAAGCTATCTTCTCTTATCCAAAATTATCGTAAAGAATTTATCTAAGTTTCTGCAAATGCCAAAAAACGATATGGCATTTAAAGAAATATACGTTTCATTTTGTAAACCGTGAAAGTTTTTTAACATTTAAAGTTCTTTATGAAAGGAGGTCCGAGATGATCATTAAAGAAATAGAGCTTTTTAAAGGTATAGACCATGAGGTAATGAACGAGATAGCCGATATTTGTTCTGAAAAGAGCTATGCTAAAGGAACGGTAATATTTGAAAAGGATGAGAAAGCTGATCGCCTTTATATTCTGGAAGAAGGGACTGTTAAACTGAAAATAACAAATGGCGGCACCCTAACGTATAGCCTGACAAACCTGGGGGATATCTTTGGCTGGTCGTGCATGGTTGAATCCGGGCGTTATACCGCTTCAGGCGTTTGCGCAACGGATTTAAAGGCAATAGAGATTAAAAGAGAAGCGTTAGATAAAATATTCAATCTTCATCCTCACGCGGGGGTTATGGTTTTAAAGCGACTGGCGGGAGTATTTTCAAAAAGAATTACAAATTCTTATCAAGATCTTTTATCTGCCAGGAGAACAGAGACCTCTCCTTCTTATGGTTAATTGGAATCGGTTAAAAGAAATAAGTGATTAAATGTAGAGAAGAAATAAACCTGAAGACGGATGTGAATAACTTCGCTGATAAAACAGCCCCGGAGATCTTTGCCGAACAAAAATAAGGGGGACGGTCGGGAAGGGTGTGCCTGGCTAATACCCGTTTGCACGACTGTATTTGCTGATTACCTTCCGATTGAAAAAAAGAAACAGCTACCGGTACCAGGTTCGCAAAATCTGAACATTAAATGTGCATTTTCGCGGTAATATGTTCCATGTTTGTATATGTTTGGACGTTTTCTTGCGTAGCTATCCCATTGTTCCCAAGACCTCCAATGGCCGTGATAGTCATACCGATGCTTTTTATAATTGTAGTGCCCGTAATGACGACGGCTCTCATAGGGGTGTTCTCTATATCCACGATGATTATGGTAATCCGAACGTTTTTTGTAGTCTCCACCACCGCGATTATCGGAACGTCTTTTATAGTCTTTTCGACCTTGGGCATTGCGATTGTAACCTTTAGAAATCGCTGGAACAGCGGTTGCTGTCAAAAAAAAGACACTTAATGCTGCAATGATCATTCTTTTCATCTGACACCCCCTGCAATTGTTATGGTTTTCGCGGACTGCTGAATTTATCCTTCCTCAAACCACCTTCATTAGCTAGTAGTTGCATAAAAGTGTAAGTTAAGGCAAGAACTTTTCACATGTTTCGCGCGCCAATATAAGGTAATGACATTTAACAACCTGCAGGGGATCCAACAGCGTCAACGTATTTGGAGTGCCTATGTTTTTCCAATCCAGTCTGTCATATGAGGTTTCTTTTGGTGCCCACCCGAGTGAGATGTGTAAATGGGGAAAGATGTTTGTTTTGGATCCTGTCGAGTCAGCCAGGGTTGCAATGACATCCCCTTGCTTGACGAGGTTGCCGACGTGAAGATGATCTTCCGGGATTGTATGACCGTAAATCGAACATAACCTATTGTTACCACGGTCGGAAAATAAATGTTCTATGATTACCGATTTTCCAAGAAAATCATAGACAATTCCAACAACTGTGCCGTCATATATTACGGGGACCTTTGCCTTTTCACCAAGACGAAGAATCGTGTCCTTTCGATCCTTGTAGAGACACAAATCCAATCCCTCATGGGGTTTATCACGCTTCCCCAGATCGCCCCACCATTTGTCTGTTGAATTAAACAGCATCCCGGGACAAAAGACCCACCCTTTAAAACCGCCTTCGCCGAGAGCGTTCTTTTGGATTAAAAATTCGGTAAATCGGGTGTTTTTTAATGACGGTGTTCTTGTAACGCCCACGTTATCGATATCAGCTCCTTTTTATGAACCTTCCGAAAATCATGTTTGGATTAAAAATTATTTTGCCGGTATCGTGATATTTGTAAAGGTCTTAGGATTGAAATTCCTGAAGGGACTATTAGGATATCTTCAAATAATAAGATTCTCTGATATATTCATGGAAACTTATTATTTTGAGATACGTTCCGCAGAATTCACGGAACTCATTGAAGTATTTAGACATACAATCAAAGATCGCATGTGTCCGAATATTGTCATTAAGTTGACACCTTTCGGCGTCCATGCGGCCTAATGTTGTGGGCACAACGCTTAATTACACGTTACAAAAAGAGAACAACTCGTGCTAACCAATTAATATAAATATAAATTCAACCCTTCCCCCCAAACAATAATTTTGATCTCCTTCCATAGGCATATTGATATTGGCATGTATTTTGCTAGATCTAACTAGTGTCCCTCCATGAGTTCAAGATGAACACAAGGGGTGTCCAATTCATGAGGGATTTTGGGACGTTGGCGAAAGGTTGATTGAACATTTCCTGACAAAGATGAAATTTTTATCCATCAGGAGGGAGACCATGGGATCAAAAATTTTGGTCGCAGACGATAGCCCAACGATACGTCATTTGATACAAAAGTTTCTGGATGGAGAGGGTTATGAGATCGTTACGACCTCAGATTCTGAGAATGTAGTTGATCTAATTGACGAAATCAATCCTGATCTTGTGATATCAGACATTATGATGCCGGGTATGGACGGATATACGTTTTTGCGTCATATCAGAAAAGAAAAAACAAGGGAGTCCTTACCGGTAATTATGATGTCGACCAAAAACAGAGAGACCATGGAAAATCTTTTTGTTGCTTATGGTATTACCGGATATCTTCAGAAACCTTTTGAGAAGGAAGAATTGGTTGCATTGATTAAGAAGGCATTGGAAGAAAAAACGGCATAACCAAAGAATAGGAAATAGAGCTGCATAGGGGGGCGGACGAACAGGCGGACGTTCGTGCAGAACGTTTACGGCTTGAATTCAACTTGAGTTCGTAATCATCTCCAGGGCCGACAACTTTTCTATTGATAGCCTTGAACCCAAGTTTAAAACATCACTTTCTTTTTTTTTCGTTTGCTTTGCAACAAGCAGGGCACTTCGCTAAATACCCGTCAGGTGAACTCTTAAATAACATTCCACCCTGTAGTCCAAATCCTCCCGATGTGGGTGTTATCTCAATGACTGTCTCGCGCCCGCAGTCTGAACATTTATCCATTAATACAATTTTTGATTTCTCCGAGCTTGCCTCAAACATTTTTTTTAATATTTCAATCATTATGGATGTCGCTCTCTAATGATGCCCCTGTATTTTTTCAAAATAACAATTATAATAATATCTTAGGACTAAACGACTAAGGAGAAATCAACAGATATTATATTAGTATTTATTATGGTTTTATGTCAATTCATTATCTTTCTCCGTTAAATATATATGATGTTAAAAACACATATCACCTAATAACAACTAAAAATAACACCAACATGACACATTTCTCCATGCATGACCGCAATTACCACAATTTTATTTGTATACAGGCCTATTTTAAAGCGTAAAGCCACCGGGTTCAGGGGTAAAGGAATAGGACCGACTAAATTTTACCTCTTTCACGCGCCATCCTCAGATAGGTTTCAAATGTATGTTTAGGCGGCACATATTGGTCGACACCATCTTTTTGCTTAAGCGTCATGGCATCTTCAGGACATTCGGTCACACACAATCCGCATCCGATACACCGGTCTGGGTCAACCCGGGCCGTGTCCTCCACTTCAATGGCATCCATCTGGCAGCGGTCCACACAGGCTTCACAGGCAGTGCAGTTTTCTATGGTCACTTCGGCATAATAGTTGGCATGCACCACTTGGGCCGGGCGATCCAGCTTTTTCAAATTTTTCAGTATCTGGCAGCAGCACCCGCAGCACAAGCAGATGTTGCTCGATTTTTGGGCGTTGCCCGGCTGAAGCACCAGCCCGGCTTCCAGGCCGCTATTCAAAATGGCGAGGGCCTCCTCCTGGGTGATGGAACGTCCAAGGTCATTCTCCTCGTAATAATAGGCGCCGGTGCCAAAGATCAGACAAGTTTCCATTGGTTTGTCGCAGCCTTTTCCCACCATCTCGTGTTCTCTACGGCAAATACACGGTGAAACCACAATTTTGGATTGCTTTTTAATAATTTCTTCGGCCATTTCATAGGGCATGACCGACATCTCGGCATTGATGCTCTGAGAAATCGGTACAACTCGCAACTGTTTGGTTTCCTGTTTAAACCATCTCGTTTTGGCTAAGTGGGGCAGGTATTCGTTTACGTCCCGGATCAGGCCTTGGTCCAGATCATTGAGGTGGTATTCCCAAATTCCGATGACGAACTGAGCGGCCATATAGTGTTTTTCACCGCCTTTAGATGAACGAAAGATCAATCCTTTTTTAGACATCTCTTCCAGCATCGGAGCCAGTTCGGCTTCATCTCGGCCCATTCGTTGGGCAATGGCCGCCACCGGTTCCGGCATCATGGTCAGGCCGGGGGCGATCCGGGCTTCCTGTTGAGAAAATAGCCGTTTTAGAATCCGCAGTTCAACACCGGTATCGGTCGGTGGAAACCCGGCCGGAAGATTATCCAAATAATTTGCCAATCGTTGATACACATCGGTCATAATATGTCTCCTTAATCGCTCAATTTAGGTGTAAATATCAAGTCTCGACAGCTAAAATCATTTTATACGAAGGTGCTTGTTTTTTTCAATTGTTTTTCGATAACTTTTTACATAAGGTTTTTTTTCGATGATTTTTAAAAGTTTGATCGTTTGATCAAAAAAGATCAGTAAATTGAAATATGTTTTGACAAGTTAAAACTCATGCATATCGTTTGAACTGCAATAGCGAGCGCATATAAAATTAACAGAATTCCATACAGTCGAAGATTCCCTGCAGTTTGTTGCAGGGAGCTTCCATAAGGAAAACAAGAGCATGCAATGGAATAGAACCGTAAAAAAAATGATCTTCCTTTTAGGGATATCCATAATATCTGCGTTCACTGTAAATTTTTTCTCTCCTGCAGGCATTGCCCTTGTAGGTCAATGGGATGAATCATCGGGTGTTATAGCTTCAAAAGCTGACAGCGATGTTTTTAGCGGCGAATTGGAAATTAAACATGTCAAGACCGCAAAACAAATCTACGACAAAGATTCAGCCGTTTTTGTGGATGCCCGTTCGGTTGAAAATTTTAAAAATGGTCATATAAAAGGTGCAGAATCCCTGCCTCTCGATCAATTTGATAACTTCATCAACGCGTTTAAAAAGAAATATCCGGCCAACACATTCATTGTTACGTATTGCTCAGGAAGAACCTGTGACGATAGCCACAGGCTGGAACAACTTCTGTTTGACCACGGCTATGCAAATGTCAGTATCTTTATCGATGGTTATCAAGGCTGGAAAGCGGAGGGTTACCCAATTGAATAACAGTTTGAAAAATCTTTTCAATAACGGTTGGATAGAAATAGCATTTCGTTGGATTCTCGGTATGACCTTTATCTATGCCAGCTATTATAAGATACTGTCTCCTGCGGATTTTGCTAAAATGGTTTATGGATACAACCTTTTCCCGGAGGTTTTAATTAATCTGATCGCCATTGTTCTTCCCTTTGTGGAGCTGATCTCAGGACTATCCTTGCTTCTCGGGATCTATCCTCGCTCTGCAGCTTTGATCATAAACGGATTGTTGCTGGCCTTTATTTTTATTTTGGCAATTAATATTATCAGAGGTCACGAATTCGACTGCGGATGTTTCTCAACAGGAAAGACAGGATCGCCTAAAATGATGGTTGCAAGGGACATTATATACTTCATTATGGGACTACAGGTTTTTTTGTTTAATGGTGTCAGAAAGGGATGTTTTATCCGTTTGGATAGAAAGGCATGATTTTGTTAGAAGCATTTATTTAGTCCTGAAAAACCTGGTCTTCTTCCGTAATGCGGAGGTCAACCTTCTCCGGCTCTTCCTAAAAAAACCATTGCAAAAGTTTGAAGTGAACTAAAGCCTGCCCTGGTGCGCATCGCTCATATCTTGATCTGACCTGTGAACCATTGCAAACATAACTTTTTGAGTTAAGAGTGATGGTTATCAGTCCGGGCCAGGGTTTAAAGGGTAAGCCAAAGCCGCAGTCTTAAGGCTCGGATTCTTTACAACTCTTACTTGCCGGACCATGGTTTTTGAATCAGACGTTGAAATAGATGCAAGGTTTCAGGTTTGGTCCAGTCCAGTGGGCCTATAATTTTCTTGACGAGTATTCCATCTTTATCGATGATAAAGCTCTCTGGAACTCCGGTGGTCCTATAACCCATTCTGATAGCTCCGGCAGAATCGATCAAAGCAGGGAAAGTGAGCTTGTATTTTTTCATAAACGACGCCACAACCTTTTCCCCCAAAGAATCAATGCTGACTGCCAAAATTTCAAAATTCTCACCTTTGAGTTTTTGGTAAAGCTTTTCCATCGAAGGCATTTCGTCGACACAGGAAGAGCACCAAGTGGCCCAAATATTAACGAGAACGACTTTGCCTCTGAAGTCAGACAGGTTGACCATTTT
>Ga0210123_1001401_pt1 | contig 12281 bp, 10 predicted proteins | sample Muzzi_PWB_D2_FD_185535 | JGI IMG/M metagenome (GOLD analysis project Ga0210123, IMG submission 185535) | Wetland microbial communities from San Francisco Bay, California, USA, that impact long-term carbon sequestration - Muzzi_PWB_D2 (SPAdes) | ecosystem: Environmental > Aquatic > Marine >... | reverse complement strand
TGTTCGTGAAATGCGCTCCGACAGCATGATCGTTGCTCGGCGGGTTACTTCCAGCACTCCCAGTTGGAAATTGTTGATATTGTCGGTAAAATTGACGATATCGTTGGGTCGCCAACCCCAGAAACGCTTATTAAGTTCATAGTCGATGGGTTGAATCACAGCCTCGACAAAGGTCACGCCTCTGGGGCGCATGGCCTGCTCCGTAGGGGGTTCAACAACATGGGTTTGGCTTTCTTCGGTCTGCTGATTGGGCCGGGCGGCTGCGTGTGACGCTTCCGCTGTTGGGGCATGATCTGACGCCGCTGGGGTCGTACCCGATTGCATGGGAGTTGGTTCAGGCGCGACATCACCGGGTTTGGGATGAGAAGTGTTATTATCGGAGGGTTCGGTCATGTCGCTGACCTCGCCGGATTGGGGAGCAACGGCAACAGGCCCCTCAATGACAGGCGATTCTGGTGCGGGTGTATGTGATTCTGTTGTCACGGTTGCCGATTGGGAAGCAGTGTGTTCTGCAATTTCTTTTTCCGGTTGGGCCTGTTGAGTCCCGCTTGCTGTCGGTGGCCTATCCGTGCGCCCAATAATATTCAAACCTATTCCTAAAGCCCATACCACCGCGATGATTAGAACGGCAGCCAGAATAATGCGCTTGGCTGCAAAGGCCTTGAAACCCGATCCGTTCTTTTCGCTCTGGTTCTCCATGGTCAATTCCTTTTTTAAACAGCCTAATGGCCTGGACGCCGGCGCAATTTGCGAATATCGCCGACTCGAATCGTCACCTGGGTACTGTCAAAAAACTCGATCAAAGGTATCACAAATTTGCGGGAAGCTCCAGCCATATCCTTGAACTGGGGTGTCGAGATCTCCTCGTGGGAGATCAGGAAATCAACGAGTTTCTGCTTCAACTGCTCCAAGGGCCGATGGTGATAGTAAAGATCTTCCTTAATCTTGACCACCAGGCCTTCGTTGATAAGCAGGGCCAGCACTTCCTTGGCTTGACCCATGGGTGCTTTCAAGTCCTGACAAAAGTCCTTAAAATAGGGCGGCGACAATTCCGCGGTTTCCAAAGCTGCCAATATCTGGTTGCGCAATGTCTCCTGATCGGCCGCCAGGGATACTTTATGATGGGTTAGACGCACAAGATCTTCTTCAGCCACGATCCGCCCGACTTTGGTCAGATGCTGCAGAACAATCAGGAACGTTTTGCTGTCTATTGTGCCGGGCAGCCTGGTCTTGAGTTCCTCTTTAGGAATCCCGGGTTTTAATGGATATTTTGTGTGGTAGCCTGTCAAGCAAGTCTGAACAAGTTCCTGGATTTCCGAAAAAGCATTCTGATGAATAAACGTACGGGTTTCTTTGTCGATTTGGATAATGATTTGCTGCGACAGCATGACCTGAAGGGCTTGGTCCAGCTGTTTATCCGGCAGATTGACCATCAGCCGTAAATTTGCATAGTTGCAACCGCCAAAGCCCGTGGCTAGAATTTGGGCGTTGATAATGCCATCGGAATCATCTTCGGTTAAAACGGACAGGTATTCAATGACCTCTTTTTTGTTGGGTTTATGTTTGACCGGAATGGGATTGATGATCCGGCCGCCACCTATCGTGCGCACCGGAGAATAGCTACGCAGCACATAGCGGTCGTCTCGAATTAGAGATACAGGCGTTTCCAGGCGAATCTGGGCCAATGCCGTTTCGCCGGCGGTCAGTTCCTCCCGGTCGAGTAGTACGACGATCCCCATAATTTCACTGGTACCGCTGTGAAATCTTACCCGAGTTCTATTTTTCATTTTCTTTGTATTTCCGGGTAAATAATTCAGCGATACATCCACCATATGACTGGATACCAATGTGCCCGGGATCGCCACGATGTCGCCGCGATTCACCAGGGTTTTGTCCAATCCTTGAAAGTTGATGGCCGTGCGCATCCCCGCCATGGCCGTTGGGACGCTTTCACCGTGAACCTGCACCCCCCTGACTTTGGAGGTGATCTGCGAAGGATACAGCATGATTTGATCCCCCACGCTGACTTTGCCGGCGATCAAAGTGCCAGTGATCACCGTGCCAAATCCCTTCATTGTAAAAACGCGATCAACCGGAAGACGGAACAAGCCGGCGGTGCGACGCATAGGGATTGTTTTACTGATATCATCCAGGGATTTGATAAAATCCGGCAGTCCTTGTCCGGTGGAAGAGGAAACCGGCAAAATGGGGGCATTTTCAAGAAAAGTGTTACGAACAAACGTCATGACCTCGTCTTCGACCAACTCGAGCCACTCTTCATCCACCAGATCGACTTTGGTGAGAACCACCAGACCGAATTTGATATCCAGCAGGGAACAAATCTCCATGTGTTCCCGTGTTTGGGGCATGATGCCCTCATCGGCCGCGATGACCAGGGCCACAATATCGATACCTGTTGCGCCGGCCACCATGTTCTTAACAAATTTTTCATGACCGGGAACATCCACGATTCCCAGCCGTTGCCCGCTGGGCAATGCCAGGGAGGCAAACCCCAGTTCAATGGTGATACCACGCACCTGTTCTTCTTTCAGCCGGTCCGTGTTGATTCCGGTAACGGCTTTAATCAGGCTGGTCTTGCCATGGTCGATATGGCCGGCGGTTCCTAAAATGATTTGTTTCAAAACAGATGGGTTCCTTTGTTCGCGCAAATCTCACATACAACCGCTCCTAGGGAATGCGAGGTGTCTTTTGGGAACGTGCTTTGCTACGGTTGCGCAGATACTCGGTCAAATAGGCCAGAGCCACCAGGGCGGCACACAGGCCAATAATAAAAACGGCAGGGGCTTGGGGATAAAACAGACGCCACAGTACAACCCCAAAGCCGACACCCAAAATTGCACGAATGACAAACACTTGGCTTTTAATCACTTTTAGCTCCATCGGATCCGATATTGATGCGAACATGCGATGTTATATCAGTTCAACTGGAGGGTCAAGAGCCCAGAAAGTTAAGGGTTTATAGCTAAAATTCGGGATCTTATAAGAATGTGTTTGCAAGTGATAAAGCACTTGCGATAATTAGACATCAGTGTTCATGATTCACAGTTCAGGGGTCATCATGTTCAGGAATAAAGCAGGTATCAATCATTTGATGTTTCCGGCTCTTTTAATCGTACTGATGGGGCTGTGGTCCTGCGCCTCTACGGCGTCCGGTCCTGAAAGCAAACAGTGGTCATGTGATGACCAGGCCGACAAGGCGGTGACAGATGGGGATTGGGGAAAGGCCCTTTTACGGCACCAGGCATTTCTGGCGGCTAACCCAGGCAAATGCCTGGCGATTTACCATCTGGGATATATTTGGGGCCAGTTGGGTGATCGGGACAAGGAAATTGAACAATTTGAACGGGCGGCCGCATGCGGTTACGATAAAGACGATCAACTTTATTTTAACCTTGGAATGGCGTATGCGGAAGTGGACCATACGGAAAAGGCGATTACTGCTTTTGAACAGGCTATCGCACTCAATCCCCATAATGCGGAAAACCATTTTGGCCTGGGATTGACAGCATATTCAGCCGGCCGTTTGGATTTGGCCAGGCAGGCTCTGACACAGGCTGTTGAGGTGGATCCGCGGCATTGGGATGCCCGGATCGAGTTGGCCCGCATCGACCTGGATCAGGGCCGATTGGATCAAGCCCGCAGCCAACTGGAAGCCATTCAAAGGGGCGCTCCGGATCATGAGGCGTTGCAGGATTTATGGCATATTTACCATGACCGCCAGATAACCGCCTTTGAATCCGAAAAAAAATGACAGGGTAAGGGTCGCCCTAAGATGAGGTATCTCTGTCGATTTCATGCACAATTTCAGGGAATTGACCATCCTTACAGATCAGACCGGGGATGGGTTGGGCAAAGGTCACCGCAAATCCAGAGGCGCTGCTGCGGGTCACCTGACCGGAGACTTGAATCAGATGATCGAACTTGAATAGGGGAAAGCGTAATTCAATGGGCTGGTCTTCGGCGATTGCCCTGGTGGTGTTGACAAACATACCATTGGCGCCGATGTTCTTGATAATATCCCGGAAGGTTCCTTCTTTGACCGAATACTCAACGATAATAAATGAAGTGCGGCGAAGATGGTTGCGATGATCGGGGTTTCGGTTGCGATCCTGATTCATTGTAAGCTTTAGTCCTTGAAAACCGAAAAATTAGTATACTATAGTAAATGCCATTGACCCATAACCCAAAAGTTTTATCCCTTCAATACCGTTTTGAGGGAAGAGTTAATATACATTTTTTTTAAAGGTCATACACGATCATGATTCCCGGTTATGAAAAAATTGTCGAAGATCGAATAAAAAAAGCCCAGCGCAGGGGGGAATTTGACGCTTTACCGGGTGCCGGCAAACGGTTGGAATTGACCGACGACCGGCATATTCCCGAGGATTTGCGTTTGGCCTACAAAATTTTGAAGAACGCAGATTTTCTGCCCCCCGAAATTGAGCTCAAAAAAGAGATTCTGCGCACCGAAGATCTGTTGGCCAACCTGCACGATGAGGCCGAACGATATCGTACCCTGAAAAAGCTCAATTTTTTAATTATGAAATTAAACGCTTCCCGAAATTCCGATGCGCGGTTTGATATGCCCCAGTACTATTTAGCAGCCATCTCCGATCGAATGCTTGCAAAAGAGGCGAAAACCGACCGATAGAGCCGGGAATCAGCGATTTCCAAAGTATAGCACCATGGGATTAAAATCACCTAATCATAGCGAAGGACTTTTTAAGAGTATCTTCCTGGCCCATATGATCTTGTTGTTGCATGTGGTGCTTTTTGCCGCCCTGGGTCTTTTGGTGGTCTTCCTCAGTGGGATGATGCAATACATGCTTTGGGTTTTCCTGGGAGGGATGGCCCTGGTGGGGCTGTCGGCCTACTGGTTTTTTCGGCGTTTGCGCAAAGAGGGCAAGACCCTGAAAGAGACCCTGCGAATGCCAGTCTTGCAGGGGCGTGCGGTGGAAGTGAGCCTGCTGGGCGGCATGGCCACCTTGAAACTGGCCAAACCGCAGGCAGTCGATGCCCTTCAGCTCGACAGCCAGAAATCTTCCTTGCAGCTTGAGGATGCGGAAACCGCCCGGATTCGGGAGTTCGATACGCTGGCCAGGTTGCTGGAAAAAGAGCTGATCACGTCGGATGAGTTCACCAAAGCCAAGCAGCGGTTGTTAGGGCTTTGAACACATCGCCGGCACCGGCAACCCAACAAGTCCAACAAACCCAATAAACCCAACAAACTCAATAAACTCAATAAACTCAACAAACTCAACAACCCCACGGGACCCAATTATGAAAAAAACCATTGCATTGCTGGCAGGGGGTATCTCCTCGGAACGAGAGGTTTCTTTAAAGAGCGGCCAACAAGTTTATCAGGCCTTGGATAAAGACAAATATGCGGTGCGGCGCTACGATCCGCAAACAGATCTGCCGAAACTCATTGCGGAAGCTTCCCAAATCGACGCGGCCCTGATAATTTTGCACGGTCCCTACGGCGAGGATGGAACGGTCCAGGGCTTGCTGGAATTGCTGGACATCCCTTATCAAGGAGCCGGGGTGCTGGGCAGCGCCTTGGCCATGAACAAGCTGGCCGCCAAACAAATGTATGAGAAAGCCGGGCTGCCGGTACCGCCTTATGTGGTGGTTATGCGCGCCTGCGCGCTTGATGCCGAGCCAGCGGTACAGCGGCTGGGATTGCCGGTGGTTGTGAAGCCGGTCAGCGCCGGATCAAGCATTGGGATGTCCATCGTACGTTCTGACCGGGAATTGGTGTCGGCCTTGGAAAAGGCGTTTGAACACGATGCCGCGGTGATGGTGGAAGCGTATATCGCAGGTATCGAACTAACCGGCGGCGTGCTGGGCAATGAGACGCTGCAGGCTTTGCCGCTGATAGAGATTATTCCCGGTCAGCAGCATGCTTTTTTCGATTACGAAGCCAAGTATACCGCTGGCGCCACCCAGGAAATCTGTCCAGCCCGTATCGATGCGGATGTGACCCAAAAAGCCCAACAATATGCCCAGACCGCCCACAAGGCATTGTATTGCAAGGGATACAGCCGTACCGATATGATCCTGCGCGGCCAGGATATTTTTGTATTGGAAACCAATACGATCCCTGGTATGACTCCCACCAGCCTGTTTCCCCAGGCTGCCCAGGCAGCCGGCATTTCATTCAGCCAGCTGCTTGACCGTCTAATTGAACTCGGTATTCAAGCCCATCACCAGCGATAGAGGAGCGATGATTGTCACGCGCTTCAGCCAATTGATCCGGGACTACCACCGCCTGGGCACCGGCGATGTATTTATCGGCCAGGTGCCGTCATCCTATCTTAAATCCCTGCTTTTGACCGATTTGACCGAGCGGGGGGTCAGACTGGTGCCTTCGGCCACGGCCCAGGTGCTTAGCGCCTCCAAAGTGGCTCAGGCCTTTTTGTTGAATCCCTGGATGGTGCCCAACACTTTGGTCATTACCCGGCGTAAAGAGTTGCTGGACGCCGTTACGACCTTTAGTCAAAAAGATATGCGCGTGGCCATCACCAAGGCTGACTGCCTGCATTGCGGCCACGGGGTGCGCAAGTGGGATAATCTGGAGACGCTTTACAGCTGTCTGGCCTTTGACGAAAAGGCTTTCCCCTTTGTATTGCAACCCTGTGTGACCGATTTTCTAGATGTTCGGGTGGTCATGGTGGGTGATTTTTGCGAGGCTTACAGCCGACGCAACCTTCACAATTTCAGAATGAATCTGGCCACCGGCGGCCATAGTGAGCCCCATGTGCTGACGCCCGCACAAGCCGAGTTTTGCCGGGCCGTAATTGCCCGCGCCGGGATGCCTTATGCCCATATGGATTTGATGCTTTTGGGAAACGGTAGTATCCATCTTTCCGAAATCAGATTAAACGGCGGGATACATGGCGCCCGGATCCAGCGCACTGAATTAGAGCAGATGAAGCAGGCCCGACTGGTGGAGCTGGCCGAACAAGCGTAAGTTGGTTCTTGATTTCTGGCTCAGAGGCCAGAGTTGAGCGTCCAAGTTTTAAGGTTTTTTTAAATGGTGACAATAGCGGTTAAAACTGAACGACGATAATAGAGAGGGAGGTTGGTTATGAAAGTCTTAGTGGTTGGCGGGGGCGGACGTGAGCATGCCATGATCTGGAAGATTGCCCAAAGTGCGCAGGTCAAAAAAATCTATTGCGCTCCGGGCAATGCCGGTATCGCCGATTTGGCCGAGTGTGTGCCTATCGATGCCGAGGATATGGATCAGCTGGCAGCCTTTGCGCGCCGTCAAAAGATCGATCTGACCGTCGTGGGCCCGGAGGGCCCCCTTTCCAAGGGGATCGTGGATTGCTTTGAAAAACAAGGGTTGCGCATTTTCGGTGCCAGCCAAAAAGCAGCCGAGATTGAATCCAGCAAAACCTTTGCCAAGCACGTGATGAACAAGTACGGGGTGCCCACCGCCGAAGGGGCAACGTTTACCAGCTTAAAGGCAGCCGAAGCCTACATAAAAAAGATGGGCGCGCCCATCGTGGTAAAGGCCGATGGTCTGGCTGCCGGTAAAGGGGTTATTGTTTGTGCCACCGTCGCCCAGGCCCTGGCGGCCCTTAAGCAGATCCTGGTGGATAAGGAATTTGGACAGGCCGGCAGCAAAGTGGTGGTAGAAGAGTGCCTGGTGGGCGAAGAAGCCTCCTTTCTGGCCTTTACCGACGGCAAGACCGTACTGCCGCTGCCCTCTTCCCAGGACCACAAACCCATTTTTGATGATGACAAAGGACCCAACACAGGCGGCATGGGTGCTTACTCGCCTGCTCCGGTTGTGGATCAGTACCTGCACGACCGGATCATGAATGAGATCATGTTGCCCACTGTACGCGGCATGGCCGCCGAAGGCCGGCCCTATAAGGGGGTTCTGTATGCCGGTTTGATGATCAACCGCGACCAGATCAAAGTACTGGAATTTAACGGCCGTTTCGGCGATCCTGAGGCCCAGCCCTTGTTAATGCGGCTGAAGAACGACATCGTGCCTATAATGGAGGCTATTATCGATGAGCGTCTGGATCAATGCCGGCTGGAGATCGACCACCGCGCCACGGTCTGTGTGGTCATGGCCTCGGGAGGCTACCCCGGCAAATATAAAAAAGGACTGCCCATCTCCGGATTGGATAAGGTTCGCCGGATCAAGGACGTGGTAGTTTTTCATGCCGGTACGGCCTTTAAAGACAATCAGGTGGTTGCCAATGGTGGACGGGTGCTGGGTGTCACTGCCTTAGGTGATACCGTGGCCGAGGCCATCAGCAAGGCTTATAAGGCCGTGGAGAAAATTAAGTGGCAAGGCGTTCAATATCGCAAGGATATCGGCCAAAAGGCATTAAAGCGTTATCAGGTCAAACCCCAGGTATGCATTGTCATGGGCAGCGATAACGACCTTCCGGTAATGGAAGGCGCGGTGGGAATGATGAAAAAATTCGGAATTCCCTTTGAGATTACGGTGGCCTCAGCCCACCGTACCCCTGAAAAAGCTGCCCATCTGGCTGTTTCGGCGCGGCAGCGGGGCATTAAGGTCATTATCGCCGGCGCCGGTCATGCCGCCCATCTGGCCGGCGCACTGGCCGCCCAGACAACTTTGCCGGTCATCGGCGTTCCCATCGATTCGTCGTGCCTTCAAGGACTGGATGCCCTGCTCTCCACGGTGCAGATGCCTCCTGGCATCCCCGTGGCCACGGTTTCCATCGGCCGGTCGGGCGCCAAAAACGCCGGAATTCTGGCCGCCCAGATCATTGGTGTGGCCGATGCCCAAGTGGCTGGCCTAGTGGAGGTGCATAAAAAAGAGATGGCTGCTCAGGTGGCGCACAAAGCCGAACGCCTTGAAGCTTATCGCTAATATAGTTCCGGTAGACTCCGCCCGGCCTGATGCCGCCATCATCAGCCGGGCGACTGAAACCATACGCACCGGTGGCGTGGTGGTGTTTCCTACATACGGGCTTTACGGGCTGGGAGCGGATCCTTTTAACCCGGCGGCCATTCAGCGTATTTTCCAAATCAAGAGCCGTTTGACCGACAAGGCACTGCTGGTGCTTATCGCCGATATGAATGCCCTGCCACAGGTGGCAACAACACCCAGTGCCATGGCCCTCAGCCTTATGAACCGTTTCTGGCCGGGCAAGGTTACTTTTGTATTGAACGCCCGAGAGGGATTGCCTTCCACGCTGACCGGCAACAGTGGCAAAATAGGCGTGCGCCTTGTGGCCCACCCTGTAGCAGCCACCCTGGTGCGGACCTTGGGCGTACCCATGACCGGCACCAGTGCCAATATCTCCGGGAAGGGCGGCTGTGCCACAGTTCAAGCGTTGGATGACAAGTTGCTCAATGGCGTGGATTTGATTTTGGATGCGGGTCCATTAGCCGGCGGCCCCGGCTCAACGGTTGTCGATGTCACGGGCGAAACACCTGTAATCCTTCGAGAAGGGGCCGTGGACGCCGCAACGATACTGGCGACCTTTAAATTTGGATTTTGACATTTGACATTGACGATTCTTTTGAATATATAGCCACTTTTATCGCCGGAGTGGTGAAATAGGTAAACGCAGCGGACTCAAAATCCGCCGGGCGCAAGCCCTTGTGAGTTCGATTCTCACCTCCGGCACCAAAAAATTCAAGGGGTTAGCTCTAATCGGGCGACCCCTTTTTTATGGCCAAAAAGGGGCATTGAGCGCATACAGTGCCTGCAACCGCTTCTCCAGGCACTCCAAGGCCTTTCTTATCAAGTATTTTCAGCGTAGTCCGATAGTATAAAATATAATGAGGTTGAGGTCCCTTTTTCCAAAAACAAGGCCTCTGCAAGCTTGTGGAAAAGAGAAGTTAACAATCAATAACCCCTTTGTCTGTATGGCAATGCAAGGGACGGCAGATATATGGCAATTCGGAAAAAGACGCTCATCCTGGTTGGAACAGCGTTTATTGTTTTTATAGCGGCCCTAACTACGGTCTCCTATTATCTGGTCACAGACCGTTTCGAGCAAATTGAAAGAAAAGATGTCGCGGCGCATGTCCGCAACGTCCACCATGAATTGGGCCGCATCCTGAATAACCTGGAATCCATTTGCGCAGACTGGGCACCCGGGGATGATACCTATCAATTTATTGACGATCACAATACGGATTATTTGCAACGAAATCTGGTTGATTCGACATTTATCAATCTCCGTCTCAATTTTATGATTTTTTTCAATAACGGTGGCATACCGGTTTATCATCGCTTGTTTGCATTCCAAGCTGATGCGTCTGCAATCCATCCGGCGGAACTGTTTGGCGCCATTGCAAAACATCCGGCGCTGTTAGCCCATACAACCTCCAATAGCCATATTTCGGGCGTTCTTTTGGTGAAATCTTCTGCCTACCTGATAGCCGCGCATCCGATCCTAACCAGCGAATTCAAAGGGCCCAGCCGGGGGACCTTGATCATAGGCAGAGCGTTGGATGCTGCGGAAATTGAACGCGTCAGAACCGCTGCGCAAACAGCGCTGGAGATATACCCGCTGAAAGGTTCCAGTCTCAAAGTATCGACCGACAGAATTTTAGCCTTGCCAAAAGACGGTGTTATGGTTGAGCCGATCTCCCGTGACACCATTGCCGGATATTCAATCATTGAAGATCTGGACGGCAGTCCGGCGCTCATTCTAGAAACAATGCATGATCGGGATTTCTACCGGCAAGGTTTTTTGACGTGGCAACATAATGTAATTGCGATGCTGGTTTTCGGCCTGGCGTTTATCGTTCTGCTCATGGTCCTGCTGGATCATGCCATCTTGAACCGCCTGGCCGATCTGACACACCAGGTCGACGACATCTCCTTTTCAGGGCGACACCATGATCGCATCGAAATTAGTGCAAACGACGAATTCGGCCGGTTGGGGCATAGTATCAATACAATGCTTGAATCCATTCACCGCTACCACAACTTACAGATCGACGGTGAACGCTTTCTTCGCCAGTTACTGGACTCCATCAGCTGCGGTGTGATGGTCGTCGACATAGAAGAGCGCCGTATCGTGGATGTAAATGCCGCCGGCGCTGAACTTTTTGAAAGGCGCCGGGATGATATCATCGGTAAAATTTGCCACCGATTCGTATGTCCAAAGGAAATGGGCAATTGTCCGGTGATCGATCACCATCAAACCATCGATTTGTCCAAACGCAAACTGCTCAAACCGGATGGGAGCATCCTGCCGATTCTGAAAAGCGTTGCAAGCATCAAACGCCATGGCCGAACGTTTCTGGTTGAAAGCTTTATCGACATCAGCAATTTGAAGAAAGCCGAAGCCGATCTACGAGAAAGCGAAGAACGCTATCGGCAATTTTTCGAACAGGACATCACCGGGGATTCGCTTACCGCGGTGGATGGACATATCATCGCCTGTAATCCGGCCTTTGCCCGCATCTTCGGTTATGACAGCGTTGAAGAGGCGATGACGGTTAACGTTGAAACCTTTTACCCTTCAAAAAATCAACGCCAAATGATTCTGGATCGTTTGCGCAAGGAGAAAAAATTAGAGGGGGTGGAGCTTGAATTCGTTCATCGCAACAAACGCCCCCTTTACACCATCGGCAATCTTGTCGGTCATTTCGACGAGCAGGGCAGTTTGCAGCAGATAAGCGCTTATTTTTTTGACGACACGGAGCGGGTCCTTTTGGAAAAAAATTTGCGGCAGGCGCATAAAATGGAAGCCATCGGCACCTTGGCCGGCGGCATAGCCCATGATTTTAACAATATCCTCTCCGGGGTTATGGGGTATACTGAAATTGCTCTGCTCGGACTGTCGGCCACAGATCAGACGGCCGAACATCTTCATAAGGTATTAAAAGCGGCAATGCGGGCCAAAGAACTCGTTCAACAGATCCTAACCTTCAGCCGGCAAACAGAGTCAGAGAACCGTCCGGTTAAACTTAAACCCATCATCGACGAGGTGCTTAACCTCATGCGCGCAAGTTTGCCTGCAACCATCGAGATCCGGCAGCATAATACATCCAATGCCACCGTTGTGGCCGATCCGGTTCAAATTCATCAAGTGATCATGAATTTGTGCGCCAATGCGGGGCACGCTATGAAAAGCAATGGCGGACGCCTGTCAATCACTGTTGAAGAAACGACCTTCACCAGATTATTTGACGACCATCATCAAAATGTCCCTCCGGGAAATTATGTCTGCATCGGCATAGAAGATACCGGAAAGGGCATTCCCAAAGATATTATTGATCGTATTTTCGATCCGTTTTTCAGT
>Ga0210123_1001400_pt1 | contig 12292 bp, 11 predicted proteins | sample Muzzi_PWB_D2_FD_185535 | JGI IMG/M metagenome (GOLD analysis project Ga0210123, IMG submission 185535) | Wetland microbial communities from San Francisco Bay, California, USA, that impact long-term carbon sequestration - Muzzi_PWB_D2 (SPAdes) | ecosystem: Environmental > Aquatic > Marine >... | reverse complement strand
CAGTGCCAGGGTGCCCCGGCGCTGCCCACCGATCCCGGCGCGATCCAGGACTCGAATGGCAACTACTGCTTCGCGAGGATTTCATTGACGAATTATGAGCAGCTCTCTGGAGAGATCAAGGGCGCGGAGCTGGAGTTCTTGTGGCGACCCGTGGATGAATTTGCAATCAACGCTGTCTTCGGCTACACGGACTGGAGTTCTCCGGAGGTCGACAATTGTGACCTCAATCTCGACGGTCAGCCCGATCCCGGCTTTACCTGCGCTGGTGAAACGAACTTCGTTCCGAAGTACAACTGGACAATCGGTGCGGGCTATGACATCGAGCTCTCCGGTGGATCAACGTTGACGCCGCGTGCCGATGTATACGGGCAGACCGAGATCTGCACTGCGTTTGCCTCGCAGCTGTCATGCTCGGACGGCTACAAACTCGTTAATCTTCGCCTGCAGTGGGCGAGCCCTGACAGCACATGGACAGCGGCCGTGGGCGGCACGAACGTCACCGACGAGGAGTATTTCCTCAACACGTTCGACCTGACAGGGTTCGGCCAAAACACGGTCGAAGGGATGCCGGGTCGCCCGGCCGAGTGGTACGTCACGTTCGGCAAGAATTTCTGAAGTACAGCACCGCGAGAATACTTCTCTCGGTATCAGCAGCGTAGAAGGCGCGTCCAGCGATGGGCGCGCCTTTCTTTTCTGCCGACAGGAGAGCAGGTCGTCAGGTGCTGATGTCCGCCGTGCACGCGACTTCTGCCGCTACGCCAGCAACAGATTCGTACCTGACACTCCCCCGACCGTCGCGCGCAGCATCATTCTTCGCTGCCGCGGTCCAGCGTACGAGGCAGCCTAGTCGAGATTCAGGTTGAGCAGCCCGATCGCATTCCGACGTCCCATTCTCAGGCGGTCCTCGGCTGAAATCACACTCGTCGCATCAAACCAATCCGAGGCATCCGCCATTCTCTCGAACGGATAATCGGAGCTGTAGTAGACCTTGTCGTTATCGAATACATCGAGTGTGCAACGGAATGCCGCATCGTTGTAGTTGCCACTGATCGTGATATGAAAATTTTCCCGGAAATAGTCGCCCAGCGGCCGCCTGCCCCGATAACCGCGCGGGGAAAAACGCATTCTTGCGTCCAGTCGCCAAAGACCGAACGGAATACCCTCACCCAGGTGGCCCACGCATATTTTCAGGTCCGGATAGTCGTCGAAAAGGCCGCAACCGCACAGACGCAATGCATGGATCGACGTTTCTACTGCGAATCCCCATGGCGCGCTCATCAGCCAGGGGTGTCCTTCATAGTTCCTGGCCTGCGAGGCGACCTGCATACGCGGATGTAAATAGAACGGTACGTCGAGTTCGGCCACGGTCGCCCAAAAACTTCGGTACTCGGCCAGGTCGTAATACTTCGTGTTTTCCGCATCGTCGACCTGCTGGAACCCGTTGATCATGCAGCCTTTAAACCCCAGCTCATCGACGCAACGGCTCAGCTCCCTGGCTGCAACGTCCGGATCGTGCATAGGCAGAGCCGCGAAAGCCGCATAACGGCCCGGGTGGCGGGCCACGGCCTCGGCTGCGTGGTCATTGGCCTTTGTTGCGACGGTCAATGCCTGATCGGCGTCGGGAATGCCCTGCAATCCTGGCGAATTCAGAGACAGCACGGCAAGCTCGATGCCGGCCCTGTCCATGTAATCGAGCCGCAGATCATCCAGGTCGAGTATCTCGCGCGTGAACTCTTGCCACTTGCCGGAATCACCAACGAAGCTGCGCGTTTCCTCGAGGGTTTCTTCGATTGCGAAGTGTTCCTCGAAGCCGATTTTGCCGCTGGTCATCGGGTGGTTCGTTAGTAGTCCGAAGACTGGTTCTCGAGCACCAGCACGCCCGCCCCGGTATTCGAGATCGGCACGTGGTAGTGCTTGTGTACCAGTTTCACCCTGGGACTCAGGGCGCCGCGCATCACGAGCCACATGATGATTTCGACACCCTCGGTGCCTGCTTTCTCGATGATCTCCGTGGTCGACAGGTTAGCCAGCCAGTCGGGATCGTTGATCACGCTCTCCATGCACTGCATGTCGAAGTCGACATCGATGATGCCTGCACGTTCACCCTGAAGCTGGTGAGACATGCCACCGGTGCCGAAGATTACAACTTTCTTGTCTTCCGGGTAGGACTCGATCGCCTTGCGCAGGGCATGACCTAATGCGAAGCAACGCTGCGCGCTCGGCAACGGGTGCTGCACCGTGTTGACCGCGAACGGGATTCCTTTCACCGGCCACTTTGGCAGGTGTCGCCACATCAATGCCATCGGCACGATGAATCCATGGTCGACGAGCATTTCCTGGCAGGTACACAGGTCGAAATCCTGGCGAACGATCGATTCCGCCAGGTGCCAGGAAAATTCCGCGTCGCCCTCGAAGGACGCCTGAATGTTGAGCCCCCACCCTTCATCCGCATTGTGGTAGGCATCGGCACAACCCAGCGCGAAGGTCGGTACTTTGTCGAGAAAGAAATTCAGCCCGTGATCGTTATAAACGACGATCGCAATATCCGGGTCAACCTCTGCCAGCCATTCCTTAACCGGCTCGTATCCGTCAAAAAAACGTTTCCAGTACGGCTCTTTTTCCTTGCCGTCCGTCATCGCATTTCCGATGGCCGGGATGTGTGACGTAGTAACGCCACCGACGATTCTAGCCATTCCAGTACCCTGCCTTTTCCAGTTTATCCGTCAGACCTTCGGCTTTTGCATCGAGATTCGCCTGGAATTCCTCAGTCGTTATTCCCTGGAATGCCGCGCCGGCATCCTGGACGGAAAATCCTCTCGGTACCGCGAGTTTGGCGAGAAAGTAAATGTTTGCGCCCATTTGCAGCATCTCGAGGAACCTGAAGTTGACGAGCGCCTCTTTCTGCTCCGCGCTCAGCCCGAATTTATCTGCGTAAGCCTCGGGGTCCTTCCTGAATTCCTGCCGATTCTCTTCGTGGTTGAACGAGAACAGAAGTTTGTTCAGTGGATAGGCCGCATGCGAGGTCTTTCCATCGAAAACGTACGTTCCCGGAATCTTTTCGTACTCGTGTTTCTTCCAGACCATGCTCGTACTCCGCAAGTCAGCGGTAATGATTAAATAGTATTTTTAGCCAAGGTCGTTCCATTATAAAGGGATTTATTCGACTGATAATGGTACTTTTCGAGGATTCGGCGCGATGGGGCAAACCTGTTGACCAGCGCCGGGGCGGCGCCGCTATTACCGACGTCAGTTCCAGCGACAGGGTCGATGGCAGGCCGGGACCTGAACGTTCACGCACCGAGTTGCCTGCAGGCTGTAATGCGGCTCCGGTTGGTCGGCGGCCAATGAACGAGGGGTCAGGCACCCTCGTCCCACAATTCCGAATCGTGATGCTCCTCGAATTCGGCGCGGCTGATCCAGCCGCGCAGCATCGAGCGCGTCATGTAACGCTTCTCCGGGCGAACAGCGAAATAGATGTGCACCATGATCATCGTAATGCTCGCAAGGCCTGCAAGTCCGTGCAGGAGGAAGACGATGCCACGCGTCTTTTCCGTAATGAACAGCGGGTTGCGCTCCCAGAACGGCGAGTCGACGCCAACCATCATGATGACGCCGGTTACGGATGCCGTCAGGACAACCGCCGCCATCCCGTGATGAAACATCTTTTGCCCGAGCGAGTATTTGCCCACGCGACGTTTAACGCGAGTGCCCCGCCGCAACTCGCTTATGGTCGCGGCAAGAGATGAACTGAATTCTCCCCAGCCGACCCACATATCTGCAAACCTGAGAATGAATAATGCTCTGAATATGTGAAACAGCAGCAACACAATCAGGATGACGCCGGCAATCCAGTGGGCATCGACCCAGGGAAAGCGGAGGCCGAGTATCGGCAGGAAGCTCGTGAACAGGAGTGTCAGTATGGCAGCGGCCATCAACCAGTGATAGAGACGGTCTGCCAGGCGATGCCGCGTGATGCGCGACGCCGAGTTTGTCGCGTGCGAAATGTCAGTCATCGGACTGCGAACGACTCATAATTCGGCGCGTGTAAATCGCGTGAACCACGATGAACAGCAACGCCGCGCCAGCGAAAACCCAGAGCAGATCCCAGGAGGCTCCCTCGAGCACTCGTTGCCCCCATGCATCTGATTTATATCGAAAAAATTCCATGCGTAATGCCTTGCTGGTCTCCCCCGCCTGGTGTCTGCCAGGGTGCTATAGTTGCTGCAATCGCTTTGAATCGCAACGCACTTCCCGCATGGTCGATTATAATCCATTGTGTGTGAGCCATAATTCATGGCAGATCGCATTTACGGGCCAGATCAAAGTTCGTAGTCTTTCTTTATTCATCAGCCAAGGTGTAGATCGATGAAAGAACCAGTGATATATCATCCGGGCAACGAATCCACTGCCGATGATGGCGCCAGCACAGGCATATCGGTACTCAGCAAGAAATCATCGCGACGATCATTCATCAAGGGCGTTATCGCATCCGGGGCGATAGCCGGTTCGTCGGCATTCCTTTTTTCCGCTTGCACGCCGGACCGCCCCGCTGCAGGGTCGGTCGAACGGTTGCTTTCCCTCAATATCAATGGCCGTGTTCGCCGGGTCGACGTATTGCCCAACGAAACATTGGCGATGACGTTGCGCTACAAACTCGGACTTACCGGAACCAAGCTGAGTTGTGACAGGGGTGAGTGTGGCGCCTGCACCGTGGTAATTGATGGCCGCAATGTTTACGCCTGTTCCACGCTGACTCACCGGGTCGGCGACGGCAACATTCGCACGATCGAAGGTCTCGAGGGACCGAATGGCGAATTGCATCCGATCCAGCAGGCATTTATCGACGAACTCGGACCCCAGTGCGGCTTTTGCACGCCAGGCCAGATCATGAGTGCCGTTGCGCTGCTGGAAGCGAACCCGAATCCGACCAGGGAAGAGGCTCGCCATGCGCTGTCCGGCAATCTGTGCCGTTGCGGTGCATACGACCACTACCTGAACTCTGTGATGCGCGCGGCACAGGAGGCCTGACATGGCATACAAACTTCTCGGAAAGAATTTCACGCCGCCTGACTTGCGCGGCAAGGTGACCGGCAAAGCGAAATACGCTGAGGACTTTCGCGTCGAAGGCATGGTCTTCTGCAAATTGCTCCTCAGCGCGATGCCGCATGCGAGGGTGACCGCCATCGACACGAGTAAAGCCGAGGCGATGGAAGGCGTCCTCGGCGTGCTGACGGCGGAAGACGTGCCGCCGGGTGAGGGCGCGAACGAGGTCATACTGACCAACACGCCCCACTTCATTGGCGAACCGATACTGGCGATTGCGGCAGTGGACGAAACGACGGCGGCCAACGCGCTGGAAAAGGTCAGTGTCGAATACGAGCCACTGCCATTCGTCATCGATCCACTCGAGAGTCTCTACCCGGGCGGCCCGGACGCACGCGAAGGCGGCAACGTCGCTAACGTGCAGGTTCCGTTCCAGACCGTTAAGTGGACGGCAAAGGACTTCGCTGAGGTCGAGGCAAATCAGCTGCCGATGAGCGGTCAGCCTGCCGCGGAATGGTCGTACGGCGACGTTGCCGCCGAATTCGAAAAGTCAGCAGTCGTCTACGACGAGACCTTTGTCACGGCCAGTAACTCACATCATTCGATGGAGCCACGAACGGCCCTGTCGTACTGGGAAAACGGCAAATGTTTCGTCTACGGTTCCTCACAGAGCCAGAGCTTCATCGTGCCGGGACTTGCAGGTCTCATCGGTATCGAACCGAAAGACCTTGTCTACATCGCGGAATTCTGTGGCGGCGGTTTCGGCTCCAAGGGCGCACCGTATGCACTGATGGCCCTGCCTGCCTATATGTCCAGGAAAATCGGCCGCCCGGTCATGATGCGTGTGACCCGTGCCGAGGAGTACTACCTCGGCTCCAATCGGGCAGGATTCCAGGGCCGGGCACGAATCGGTTTCGCGGAGAACGGCAAGATCAACGCGGTAGACCTTTACGTCGTGCAGTCGAATGGCCCGAACAGCGGCTTCTGGGACTTCACGGAAGCGGGTGCAGCCGTGTCGATCAGCTATCAACCGAACGCCATGAGTTACAAAGGCATACCGGTTTTGACGAACACGCCGCCAGGTGGGCCGCAACGCGGACCTGGCGAAAACCAGATTGCCTGCGCTTTCGAACCATTCCTGGACAAGGCAGCGGCCGATCTCGGCATAGACCGCCTGGAGATTCGCAAGCTCAATGCGCCGGACAACGACGCTATCTTCGACGGGCACCGCAATCCGGTGACCAGCGCTTACCAAAGAGAATGCCTGACCATTGGCGCCGAGAAGTTCGGTTGGGCGGAAAAAATCAAGCGCAGCGGAGAGCGCAACGGCTCCAAGGTGATCGGTGTGGGCGTCGGCCAGGCATTTCACTCTGCGGGCTTGTCGGGTTTTGACGGACTCGTTCGGATCACCCCGGACGGGATCCTGCATATTCATTCAGGTGTCGGCAATCTTGGAACGTATTCTTACGCGGCAACCTCGAGGATAGCGGCGGAAGCGCTGAATTATGACTGGGAGAACTGTGTCATCGAAAGAGGTGATACGCGGAAGCACCTCGCCTGGAACTTCATGCAGGTCGGAAGCAATACGTCGTTCACAATGGGCCGTAGCTACCATGCGGCAGCGATCGACGCAAAGAACAAGTTACTCGAAATAGCGGCGGCGACGCTGGGTGGCAACGCAGACGATTACGAACTCGGAGATGAGATCGTCAAATCGAAGGCAGACGACGCGGTGCAGATGACCTATGCCGAAGCTGCACAGAAAGCGATCGAGATGGGCGGTAAATACGATGGTAGCGAGGCTCCCGACGATATCAATCCGATGACGGCGGCCTCGACGGCGGCACTGGCCGGTTCGGGCCTCATCGGTGTCGCCAAGGACAATTATGAAATCTCGGCGGTACCGCCTGCGCTGGCGTCCGGCTTCATGATGATTGAACTGGATACCGAGACAGGAATGTTCGAAATTCTCGAATACACCGGAGCGATCGATTGCGGCACCGTCATACATCCCCTGGGGCTCGCCTCGCAGATTACGGGCGGCGCAGTGATGGGCATCGGCATGGCAAGCAAGGAAAGAATCGTCTATGACCCGCAAAACGGGATTGCCGCCAATGTCGGTTTCTACCAGGCGAAACCGCCTTCGTACCTCGATGTGCCCTCGTCGATGGATTGGGGCGCGGTCGACATCGCAGACCCGCAAAGCCCGCTGGGCACCCGGGGCATGGGCGAGCCCGTCATGGGATGCGCAGCTGCCGCTCTGATCTGTGCTATTTCGGATGCACTGGGCGGCCACTACTTTAATCGAACGCCGATTGTAACGGACATGATCGTGAATGCCCTGGCCGGGCGGGCACAGTCACACAAACCGTTGCAAGTTGCGACTTACTGAGCGGGAGGCAACGATGTCAAAAGATATGATGCCAATGTTCGAACTCTTTCAGCCAACCGATCTGGGCGGCGCACTCGACCTCGCGGACAGGTTCGGAGCTGACGGCTGGATAATGGCCGGGGGACAGGACAGCCTCGACTGGCTCAAGGATCGTGTCAAGAGAACACAGGCGGTTATAGACCTGTCCCGCGTTCCCGAGCTGAAGGGTATTCGCGAGACGGCCGACGGTGTGGAAATCGGTGCACTCACGACGCTGACAGAGATCGCAGAGAGCCCGGTCATCTCCGGGAATTTCGGTTTGCTCGCAGAAGCGGCGAGCAAGGTCGCCAGCCCGCAAATCCGGCACGTCGGTACCATCGGCGGCAATGTGTCGCAGGACGCGCGCTGCTGGTATTACCGCAGCGGCATGGACTGCTATCGGGCCGGTGGCAGCACCTGCTATGCGGACACGCCGCAGGGTATGAACAGGGAACATTGCCTGTTCGGCGCCGATCGATGCGTTGCGGTCTCGCCTTCGGACACGGCACCGGCGCTCGTGGCGCTGGACGCCAGCATGGTGATCCGCAATGCCGGAGGCGAACGCGTAGTCCCGGCAGAAGACTTTTTTATCGGTCCCCAGATCGATATCGAGAATATGACGGTGCTGCGGCCCGACGACATCCTTGTTGCAATCCGTATACCGAACACCTGGGCCGGTGCCAATTTCTATTTCGAGAAAGTGGCCGATCGCAAGACCTGGGATTTCGCGCTGGTCAATATAGCAGCCGCGATTCGTGTAACCGACGATACCATCAGTGACTTGAGGATTGCGGCGGGTGGCGTGGAATGCGTTCCGCGGCGGCTGACGGTTGTCGAGGATATTGTCAAGGGCAGCGCGAAGAACGGTGAAACAGCGAAGCTGGCGGGTGGTTCTGCTTCCCGTGGCGCGACGCCGCTGAACTACAATCACTTCAAGATACCGTTGCTCGAGAACCTGGTGACCCGCGCTATCCGGGATGCATGATAGCGGGCTGCCTCGCGTTTCGTTTTGCCTCGCGACGCCGCCCTTCGCGGCGTCCTGTGATTTCGGGCAGATCGTCGTGTTCGGTCCGTTTGCGAGTTTCACTTTGTTTACCGGGCCATGAATTAAGACGCCGTCTCAAATCGTGCCCGTGGACGGCGCACTATGCCCGCAACCAGAGGCGATCCTTCGCTGAAATACAAGACACTCGAAACGGAACGGCTCCTTCTGCGCAGGATAGATCCCGAAAGGGATTTCGAACCCTGGGCCAGGATGATGGCTGACGAGCGAGTGGTTCGCTTCATCGGTGGCCAGGTTCTCAACCGCGCAGAGGCCTGGCGCAACATGGCCGCGAGCATCGGCCACTGGTCGATTCGCGGCTACGGTTCCTTTTCTGTCGAGAAGCGTGAAACGGGCGAGTGGATTGGTCGCGTCGGACCATTATTTCCCGAGGGTTGGCCGGCACCTGAAGTTGGCTGGTCGATCGTGGCGGAACACTGGGGAAAAGGCTATGCGACCGAGGCCGGTCGTGCCTGCATCGATCATGTGTTCGATACGCTCGGCTGGAAACGCGTCATTCACGTCATACTGAAAGGCAATGAACGGAGCGTTGCCGTCGCAAGAAAACTCGGATCGAGTTTTATCGAAACACAAAAAGGATTGTCGGGTGTGACGGACCAGGAAGTCGACATCTATGGCCAGGACGCTCCGTAGACCGACCTGATCCGATGAACGGCGAGCCATTCCCAATCGAATCCCTGCTGCCGATATTCGCCTATTTTCTCATAGGACTGATTCTTCGCAGAAAGGGCATTGCGAATTCCGAGCATGCGGACTTCCTGTTTCGCATCGTCTTCCTGGTCACCCTGCCGGCACTGGTATTCATCTCGGTCTCGCAGGCTGCCCTGGGTCGGGACACAGCCCTCCTGCCGGTCAACGGTTTCCTTGTTAACCTGGCCTGTGCCGGTGTTGCCGGACTGGTGGTTCGGCTGCGGCGCTTGCCGGCAACGGAGGCCGGCGCAATCGTCATATGCGCCGGCATCATGAACATGGGATACACGTTCCCTTTCATTCTCGCTACGCTGGGCCAGGACGCACTCGCCGATGCGATCCTCTTCGACGTCGGGAACGCCGTGTTCGTTGCAGCCGTCGCGTTTCCGATCGCACAGTTTTACGGACACCAGAAAGCGTTGTTTTCCCTCAGGTTCCTGAGCAGGGTCGTTATGTCGCCAATCTTTCTCGCGATAGCCGCGGCGTTGATCGTGAACCTGGCACAGCTCCGTACCGGATCAATACTCATGGCGACGCTCACCCCGCTGGGCGGAGCGACGATCCCGCTGATGCTCATCGCAGTCGGAATGTCCTTCGGCGGTCTTACCGATTACATTTCTCAGGCTGTCTTTGCCGGAGCGCTGAGGATGTTGCTCGGCGCACTGCTCGGATTCGCATCGGTCTGGCTTTTCGGCTTTCAGGATCTGTTGGCGACGGTCGTCATTGTCTCGGCAGCGGCGCCCGTGGGCGCTTCGGCCGCCGCTATCTCATCCGTGTCAGGACTGAACAAGGAAGTGGCAGTGACCGCAATCTCGATCACGGCCATCGTTGGCCTGGTCAGCACGTCCGTGCTGCTTTTCGCGACGAGTCGGTTCCTCGGCTGAAGCAATGGCGGGTGGCGTCAAAGATCGCGCGCGATAAGCTCCTTCATTACTTCGCTCGTGCCCCCGTATATACGGGAAACGCGCGAGTCCAGGAACATGCGGGAAATTGGATACTCCTGCATATAACCGTAACCACCGAAGAACTGCAGGCAGGAATCGACGACGTCACCCTGCAATTCTGTCACAAGGAGCTTCGCCATCGCCGCGTCCTGTATCGATAAACTTTCGCCGACGTGCTGCATGATGCATTGGTCGACAAATGCCCACGCTGCCCTCAATCGAGTCTTGAGATCGGCAAGCGTGAACCGCGTGTTCTGGAACGAAATAATTGTTTTGTCGAAAGCCTTTCTCGTGCCTGTGTATTCCACTGTGTCTTCGTAGGCTTTTTGCGCCAGCGCCAGTGCACCGATTGCGATCGAGAGGCGCTCCTGTGGCAATTGCTCCATCAACATGCTCATTCCCGCGCCTTCCGCTCCCAGCCTGTTTTCAGCAGGTATCCTGACGTCCGTGAAGCTGAGTTCACTCGTATCTGATGCATGCAGGCCAATCTTTTCGAGCTTTCGACCGCGCTCCATGCCGGGGTTGTTCGACTCGACGACGAATAGCGACAGGTGACCGCTTTTCGAGTCCGTACCCGTTCGACAGACGACAACGATCAGGTCGGCAGTATGTCCACCGGTAATGAACGTCTTCGCACCATTGATGACATAGTCGTCGCCGTCCCGTACAGCCGTGCTACGAATTCCCTTGAGATCGGATCCGGTACCGGGCTCAGTCATGGCAACTGCAACGATGGCCTCGCCGTTAACAATTCGCGGTAACCACACCTTTTTGAAGTTGCTGGTGGCGTAATCCAGGATGTAATTTGTACACAGGTCGCTGTGGCCTGTTAGCGTCGGGCATGGACAGCCCGCGTAGTTGATCTCTTCGTTGATTACGGCATTGAATCTGAAATCGAGACCGGGCCCGTCGTATTCTTCGGGAACCTGGGGGCTGAGCAAACCTAACGCGGCGGCCTTGTCGAAAAGGCCCCGTGGGGTCGCGCCATCGCGGCACCAGTCATCGTAGTGCGCCGCGATTTCGGTTCTGACGAAGCCGCGCACGGAGTCGCGAAGCAACTCATGCTCTTCTTCAAATATGTAACGGTTATGGATCAAAACCGGAAACCACCCTGTGACGAATTCTCCCGGCACGGTACCGATCAAATCGACCTACGACAAGAGATGGAAAATGCCGCGTTATACTGTCCTGTGCCAGACCGGTGCGTGGCAAATTCCGCTTTACAGTATTCTATAACATGGCCTTCGAGGGGATGTGATGAAGATACGGACAGTGATGGCATTGACGATTATCTTGGCGGGCTCTGTCACAACGTATGCGCAGGACGTTGCAGCGCCAGATGGGTTTCGAGCGAACAAGATGACGTATTCACCACTCATGGACAAGCTGGCAGGCCCCAGGAATGTGCCGGTCACCGAAGCGCAGCTCGAGGAACTGAAATTGCTCCAGCTTGAAGCAATCTGGGACGGGCTCGGGGACTACCAGATGAACTACGTCCTCGGCCTGCAGACGACCCAGCCCGGCGAACGTGTCGTGGGACGCGCCCTCACGATGCGTTTCCTTCCGTCGCGGCCCGATGTCAGGGAAGGGCTTGACGCACTGGCCGAAGAAGGAAATTGGGACCGGCGTTACTATGGACGCGCCGCAGACGAGGCCACGCCGGGCGACGTGGTCGTCGCCGACCTTGGTGGAGCGCGCGGGGATCAGTTTTTCGGCGATATTGGCGGGCTGGGCATGCAGCTCGCCGGCATCCGTGGCGCAGTCATTGATGGCGGCAGCCGGGACAGAACCGAACTGCGGGAGCCATCCTTCGCCGGTTTCCCGGTTTTCGCAAGATACTTCGATATCGATACCTCGAAGTGGCTCGGCGCGGAATGGAATGTACCGGTGCGTATCGCCGGCGTTACCGTGCTGCCCGGCGACATCGTCGTAGCCGACGAGTCGGGAGTAATCTTTTTTCCGCCGCAACTCGTCGAGAGCGTACTGAATAAAGCGCACGCCAAGGTTGCAATGGAGAACTTCCAGCGCGAACTCCTGCGTAAAAAGGAGCACCGATTCCGCGACATCTACCCGGTGTTGTCACCCGAGCTGCAGGAGGAATTCGAACGCCAGCACGACAATTAACCTCGCCCCCTGATTAGT
>Ga0210123_1001395_pt1 | contig 12343 bp, 12 predicted proteins | sample Muzzi_PWB_D2_FD_185535 | JGI IMG/M metagenome (GOLD analysis project Ga0210123, IMG submission 185535) | Wetland microbial communities from San Francisco Bay, California, USA, that impact long-term carbon sequestration - Muzzi_PWB_D2 (SPAdes) | ecosystem: Environmental > Aquatic > Marine >... | reverse complement strand
CGGCGAATTTGTTTCAGCGGCCCCGTCGATTGCGCCCGACGAGGGAACCGGCCAGTGTTTTCGGCCGGCTGTGGCTTTGGGGCGGCATTTTTTTGCTTACTTTTTTGTTGCTGTAGACAAAAAAGTGAGCCGCCAGCAGAGGCGGAACTCAAAGTCGTGGTGTGCCACGGACTAGTCCGTAATCACGTCAAAGTAAAATGATGGGACAGAATAAAGAGAAACACCTACCCCAGCTCCACCAGTTCCCGATTCAGCAAGCCTGCGTCATTCATGTTCAGTTCCATCAGGCGGCGAAGATGGCGCAGACCTTCCACGTCGATGTGCAGCCACTCCAGCCCCCAGTTGCCGTTTTTCATCACGCGGGCGATTTTCACGCGGGCGTTGATCGAGGCTTCCTCGCCGAGGAACAGCGCGAGTGCGCAGGGGTGACGGGTGTCGATGTCGAGGTTGTCGGGGGGCTCCACCAGCATGCCTTTCAGGGAGATGTCCAGCAGATTGCAGCTCCATTCATCGTTGCCGCTCTGCATATACAGTTCGGCCTGGAAGGGAATGCGGTGATAGTTGCGACGTTCGTGGTTTCTTTTCTTCATTTGGGTGCCATACCTGCGGGCAATGGTGTAACACAACGAGTATAGACACTGATAACCGCGCACGCGTTCATGCTGATTGAAATCCGCGAAAAAAGTTGATTAACTGTGCGCCTTGCTTTTCCAGCCTGCATCCCCGGGGATTTCAATGTTTCGTGGCAACATGGTGGCGTTGGTTACGCCAATGCGCACCGACGGTGCTGTCGACTTCGACAGCCTGTCCAATCTGATTGATTTTCATATCAATAACGGTACCGACGCGATCGTATCCATGGGCACCACGGGTGAATCCGCCACGCTGGACATGGTCGAGCACTGCGACGTCATGCGCCGCACCGTGGACATGGTCGCGGGGCGCATACCGGTGATTGCGGGCACCGGCGCGAATTCGACCTCGGAGGCGATCGAACTGACCCGGTGCGCGCAGCAGGGCGGGGCGGACGCCTGCCTGCTGGTAACGCCGTACTACAACAAACCGACGCAGCAGGGGTTGTACCTGCACCACCGCAAGATCGCGGAAACCGTCGATATCCCCCAGATACTCTACAACGTACCCGGCCGCACCGCGGTCGACATGCTGCCGGACACCGTCGCGCGTCTGGCGGAGCTGCCCGGTATCGTCGGCATCAAGGACGCCACCGGCGACCTGTCGCGGCTGGAGCGCACGCTTGCGATGGTACCGGCCGATTTCGGTCTGTACAGCGGTGATGACGCCAGCGGCACGGAATTCATGCTGCGCGGCGGTCACGGCGTGATTTCGGTGACGTCCAACGTCGCCCCGGCGGCGATGACGGCGATGTGCCGGGCCGCGCTCGCGGGCGAGCGCGAGCGCGCGTTTGAACTAAACAGGCCGCTCGAAGGTCTGCACAGGGACCTGTTTCTGGAATCGAACCCGATACCGGTAAAATGGGCGCTGTTTGAAATGGGCCTGATACCGGAGGGTATACGTTTGCCACTGACACCGCTGACTGAAAAATTCCGTGAACCGCTGCGCCAGGCGCTGCGCGCCGCGGGCCTGCTGTGATGATGTCGAAACCGCTGCGCTTGCTGCTGCTGCTGTCGGTCGCCGTGCTCGCCGCGTGCAGTTCGGACGGCGACGAGCGGCCCGAGTACCAGGGTGCGCAATATTACAAAAGCCTCGAAATTCCGCCGGACCTGACGCTGGAAAAGTCCCGCGACGGGCTCGAGATACCGCAGCCGTCGAGTTCCGCGCTGACCGAATACAGGACCGCGAGCAAACTTGACCGGGTGGTGCTGCCCGAGTTCAAGGGTATCCGTCTGAAATCGGAAGGCAGCCTGTACTGGCTGGAAGCCGATATGGATCCTGAAAAGGCCTGGCCGAAGCTGGAGGCATTCTGGGAACACGAAGGCATCCGCCTGTTGCAGGATGAGCCCCTGCTCGGCTTCATGGAAACCGAGTGGACCACACGGCTGGTGGTTGATCCGGATGCCAGCTTCCTGAAGCGCATGTTCAGCAAGCTGGAACCGGACCTGCGCGACCGTTTCCGCATGCGGGTCGAGACCGGCGATGATCACGAGCACACCCGTATATTCGTATCACATGCGGGTCTGGAACGTTTTGTCGAAGGTGGTGATGACGACAGTCGTATCGTCTGGCGCAGGCGACCCAGCGACCCGGACCTCGAACGCGAGATTCTCGGCCGTCTGCTGCTGTTCGTCGGTCTCAGCGAAAACCAGATGGAAAGCCTGCTGAAAGACTACCGGCCCTACCAGTCCTATGTGCACTACGCCGAGAATGTGCTGCATGACGACGCGGATCAGTCCTCGATCGAGGCGAGTACGGATCAGGTTGCCGAACTGACGATGCGGGGTTCGATGGATTTCGTCTGGCGTCATGTGCTGCGCGCGCTCGACCGCCTGGAACTGACCGATATCGCGGCTGACAGGACCGCGGGCACGATCGGTTTCACTTCCGGCAGCGATATCGAATTGACGCAGGACGACGCGCAGCAGGATGAACTGGCGGAATCCAGCTGGCTGATGAAGCTGTTCCGCAGCTCGGATGAAACCAAAAAAGCCAGTCAGCGATTCACGCTGAAGCTGACCGATCAGAGCGGTACCGTGCGTCTGGAACTGCTCGACGAGCGCGGCATGCAGGCCGACAACGCGCGCGCGGAACAGCTCAGACGGGCGCTGGCGCAGGAACTCGAGTAGCGCGGCTGCGGATCAGTCCGGTCTGCGCTTGTCCTTGTGGATCAGCGCGTAGGCCGAATGGTTGTGGATGGATTCGAAGTTCTCCGACTCGACCGTGTATTCGATGATGCGGTCATCATTGTTCAGCTCGGCGGCGATGTCGCGCACCATGTCTTCGACGAATTTCGGGTTATTGTAGGCGCGTTCGGTAACCACTTTTTCGTCCGGACGTTTCAGCAGGCCGTAGAGTTCGCACGACGCCTGTGATTCGACGATGTCGATGATTTCCTCGATCCAGATAAAGCCGTTGGTGCACACATCCACGGTGACGTGCGAGCGCTGGTTGTGAGCGCCATAATCCGAGATTTTCTTCGAGCACGGGCACAGGCTGGTGACCGGCACCACGACCTTGACGTTGATGGTGTTCTGGTTATCCGCGCGCGAGCCGCTCAGTGTGACCTGGTAATCGAGCAGGCTTGCGACACCCGAGGCCGGGGCTTTCTTGCTGACGAAGTAGTGGAAGCTCATCTCGATATGACCGCATTCGGCATCGAGGCGGCTGGTCATCTCGGTCAGCATGGTCTTGAGCGATTGAACCGTGATTTCCCAGTCGTGGCTGTTCAGGATTTCGACGAATCGCGACATGTGCGTGCCCTTGAATTCATGCGGCAGGTCCACGTACATGTTGAAATTGGCGACGGTGTGCTGGATGTGGCCGGAACGGTCCTTGACCTGTACCGGATGGCGGATATCCTTGATGCCGACCTTGTCGATCGCGATCTTGCGTTTGTCGTGACTGCTCTGTACATCGACCATGTCCCTGGTCCTGGTCGGTTTGGCACTGACGGTTTCGTTCATATCACTACTCGCTATAGCGCACGCAGGCGCGTTCGGTTTCCCACAGCGTAACGGCGCTGACCCGGATGGTGTCGCTGTTCAGTTTCGACGAGATCTCGCGATACAGGTATGCCGCGATGTTCTCCGCTGTCGGATTGAGGGTGGTGAACGGTTCCAGCTCGTTCAGGTAGCGGTGGTCGAGGCTGTCACCAACCTCGCGCGCCGCCGTTTTCATTTTCCTGAAATCAATGCCCATGCCGATTGTATCCAGCGTGCTCGCATCGGCTTCGAGCTCGACCTTCCAGTTGTGGCCGTGCATACGGCTGCACGCGCCCGGGTAATCGCGCAATGTATGCGCGGCGGCGAATTCGGTAACGACTTTGAGTCTGTAGTTTGCCACAATACCGGCCTTGAAATACCTGAGTAAAACAGTAGGATTTTACCGGACAAGCGCTATTCTGGCAATGTCCTGTTTAAACGCTCGCGGATGCTGCGCAACAGGCCTTCGCTGTCCAGGCCCCAGTCCGCCAGCATCTGCGCCGGCGCGCCGTGTTCGATGAAGCGGTCCGGGAAGCCCAGGTTCAGCACGTTGACACTGATGTGGTGTGCAGCCAGCAGTTCGTTGACAGCACTGCCGGCGCCGCCGGCGATCGCGTTTTCCTCGATCGTGACCAGCAGCTGGTGGGAGTTAGCCGCAGCCAGCACGCTGTCCGCGTCCAGCGGTTTGACGAAGCGCATGTTGTACAGACTTGCGTCCAGCGTGTCGGCGACCCCGGACGCGGTTTCCAGCAGGCTGCCGAACACCAGCAGCGCGATAGCTTCGTCCGCCGGCGCGGTCGTGTGGCGGCATCTTTCCGCCTTGCCGAATTCGATCGCGGTCAGCGTTCGCTCCGGCGCCGGGCCGTGCGCGGTACCGCGCGGGTAACGCACCGCGGCCGGCCCGTCGTGCAGGAATCCGGTGGTCAGCATGCGGCGTGTTTCCGCGCCGTTGGCAGGCGTCATCACCACCATGTTCGGAATGCAGCGCAGAAAGCTGATGTCGTAGGCGCCGGTGTGGGTCGGGCCGTCCGCGCCGACGACGCCGGCGCGGTCGATCGCGAACAGCACCGGCAGGTTCTGCAGTGCGACATCGTGGATCAGCTGGTCGTAGGCGCGTTGCAGGAAGGTCGAATAGATCGCGACCACCGGTTTCAGCCCGTCACAGGCCATGCCGGCGGCCAGCGTGACCGCATGCTGCTCGGCGATGCCGACATCGAAGTAACGTCGCGGGTACTGTTGCGAAAACGCCACCAGCCCGGAGCCTTCCCGCATCGCCGGGGTGATGCCGGTCAGGCGTTCGTCCTCGGCGGCCATGTCGCACAGCCAGTCGCTGAAGACGTCGGTGTAGCTCGGTGCCGTGCTCGCCGCCGGCGGCGCTTCGCCGGTAGCCGTATCGAAGCGGCCGACGCCGTGGTACTTGCCTGGATCGTGCTCGGCCGGGAAATAGCCCTTGCCCTTGCGCGTGACAACGTGCAGGAATCGCGGTCCCTGCTGTCCACGCAGGTTCTGCAGGATAGGCACCAGTGAGTCCAGGTCGTGGCCGTCGATCGGACCGTAGTAATTGAAACCCAGTTCCTCGAACAGCGTGCCCGGCGCGACCATGCCCTTGACGTGTTCCTCGGTGCGGCGCGCCAGTTCCCATACGCTGGGCATGTGCTCCAGCACTTTCTTGCCGCCCTCGCGCACGGTCGAGTACAGGCGGCCGGACAGCATCCGTGTCAGGTGGTTCGAGAGCCCGCCGACATTCTGCGAGATCGACATGTCATTGTCGTTCAGTACCACCAGGATATCGGCGTCGCTGTCGCCGGCGTGATTCAGCGCCTCGAACGCCATGCCGGCCGTCATCGCGCCGTCGCCGATTACCGCGATGGATTTGCGCGCCGAGCCGGCGTTGCGCGCCGCGAAGCTCATGCCCAGCGCCGCGGCGATAGAGGTGCTCGAATGCCCGGTGCCGAAGGCGTCGTATTCGCTCTCGCCGCGTTTCGGAAATCCGGACAGGCCGTCTTTCTGTCTCAGTGTCGGCATGCGATCGCGGCGTCCGGTGAGAATCTTGTGCGGGTAGGTCTGGTGGCCGACGTCCCACACCAGCCGGTCTTCGGGCGTGTTGAAAACGTAGTGGAGTGCGATGGTCAACTCGACCGTGCCAAGCCCGGCCGACAGATGGCCGCCGGTACTGGATACCGCTTGCAGCAGAAAGTCCCGCAGTTCACGCGCCAGCTGCGGCAGCCGGGAAGGCGGCAACAGCCGCAGGTCGGCGGGGGAATCGATGGATTCCAGCAGTGGCCAGTGATGTTCGCATGCATTCATCTAGAACTCCCGCACGACAATATAGGCCGACAGTTTGCGCAGGATATCGGCGCGCGTGCCCAGTGGTTCAAGGTAATGCAGCGCCAGTTCGTGCTGTTCCAGCGCCAGCTTGCGCGAAGCATCCAGACCGAGGATGGCAGGGTAGGTCGGTTTTCGCAACTTCTGGTCCGAGCCCTGGGGTTTGCCCAGTTTTTCGGTGTCGCCGACCACGTCAAGGATATCGTCCTGGATCTGGAACGACAGGCCGATGCAGTCGGCGTAGTTCGCGAGAATATCGAGCGTGGCGTCGTCGGTGTCCGGCCCGCACATCGCGCCGAGCAGAATGCTGGCGCGTATCAGTGCGCCGGTCTTGAGCCGGTGCATGGCTTCGAGCTGTTGCAGTGACAGGGTCTTACCGACCGAAGCCAGGTCGATCGCCTGGCCGCCGGCCATGCCGTTGAAGCCGCTGGCTTTGGCAAGCAGATGCAGCATTTCGAACGGCCTGGCCGTGTTCGCGTGGCAGCTGTTCCTGCCGGCCATGATTTCGAACGCCAGTGCCTGCAGCGCGTCGCCGGCCAGAATCGCGGTGGCTTCGTCGAACGCCTTGTGGCAGGTCGGCTGTCCCCGGCGCAGGTCGTCGTTGTCCATCGCCGGCAGGTCGTCGTGGATCAGCGAATAGGCGTGGATCATTTCGACCGCGCAGGCCGGCGTGTCGAGCGAGTCCATATCGGCGCCGAAAGCTTCACCGGCCGCGTACACCATCACCGGGCGAATGCGTTTGCCGCCGCCGCTGATCACCGCATAGTGGATCGCCTCGACCAGGTTGTGCTGCCGGGAGTGGCTGTCGGGCAGGTTTCTGTCCAGCGCGAGATTGACGCGCTGCTGATAACGCTTCAGCAGGGTATTGAACTCGATCGATGACGGCACGGATCAGACGTCCACTTCAAAGTCTTTTTCCAGCAGCCTGCCGTTGGTTTCCAGAAGTTCCTTGACCTTGAGCTCGGCATTCTGCAATGCCTGCTGGCACTCGCTCGTCAGCGCGATGCCTTTCTCGAAGCGCTTCAGCGATTCCTCCAGGCTCAGGTTGCCCTGTTCCATTTCTTCCACGAGCTTTTCCAGCTCGGCCAGGGCTTTTTCGAAATTCACCGTTTTCTTCGCAGGCATCGCGGTCGTATGACAATCAACTGAAAGGGGCAATACGTTAGCGGTTAAACCCGGCGCATGCAAGCCGCCTGATGGGGGTGGATTTGCTCGCGCAGGCATACGAAAAAGAAATTCACCGCAAAGGCGCAAAGGACGCAAAGAAATCAATGTTATGAATGTTTCAAAAGATATTGAACGTGCTGTGTGGATCAGGAGGTGATTACTGTTCACCTGTGGTATCAAACCGGGTGATGTCCAGTTTCGCCACATCATCCAGTTTGGCAAGCACATATAAAATCTTTGCGGCCTTTGCGCCTTCGCGGTGATGTGTTTTTTTATCAGAATCCGGCGTCGATCAGTTCGCTGACGCGCCGCACCGGGGTGATTTCCAGGCCATCGATCGTCTCGCCTTTTTTGGGCATGTTGGCCTTCGGCACCACGGCCTGTTTGAAGCCGTGCTTGGCGGCCTCGCGCAGGCGTTCCTGGCCGTTCGGTACCGGACGGATTTCGCCGGCGAGTCCGATTTCACCGAAACTGATCAGGTCGTTCGGCAGCGGCCGGTTACGGAAACTCGACAATGCCGCCAGCAGCAGCGCGGTGTCGGCCGCGGTTTCGGTCACGCGCACGCCGCCGACCACGTTGATGAACACGTCCTGGTCGAACAGCGCAACGCCGCCGTGGCGGTGCATCACCGCCAGCAGCATGCTCAGGCGATTCGCGTCGAGGCCGAGGCAGACACGCCGCGGATTCGCGCCGTGGCTTTCGTCGACCAGCGCCTGCACCTCGATCAGCAGCGGGCGGCTGCCTTCGCGCGTGACCGTGATGATGCTGCCCGGCACCGGTTCGTCGTGGCGCGACAGGAAGATCGCGGACGGGTTGCTGACCGCTTTCAGGCCGCCATCGGTCATAGCGAACACGCCGAGTTCGTTGACCGCGCCGAAACGGTTTTTCACCGCGCGGATCATGCGGTAGCGCTCGCCGGCATCGCCCTCGAAATACAGTACGGTGTCGACCATGTGTTCGAGCACGCGCGGGCCCGCGAGTGTGCCTTCCTTGGTTACGTGGCCGACCAGGAACAGCGCGGTGCCGCTGCTTTTAGCGAAACGCACCAGCTGGGCGGCGCTCTCGCGCACCTGCGCAACCGAGCCCGGGGCCGACTGCAGGTTCTCGGTATAGACGGTCTGGATCGAATCGATCACCATCACGCGCGGCGGCTGCTGGCCCGCGAGCGCGATGATGCTCTCGACACAGGTAGCCGACAGCAGGTTCAGTCTGCTGCGGTTCAGCCCCAGGCGTGTTGCGCGCAGGCTCACTTGCTGCAGCGATTCCTCGCCGGTCACGTACAGGCACGGCAGCTCGCCGGCGAGCGCCGCCAGTGTCTGGGTCAGCAGCGTGGACTTGCCGATGCCGGGGTCGCCGCCGATCAGCGTGACCGAGCCGTGCACCAGGCCGCCGCCGAGCACGCGGTCGAGCTCGCCGATGCCGGTCGCGGTGCGGGTTTCCGCGCTCAGCGGCACGTCGTCGAGCGTCTGGATGCGTGCCTCGTCGGCCTTTGCAGGCGTGAAACCGGCGCGCCGGTCGGTGTCACGGGCGATGCTTTCGATCATCGTGTTCCACTCGCCGCAGTCGCCGCACTGGCCGGCCCACTTGCTCTGGCCGGCGCCGCAGGCGGTGCAGACGTACAGCACTCGGGATCTGGCCATGGCGTTATTGTTTGTCCGCGAGATCGGACGCCTGGCGCGATTTCAGCGCCGGCATGATGCGTGCCGCCTGCACCGCGTTATTGCTGGTGCGCGTGATCTCGATCGGATGATCGGCGATCAGCAGGCTGGTGCCGGGCTCGGGAATCATTTCCAGGTGTTCGAGGATCAGCCCGTTCAGCGTTCTGGGGCCGTCCGTGGGCAGGTGAATCGACAGTACACGGTTGATATCGCGGATATGCACATTGCCTTCCACCACATAGCTGCCGTCCGGCTGTTCGTGGATGTCGCTGCTGCGTGTGGTCGAATCCGTGGTGAACTGGCCGACGATCTCCTCGAGAATATCCTCCAGCGTGACCAGGCCCAGGATGCTGCCGTATTCATCCACGGCCAGTCCCGAACGCCGCCGGTTTTTCTGGAAATTCAGCAGCTGCTGCGTCAGCGGCGTGCCTTCCGGAATGAAATACGGGTCGCGGATCAGGGATTCCAGCGTTTCCATGTTGAGTTCGTCCCTGGCCACCAGGTTCAGCACCTTGCGCATGTGCAGGAAACCGATGGTATTGTCGATATTGTCGCGATACACCGGCACGCGGGTGCGGTGCATATTGGTGATCTGCTGCAGAATATCGGCCCAGCTGTCGTTGATGTCGATGCCGGTGATCTCGTTGCGCGGAATCATGATGTCCTCGATACGGGTGTTCTCCAGGTCGAGTACGCGCAGCAGCATTTCGGTGTGTTTGCCGGGGATAAACTGGTTGGCCTCATGCACGACGGCGCGCAGTTCCTCCGGATTCAGCCGGTGTCCGGTGGCGCGCGAGGGGTGGACGCCGAACAGCATGAGCAGGCCGTTGGAGATGCTGTTGATCATGACCACGAACGGATAGAACGGTTTGGCCAGTATCGTGTACAGGTAGGCGGACGGGTACGCGATCATTTCCGGCTTCAGTGCGGCCAGGGTTTTCGGCGCCACTTCGGCGAATATCAGAATCACGAATGTCAGCGCGAACGGCGCCACCGCGATGCCGATTTCGCCGTACAGGCGTAATGCAATGATTGTCGCGATGGTTGCGGCGAAAATGTTCACGATATTGTTGCCCAGCAGGATCATGCCGAGCAGGCGGTCGGGGCGGCGCAACAGCTGCCGCGCCAGGCGCGCGCCGCGGTGGCCCTTTTCGGCGCGGTGCTTGAGCCGGTAGCGATTCAGCGTCATCAGCCCGGTCTCGGAGCCGGAGAAGAAGCCGGACAGCACGATCAGACCGGCAAGAATGGCGAACAGTGATCCTGTCGAGATATCGTTCATGACTTCCTGTGGACGGCGCTCAGCCTGTATTTGAAATGACGCGGTTTGCCGTGTCAGGAACCGGCGAGCAGGACTTCCAGCACGAACTTGCTGCCGAAATAGGCCAGCATCAGGCTGATAAAACCGCCCAGGGTCCAGCGAATCGCGGTGCGCCCGCGCCAGCCGAACAGCCAGCGCCCGATCAGCAGAATCGCGAATACGATCCAGGCCAGTATCGACAGCACGGTTTTGTGCACGAGATGCTGGGCGAACATGTTTTCAAGGTAGACCATGCCGCTGGCCAGCGAGATGCTCAGAAACACGAAACCCAGCGCGATGGTCTCGAACAGCACGTTTTCCATGGTCTTCAGCGGCGGCAGCATGCGCACGAAACCGCCGGGCTGGTGCTGGTGCAGCAGCTTGTTCTGCGCCGACAGCACGATTGCGTGCAGCGCCGCGACTCCGAGCAGGCTGTAGGCGATCAGCGACATGACCACGTGCAGGATCAGGCCGCCGGAGCTGCCGGGCGGCAGCATCTGGCTGGTCGAATTGCTGGTCATGTCGGTCGCCAGCGCGAACGTGGCAATCGGCATCACCAGAACGCCGAGGATTTCGACCGGGTGGCGCAGAATCGATATCAGCGTGAACAGTACGATACAGGCGCTCAGCAGCGACAGGGCATTGTAGAATCCCAGATTGATGCCGATCGGTGTGACCATGCTGCTGTACAGCGTGGCGAAATGCGCGACCAGCCCGAGAAATCCCGGCACCAGCAGGGTGCGCCCTGGTACAGCGGCAATTATGGCAGACCCGCGCAGGCGCAGCAGCAGCATGACCGTGCACCCAAGGTAGAAAATGGCGGCGACATAGGCCGAGAGAAGGCTGTTCATGCTGGTCTATACTTCATCAACAACGGATTGTGACACCACAGTGTGAACCCGTTCACAAAACATTCAACAATAAGCAGACGCCGTTCAGTACGGCAACAGGGCGCATGTTAGCATTTGATCACGCAAAATACATGAACCCGGGCAACGATCGAGGGCGAACAGTGCTGATGAGGTTTCGTTACAATCATCCATACGCGAGGCGGTTTTCCGCGCGGTATCGACCGGCACTGTCCGTGCCGGGGGTCGAGTCCGTCGTGAAATACGTACCCTGACATGAAGATCCGGGTTCTCGGCTGCAGCGGGGGCATCTGCCAGAGCGTGGCGACCACCTCGTTCCTGGTCGACGATGACATCCTGATCGACGCCGGCACCGGCGTCGGCGACCTCACGCTGGAAGAAATGCGCAAAATCCGCCATATCTTCGTGACCCACTCGCACCTGGACCACATCGCCTCGATCCCGCTGCTCGCGGACACGCTGTTCGACAGCCTGATCGGCAACCCGATCATCGTGTATGCGCAGAAAAAAACCGCCGACGTGCTGAGCAAGCATGTGTTCAACTGGTCGATCTGGCCGGATTTCACCGAACTGCCGCACCGCACCAATGCGGTGCTCAAGTGCAAAACCATGAAACCCGGCAGCAGCATGGAGATCGACGGCCGCAGCATCGAAATGATCACGGTCAACCACGCGGTGCCCGGCGTCGGCTACCGGGTCGAATCCGGCGGCAAGGCGTTCGCGTTCAGCGGCGACACCACCAGCAACGAAAACCTGTGGGCGTCACTGAACAAGCACGACCGCCTCGACCTGCTGTTCATCGAGTCCGCGTTCGCGAACGCGGACATCGAACTCGCGCGCATCGCGTTCCACTACTGCCCGTCGCTGCTGGCGAAGGATCTGCCCAAGCTCAGGCACCGGCCGAAGGTGTTTATCTCGCACCTGAAGCCGGGGGAAGAGGAAACCATCATGAAGGAATGCCGCAAGACGATGCCGGAATGGAAGCTGAAGCCGTTACACAGCGGGGATGTGTTCAAGCTGTAATTCCACGGCTCCGTCCGAATCCATAACGACTCCCGTAGCTTGGGCTGGGCGAAGCGAAGCCCAACAATAACACCGCTGCTGAACCGTGCTTGTTAATGGTTCAACGAAGCGCCAACAGTGTTATATGGTGTCATGGAAATAACTTTGAGCACCTAAACAGAAAATGTAAATTGGTTTGCTCGCTGAACTTCAATATCAATACTAACGAGTTGCGAAGCAACGATGTTGCTTCCGCGCGAAGCGCGCTAGAGTCCCCATTGCCGCAGCCGAGGAGGGCGTGATCGGCGGGGAGTTTTCCGCTGAAACTGTCTGAGCGAGCGTTGTTTGCTCGCGAGTTTTTCAGCGGCCCCGTCGATTGCGCCCGACGAGGGAACCGGCCATCTTTCT
>Ga0210123_1001394_pt1 | contig 12352 bp, 7 predicted proteins | sample Muzzi_PWB_D2_FD_185535 | JGI IMG/M metagenome (GOLD analysis project Ga0210123, IMG submission 185535) | Wetland microbial communities from San Francisco Bay, California, USA, that impact long-term carbon sequestration - Muzzi_PWB_D2 (SPAdes) | ecosystem: Environmental > Aquatic > Marine >... | reverse complement strand
GCCATCCAGCGGTGACATGGATTCGATCACGTCGGTGATATCTTTTATCTTCAGCCCGTTGCGGTCAAGAATATCCAGGCGTTTGCGCATCAGGACATCGTAGTCGGCGATGTCACGGGTGGTCAGTTTGAGTTCTTCGATACCCGTTTTTCGGGCGACGTTAATCCAGATTTCGGGAACCAGCACGCCTTCCAGATCGGTACATAGAATTTGCATGGGGTCGCTTTCTTGTCTCTTCATAACCATGGTTCGCGCAATGCAAGCGGCGCCGTATGGGGCGCCTCAGTGGCGATCAATCTTCAATCGTCCCTTGCTCGATGCGTATCAACACGGGTGTCTTGCCGACGACGTCCAGTTCGCCGATCTCCTTAAATGCTTTTTGTACATCCGCTTCCCTGGCATGGTGGCTCATCATGACAATGGGAACGGTGCCATTGGTCTTGCGCCCTTTTTGATGCACCGATTTAATGCTGATACCATAGTTTCCCAATCTTCCGGCGATGGTGGAGAGTACGCCCGGGCGGTCCAGCACTTCGAAGCGAAAATAGTAATGGGTCACGATTTCGGTGATGGGTGTCACCGGCACGGGTTTAATTTGATCGGGCTGATAGGCGGCCAAGGGCACCCGACCGGTAGCTTGGAACCTCAAATTGCGGGCCAGGTCCACGATGTCGCTCAAAACGGCGCTGGCGGTGGGCATCATGCCCGCGCCATAACCTGAAAGAAAAAGGTCCCCCACGGCGTCGCCGGTTACGGTAATGGCATTGAGCGAACCCGACACATTGGACAGAATATTGTCAAACGGGATCATGGTGGGGTGGACCCGCGCTTCAACGGCGTTGTCCCGGCGCTTGCTGATGGCCAGCAATTTGATGCGATAGCCGAATTCCGCGGCGAACTGGATGTCCAGCGGTGTAATGGCGGAGATACCTTCAACATAAATATCGTCATAGTTGATCCGCATACCATAGGCCAGGGCTGTCAAAATGGCCAGTTTATGGGCGGCATCCAGGCCTTCCACGTCCAGGGTCGGATCGGCTTCGGCATAGCCATTGGCCTGAGCCTCGGCCAGCGCCGCCTCAAAAGGCATGCCGGTATCCGTGATTTGGGAAAGGATGTAATTGCAGGTGCCGTTAAGGATGCCCACCATGGCATGGATGTCATTGGCCACCAGGCCTTCGCGCAGGGTTTTGATGATGGGCATGCAGCCTGCCACGCTGGCCTCGAAGGCTAAATCGACGCCCTGGGCATGGGCCAGTGCGAACAGTTCATTGCCATGGGTGGCCAGCAGGGCCTTGTTAGCGGTAACCACATGCTTGCCGTTTTGAATGGACGCCATGATCAGATCCTTGGCCAGCGTTTTGCCGCCGATCATTTCGATGACGATATCGATGTCGGGATCGTTGACCACCTGGCGGGCGTCCTGAATGAAAACGCCGGGGGCGAAGACGACTCCCCGGTCAGTCTCCATATCCAGATCGGCCACATGTTTGAGGATCAACGGCACACCGGTGCGTTGCTCAAGCAACTGTTTTTTCTCAATCAACAATCGGGCGACACCGCTTCCGACTGTGCCGCAACCGATCAATCCCAGATGCACCGGTTCCATATCTTTCTCCTTGTCCATCGGAGATGTGCGTTTGCAAACATCATGACGGACACATGCATATAACGATTTTAGCTTCCAGCAACGTCGGCAGTTAAGCCGACGCGTCTTTGTCATCTTATAGGTGGATGTCCAAAGTCAATAAAAAAGGCGCTTCCGCCACGCCCTGTCTGGCGAAAACGCCGTTCCTAAAGTCGTTGCCACGGCATTATAAGAGAACCGTCAATCCGCCAGCGCCTTGCGCAGGCCTCTGACGGCCTGGTTGATGCGCATGTTGTTTTCGATCAGGGCAAAGCGCACAAAGTCATCGCCGTACTCGCCGAAACCCAATCCGGGAGACACAGCCACCTGGGCTTCTTTGATGAGGAATTTGGAAAATTCAACCGATCCCAGATGACGGTATCGGTCGGGAATTCTGGCCCAGACGAACATGGTTCCCTTGGGGCTTTCCACTTCCCATCCGGCGCGGTTCAGACCCGTAATCAGGGTGTCGCGTCGTGACCGATAGGTGTCGCATATCTCAGACACGCAGTCCTGCTCTCCGTTGAGGGCGATAATGGCGGCAATCTGAATAGGCTGAAATATGCCGTAATCCAAGTAGCTCTTAATGCGCTTCAGCGCGAAAATGGTCTCCGGGTTGCCCACGCAGAAACCCACACGCCAGCCGGCCATGCTGTAGCTTTTGGACATGGAGAAGAACTCGACGCCCACCTCTTTGGCGCCTTTGGCCTGCAGCAGGCTGGGCGCCTGGTAGTCGTCAAAAACCAGGTCGGCATAGGCAAAATCATGGATCACCAGCATCTTGTGTTCCCGGGCGAAATCCACTATTTTTTGAAAAAACTCAAGGTCCACGACTTCAGTGGTGGGATTGTGCGGGAAGCTGAGGATCATCAATTTGGGCCTCGGCCACGACTGCCTTACGGCCTGCACGAGATTGTCAAAAAAGTCCTGCCCGGGTCCCAGCGGCACGCCGCGGACATCGCCACCCGCGATGATGGCGGAATAGGGGTGAATCGGGTAAGTTGGATTGGGGGTGAGCACCACGTCTCCGGGGCGGATGGTGACCAGCACCAGATGGGACATGCCTTCCTTGACACCGATGGTGACGATGGCTTCGCGCTCCGGATCGATGTCGACGTCAAAACGCCGCTTGTACCAGTTGGAGATGGCCAGGCGCAGCTTGGTGATGCCCATGGACGCGGAATAGCGGTGGTTGTGGTCTTTGCGGGCGGCCTCCACCAGTTTGTCCACGATATGTTCCGGTGTTCCAATATCCGGGTTGCCCATGCCCAGGTCGATGATGTCCTGGCCGGCGCGCCGGGCTTCCATTTTGATTTCATTGACCTTGGCGAATACATAGGGCGGCAGTCGGTCTAAACGGGCAAATTGTGTCATGATGGGCCTCTGTCCGGCGGTCCCGAAAGTGTTATGGTGTCCTTGATGATACCGACCGTCGAGGGCCGGGTCGATTCTAAAGGCTCGCGCAAAAATAACTTCACATTTTTATGCGCGAGCCCTATGGTGCCTGGGGCTGAAAACCTGCCTGCTTGCTGCGCTTCAAGCCATGCCAGATGCGGGCTAACCGTATAAAAGGATTTAAGAAAAGTCAAAAATTTTGTTTTGACTTTTACAGGGTGGCAGTTTATGGGTGAATCAATAAACCCCTGCCATTTGCATCAATAGGGTCAATCTATCAGGAGTATACATGGACAAACCGTTGACTTACGCCGATTCCGGTGTCGATATAGAAAAAGCAGATCGATTGGTCCAATCCATCAAGCATATCGCCCGAAAGACAAGGGTTCCCGGCGTGATGGGTGAAATAGGAGGCTTCGGCGGTCTTTTTTCGCTTAATGTGGCCAACATGGACCAACCCGTATTGGTCAGCTCCACGGATGGCGTGGGCACCAAGCTGAAAATTGCCTTCATGATGAATAAGCATGATACGGTGGGCATCGACCTGGTGGCCATGTGTGTGAACGATATCGCCGTCCAGGGCGCCAAGCCGCTCTTCTTTCTGGATTACATGGCGACGGGAAAGATCGAAGCCGATACGGTAAAAGATGTCATCGAAGGCGTTGGCCGCGGCTGCCAGGAGGCCAAGTGTGCGTTGATCGGCGGCGAAACCGCGGAGATGCCGGGGTTTTATCCGGACCACGAATACGATTTGGCGGGGTTCGCCGTCGGTATTGTGGACAACAGCAAAATCGTCGATGGATCCGAGATTCGCGTGGGGCATCAGATCATCGGTGTAGCTTCAAACGGCCTGCACAGCAACGGTTTTTCCCTGGTGCGAAAAATTTGTTTTGATGTGCTCAAACTCAAGATCGATACCCATGTGCCGGATCTCGGACAGACTATCGGGGAAGAACTCTTAACCTCCACCCGCATTTATTCAGAACCGATTCAGCATCTGATCCGTGCCCTGCCGATTCGCGGTTTGGCACATATCACCGGCGGCGGCATCGGCGACAACACCCTGCGGATCATTCCCCAGGCATGCGGCATCGTGTTTAAGCGCAACAGCTGGGAAGCGCCTCCGATTTTCACCTACTTGCAGCAAGCCGGCAAGGTCGATGATCGTGAGATGTTGCGCGTGTTTAACAACGGCATCGGTTTGGTAGCCGTGGTGCCGGAAAAGGCGGCCCAGGATGTGCTGGCGCGGTTGACGGCCATGGACGAAAAAGCCTATATCATCGGAGAAATTGTCGAGCGCGATGGCAACGACGATGAGCGGGTGCAATGGGTGTAACGGCATGCACACCTTGAAGGGCATCCTCCGCGGCGTAAGCAATTGGTTCGGGCACCTGTTTAAATGGATTGCCAAGGGCGCGCGCCATCAGCCGCTTTGCCGATCCTGAAGTGCCGGTGGCGGCGCCGGTCCGGCGAAGCGTTCATGATATTTAGGGTATATCTCTCACACCATGCACATACTCGGGATTGAAACGTCATGTGATGAAACGGCTGCCGCGGTGGTGGAAAGCGGAAAGCGGATTCTGTCATCCGTCGTGGCATCGCAAGTCGACGTTCATCATATTTACGGTGGCGTAGTTCCCGAACTCGCCTCACGCAAGCATATCGAAGCCATCGTTTCGGTGGCCGAGCAGGCCTTACAGCAATCGGGGCTGAATCGAAGTGCGATCGAGGCAGTGGCCGCCACCCAGGGCCCCGGACTGGTCGGCGCTTTGCTGGTGGGTTTCTCCTTTGCCAAAGCCTATGCCTATGCCCGTCATCTTCCCTTTCTGGGGGTTGATCATCTGGACGGGCATTTGTGCTCGGTTTTGCTTTCCGATACCCCGCCGTCTTTTCCCTATGTCGCCCTGCTGGCTTCCGGCGGACATACGGCCATCTATTTTGCAGCAACCATCGGCGAATACGAATTGCTGGGCCAGACCCGCGATGACGCGGCCGGGGAGGCCTATGACAAAGTAGCCAAAATGTTGGGGCTGGGCTATCCCGGCGGCGGGGTCATCGATCGACTGGCCCGCAGCGGAGACCCGGAACGGATTGCATTTCCGCGCCCTTACCTGGATAAGGATCGATTTGACTTTTCTTTCAGCGGCATCAAAACGGCGGTTCACCGCCATATCCAATCCTGCGGTTCACCATTGTCGGAAAGTGAAAAAGCCGACATCGCCGCTGGTTTTCAAGCCGCAGTGGTCGATGTGCTGGCGCATAAATTATTGTCCGCCGCCGAGGCCAAACAATGCCGCCACCTGGCCGTTGTCGGCGGCGTGGCTGCGAATCAGGGTTTGCGGGAGCGGCTTGGGGCTGCAGCATTGCGTCGGGGGTTGAAGCTCCACGTTCCACCCTTATCCTTGTGCGGTGACAATGCGGCGATGATTGCCGCGGCTGCATATCATCAATTTCAAGATGGCGCCCGCACGCCGCTGCATGCCGATGTATATTCCCGTCATATGCGCAAGATCCAATAGGCGTATTGGGGTTTATTTTTTTTCCAAATAGTCCTTTTTATATTTCAGGATCCGTTGCGCCGACGCGGCTGCCCTGCGAGCCGCATTTTCATCCTTTTGCTGAAGTTCGCATATCAGGTTCAGCGCCTTTTCGATTTTCGGTCCGGGGTGGCAGATCAGCAGAATGTCCACGGATGAATTCAGGCATTGCGCCACAATGGTGTTCAGGCTGTAATGCTTGGCAATGGCACCCATATCGAGGTCGTCCGTAAGCACCAGGCTGTCAAAGCCCATATTTTGCCGCAACAGGGTGTCTGCGATTATTGGTGAGAGGCTGGCCGGCCATTGCGGATCAAGGGAAAGATAGCGGATGTGGGAAAGCATGATGCCTGATACGCCGGAACCGATGGCGGATTTAAAAGGCACCAAGTCCCTGCCTTCCATTTCAAGCGCGCCGGTATCCAGGTCGGGAAGGTCCAGGTGAGAATCCAGCACCGTCCGGCCGATGCCAGGAAAATGCTTAGCCACTGCCATGATCCGGTGTTGTTGGAAAAGATCGATGACGGTCGTTCCCATGCGGGCCACATGCTGCGGATCGGGGCCGAACGCCCGGTCCTGCATAACACTTTCACCCTCTTCGGGCAGCACGTCGAGCACGGGCGCCATATTCATGTTCACACCGATCTGGTTGAGTTCCCGCGCCGTGGTCCGTGCAAAATGGACAGCATCTTCCATTGATGTGACATGCGGGTTGCCATCAAATTGGGTGAAGGGCGGCTTGAGTCTGGACACCGCCCCCCCCTCCTGATCGATGCCGATAAAAACCGGCGGCTGTCCGCACTGCCGCGCGTAAGATTGGGCCTGGGCGCACAAATCCGCCATCTGGCCGGGTGAATCCAGATTGCGGGCGAATAGAATGATGCCGCCGACTTTCATGCGATCGATATAAGATTTCAGGGTATCGTCCAGCGTCAGGCCGTCAAATCCCACCATGAGCCTTTGACCGGCCCGTTGAATCTCGAAAGCGTTTTGCCCCTGGCTCATGATGGTCCTTTATGTGCGGTCAACGTTGGCATCTCGATACAGGTGCCGGTCGTTGCACGGTGGCAGAAAAATAATAGGTAGTTCATTTCGTAACGGGGCTTATCCCCATTGTTGCAACATTGGGGGGGTGATGACCGGCTCATGCTTTAGGCCGCCTGCGGCGCCGCAATTGGTATTTACGCACGGCTTTTCGGTGTTCCTGGATGGTTTTGGAAAAGTGATGCGTATGGTCTTTTTTGGATACAAAAAAAAGAAATTCGGTCCGGGCCGGATAAAGGGCCGCCTTGATCGCCTCATAACCTGGATTGGCGATGGGTCCCGGCGGCAACCCCCTGATCTTATAGGTGTTATAAGGTGTTCGCATGGACAGGTGCTTGCGCTTTATGTTGCCGTCGAAGTCGACAATGCCGTAAATCACGGTGGGATCGCTTTCCAGGCGCATCCTTTTTTTCAGCCGGTTATGAAAGACGGAAGATATTATGGGCCGTTCGAATGCCGCCCCTGTTTCCTTTTCGATGATGGATGCCAGGGTCACGATTTCATGCACCGAGCGATTCAGCTCTTTGGCACGCATTTTCCACTCCGGACTGAATTTTTCCTGGAACCTGGCCACCATTTTTCCGATGATCGTTTGAGCGGCAACGCCTTTGGGAAAATAATAGGTGTCGGGAAAAAGATAGCCTTCAAGGGTCTGCGCCTCTAATCCAAAAGTTGCGACGTATGCAGGGTCGCTCGCCAGCGCGATAAATGCATCGGCTTGGCCCAAACCAAGGTCGGATATCTGAGCGGCGATTTGTTTGAAGGTATACCCTTCGGGGATGGTCAAGCGATACAAGTAGACTTGGCCATCCACAAGAACATCGAGCACCTGGTTCGGCGTCATAGCGGATGATAGTGGATACTCGCCGGCTTTGAGTTTTTTGTCGTCACCCCTGATGAGTGCCAATAATTTGAATTTGGCGGTGTCGGCGATGATACCTTTTTGGTTGAGTTTAGCCGCCAGCGCGGTGAAGTTCTCTCCTGAAAGTATCGGGATGATTTCTTGGGTTTCAATTACACCACCAGGTCGGTTGGCAAACTGGTAGAGTGCAGTCCCCTGCCATGCAATTAAGCCCACGGCAATGATAAGGCTACCCAATATGAGTTTTTTTAATATGCTCAATTCTTTTTATACCCCAAACATCGGCATTAAACCGTCTGGCAGCGGTTGCCCGGATTTTCCGGTTAGCGTTGAGCAAGCCGGCTATTGATAAGCGTTTAACCGTATATCAGCAGGATGAACATAGGCTGAATCTCAACGAGTTGTCAATAATTGGCGTCCGGCAATCCATAGGAAGATCAGACGCCAAACCCGCCTGGGAGACATCCACCAATACTTCTCAGCTCCAACTTCAATTTTTTGAGACCCCCTCTAATATCAAGCTGCAAAGTACTGCTATTATGGCTGGAGGAGACGCTGCTCGCAGTTCGATCGGATCGAATTCTCTGTGAAAAGCAGTATTTATGCTTGACAATTGAAATTCTTTTTGTCCATAAAAGAAATAGCGAACTTATCTTCTGTTGAGAAATTTGTGTCGATGCTACAGCTCATCCAAAAGGTCCTTCTCAAGAGAACTTTGCTGCGAAGTCCTCTTGGCCCGAGTGGATGGCAGATGCACGTTGGGGAACGCTGCTATCAGAAAGCCGCTTTTAGAGCATCTGCGGAGAAAAACCTGCAAATGATGCTTTCAGTAAGGTCGGTTTGCTGCGGATGATATCTGGACTGCCCTACACCTCTGTTGAAAGTCTGCGGACATGCCTGAGCTACCCCAAATTTACAACAGCCGTATTCTCAAGTCCTATTATGCCTACCTGAATGAACGATATCCCGATATTGATATTGATGCCGTACTGAATTATGCCGGCGTATCCAAGTACGAGTTGGATGATCCGGGCCATTGGTTTAACCAGCAACATGTCGATCGATTCCAGGAAAAGTCAGTTGAACTCACCGGTGATCCGGCCATATCCCGCGAGGTGGGGCGCTATGCGGTGATATCAGATTCCTCCGGACCAGTGAAGCAACACGCCCTGGGATTGCTGAAGGTGGCTTCGATCTATCTGTTGTTGACTAAATTGTATCCCATGCTGAGCCGGGGGGCCAAAGTCACCAGCCGCAAAATATCGTCCAACAAGGTCGAAATAGATGTCATTCCCAGGGTTGATGTGGAAGAAAAGCCCTACCAGTGTGAAAACCGGATCGGAATTTTTGAATCCCTGGCCACATTGCATACCAACAAGTTCGCAACCATCGACCATCCCCAATGCGTCCATCGTGGGGACAAAAGCTGTAATTACGTTGCCACATGGGAAGAACCCATTCACCCCAAATGGAAACGGATTTTTTTGCTGGCCCTGGGGCTGGATGTTCTGGTCCTCATCATTGCAGCCTTCCTGGGGCCTTTTTATGTCTGGCTGATCATTTTCTTCGCCGGCGGTCTGGGTATGATGGGGATTTTTTGCAGGGCCCTCATACTGGAAAGGCGGGAATTGACCCGGGTTATCCAGAACCAGGGCAATGCTGCCGAGGACCACATTCAAGAGATTGATTACCGCTATCGAGGCGCCCGGTTGGTGCAGAAGATCGGGCAGGCGACCTCCGCCATACTTGATATCGACCAACTGGCCCGTATCGTTGTTCAAAATATCCAGGATTACCTTGATTTCGATCGTGGTATCATCATGCTGGCGGATAAGGAACGCAAACGGCTTTTCTATTCTGCCGGGTTCGGCTTTGACGATACCATGGCCGACCTGTTGGATAAAACCCAGTTTCGCTTGGACCGACCGGAGGCAAAAGGTGTTTTTATTCAGGTATTTAAAAATCAGCATCCGGTATTGGTGGATGATATCGGTGCCTTGCGCGATTCATTCTCCCTAAAAAGCCAGCGCTTGATTGATCGCATCGGCTCCAAAGCCCTCATTTGTCTTCCCATTGTCCATGAAGGGCTTTCGCTGGGCATTCTGGCCGTTGATAACATTGTCACCAAACGCCCGCTTACCAAGAGCGATATGAATCTTTTGATGGGGGTGGCGTATCAGACCGCCGTAAGCCTGTTCAGCGCCAAGGCCTTTCAGGAACTTCAGAGCAGTGAAGAGCGCTTCCGCAGCCTGTATGAGAATGCACCCACCGCTTATATCTCAATTCGCATCGAAGATGCCGTGATTGTCAATTGCAATGCGGCCGCCATTCGATTGTTCGGGTACGAGCGCAAAAGTCTGATCGGCTCTTCTTTGCTGCAGCATGTGGCGTCCAATAAGGAGAGTCAGCGGCGTTCGCAGTGGATGCATGAACTGCTCAAAAATGGCCGACCCTTCCACAATGAATCCATTGAGTTAATTGATTGTGAAGGCAGATCCATCTGGGTCAATGTCTCCCTGGAGCCCTTCAGGGATGCTAAAGGGCGTGTCGTCGAGGGCCGTTGTATCCTGGTCGATATTACCAAGCAGAAGTATTTGGAAGAAAAACTGCAGCACGCACAGCGAATGGAAACCATCGGTACCCTGGCAGGTGGCGTGGCCCACGATTTAAGCAATATTCTGGCCGCGATTGTCAGCTATCCGGATCTTTTGTTGATGGATATTCAATCGGATAGCCCGTTGTATGATCCGCTGATGAAGATAAAGGGTGCCGGTCACCGCGCGGCGGCTATTGTCCAGGATCTGCTGACGCTGTCGCGGCGGGGTGTACCCATTGCAGATGTGGTGGACCTCAACGATACCGTTAAGCTGTTCCTGGACAGCCCCGAATATGACGATTTGATGGCCCGCCATGCAGGGATTGAGATCGCTGCGGAGCTGTCATCGGAGATGGTCTCCATAAAAGGTTCCCCGGTCCATCTGACCAAAACGCTGATGAATGTCGTGTTCAATGCCGCCGAAGCCTTGCTTGATGAGGGGGTGATACGCATCCGTACGCAGAAACAGCGTCTGGATGCGGGGGACCTGCGCCTCAAGGGTGAACCAGGCGAGTATGCCGTCCTGACGGTGGAGGACACCGGTCATGGCATTGCGCCCGATGATTTAAAGCGTGTTTTTGAGCCCTTCTTTACCAAAAAGGTGATGGGGCGCAGCGGAACCGGATTGGGGATGGCCATTGTTTGGGCTGCCGTGGAGGATCATAAAGGATTTATCGATATCGAAAGCCGGGTGGGCCATGGGACAACGGTACGTCTGTTTTTTCCGGCTACATCAGAGAAAAGGACATTTCCGCGTCCGGCCATGGAACCAATACAATATTCCGGCAAAGGGGAAAAGGTGTTAATCGTTGATGACGATTTGGAACACCGTGAAATCGCCACACGGATGCTGGCCCGGCTGGGGTACAATACCACTGCGGTGGAAAGCGGTGAGGCCGCCATAGTGAAAATTGAGGAAGACTACAATCCCGATATCGTTATCCTTGACATGGAACTGGGACCGGGACTGGACGGACTCGAGACTTACCGTCGGATTTTGAACTTTCATAAGGACCAGAAGGCCATCATCGCCAGCGGATATTCCGAATCGTTGCGCGTCAAAAAAGCAAGAAGACTGGGCGTGGGGGCTTTTATCAAAAAGCCATACAGCTTGAAGGATATCGGTGCGGCCGTGCGCTACGAGATAGACCGAAAACTAGGTTGAGAGGGTCTTAATCAGCTGGCTGATGTAGAAGCGGGCATGGCTGATGGGGGCGGCCATATTTGCCCGGTGATTGGCGAAGACGCCATCCAGATCGGAATTGATAATCAGCAACGGATCCAGGGCGGCCGCCTGGCGGCACGACTCTATTGCATGATGAAGCAATTCCGTGCCGTGCCGACTCTCCAGAGTTTCCAAAAAGTCGTGGTGCACCGCTTCAAGAATCGTAGCCATGGCGCTGGCCACACCTTTGGCATAGAAGAAGTAGTCATCAGCTTTAAACACGCTGATGGTGGAACCCTCATCATTTTTCTGTTTGACCAGATTTTCGTCACAGCTTCCCAAAAGATCTTCATAGGATAGCAGCAGGGGGATGATATTGTCTGTGCGGGTATAAAACGAAGCCCGTCCCTTGATCAAACTTTCTTTATACGTTTCAAGTTCCTTGATGCTTTCTTTATACTTTGATTCCGGTGCCGGAAACCAATAGCGGTCCGCTTTAACCATCAGCCAGTTCATGGCATTTTCGAGGTGCGGGTTAAATGCATCGGTGGAGCCGGTGCGGGAGATGCGTTCGGCCAAGAGCACCACGGTTCTGCGGGTGACTTCCAGCACGCCCAACTGGGAGTTGTTCACATTGTCCGTAAAATTGATAATGTCATTGGGCCGCCATGCCCAAAAGCGTTTGTTGAGTTCATAGTCAAGTGGGGTGATGGCTGCTTCAACGAACGCTACGCCGGCAGGGAGATTTGCATGCGTAGCCTCAGCTTTTTGAACATGAGGCTCGTTCTTTTCCTGTTGATCCTGGTGAACCGGTTGGGGATGGGGCTCGGGTTTGACTTCCTGGGGTTCGGGTTTGACTTCCTGGGCCTCGGGTTGAACTTCCTGGGGCTCGGGGGCGACTTCATGCGGCATTACATCAGTCTTGGGCGGCTTCGTTGCATTGCTGACGGCGATCTTATGCGTCTGGGCGCCTTCATCGGAAGCTTCGACTGTCGGAGTGGATTCAGCGGGTGTACGATTTGCAGCAGGAGCCATGCCGGCGCTCTCGTTTTGATCCATTTGAAGGGGCATGGTGGGATCATCGGCAGCAGCAGGGCCCTTTGCCGTCGAATTGGTCGTGGCCATT
>Ga0210123_1001393_pt1 | contig 12358 bp, 14 predicted proteins | sample Muzzi_PWB_D2_FD_185535 | JGI IMG/M metagenome (GOLD analysis project Ga0210123, IMG submission 185535) | Wetland microbial communities from San Francisco Bay, California, USA, that impact long-term carbon sequestration - Muzzi_PWB_D2 (SPAdes) | ecosystem: Environmental > Aquatic > Marine >... | reverse complement strand
TGCATGCAAGGGGATACAGATACAAACTTCATGATCGCACGCTTGCCGGAAGGCCGGATATGTCCTTCCCGAAACACTGCGCAGTTATCCTTGTCCATGGCTGCTTCTGGCACCGCCATGATTGCAAGCTGTTCAAATGGCCCCAAAGCAACAAAACATTCTGGCGTGAGAAGATTACTTATAATGCGAAACGCGATAGAAAACACATTCGGGAATTGACAGAAAGTGGCTGGCGCGTTCTGATCGTATGGGAATGCGCCCTTAAGGGGAAAAAGGATCAAGACATCGGGAAGGTTATTGATAACATCTCCCACTGGTTGCTAAGTAATAAAACAAACGGCGAAATATCGTAAAGGCTCTTTAAATGGCAAAGGACCAGGGAACGTTTGATACCCGCGCATCAAAGCAACTGAGCCTTGATGCGATCACCAGGATCATGCAGGGACTGGGGGCAGCCAATGTCTACGTAAAGAAGCTTGCTCCGAATGATAACAGCAAGAACCAGCCATATTTTGGAAGTCATTTGATCGATTTACCTTTTATCCCGACAGGCGAAGTTGTCGCCTCAACTTCGGAGTCCAACAAGACCTCTGATCCCAAAAGAAAAATCAAATATCAGGCCTCGCTAAAATTGTCTTGGGTTGATGCAGAAGGAAAAACCTATGCAGCCCCGCACGCAAAACTCATTTACTATCCGCAATATCCAGAAGTGCGGTTATCAGGTTTTCTGCTTGGCTCCAAAGTAATCGCCAGCAAATGGATGGCACCGGAAAAACAGGGACGAAGTCAAGGCAGATGGCTGATCCTTGGCGTTACAAAGGATGAAAGGATTTATGCCTATCTTGTCACGCCGGAGTGCAATCTTTCCAGAGAACTTGCCAGTGCCGATTACATTGAAATCAGCAAGATCTTATGGCAACTCGATGTTTTGCATACGGCCCCGAAAGTATCCACGCGCGATGCACTTCTTCAAAAGCTGCTGGAAATTCATCACAAAGGATGGATACCGAGCCAGAAGCTGAGTTCCGCCATGGTCCTGGAAAGTTATAAAGCGCCCAATGGTGGCGGCTATACGCTTGAAGCCATGCTCGGTATTTCACCCAACGGTATTGCAGAGCCTGATTATCTCGGCTGGGAGGTCAAACAGTTTGGCGTGAAGAAATTTCCGAAGACTGGATCAAAGCCAACGACATTAATGACCCCTGAACCAAATGGCGGATACTACGCCACCGCAGGGGCCATTGAATTCGTCAAGACCTATGGCTATGCGGACAAAAGCGGCAAGGTTGATCGCATGAATTTCGGAGGTAAACATCTCGTCGGGCTACGTCAGAGTCTGACGAGCCTGACGATGCATCTTATTGGCTTTGATGCGGGAACATCATCCATTACCGATGCTTCGGGTACGATCGCGCTGCTGGACAAGTCCGGCAATATTACGGCAAGCTGGAGCTTTGCGAAACTCATGGATCACTGGAAAAGAAAACATGCGAGGGCGGTTTACATTCCGTGTATCAGGCGAACACAATCAGGTATACATGAATATCAATATGGCAAGGATGTCGAACTCGGAACCGGAACAAATTTTGAAATGGTTCTGTCTGCAATGAATTTGGGGACAGTTTATTATGATCCGGGCATCAAACTCGAAGACGCCACAAGCGGAAAACCAAAGTTGAAACGCCGCTCTCAGTTCAGGGTCAACCACAAGCATCTTGATACGCTCTATAAAACATTTGAATTTGTTGATATAGCTTCATAGGGAAATGATATTTATTGTTCATCACACGACGCCCCCATATTTAAGTAGCACGATGATTTAGAGCCCAACCCCATAACTGGAAGGATTGCAGAGGATGTTAAAATACTTCTGGAATAAATGGCTTATCTGTAGTAGTTCAGACCTGATCTGACACTGACGCATTTGTAGAATCTCACAGCGTTTTTGAAGTATGCACTTGTCCAGTAAGGCGGTGAATCAGCAATCATTGCCCTGTCCAGCAGTCGATTCCCCTTTTCGCAAGATGTCTCCGGCAAGAGGGCACAACCATGACAGGCAGCAAGATTGGAATTATCTGTTCCCCGGCCTGTGCTTTCCATACAAACCGGGTCTGAGGAGCACCAACTGGCGCTGCGAATTGCACCATAGAGTGATTCTTCAATATTGCCAGGCTCGCCCATGCGGACCAGTCCACCCATTGTTCCTTCTGAATCACCAGCCGCAGTGTAGATAAGAACACCCTGCATGGGGTTCTTATTATCCTCAAGATTGCTATACAGTCTTTCGCGAAGTGAGGCACTGCCATAGCCACAATCAAAGCTCAGCTGGCGAATAAGAAGGTGCGCAAATGTATGGATCAATACCAGCTTCGGAGTCAACATTTCATGCGCCAGACTACGCTCTAGCCTAGCCCGGTTCACTGAAACTGGGTTTTACCCCGACTTCACGGACACAATCAAATAGGCTGATAATGTACCTAGAGGTGTGTCATGTCAAAGCGCAGGAATTACTCGCCGGAGTTCAAACGTGAAGCCGGGGTAAAACCCCAACAACCGTCGTGATGCACGCGATCAGTCGCATTCATTCCGAAAGGGATTAAAACTTTCTTGTATTTCTCAAAGTCAGCAGGATCATCCATCACTATTAAATTTTTCGAATTCAGCTGCAGACGAAAAATCCGGAATCCGGATCGCAACTACCCTTTGCCGGCCGCATTGACACAGAATTTCACTGCGGCTTGTGCTCAATGCACTTCCCTCTCCGGTCATATTCCTCCTTAGACGTGTACACCACCGTCATCGTCAAGTTCTTATCGATTGGCTCGTACCGGTAACTCGTTTCCTTGAAGGCGTTGACAGCCGTATGGTCGCCGATGATCTTCAGCGCCCTTAAGGCGCCGGTAGCATCGAATCTGAAGACTGTACGACCTGTATCATCCAGTACTGGCGCGCCATTTACGGTGACAGGCTCAATCTCCTGCATACATCGCTCAAACAGCTCCTTTGCCTTGAGCAGAACATAATCGGCATCGATTTTGGTACGTTCCACCCTTTCGGTTGATGCCCTTTGTATTGCTTCCGCAATCTCAGGTTTCTTCAAGTTCTCGAAACCTATTGAATACGCCGTCTTTTTACTATATCCAGCGCGGATTGCAGCCTGGGTGGCATTGAGGTCAAGCAGGTATTCGTGAACAAAGAGTTTTTGCTTCAGCGTCAGGGTTGTCTTGATCGCCATAGCGTCACCTCACCAGGGCACCAACCACTATATTCTGCAACATGGCTAGGGAACTGTACAGATATCCAGTTATCCAGTTCTGTAGGCAATTCCTGCCGTGACGGTTAACTGGCCTGTCTTTGCCTGAGTACGATATATGACCAGAATCCGGATTCCAAATTATGGATCCAGAATTGGGTAGTCCCAATGATCGAGCAGTGGTAACGCGGGATCGGCGTTGCGCCAGTCATGGAGCGTTTTCAGGCAGCGGGAAAGAAGGCTGCAAGTCTAACTTTGAGATAACAAGATCATCGGATCTTCTTGTTGCTTTAACCTTGTTCTTTTGGTGGAAATCGGAGAATTACCGCGAAAGCGACAAAACCGTTGTTCAGGGTTTCGGGGAGGACCCTAATATCCTTTAATGACGGTTATGACGGTTAATATGGAGTATTAATTTATATATGTTATGTAGTTGGTAACGGTGGCTACGCAGAGAAATTAATAATAGAAATTAACCGTCATAACCGTCATAACCGTCATAACCGTCATAACCAAAGTATTTTATTCTCATGCTTCGGAGCACCATACTCGACTAGCTTCACACCCTTCACCTCTCGGGCGGACGATGTGCGCTCATAGTAAATACCACGCCCCACAATCACGGGATCATCCAATCGATCGTGGAAATTCTTCCGACCAAGCGGAAGACGGCCTTCACCCTCGCACCAATCGCGATAGGCACTATACAGAGCCCTTCTGATCACAGAGTATGATTTACCGGTTGTCACGCTGTCTGACTCCAGGAAGGCCAATACGCTGTCGCTGTTCACCTGCCATTTGTTCATAATTCGGATTTGTGTTTCGGTCTCTGTGTACTGGTTCTGTGCGATTAAACGCTGGGCACCCTCAACTGCCCAATGCAGTATTTGCGGCAGTTCGCTGGAGCTGATAGCTTCGGCCAGTAATTTGTCCTGTTTTTCTTTCGGGACTATGTTCCGAAATTCCACAATCAACCATCTGGAAAAAAATGCACTTGACCTATCACGCGTGTTCACCAGGTGGTTGCTATTGAAGATATGTGCAGCCTCGTTCTGAAACGTAAAGGGTTTTCCATAAGGGTCGCGGGCTTGCTGGTAATCGGCTCCAATCAGGTTTTTAAACGGGGCCGCCGGTATATGTCTATCCTCAGGCAGTTCGCCGACCAAGTTCAGCCGTTTTCCTGCTAATGAAGCCAAATAGTACGGCTCTTCCCATCGAAAAGGGGAACAGGCCGTTCGATATTCTTTTGGCACCATATGCTGCAGTAGTTTCTGGGCTGTTGTCTTTCCTGTCCTTCCCGGGCCGATGAATAGGGCGGCTTTGTGATGATAGGGCATGATGCCAAATAATACAGATCCACATATTTCCTGAAATAGCTGAACCTGTCCCTGCTGGTCATCACCTGCAAAAGTCTCATTCAGGTATTGTTCAAATCGAGGCATTTCTCCCTGAATTGGAGTAGTTTGTATAATGAAAAGCTGACGGTGCATAGGATGAAGGGGTTCTATAACAATCTGACCGTCGTTATTCAGCCGGTAGAACTGACCACCAAGTGCCGCACCACGAGGTGCATCATGGAAAAATTGCTCACGCTTAACGTGTACCCTGATTTGATCAGCTATAGCCTTGTAGTGGCCGCCTGTGCGGCAACGCGTCATTTCTTTACCATCAAAGCACTCTGCAACATTGGCCTGAACTTCATCCATGTCTTTCGGTCGCCAGATATTGGCCTTCTCGTTCAAAATGTAAATTCGGCCATCTGCACCAACCGGTGGGTACTTTCCAGCAACCGATAATATGGAAATCATTGCCTTGGCTAATTCATTGTGAGTTGCTTCATTGTCGATATGTACCGTTGAACACATATCAACAAATGCAGACAGATCTAGATTCTCGTCATGTAGTACAGCACTCTCCACAGTCGGGCCAATGCCAGCGAACATCTGCTGCGTGTTTTCTCGATTTGACTTACGGATACCGACATCGAGCCACTTTGCGGCTTGTTGGACAACGTTATCCGGCAACATCTGAGTTAATGTTTTAAACCCGGTGATTTCTTTTACGCCTGCTTCCACTTTCGCGCAGGTATCCTGGGCAGCCCGCAGACGGTCATCTTCTTCCTCATCACCTGCAGCAGTACAAATAGCCTTTACTATCTGTATCACACTATTTGTGTCCATTAGTCACCAAGCTGCCAGCCAGTGCCAATGCTGCGTCATGCCTACTGCCTTTCGGCCAATATCGGCCTAACAAAGCACACGCCGCGAGACGATTTACTGCCGCTACCAAGACATCCCCTGACACGACTGCCGGGCGCCAATCCTCTCCAAATTTCCAATAAATTTTCTCGCCGGATGGATGTATTGACCCTGGAAACACGGTCTGACCGCTGGCCCTGATTTCCAGCAGCATTGCTTCATCTTTTGCGGCAATAGGATCTAGATATTTGGTTGTTTTACAAATATCGGGACAGTAGTAGAGAACATGAGAAAGGGGAGTCGAAGCTCTACCGAAACCCAGTCCCGTAGGTGGCAATAGGTAAACCAACCTTAATGCTTCACAGCAGTCCAAATCTATATCGATAAGACCACCTGAAGCCTCACCTAGAATGACGCCGACATTTTGATCTTGTTCACTGAAATACTGCTTTGCTGTTTCAGCTGTGATGCGGAGATTTTGCCAACCCTTTAATTTTGGACCTTTCTCCTTGGAGGGAATCGGCACGGGTGACCAGCCCTGTTCTATGAATAGCAAGGCACGTTTGATAGGGGTTTGATCATGAGAATCTATGAGTTTATCATTCATTTACTGGTTCCATTTTTGAATGGTCGCAATTTCGATGGCCTCAAGTGATTTTTATTTATTTCATTTAATCGACCCACCGCTTTGTCGGCCGGTTTTTTATGGGTCAGTTTACGCAAGCGCATCGTTTTTGAAGTGAATATCGATGTTGAAAAATCGATCGGCGCATATTAGCGAGTAAGGACGTTCGCGTAGGTAGGTGGCGATGCCGCGTGGGAAAGGAATATTTCTTCTATTTTTCGAGGTGTCAACATCAGATATCCTTGATGTGGCGTCTCGCAACAGGATGGATATATCCGCTTCGGCGGTTTTGTCGTTTCCAAGAGCCTGGAAGATCGCGTGCGCACAGCTGCACGACTGTCGCCGGGTATTTTTCAGGGCTTGCACGACCTGCTCAATAGTGGGACTCATAAAGCCGCATTGCTGCGAATCTGCGTCACAGCATCTTCAGGAATCAAGTATTTCCCTCTGGCTTTTGACTCCCGTATCTGCTTTATAACAGCATCGAGTTCCCCAGTATTTTGGAGCTCAACCCACAGGAAATATCGGGGAGGATTAAAATAAACGCTGCGACCTATACGTACAACAGCGCCTATATCTTTTAGCCCATTGGTATCCTCGTTGAAGATTTGCCAGCGTAGACCACCATTTGTGAACGACGGGTTCTTTTCGCAGAATGAATTTACTGACTCAAGTTCGTTAATAATTGACATACAACCCCCCAGGATCATTACATACACATCAGACAATGCCGCTCAGCCATGACGAGCGTTGCCCATGAATGTGCTTTATAAATGAAGGTGGGTTGGAAACTAGTAGAAAAAGTACCCCAAAAACGCAGTTTACAAATGAACTAAGTGTTATTTTAAGTGGCTATTCTTCTTTTCACTATAGTCAACAGCTTCTTTTATCAGAGGAAATAGATTCACGGTACAGTAACCGGCGGCTTCGAGACAAATCTTTAGAATCTGTCCAAAAGCACCTTCTTGCGACTTTTTAGGGCGCATCACAAAAATATTTTGATATTCAAAGGCAAGCCTTTTGGAAAACTGACGCAGGCTATTGTTTGTGGGTCGCCCCTTCTTTAAGGTTATTCGCTCTGTTTCATTAATTACTAAAAGCAGGTGACTAATTCGACCCTCCAAGTCAGATATGAAATCTGAGACATGAAATTTCTGAGTACCATCGTCATAGTCTTGCCAGACTTTCCTTAGTAATCGACGGCTTTCAGCGTCTAAATCACAAAGTTCTTGCTGGAAATCTATAGACTTTTCCTGGAGTTTTTGAGATTTCTTTTTAAGATGAGAAATTGCTTCCTTAACCTCTTGCTGCGAAGGAGATTCAATCTCTAATTTACGCTGCGGTCTGAGCATCCGTATTTCCCTTTCAATGAACATCAAGAAATCATCTGCTTTTTTTTTATCTCGCGTCTTTGTGTTCATTATCCCCAACAGGGCTGCTCTGTGATTATTACTAAAATTAAAAGACGAAGCATCCTCTACCCACACAAAATTCTTCTTTGGTATTGGGCGCACCATTTCAGGATACTTTATTACCGAATATTCGATCATTCATAGAAGCCACTATGCCTGCAGTATGGGCCTCTGAAAGGTGTGCATAACGCTTTACCATCTGGAGGGTTTTATGACCCAGCACCTCGGCTATCTCAGCCAAAGAAGCACCATTCATAGCCAGGTAAGATGCGGCACTATGACGCAGATCATGGAAGCGAAAGTCGTCAATGTCTGCCTTTTCCATGGCTGTCAGCCATGGTGCGCGTAGATCCATGGGCTTGTAAGTCACCTTACCTTCCCCATGCCGAATTGGTTTGCCGGGGAAAAGCAGGCTGGTTTTAAGATTTCGGACCTTGGAGTGCTCTTTCAGCAGATCTAACGCCTTACCAACCAAAGGGACGACCCGTATTTCCCCGTTCTTGGTTTCGTACAGGGTTATACGGCCTCGATGAAGGTCAACATTGTCCCAAGCAAGCTCCATGATCTCCCCTTGCCGCATACCCGTTGACAGGGCCAGTACCACAACGGTGTACAGGTAGGTGTTATCAGAGGTTTGGCAGGCTTTCAGTAGCCGGGTGCGTTCACCATCAATGGTTTCACCATTGGAATCGGTTTCATCATCGGACAGAAAGCGAATCCGGCCACGGGGTAACGCTGGTTTCTTTACCTTCCGCATGGGGGAGTCATCCAGCCAGCCCCATTCATTTACCGCAATGGTGAACGCATGAGATAAAGCGGCCATGTAACGGACAACGCTTGCGGGTGCGAGTGGTTTCTTTGTCTTGGGCGATATAGACAGCAGCAATTTATCCCGACATTCGACTATTTTTACCGGTGTTACATCTGCGAGCGTGTATGCCCCTATTTCGTCCTTGAACCATTCAAGTTGCTGCTTCTGCGCACTGCCATTGCTAGGCTTTGCTGGCAATACATCCCTGATATAACGGTCTATCAAATCGCCCAAGGTATGCTTCTGAGCCTCCGCTGTTTTGAAGTAGCGGTTTTCCTTGATGGCTGACTCGGTATTCTTCCCCCAGCTTCTGGCATCAGTCAGCCTGCTGAAGGTCGCTCGTTGGGGTGGAAAGCCCTTGAGACGCACGTCTACTCGGTAGGAAGTCGAACCATCATTGTTGGTGCGCTTGCGTATAGAGGCCATCAGAGAGCCTCCACGGTGATAAAATTGCTGTTAGCCATGCCGAACCTCCAAACAGGTCGGTAGTGGTTAGGGCCGTCCGGGTGTTGTCGCACCTTGGCGGCCTGTCTATTTACAAACTAGTGAAAGACTACAACAAATCGCAGAAGACGGCAACATGACATATACATTGAATTGTTGTTGATTGTTACTATATTGAATCAATAAAGAATATTTAGTGCGCCTCTGGTATATGGCGCAGTGAAGGCGCAGTAGCGGCACAAAATGGCGCTCACAGGCGCAGCTTCTGGATTGCCCAGGTGCCTATTTTCATAGTCTGAGAAGTGCTGCTGCGCTCAACAACGGGAAAGATAAATTCTGGCGGCAACTATTGAAATCAGTGCGCCTTTGTTACCAACTATTGCCAATTCTTGTTTTCTAGTGCGCCTTTAGTGCGCCATGGCCATAAAAAAGGACTTCCTGAAAACCAGAAAATCCTTTATAAACATGGAGCCGGCGAGAGGATTTGAACCCCCGACATCTTCATTACAAGTGAAGCGCTCTACCGTCTGAGCTACGCCGGCATACTGGCCAACTGGACAGGACCTGTCATTCTAGGGAAAGCGGGGTTTCCCTGCAATGCAGCGCCCCGTTACAGACAGGCCAGCGTGTGCAGCTGCAGGTCCGGATTTGCCGCCGTCAACGCGTCCAGCGCGGACGCGGTGGCGCTCCCGCCCTTAAACACCAGCCAGTAGGCATCCTGGGTGATATAACGCGCCTCCAGGATTGGATCCAGCCCCATCTCCTGCAACTGCCGCAGTCGTACCTCGGCACGGGAAATGTCCTTGAACGTGCCAAGTGACATGAAATTGTCCTTGCCGATGTAATACTCGTGGTCATCGTGTTCGTCCAGCTGCCGGGCGATTTCCCGGGCCCTGGCACGATTCATGGACGGCAGGTATATCCAGTAACCGTTTGCCTTCCTGACCTTGGCGATACGCTGCCGTGACTGTAACCCGAGCCCGTCAACCCTGCCGGCCACGGCGTGCAGCTCCGCCTCGGTAAAAAACGGGCCGAAAGCACGGCACGCACCCGGCACACCTGCACCGGGCGGTTGCGACATGGTCAGTGTATCGATACTTGTCTGCTCCCCTTGCTTCGCCGTGCCCGTAGACTGCTGTTGCAGCTCCTCCAGGGTCACCAGGGGCTTTGCCGTCGCCGGCAGGGGCGGCAATTCACGGACGACCTCCTGTACCGTCCCGTCCCGGTACAGGTTCCACCCGAAATACACCAGATTTGCAATGAGCAGCAGGTAGACAACATGGCGCATCAACGTTCTCCGGCTAGAATGGCGATCCCCTTCAGGACCAGGTCGGAATCCTGTCTGGCGGCAATCGTGAGCAGCGGCGCCACGATCGAGGCGTCGCCCCCGGTGAGGATAACATCGGGCTGCAATCCCGCGCTGATGCCCACGTCACGCGCGAGTCGATCGATCGCGGCCGCGACGGCGAAACGGCAGCCGCTGCCTATCGCAGCCGCCGTACCGTTAGCCAGCAGCACAGGCGCCTGATCGCAATCCGGCACCCGCAGGTCCGCCGTCTGCGCACACAGCGCCTGCTGCATCAGCCGTATCCCGGGCAGGATCAACCCGCCCCGGTGCCTGCCGGCCGGATCGACCAGATCGAGTGTGATCGCGGTGCCGCAATCGACCACGCACACGGCGTCACCCGCCCCATGCCAGGCGGCGATCATCGCCGCCCAGCGATCGACACCGAGCTGTTCGGCGATCGGATAGGCGTTGGTCACCCCGGCCGCCTCGCGGCCGGCACGGAGAAACACAGGCTGCAGTTGCCAGTGCCGGACGGCCCAGGCCGACAGGCCATCCGCCAGCGCGGCCCCGGCGACGTTCGACACCAGCATACGGGCGGGTGGTGACAGCCTCCCCCAGGCCTGCTCCGCGAGCTGCGCCGGGTCGTCATCGCGATGCCTGAACTTCCCGCGTGTTTCGAGCCGCTGCCCGCTGGCCAGGGCCCATTTGATCCAGCTGTTGCCGGCATCCACCAGCAAATTCATTTGGTCATCCGCACACTCACCTCGCCGGATGTGAAACGTCGTCGTCCGCTGGATGTTTCCACCAGCAGGGCACCCCCGGCGTCGATGCCGCAGGCCGTGCCGTGCACGATGTCGTCGGGCAACCGCAGGTCGATCCGGTGGCCGCTCACCAGGTCGTAGCGCTCCCAGTCCGCCATGAACGGTGCCAGACCGGCCGATTCAAACGTCGCCAGCGCCGGCAGCAGGCAATCCAGCAGGCGTGCGGCGACTCGGTTGCGCGAGAGATCGCGGCGACCCGTCAGTCTGCGCATGTCGGTCCAGGCCTGGTCGATGGCAGGTGCCGGCGCGTTCTGCATGTCGACATTGATGCCGATGCCGATCACGACCGCACAGGGACCGGCCGACTCGCCCGCCACGTCGATCAGGATGCCGGCCAGCTTGGCATTGCCGGCCAGGACATCGTTCGGCCACTTCAGACCCGCCTCTGTCACGCCAAACGTGCGCAGGCACTGCAGCACGGCGATACCGGCGACCAGGCTCAAGCCCCCGAGTGCCGCCGCGCCCCGCGTGGAACGCCACAACAGCGAGAGATACAGGTTGGCGGCAAAGGGCGAAACCCAGCGACGTCCGTGTCGACCGCGGCCATGACGCTGTAGTTCTGCCAGGCAGACCGAACCGGAGCAGGCGCCGTTTTGTGCCTGTTCGCGCAGGCGGGTATTGGTCGAATCGGTTTCCAGCAACACCTCGATGGGTCCGAGAACGGCACGCGCGACCCGACCGGCATGTGCCAGAATCGTGTCGCGGTCAAGCAACTCACAGGCCGCCGGCAGACGGTAGCCTTTGCCGCGCACGGTTTCGAATTCGATACCCAGCTCGCGCAGGGCCTTGAGATGTTTCCAGACACCCATCCGGCTGATACCGAGGGCGGCGCCCAAGGCGGCACCGGAATGGAATTCACCGTCCGAGAGTCGGTGCAATAACTCGCCGCGCAACTGCATGCCCGAAGATTAGCACAATCGTCACCCGCTCAAGAACAGACCGGCCGACGCGCGGCGTGCCTGTCGTCAACACGGACGGAACCGCAGGGCCATGCGCGTCGATGCCCCGGGTGCTGCATGAGCCGGGTGCCTGTACATCACCTGGCGTGCGGCGCGCCGTGCGATGTACAGGGATGTACATGTGCCGCGGCAGGCAGGAGCAGGTGAGACCGCGTAGCGGTCGAGAGACCGGCCTGGGCCATGCCGGGAGCGGCCCGGCACCACCCGGACGGCAATGCGTACGCAGGGGATCACGAAGCTGCTTCCCGTGTGGGGTGTTAATAAACAAGTACTATAACCTGTCTCCTAATCCTCCGCGGGATTAGGAGACAGGTTCTAATGACAGGGAGGCAGACAGGCGTTATCGTTGGCGTTGCAGTGCGGGGGGGCAGCCTTTTACATGATTCTCGCCTTCAACTCCGGGTGGCCCATGGCCACCTTTTTTTTGGTGGTCCCGGCCGTTCAAGGCATCGCCGTTCTGCCACAGCTGACCCCGGTACCCCCCAATCCGCAATAGCCACGCGGATTCTTCGCCAGATATTGCTGGTGATAATCCTCGGCGTAGTAG
>Ga0210123_1001392_pt1 | contig 12362 bp, 8 predicted proteins | sample Muzzi_PWB_D2_FD_185535 | JGI IMG/M metagenome (GOLD analysis project Ga0210123, IMG submission 185535) | Wetland microbial communities from San Francisco Bay, California, USA, that impact long-term carbon sequestration - Muzzi_PWB_D2 (SPAdes) | ecosystem: Environmental > Aquatic > Marine >... | reverse complement strand
TCAAACGGTTGCTCGTCTTTTCCGCTCTGGGCCTGGCTCACATCCTCCTTGTCCGCTGGCGGCGGCGTTGACGGGTCGGGCTGTTTGTCATTCTGACTGTCTGGCTTGCCTTCATCCAGCTGCTCGTTGGCGCGTGCAAAGGCATTGTCCGTAGAGTCGTCTGGTTTATTCTCTTCGCTTCCGTCGGCAGGCTGTTCGCCCGCAGAGGCCTGTTCATTCTCTGCTGGTTCCCCGTTCTCGCCATCACCGGATTCATTGCTGCCCTGCTGTGCGCCTTGCTGTTGTTCTGCTGCCTCGTCCTTGCCTGATGAGGTATCACTGTCTTTCGGCTGGTCCTGTCCATCCTCCTGGCCGGACGGGTCCTTTTGCTGCTCCTTTTGTTGCTCCTGTTGCTGTTCCTGTTGCTGTTTTTTCAGGAGTTCCTCAACAGCCGCCTTGTTGGCCGCGGCGTCTTCCATGCCGGGTTGCATCTCGAGGGCTTTATCGTAGGCGGCGATGGCCTGCTGATAGTTGCCCAGCTTTGCAAGTGCATTGCCGCTATTGTAGGCGGCATCGCTGCCCGATGCCTTGTTGAAGGCATCCAGGGCCTGCTGGTAATCGCCGTTTTTATAGGCGGCGCTGCCGCGTTGTGCCGGGTCTTCGGCCAGCCTGGCGGCCTGTTCGTACTGTCCCTGCTGCAACGCCTGTGCGGCCTGCTGATCATTGCGCAGCCATAAATCGGCCCAGCCAAAGGCCATGGCCTGTTGGGGTTGTGAAAGCAGGGCGGTGCATAACACCACACTCAGCAACCAGCCGCGTCGAAACGCCAGTGCCGCCAGCGGCAGCAACAGCACGGCCAGCAGCGGACCCTGTTCCTTCCACTGCTGTGTCTGTGCATCATGGGCCTGCTGGCTTTTTGCACGGCCCCTGGCGGAATCGAGCAGGTATCTGATATCTGTTTCATTGCCCGTCAGTTGGCTGTAGCGGCCGCCACCGGCCTGTGCCACGTTTTGCAGCGCCGTGCTGTCCAGCTTCACCAGCAGGGTTTTCCCCGAGGCATCCTGTGTCACGCCACCGCGGCCATCGGGCAAGGGCGCGCCGGTCGGTGTGCCCGCACCCAGTACGGACACGCGATAACCGGATTGTCGCAAACGGGCAGCGGCCCGGGCTGCCTGGTCACCTTCAACGCCATCGGCAATGAGGATCACCTGGCCGCTTTCCACGCCCGCTTGCTGCAGCAGTTCCTGCGCCTTGAGCAGCCCCAGGTCCGCGCGACTGCCCTGTGATGGCATGATGTCCGGCTCCAGTGCCTTCAGTTGGGAGCGGATCGTTTCGGCATCGCGCGTCAGCGGTGTGACGCTGAAGGCATCGCCGGCAAACACCACCAGACCGGTCTGGCCTTCGTCATCGTGAGCCAGGATGTCCTCGACCTTGAAGCGTGCGCGCGCAAGGCGCGAGGGCTGCAGGTCGGCCGCCAGCATGGAGCGCGACAGGTCGAGTACGATCACGCGTGACGCACTGGTTTGCATGAGCGGACGCGGTTGCTGTTCCCAGGTCGGGTCGGCCAGCGCCAGCACGGCCAATAGTCCGCCAATGGCCAGCAGCCAGAAGGGCAGGTGTTTCCTGGGCACGTCCTGGTCGTGCATCAACAATGGCAGCAAGCGGGCATCGACGATTTTCTGCCACGGATTGCTGGTGCTGCCGTGCCGGCTGATCCGCCACAACAGCAGTGCAAGGGGCAGCAGGGCCAGCAGCCACCCGGGCTGGATAAAGTGAAACTGCTCAGGCATGACGCACCTCGCTGTTTGCAAGGTGGCGCCATCCGCTTGCCAGCAGTGCCAGCAGCAGGCTGATCAGGAGTGCTCCACCCAGGGGCCAGGCGTAGAGTTCGTCGACGGGTCGATAGCTCTGGTCGTCTTCGGAGACCGGTTCCATGGCATCGAGCAAGGCATAGATTTCCTGCAGGCTTTCTGTATCGCGTGCGCGGAAGTAACGTCCACCGGTCTTGTCGGCAATCGCCTGCAGGGTGGCTTCGTCGAGATCACTGGATGCAACGCGCCGGGTACCAAAGGGGGTGCGCACGAGCATGCTGTCGGCGCCGATGCCTATCGTATAGATGCGCACCGCTTCGCTGGCGGCCAGGTCGGCCGCTTTTAACGGCTCGACACTGCCCGCCGTGTTGGCGCCGTCGGTGAGCAGGATCAGCACCCGGTTTTGCTGCGGTTGTTCACGCAGCCGCTTGATAGCCAGCCCGATGGCGTCGCCGATCGCAGTGCTTTTTCCGGCCAGCCCGATGGCGGCCTCATCCAGCAGGGTGCTTACGGTATGTCGATCAAAGGTCAGTGGTGCCTGCAGGTACGCCTGGTCGCCGAACAGGATCAGGCCGAGCTGGTCGCCCGTGCGCTGCCCGATAAAATCAGCAGCGACGTGTTTGACGGCTGTGAGGCGCATGACCTGGCGGCCATCGATCAGCATGTCTTCGGTTTGCATGGAGCCTGAGATGTCCACCGCCAGCATCAGGCTGCGGCCACTGACCGGCAGATGCAGTGTTTCGCCAATCCACTGTGGCCGGGCCGCGGCAAGCACCAGGAACAGCCAGGCAATTGCGGCGAGCAGTACATACAGCCGGGACCTGTGCCGCGCAGGCCTGGCCAGGCTTTGTGTGAGGGCCGCGTAAAAAGGAACGCGCAGTGCCGCGGGCGGCGATGCCTGTGCGCGGGGCAGGGACAGCGCTACCAGCAAGGGAAGCGGCAGGGTGATCAGTAACCAGGGCCAGGCAAATTCAAGGTTCATGTCAGGCAAGGCTGTTCATGTTAATCCAGTCGCGAACCAGACTCGTCAGGCCGCGGGTGTCCACTGTACCGGGCAAGGCGCGTACATAGGGACCCTCCGCCAGCACACGTCCCGGTCCATTACAGAAGCGGCCATTACCCCCCGATTCATCCAGAAACCTCAGCCAGTCCCTGCCCGTTAACGGGGCGACCTTCTGTCCCGGGAAGCGCATCAGCGCGACCCGTCTGATCAGGCGTGACAGTTGCGCAAGAAATTCAGGTGTGTGCATGTCGGTGGAGGATCGTTCCAGTTGTTCCAGCAGGCCAAGGATGTGCATGCGTTGCCGCCGTCTCGTTAAATGGCGCCATGCTATGACACCGATCCAGGCCAACAGGCCAAGCGCAACAATGGCTGCAATCCACCAGCCCGGTGCAGGCGGCCAGAAGTCCGCCGGCCCCGGCAGGTGAATTTCACGCAGTTGCAGTGTTTCCGGCGTGGGCATGTTCATGCGACGGCCTCACTCACGGTGGCTGGTGTGATGCGCTTGCCAAACTGTGATTGCAGCGCCTCGACCACATCCTCCGCGGTGGATAACTGCAACAGCGGGATGGCGCGTCTTTGCAGGGTCTTCTGCAGCACTTGCCGGTGCTGTTGGAAAAAATCGTTGTAGCCCTGCCGGCCGGCACTGGTGCGGGTATCAAGTATCCCGGAATGCGCGCCGTCGGTCACGCCGTAACGGCCAGGGGGAGGCGGTGCGAGTTCGAGTGGATCGAGGACTTGCAGGGCGATCAGGTCACTGTGCTGACGCAGGTGCAACAGATGATTGCCGCTGTTTTCGTCCAGCCCGTAAAAATCGCTGATCAGGATCACCAGGCTGCCGGGTCGAACGATGCGCCGCAGCCTGAGCAGTGCGTCATTCAGTCCGCCGGGGTGAGTCGTACTCGCCAGGCCCTTGACGGGGTCCGTGTGTTCAAGCAGTGAATGGATCAGCGCAGACACGCCACGGTGGCCGCTGCGCGGTCTCAGTTCGTGATGACCGCCGTTAAACAACAGTGCGCCGATGCGATCGCCCTGTGCCGCCGCTGCCCAGCCCAGCAGGGCGGCGGCGCGTGCTGCGATAACGGATTTCAGGGCGCCCTGCGTGGCAAAAAACAGGCTCGGACCGAGGTCGATGAACAGTACCACCGGCCTTTCTCGTTCTTCCTGAAAGAGCTTGGTGTGCGCACGGCCCGCACGGGCGGTGACCCGCCAGTCCATGTTGCGGATGTCATCGCCGGGCTGGTAGCTGCGCGACTCCTGGTAATCCATGCCGCGACCGCGAAAGCGCGAGTGGTGGTTGCCGGCCAGCTGGGCGCGTGCCGGCTGCCGGTGTTTCAGGTCCAGTTTACGTGCATAGCGTTGCAGCTCGATGAGCTCTTTCAGTGTGACGCAGGTGGCAGGGTTGAGCAGTCCTGCAACAGATTTTCCGGTTGCGGTTTTCGTATTGCGTGAGCGCCAGCGGTCAACCAGGCTGCGCATGTTCAGGCCACCGGAATCAACTGCAGTAATGTGCGGATGAAATCATCCGGGCTTATGCCTTCCGCCTCGGCCTCGAAGGACAGCAGGATCCGGTGTCTTAGCACGTCATAGGCGATGGCCTGTACATCTTCGGGCGAGACATAGTCGCGACCCTGCAGCCAGGCGTGGGCGCGGGCGCAACGGTCCAGCGCAATGGTCGCGCGCGGACTGGCGCCGTAGTTTACCAGCCGGACCAGATCACTGTTGTACGGTGCTGGGTTGCGGCTGGCCAGCACCAGTTGTACCAGGTATTCCTCGACAGGCTCGGCCATGTGCAGGGCCAGTACCTCTTTTTGCGATGTGAATATCTGTTCCCGGCTGATCGGTGCAACGACTTCTCCTGCTGTTGCGTAAGAGGCCTCTGCCTGCCGACGCGCCAGTTTCAGGATGTCGCGTTCGGCGCCGGCGGACGGGTAGTCGATGCGCACATGCATCAGAAAACGGTCAAGCTGGGCCTCGGGCAGGGGATAGGTGCCTTCATGTTCGATGGGGTTCTGTGTTGCCATAACCAGGAACGGGCGCGGCAATGGATACGTGGTACGGCCGACGGTGATTTGCCGTTCGCCCATGGCCTCGAGCAACGCCGATTGCACCTTGGCCGGTGCCCGGTTGATCTCGTCTGCCAGCACCAGGTTGTGAAACAGCGGGCCCTCCTGGAAATGAAATTCACCACTCTCGGGACGGTAGATGTCGGTGCCGGTCAGATCGCCGGGCAACAGGTCGGGTGTGAACTGCAGTCTCTGAAAATCACCTTCAAGTAGTTGCGATAACTCCTTGATTGCTGTTGTCTTTGCAAGTCCTGGCGCACCTTCAACGAGGAGATGGCCATCGGCCAGCAGGGCGATCAACAGGCGCTCGACCAGACCGTGTTGACCGATGATCCGTTCACCCAGATGTTGCTGTGCCTGTCGAAAGGCCTGTTGCGCTGCACTGGGCGTTGCGTTATTCGCTGGCGTTGCCATTTGTGTGCTCAATGTCATTTTGCTCGTGACTCCTTCTGTATATCTCTGTGTCATCCTGTTTTTCCGCCCGGACCGAGTACGTCCATGCACGTGTGTGACAATGGTTTTAGGCAGTTTGTTCCATGTGTTTCCAGGCGGCCGTGAAGCGCCTGCACGGCGCCCGAGCAAGGCCAGGCATGACTTGCTGGCGTATGGAGAATATCGGAGTCGCCCGCGACGTCGGTTTCCCCCGGCTATGCTTATAGCTTCATTCGGAGTGAACGTATCGAAGCAGCGGAAGACTGCAGCGCAGTTGAGAATTACTCAGAAGTGTTGCCGCACATGCAAGCTGATTATTGCCGCTTTCAATTGACTGATTTCGAGAAGTGCGACTACCGGCAGGTCAACCCGGAAGACTATACGCAGCAAGTGATGTCAGCAGCAGCGCCATGCACGGCAACAGCAAGGCGATGCCCGCACTGTTGAACAGCGCCGGCGCCAACACCAGGACCAGTCCAGCATCCAGCATCATCAGTTGTGCCAGCAGCTTCAGCCGTCGCCCAGCGTGCTCGCTCAGCTTGCGGACACCCGGGGCAAGACCGACCGCGCCGAGTCTGTTCGCCGACCAGCATGAACAGATTGAGCCGGGCGTTCATGAACCTGAAGTGGATAAGGCCGAATAACAACATGAAGTGTTTGTCACTAAGTTAAGGAAACTGATCAATTCGTCATTCCGGACGAAGCGTAGCGGAGACCCGGAATCCAGATGTTACGAATCAATGAGATACTGGATTATTCGCTTCGCTCACCCTGTGGGCCGCCCTTTGGGCGTTCAACGCGCTACGCGCTTTTGTCCGGCTTTCGCCGGAATGACGGAAGACAAGTTAATTGTAGATAGATTAACAATTACATAATGTTACATAACATAGTTAAAGTAGAATTAACCCGGCAGCGATTGTTATACCACTGTTGTATTTAGTAACGTGTTGCTATTTCCTGTTATTCGCAAATACTTGCGACGGACTATTCCTTCATAAAGACGAACCGGCAGATATGCCGGTTCGCCCGTTGCCTGTTTGCTGATTATTCTTTACCTGCGTATTCGATGACGATTTTTGCAACAGGATTGTTCCAGTCCCGGTTTAAAAAACGTAATGCCTGGACGATGGCTGGCCGCCATAACAGGCGCCAGCGGTTGGCCGGGATTGAGGTTGGTGACCGTGATTTTGTACATTTCCATTTCGCCGCCCCAGCTGTTGGCGGCGGCGAGTATGGACGTAGACAGTAAACATCCTGCAAATAAATATTTTGTCGTGCGCATTTTAGTTCTTCTTGAAAAGGTTGGGATATAATTTGTCATCAAGCGCCCTGATTGCGCTGGAATATATTCTGCTTTTTGATGTTCACAGGCGGGCCACGGAAATAACACATTTCTATCACGGCGGGAAAATATCGCGTTACTGTAAATCGGGTTTGTAAAACACTGCGACTTTGAGCTGGCGCCGCTTTATATTGAATTATCGAGGAGAGTTTTATCCAGCGCTCATCTGCATTATTCGAGGCTGACGCATTGATTCCTGAAATATCAGAGATTTATGACATCCTGTCAGTATATCGAGTGACGAATCTAAAGAGCGGGCTTTGTAGTCATTTGAAATGAAAAAGTCGTGCCACGATTAATTTCGCTGCGGACTTTTATGACGCTACCATGTAACTCAAGTATGCGTTGCACAATGGCGAGCCCGAGGCCGGCATTGTTGCTGCCGGTGCGGTTAATGTCCTGCTGATAGAAGCGTTCAAAAATACGCGGCAGGTCTTCAGCAGGAATCCCGCAACCGGTATCGGTTATCTGTACAACGACATAAGCTGAATCGAGATTGACACTGACACTGATACGCCCGCCTGCAGGCGTGTGGCGCAACCCGTTTTCCAGCAGGTTTTCGAGCACTCGCTGCAACATCGCTATGTCGCCGTAAACCAACGGCGCTGCCGGATTCAGAATGACATCCAGCTGAATCGATTTTTGCTGCGCGCGCAATAAATAGCTCTGGGTGACATCCTGTACCAGTTCACACATGGAGAAGGGCTCTGAATAAACCACCGATTCACAGGAGTCCAGCCTGGCCAGTTCAAACAGTTCCTCGACAAGTTTGCCCAGATGCTGACTATGGCTTAACGCGGTTTCCAGGTACTGTTTTTTTTCATCTGCTGATAGCGCATCATTTTTTAAAAGCAGTGTTTCCAGATAGCCACGCATGGTAGTCAGCGGCGTGCGTAAATCATGCGAGACATTTGCAACCATTTCACGGCGCATGCCATCCATGCGCTTGAGTTCATGGATCTGTTTATTGATTGTTTCCGACATGGAGTTGAATTGCTGCCCAAGTTCATCAATCTCGTCACGTGTTTTCCCTGTGACCGGGAAGCGTATCGGCATGTCATCGGTTCTGTATTTGCTGGCATAGTTGCGAATGACATTTCCAAGCAAACGCAGGCGGCGTGTTTGCAATGCAAACACAACCAATCCGCCAATGAGTGCTGCTGTCAGCGCAACCAGCAATACCAGCAGTGCAGAGTCCAGGATATAACTGCTCCCGAGCATCTGTGCCACATCATCGTACTGTTCGCCACCAAGCACGATGTACAGATAACCTTGCAAACCGGTTTCGTTTTTTATCTCCGCTGCAGAAAAGACTTTCCGTCCCTCTGGATTACGAGGGTCGTCGCCTTTAATCGGAAACCTGGCGCTGTCATTTATGAATTTAACGATTGGAGCCAGATCAACCTGTGTGCGTATTACCTTGCCTGCAGGTGCAGAATATCCCAGCACAACACCCTGCGCGTCCAGAAGGTATAACTCAATACTGGGATTGATCACCATCAGATTATGAAACAAGCCATCCAGTGCCTGGTGGTTGATTTTCCGGTTCTGTATCAAGGGTTGCTCGGCGACGATGTGTTCCGCGAGCGTGGCATTGAGTTTTTGCGAGACTTCCTGCTGGTACAGTGTACTGGAGTGCCCGATTAACTGAATGAGTATTAACCCAACCAGTAACAGCAGAACAAAAAGCGTTAGCGCCAATCGACTGTAGAGTGTCCTGAATATCATGTTGAGGCTTTCTCTGGATCGGGTGAGAACTTGTAGCCTACACCCCAGACTGTAATCACATACTGTGGGTTTGCAGGATCGGTTTCAATTTTTGCGCGAAGACGATTGATGTGCGAATTTACCGTATGCTCATAACCGTCATGTCCATATCCCCATACACTGCTCAACAACTGTGAGCGGGTATAGACCCGGCCCGGGTTGCTGGCAAAATGCCATAGCAGGTCAAATTCCTTGGCGGTGAGTTCAACATTGTTACCGCCAAGAAGCACCTGTCGATTGTCCGGAGCCACGCAGAGGTCGCCGAATTGCAACTTTTCAGGAATGTCTGCAGCTGATGCTGGCTGGTATTGCTCGGACCTGCGGAAGATCGCATTAACCCGTGCGACCAGTTCGGGAACACTGAATGGTTTGGTAAGGTAGTCATCCGCACCAACTTCCAGCCCCAACACGCGGTCAAGCTCGGTAGTTTTTGCTGTCAGCATCAGAACCGGAGTGAATATTTTTGCCGAGCGCATTATCCTGCAAATATCCATGCCATCCATGCCGGGTAACATAAGATCCAGTATGATCAGCTGGTAACGACCGGTAAGTGCCTTCTCCAGGCCGGCATTGCCATCTGCAGCATGATCTACCTGCATATGTTTCCCGCGCAAATTTACACTTACCAGATTAGCGATATCTGCATTGTCTTCAATAATCAGTATGGTTTTCGGCATAATATCAACCAGTGCAGCAAGTCTGACAGGTTATGGAAACAAACGGTTATGTCACTTATTCAATTATCAGCCTAGCACCCAATTATCACAGAAATGTCACGTTGTGTAGCGGTCTGCTAAATCCTGACACCGATGCTGATATCCGGGAATTTGTTGCGGTGTTTTACAACTCGAAACGTCTGCGCCGGAGCCGGTGGGTCAGGTTTGCACGTAGTCGCGATTCAAACCCGGAAGAGGGGTGATTTTGCACTGCGGATGACCTCTATAGAAATTTCCATATGGCTATACTAGAATTTATTCCTGTATTGAGTACGTTGACTGTCGAGAACCTTCGCATTATCAAGGGGGTAAACCATGAGAGTGACAAACAAAATACTGACTTTGGCTGTTATTACAGGTGTCTCGGTCCTGGCCTCGACCGGCGCCGGTGCCTGGTGGAACAATGACGACGATTACTGGGATGGTCCCTGGGGTTATCCGGGCTACGGTTACGACGGCTATCCGGGCTATGGAGGCTATCCTGGTTACGGCTGGGGCGGCTATCCCGGCTACGGCTGGGGTGGTTATCCTGGCTACGGGGGCTGGGGGCGGAATACCCCGCGAATTGAGATTTACACCGAGTCCCAAGGATCCAAGGCACCCAAGGCACCCCAGAGCAACAGAGTCGAGTAAGAAACTGAGCGTCGCTTAACGGCTGCGGGCACAACTGCTCAAGGCAACACACGCATCAAATCGTTCTGCCAGTGTCTCGTACTCCGGGGTTTTATGTGGCCGTTCATTTAACCTCCGCGAGAAAACGGCGGGCAACCAACGTTTTTCAGTCACAAAACGTGGACTGACCCCAATGGCATCTGCTTAAGTTCAAACGTTCATCAAGACCGTTATTTCCGCTAAGGCGGGACAAAAGCGCGTTGCACGCCCAAAGGGCGGCCCGAGGGGTGGGCGCAGCGAATAATCCATGCTGCTGACGGGATCGGTAAACGGCGATTATCGACCAAACCCGGAAGTTCACGACACAAAAAAATGGCCTCCGAAGAAGCCGTTTCAAAAACTATTTAACATGGTGTTCCGGAATCGCAATGCTGTTATTGCTATATAAATCGGACAAAAAGAACCCCGCCGAAGCGGGGTTCCTGTACCGGTTTGTCCGATGAGGTTGCGTTCAGGCGGTAACGTTAGCTGCCTGGAGACCCTTGGGTCCTTTTTCTACCTCATAGGTGACCGACTGACCTTCGATCAGGGTTTTGAAACCCGAACCTTGTATCGCGTTGAAATGTACGAAAACGTCATCGCCGCCGCCGTCCTGAGAAATAAAACCAAACCCTTTGGATTCGTTAAACCACTTTACTGTACCTGTAGCCATATCACTTTATACCTTTAACAATTAAATAACTTGGGGTGTTGCATACAGGAAATGAAACGAGGAATTCAGGGGGTCACACGGAGGGAACAACCAAAACTGCCAATAACAATGTCTGTAGCCAGAACTACTGTATTGGAATCTCTCCCGAATGTCCAGAAATATAATTTTTTTATTTCAGAGAGACAAGCCGGGGACTTAATTGGAACAGAACAGGGGGGCAGATTTATTTTCTCTGTAGTTATCGCTAAAAGGCCTGTTTGGAGATACTTGCCGTTCCCGTACTCATGAATCCGGATTATCGGCAGGAGCGGTAAACGGGGATAAACGGCCCAGACGGTGTAAAAACGCACCATTTACAAATATCGAAAAATTATTCACCACTTGGCAAAAGGTCGTTATTTACAGGCCTGCTCATAGGGTCCAACAACACAATATTGTTCCAATATAGGTATTAATATTACATCTATGAAGTATGGGCCAAAACACAGTAAGGAAACAGACCGTGATAGCGGGTCAGATTCCCGCCGGGTTTGGGGATCGGCACTGGCCGGCGACCTGCTGCTGGTGGATTAGGCCCCCGGGTTGCGAACAAGTGAATTCCCCTCGCTACCTCGCACTGCCAGGAACTAGCAGTTTCCTGTCCTTGTCGACTGGGAGTAAATAACGCCGCTGAAAAAGGCAAACGTCCCTGTCAGGACTATGCTTGCAAATTTCAGGTCAAACATGGAAATAAAGCCAAACATCACCAGGCCTGACAAGCCAATCTGGAAGGCTATGGAAACGGTATGGTTTCTTCGGGCCAGGATCAGTACCAGTCCGATGCACAAAGCGGCAAAAATAAGTGTACCGACAATGCCTGTTGATGTGAATATATCCACGAGCAGGTTGTGTGCTATCAAAACCGACAAGCCGGCATTGGTCAGGGTTTCCTTGGTATTGTTGATGCCATGTCCCAGCCATATATGCTCATTGACAGTAATTTCAATTAGTCTGGTCCAGGCGTCTAGTCTGACCGGCATGGAAAATCCTTTCTGGTTGAAATACAGCAGTACAACAGCCAGCAGGATGATCTCGGTAAATCCCAGCGCCATGAGCAAAGTGCGTTTGCTCCGCAGGGTTGCGACGCCAAGCGCTGTCAGGCCGAGGAACATGGCTATCCAGGCGTTCCTCGAGTTTGCGTAGTACAGCAGTATCAACCCCATGCCGGTTCCGACCATGCCTGTTAACAGGCTTGTTGCAGATTTCTTTGGCGGGAACAATGCCGGAAGCACAAACGCCAGTAATACCACGACCACAAAGGCTGAATTATTGGGGTTGGGGTGGTAACCGTAGAATCCTGCGTGCCGGCTTCCCGGTATGGGAACTTCCTGATGGCCCAGAAAGTTTCCGGCCAGCACTGCTGCCAGAATCAGCAATAGCCATGGATAGTGCTTTTCTGCCTGCAGCTTTGTTCCGAAAAAATACCCTGTGAAAAAGTACAGGCATCCTCTTATGATGTCGTACATACCTTTCCAGGCCGTAAACACATTCTCCGCAAGTAGTGTAAAGATCGTTATATATGCGACGAACAGGATCGCCCAAATCTTGATTGCAGTCTCGATCTCCACTGCTTTCCTGTTCAGCAGGATATAGATCAGGGCGGGTATCAGCGGTAGCGTGCGCAAATGCCCCGGCATATACAATGCCAGAACGGTAGCCATCATAAGGACTACGACAGCCAACTCACTTACCGTGGACCAGTCCCGGTTATTCACTGTGCACTGATTTCTCTTCTGGCTGAACAAGAGTCTCATTCTGCCATACACCGAAATCCTGGTCCTCCACAGTGACAACTTTTGTTCCGGGTCCGTCAGGCCGGTCCCGTTGTGTGTAAGATGAATAGACACCCCTATTTTTCTGAAGTCCACGGCCAGTGAAGAATCGTT
>Ga0210123_1001391_pt1 | contig 12372 bp, 8 predicted proteins | sample Muzzi_PWB_D2_FD_185535 | JGI IMG/M metagenome (GOLD analysis project Ga0210123, IMG submission 185535) | Wetland microbial communities from San Francisco Bay, California, USA, that impact long-term carbon sequestration - Muzzi_PWB_D2 (SPAdes) | ecosystem: Environmental > Aquatic > Marine >... | reverse complement strand
CCCCGGGAACCGGGCCCCGAAGTCCACCGCCTCTCCCCTCGTACCCGCGTCCGCCAGCATCGACTGGTAGAATCGATCCCCCTCGGCGAACTGCGCCAGGTACTCCCGGGTCGCCGCTACGACCCCGTCGTCCGGTCTCGGAGCGTAGGGATGTCCGGCGGAGATGACCTCACCGAAGAAGTCCAACTGGGCCTCGAGAAGGGTCCCGCGCTCAGGGTCCAGGGAACGCGCTCCCTCCCAGTGCTCGAGGAGCTCCGGCGTCAGGAAGTCAGGCGTGCTGTATTGAGGGTGGCTCGTCGTGATCAGGTACGCCTTGAGAGACCGATACGTGGCCTCGTAGTCCGAGGCGGCTCCCCCTCCGGTCGGCTGGGCCACGAGATGCGCGACGAGGGCGGTCCGGGCGGAGCCCCCCAACACGCGTTCGAACGCGGCGAGATAGACGTCGAGGGCGTGGGGGAGAAGATCGTCTCCGGAGTAGAGGCCCCAACGGAGGGACCACGGGGCGCCGGCCTCTTCCCAGGTCCAGAGACTGTCGGCTTCGACCCGGAGCCCCTCCAGCGCGACCAGGTCCTCGAGGGCCGGGATGGGGGACGTGGCCGTACCCACCTCACCGGTGACCGCGGCCATCTCGGTCACATTCCGAGCGAGCGAGCGATTCTTGAAGTAGGACGTCGTGAAGCCACCGACCGCCAGGACTCCCACCAGGATCGCCGCGGTGAGCAGGGCCCGCCGAAGCACGTCGACCCGTGCCCCGCCCGTCGTCACCGCCTGGGCTGAGCCATCGGCCAGGACGACGTCACGGAAGACGGGCTCCAGGAACGCCCAGTCGGGGATCCGCCGGGAATGCCCCGAGGGCGTCGCAGCCACGGCTTCCGCGCGGAGCTTCGACGGGTCGAACACCGCGGTGGCACCCATCGCGGTCGCCTGAGCGTCCGGGGCGGGGACGGCCCGCCCGGCGCCCGGATCGTTCACGACGATCGCCCGCACCCCGGTGAAATAGAACCCCCTGAGGAACGGGCTCACCTCGAGCTGACTGGGTCGGCACAGGTCCACCAGAAAGCGCTGGATGAGGCCACGGGTCTTGCCGAGCTCGCGAGGGAACTCGTAGGCGCCGGCCCGGATGGTCTCGTCGGTCTCGCGCCGGATGACCTCCCGGCGATTGAGCGCCAGGTTGTCCAGGATTCCGTCCAGGGCGGAGCCGACGCGCCGCGCCTGTACCTCCGCGTACGGACCGTGAAGCGAAGGGTCGTCGACCGATAGGCTGGCGCCGAGCGCCTCACGGGTCTCCTCGCGGGTGAGGCTCCGCACGTAGTCGTCGAAGTAGGGGAGACGGTCCGACCGGGTGAAGAGCACGTACACGGGCAGCCGAATGCCGAGGGCCTGCGCGGTGCGGACGAGACGCTCCCGGATCTTCCGGGCGAGGGCGGGGATGGCCTCGGCCGCCCCGGGTCTCAGAAGCTCGTCGCAGCCGACGCACAGAACCGCGACCCGGGGCGCCTGCCCACCCCGGCCGAAGGCGGCGGCCATCCGATCCGGCTGGGCGTGATTGATCACCGCGTCCCAGCGATCCTCCTGCTCGAGAAGGCGGCCGCCGATCTCGAGGAAGACGGTGCCCTCGGCGAACCACAGATTCACGGTGTCCGTCGGGATGACCGCATCTCCCTGGTGGACCTCGCCCGCCAGGAGGTCCGGCTCGAGACCCGACCGCACCATCGACGTGGTCTTCGTCGAGCCCTCGGGGCCGATCAGGAGAACGAGGGGAAGTTTCCCGATCCGGGGGGAATCAGCCCGCCCGGACGCGGCGAGGCGCTTCCGCGCCGCCACGAAGGCGTGGGCGATCTGGTCCTCCCGCGCGGCCACCTTCTCCCGGCGGATGCGGTCCTTCCAGCGGCGCCCGAGGAAATGGAACACGACGCTGGTGGCCGATATGCCGAGGACCGTCAGCCCACCGAGGAGGAGCCACGCGGACGTCCCGACGGGACGAACCAGGGTCCGAGTGACCAGAACCCCCACGAGGGCCAGCGTCCCGGCGAAGCCGGTGATCAGCCAGAGGCGAGATCTCGTGCTCATCGGTAGCACGGACCTGCGTGCGGACCCGGATGGTTCATCGTGTCAGGCCACTCCGGAAATGCCGGCCAGGTCGTGGACGTAGCCCCTCAACAGAAGGGCGAAGAGGATGAAGAGGACAACCGCGACCCCTGCCACGGCGAGCGCGGCGAACCCCATCCGACGGATCCAGGGATCGTCCGGCGGTGAAACCTGCTCGTCCGTCGGCCGCCATGCCGGCGCAAAGGGCGGCGCGCCCCCCCGGATCCTCCGGATCTTGGTGTCGATCTCCTGGACGATCGCCGGGAGCTCACCCCGGTCCGCACTCCCGAAGCGGCCCCGGAAGCCGAGGAGCAGACACAGGTGATGCACTTCCAGCGTGTCGGCCACCTCCGGTGAGTCCTGTTGCGCGAGGACCTCTCGGACATGGCGGAAGAACGTCTCGCCCGCCATGTGATCACCGAAGATCTCTTCCTGCAGAGGTTGGCTGGCCCAATCGGAGAACATCGGCTGCGCCGAGTTGAGGACCGACTCGTCCAAGAACGCGACGAACGCGTAGATCGACCGTTTCACGGAATCGGGGGCGAAGCCACGGGCGCGGGCGTCTCGGTCGGCCGTCGCGAGCAAACCCTTGATGTGGGTCCGGAACGAACGGGCGTCGGACGCCACCTGCCGTCCCGTCCGGAGTCGCACGGTCACGGTGAACGCTTCTTGGAGCGCCTGCGCGAGCCCACCCGGGCGGGTGGTCGCGGTCGATGCCGTGGGTGGGAGTGCGTTCATGGAGCGGCTAGCGGGGGTGGAGGCAGCGGCCGGGCTCGGGTTCGGGGCGTCTTCGACACAATAACGCGCGCCCGGCGCCCGGGACCACGGTCACGCCGTATCACGCGCCCACGAGCACGACGATCTCGAACTCGGCCGCTTCGACCGCCGACGGGACGTAGACCCCGACCTCCCCGCTCTCCGTGATGGAGGTCCAGCAGGGCTCGGTACGGTCCAGCCGGAAGTAGCGGGTCCCGACGCGGGGGGAGAGCGCCGACGGGGGGGATGATACCGGCTTCAGCTCCAAGCCGGGGTACGCCTCACGGACGAGCCGAACGACGTGTTTGGCGGAACAGATCTTGACCACCTTGGGCACGCGCGCGGGTAGCTGTGGATCCGTGCTCTCCGGCCGCACCGCCAGATACCACTCCGCGCCCGGAGCCAGGCACCGCCGGTCCTGCACGACGCCGGAGTGGAAGTACGGCTGCATCGGCGAAAGGGCGATTCGGACCGCGCCGGTGGGGAGGACGACCTCCAGATTCCGTCGGATGTGTCGGTCCAGGCCTCCAAAGGTGGCTTCGAGGTCGCGATGGTCGTAGGTCGGGAGGTCCCGAGGATGGGATGCCGACGTGAAGGTGCAGAGCGCACCCGCCAGGCGCGCCATCTCTCGATACAAGACCTCCGGATGGGCCGTACGCGTCTCTTGGTGGTGCCTCAACCCTGGTAGCGCCGAGTGGATGGCGTGCGAGAGCCAGAAACCGAAAACCTCGCGGGACGAATAGTCGGCCACCGCGTCGGCGCCGCCACTCCGATCCGCTGCGAGGGCCTGGGCCTTCGAGTCGAGGATCTCCACCAGGCGTCCAAGGAGGTCGACGAGCCCCGGGGCGGCGCGAACCTGCAGGGAGGGAGGGATGTACTCGGCATCGTACACGAAGTGACCCGCTCCGTCCCGGCGGATTCTGGCCAACGGGAGGACGACCAGGTCCTCGGTCGCCTCCATATCGAGAAGCAATCGGAAGTTCTTGCCCGCTACGACGACCGGCTTCTCGTCGTGCCCCGTCGTATCGTCGGCCACCTGGCGCGTCGTCGTGCGGTACCTGAGCCCGTCCCCGGCGCTCTCGTCGGAAGGGCCGTTGGCAGCCTCGGACCGGTAGCGTGGGATGCCCAACAGAACGAGGTGCGCGTCCTGCGTGGGAGAGAACCGTTCCCGGATCTCGATCGGCTCGGGGAGATCGTCTTCCGGGAAATGGAAGGAAAGCCCGTCCGGCATCACGCCCCTGGCATGCGAGAGCGCGACGGTGCCGTTCAGGAGGGCTTCGACGTCCAGTTCGCTCGCGACCAATCCCCACGGCTCCAGAAACAAGGCCTCGAGGGCGAACGACGTGGCGTCCTCGAAGTAGCGGTTCTGATGCTGGAAATGGTGCTGGGCGAGGTGCATGCCCTCGCTCCAGACGACGGGAGACAGGGTCCGCATCTGAACTCCGGCGTTCCACGAGTGTGTGGCGCAGGGCATCCCACCGGGCGGCCGGAGGGCTCCTCGGGAGGGTTTGCCCGGGTCCTGCGCTGAGGCTAATCTTAGGCCGTCGCAACGTTCAGGAACAACAGGGACGCCGAGGGTCGCACGGATCGCCCGGCTCCCATCCTCTCCAGCTCCACCGGATCTCCATGACCAGGGACGAGTTCGAGTCCCGGTATCGCCTCCTTCAGGAAGTGACACGCGCGGGCGGCGCTACGACCCACAACGCGATCGGGCCTGCCGGCGCCGTCGTGATGGTGCATTTCCTCCAGGACGACCTCCTGGAACGAGTGCGCCCGCTCGTCGCCCTGTCCGAGGCCGACCGACCCGACCGGATCGTCACGTTGTTAGAGGTCGACGATCTCCCGGTCCTGGTCACCAAGTTCATCATGGATTTCCCGGACCTGGGGAGCTGGCTCGACGAAACGGCGCCGATCAGTGGGGGGGCACGCCCGGCGGCGGAGGAGACGGCGTTTGCCCCAGAGAGCGGCGACTTCACCGACATGTTCGAAGCCGTCGATCCCCCAGTGCCGGCCGCGAGGGAGGAGGATGGGTCTCCCCCGGGGCTGCCCCCCGCAGGCGAGTTCACGGGGCTCTTCCATGCGGCTGGAGCGGAAACCCCTCCTGGGAAGACGCTGGATTCATCCCCTTCGGCGGACGGTGTTCCAGGCGAGGCGCCCGGCGAGTTCACCCGGATGTTCGGAGCGCTGGATCCGCCCGGGGCTCCGAGGGACCCGGAACCTCCCATCGAGGGGATCCAGACCGACCCTCCGGAAGAGGAGAAGGGTCTGGAGGATCGTCGCCCGCCCCCCCCCCCCCCCCCGAGCCCCCCGCCGCTCGGGCCCCCACCGGCTACCCTCGACGGTCCGGCCGCGCCAACCCCGGTCCCGCCGCCACCACTCCACTCCGATTCGCCCGGAATTCCCGAACCACACTACGGAGCTTCCGACGGTCGACCGCTTCCTGACGCGAGCCCACCAGACCCCGGGGGGCTGACCGCACGCTTCGCTACTCCCTCCCAGGACAGGCCTTTCGGGGGGGACACCAGCGGAGACTCCGCGCTCTGGTCAGCCGTGTCGGAGGAACGGACCCCCGATCACACGGTCTCCGACGACTACCTCGAGCGTCTCCATGCGGCGGGTCCCCCTCCTTCCTCCCCGACCCCACCCCCCCCGCCCACGGCGCCACCGACTCCGCCGGAGGAACGCGGTCCGGGTGCCTACACCCGGGTGATTGCGGGAGTCCGTCCGCCGTCCGCGCGTCCGCCCTCGGGATCACCTCCGAGCCCACCGCTGCCCGAACGCGGGAGTGGGGGGAGCGAGAAGCGTGATTCGATCATCCCCTTCCTACTGGTGATCGGTCTGATCGTCGTGTTGGCCCTCGGCCTCGTGGTCGGCTACGTGATCCTCTCGAACCGCGCCTAGAAGCTAGACCCTTCTACCTACGACTTCGGGCCTTTCTCTTCCTTCGGGAGCATCAGGACGAGCTCGGCCTCTACCCCGGGGAGCTCCGAGGGTAGGTAGACGGCGACATTGCGTGCCTTCCTGATGGCGTCCCATTCGGGACCGGTGCGCTCGAGTCGGAAATACTGGTAGTCGAGCTTCACCGGGAGCGCACCGGGAGGATCCGGCGCGTGGCGAAGGGTGAGGCCTGCCAGCGCCTGGCGGATCAGCACCTCGATCCGATCCCCGGAGCTCACCTTCACGAGCTGGGGGACACGGCTCGTGAGCTCTCCCGCTTCCACGTCCGCCTTCACGGCCAGATAGGCCTCGGTGGGTGAGAGATAGCGTTCCTCCTCCAGTGCCGTCGCATGGATGGACGGTTCGGTAGACCTCAGGGGGAGAGAAACGTGATGGGTGGGGACGACGGTGCCCAGCAGCTCGCGGACACGGATGTCCAGCTCATCGAAGCACGGCTGCGGGTCCCAGTGGTCGTAGGGAGGCAGATCGCGGGGATGGATCTCGGTGGAGAAGGTCGTAAGGGCACCGGCTAGGGCCAGCATCGCCCGATAGAGCTCGGCCGGATGTCCTTTCCGCGTTTCCAGCAGATGCCGAAACAGCGGGAGGTGGGTGTTCACCGTGTAGAGCAGCCAGAAGTTGGCTACGTCTGCCACCCCGAAGTCCGCGAGATCCTGGCTTCTCTGGCGGCGTGACCCCGCGAGGGACGAGCTCTTCGCGCTCAGGAGCTCGACCAGCCGGCGTGTGAGGGAGAGGAGGTGTGAGCTCGCACCGAGATCCAGAACGGTGGGCACGAAGGAGGCGTCGACCTCGAACTCTCCCGCCGCTCCCTGAATGATCCGAGCCAGACGGAGCGTGGAGTAGCCCTCTAGGTTCTCGCCCTCGGCGGCGATGCGGAAGTTCTTCCGTGCCACCTGAATGGGCCTCTCCGCCCCGCCTGTATTCTCGTCCCTTCGAAGTACGACCTCGGCGCGGTAGCGGGCGCTACCTCCCTGACCCATGGCGACATTGGCGGCCCCCGCTCGGCGCTCCGGCACGGCGAGATGGACGACCAGGCTTTCTCGCCTTCCGATCCAGACTTCGTCGAGGGGGCGGGGTGGGGGGGCGCTCTCGGAGCCTGGAATGTCGAAGGGGAGCCCGTCCGGCATGATGCCGGTGGCCGACGTGATCGCGACCTGTCCTCCTGCGAGCGCTTCACGATCCAACTCGAGCCCGCTGAACCCCCAGCGCCAGGACGAGAGCGCAGAGAGCCGGAACTCCATCTGGTCTTCCAGGAACCGATCCTGGGTCTGCAGATGCTGAGGAGACAGGAGCACACCCTTCGTCCAGAGCACCGGCTGCATCTGCCTCATGGATCCCCTTTGCCGTCGCTTGCCCACACGCTTCGGATGCTCGCAAGCTCTGGTCTTCCGTCCCCCCGAGGCAAGGGGGGCGCGTCCCCGCGTCGTTGGGGCGTCAGCCGGACGGAAGGACCGGCGCGTCGAAGCGGCCACGGTGAAGGGCTTTTCTTGACATCGGTTCGGTGGGTCGCGCAAGTTGCACCGAGCGGGGTTACGCCCTCCGTATGGCCCCGAACTTCGGGTCTTTTGGGCGATCCGCCCCACCCCGCCGTTTCTCGACTGCAGGAGCCTCGCAAATGGCTGAAAGTATCCACGATCGATTGAAGCGAGTCCGCCCACCTCGGGTGAACATCTCCTACGAGGTCGAGTTGGGGGATGCCATCGAGATGAAAGAGCTTCCGTTCGTGATGGGTATCCTCGGTGACTTCACGGGGCAGCCGACCGAGCCGCTCGAGCGACTCAAGGACCGGAAGTTCACGGAGGTCGATCCGGACAACTTCGACGAGGTCCTGGCGAGCATGAAGCCCCATCTCGCCTACACGGTGGACAACAAGCTGTCCGACGACCCGGATGCCGGGAAGATTTCGGTCGATCTGAACTTCCGTAGCCTCGACGACTTCGAGCCGGACAATGTCGCCAAGCAGGTTCCGGCGCTGAAGAAGCTCCTGGACCTCAGGCAGGAACTCGCGGACCTTCGAGGGAGCCTCCAGGGCAACGACAAACTCGAGGAGATTCTGCAAACCATGGTGACGGACCCCGAAAAGATGGAGCGACTGAAGTCGGAGCTCGGTTCGGAGGAGGGCGACGATGGCGAAGAGTGAGGCCGAAAAGGCTGCCCAGGTCGAGGAGACGACGGAAGAGGTAGGCCTTCTCGATCAGATCGTGGACGAGGGGCGCTTCGGAGCGGCCGCACCCGCTCGCGAGCGGGGCCGAGGACTCGTGAAGCGCTTCGTGAGCGAGGTTCTCGAGGGCACGATTACCGTGTCGCCCGACACCGAGTCGATGCTCAACTCGAGGATCGCCCAGATCGATGGGCTGATCTCCCGACAACTCAGGGAAGTCATGCATCACGAGACTTTCCAGAAGCTCGAAGGCACCTGGAGGGGGCTCAAGTACCTCCTCTCGGAAAGCGAAACGAGCACGATGCTCAAGCTCAAGATCCTGAACGTCAACAAGAAGGAGTTGCTCAAGGACCTCCAGAAGGCTCCGGAGTTCGATCAGAGCGCGCTCTTCAAGAAGGTCTACGAGGAGGAATTCGGGGTCTTCGGAGGCCATCCCTTCGGGGCTCTGGTCGGCGACTACGAGTTCACCAAATCCGGCCAGGACATCGAGTTGCTCAGCAAGATCTCCGAGGTGGCCGCGGCGTCCCACGCACCGTTCATCACCGGAACCGACCCCTCGATGCTCAACCTGGAGAGCTACACACAGCTGGATGCTCCCAGGGATCTCGCGAAGATCTTCGAAACGACCGAGTACGCGAAGTGGAAGAACTTCCGGAACAACGAGGATTCCCGGTACGTGGCGCTCACGCTTCCGCGGATGTTGCTCCGGGAGCCGTATGGTAGCGAGACGGTACCCGTCGAGGCCTTCAACTACGAAGAGGAAGTCGACGGTGCGGAGCACGGCGAGTATCTGTGGGGCAACGCGGCCTGGGCGCTCGGTGCCAGGGTCACGCAGGCCTTCGCGCGCCATGGTTGGTGCGCCATGATCCGGGGGGTCGAGAGCGGCGGCCTGGTGGAGAACCTTCCGGTCCACAACTTCCGGACCGACTCCGGTGACGTCGCGATGAAGTGCCCGACTGAATGCCAGATCACGGACCGTCGGGAGAAGGAGCTGGCGGACCTCGGCTTCGCGCCGCTCGTGCACTGCAAGGGCACGCCCAATGCTGCGTTCTTCAGCGTCCAGTCCGCACAGAAGCCCAAGAAATACGATCTCGATTCGGCCACGGCGAACGCGCGCATCTCTGCGCAGCTCCCGTATATCTTTGCGGTGTCCCGCTTCGCGCACTACTTGAAGGTGATGATGCGAGACAAGATCGGCGGCTACATGGCCCGGTCGGAGGCGGAAACCTTCTTGAACAACTGGATCTCCAACTACGTGGTGGGGAACGACGACGCCTCGTCGGAAGTGAAGGCCAAGCGCCCGCTGCGTGAGGCCCGTGTCGACGTCATGGAGATCCCTGGTAAGCCCGGAGCCTACCGGGCTGTCGCGTTCCTGAGACCCCACTTCCAGCTCGACGAGCTCAGCGTGTCGATGAGGCTCGTGGCGGACCTGCCCGAGCCCGTACGTTGACCGAAGAAGCGCATCTTCCAATTTCAGCAGGGGAGGAGACCTGATGGCATTCGACGCGTTCCTCAAGATCGGGGATATCGAGGGCGAGGCGACTCGCAAGGGCTTCGAGAAGCACGTGGAGATCATGAGCTTCAGCCTCGGAGCTTCCAACCCCACGACCATCGGGTCGGGCGGCGGGGGAGGAGGGGGCAAGGCTTCGCTCTCCGCGTTCAGCTGCATGAAGGTCTCGGACAAGGCCAGTCCGGTGCTGTTCCAGAAGGCTTGTCAGGGGGCTCACTTCCCGAAGGCGACCGTCGTCCTGCACAAGGCCGGGGGCGACGAGGCCGTCGACTACCTCAAGTATGAATTCGAGCGCGTCTACATCGAGTCCATCCAGTGGAACGGGAACAGCGGTGGAGACGATCGCCCGATGGAGAGCCTTTCGCTTGCTTTCGGCAAGCTGACGGTCACCTACATCGAGCAGACCGAGACTGGTGCGAAGGGCGCTCCCGTCGTGGGGAGTTGGGACGTCCAGCTCGTCTCCAAGTGACCCGTCGCCTGGGCGCGGTTTGAACGCCCGGGATCTCTATCGGGCAGGGAAGCTCGACGCGGCGATCGAGTCGCTGTCTCGACGGCTCCGGGAGGATCCCACCGATGTTCGGAGCCGCACGTTCCTCTTCGAGCTCCTCTGCTTCGCGGGAGAGTTGGATCGTGCGGAGCGTCAGTTGGATGTCCTGGCGGGGGAGAGCGACGAAGCGGACATGGGTGCGTGGATGTATCGAAGTGCGCTGCACGCCGAGCGTACGCGCCAGGAGATGTTCGAGAACGGGACCTTTCCTTCCAGCCCGCCACCGTCGCCACCGTCGGGAACCCTCAACGGGGAGCGATTCGAGCGCTTGGAGGATGTGGATTCCCGGATCGGCGCCAGGCTGGAGGCCTTCGCCGGCGGTGAGTACACGTGGCTCCCACTCGTCCATCTCGCTTCGATCGAAATGGACCCGCCGAAGCGGCTCCGGGATCTCTTCTGGGCACCCGCGCGAGTGGTGGGCGGGGCCGCCCTGAAGGACTTCGAGCTCGGCGAAGTCCTGCTTCCCGCGATTGCCGCTCAGTCGTCGGGGCACGAAGACGGCGATGTCCGGCTGGGCCGGGCAACCGACGCGGGTGAGGGCCCCGATGGTACCGTGATCCCCTTCGGTCCCAAGATTCTCGTCGTGGACGGCGAGCCGGTGCCGCTTCTCGAAGTGCGCGAGCTGTCCATCGACGGTCCCTCGTAACCCGACCTCAAGCCGCCCCGCGCGATGACCTCTCCCGACGACCTCCTCGCGCCCATCTCGGATGCCTCGCCAGCGGGGGAGGATCTGCGGTATGAGGCCATTTACGACGAGATCCGGGAAGCCCGCGAAGAGGAAGCGGACCTCCCTCAGGGGGCGTGGCAACGAGAGCGGAAGACGGCCGACTTCAAGAAGGTGGCGAAGCTGGCCACCGAGGCTCTCCAGAAGCGAACCAAGGACCTCCAGATCGCGGCGTGGCTGACCGAGGCCAAGCTCCGCCGCGAGGGCTTCGGCGGCCTTCGGGAAGGCATCGATCTGATGCGGGGCCTGATGGATCACTTCTGGGACGGCCTCTTCCCTCCGATCGAGGACGACGACGTCGAGTTCCGCGCCGCACCCCTCGAGTGGCTCGGAAACTACCTCGACGCCTCGATCAAGCGCGTCCCCCTGAACGAGTCCGGCCACGATTGGTTCGTCTATTCGGAGGCCCGGGCCCTGGGCACGGAGGAGGAGGCCGAGCAGGACTCGGAGAAGGCGGCCAAGCGTCGGCTGGCGATCGGGGAGGGCAAGCTCACGATCGAGGAGTTCGACGACGGGTTCGCCGCCACGTCGAAGGCGTGGTACAAGGCCCTGATGTCGGACCTTCACGCGTCCAAGACATCGCTGGACGCTCTCGAGGAAGACAGTCGCGAGCGGTTCGGGGAGTTCGCGCCCAGCTACCGCAAGCTTCGCGAGGCGATCGAGGAGGTCGAGCACGTGGCCACGCGGCTCCTCGATGTGAAGCTGGAGCAGGATCCGGATCCGCCCGAAGAGAGCGGGGGGGAAGGAGGGACGCCTACCGACGAGGAGCGGGATGCGGGAGGGGAACCTGATCCGGGGGCTGTTGCGACGGGAACGCCCACCACCGGCATGGTGTCAACCGAGCCCACGACCCGCGAGGACGCGGGGAGGAGGATTGCCGCCGCGGCCCGCTTCCTCCGCCGGGACGATCCCAGCGATCCTGCCGCCTACGTCCTCGTGCGGGGGTTCCGGTGGGGCGAGCTGCGGGGCGGGGGGGAGAGGGTCGATCCTCGTTTGCTCGCAGCTCCCCCGACCGAGACGCGAACCCGGCTCAAGTCACTCCTGCTCGACGCGACGTGGCCCCGGCTTCTCGACGAGGCCGAGGAGGTCATGGGTACCCCCTACGGCCGTGGCTGGCTCGATCTTCAGCGCTATGCCTTCACAGCGCTCGACGGTCTTGGCGCTGAATACGAGCGAGTCAGGAGTGCGGTCCGGGGCGCTCTCGCCGAGTTGCTCAGGGCGCTGCCGCAGCTCCCCGAGCTCACGCTCATGGACGACTCCCCCACGGCGAACCGGGAGACCCTGCTCTGGCTCCGCGAGGAGGGGATCTTCGACGAGTTCTCCGAGGATACGTCCAAGGAGCTTTCCGAAGGGGCGTCCGAGCGCCGCGCGGCCTCGGTGCGGGACGTGACGGAGCGGGCCCTCGAGAAGGCTCGCGCGGGGCAACCCGAGAAAGCGATCGAGCTCCTGCTCGACGCCGCGGACCAGGAACGAAGCGATCGGTCGCGTTTCCTGCGCCGCTCGGAGGCGGCTCGGATCATGGTCGAGGCCGGGCTCGAGTCGGTAGCGATGCCGATCCTCCGCGACATGCTTCAGAAGATCGAGCAGCACCAGCTCGAGGACTGGGAGGCGGGGGAGACGATCGCGCAGCC
>Ga0210123_1001388_pt1 | contig 12400 bp, 10 predicted proteins | sample Muzzi_PWB_D2_FD_185535 | JGI IMG/M metagenome (GOLD analysis project Ga0210123, IMG submission 185535) | Wetland microbial communities from San Francisco Bay, California, USA, that impact long-term carbon sequestration - Muzzi_PWB_D2 (SPAdes) | ecosystem: Environmental > Aquatic > Marine >... | reverse complement strand
CCGCCGGCAAAACCGCACCTGCCAGAGCTTCATCCAGATAAAGAGCAGGGCCATACCGGCGGCCGAGGGGCCACAATACCAGGCCGCCATGGGGTTGCTGCTCATATCGGACCAGAAATAGAGTATGCCGAGGACGAAAGGCAAGCTGCCCAGGTAATACTCGGCAAGGGCGGCGGCATTGTTGCGGCGCAGCAAATGCACCGCCTGCTCAATCAGGGGCAACGCCCCGGGTTCGGTGCGCATGGCTTTTCGGGTCATTTTCCGCCCCACCAGTTCGCCTCCCAAATGGTGCCTTCATGAAACGTATGGGGAATGGACAACAAGGTCAACCCGATCAAATAAAACGCATACCACAACACCAGAAATCCCAGGCTGCCCTGCATCAGCATTAACATGCCACGCACCCAAAACCCGGACCGCTGGGTGCCGCCTTCGGTCAGGCGTGCCAGGCATTGGCTGCACAGCATGCGATCATGATGCTCGGTGACGCACTCGCGACAGAAATAGCGTTGGCAATCCGGGCAGCGCACCACGGCTTCACGGCGGTGGTGGTGGTAACATCTCTGGTTGGCAAGATCATTCATAAGATGCCGTCTGGGGTTGTTCACCCCGGTGAATACACCCTCAAGGTTCAAAGCTTTGGGGTTGATTATTGCGACGCGCCGGGTGCTGCTTCATGGCCGGCAGCATACCGCTGAACCATCAGCATTCCAAAGACACCCAGCAGTAGACTGCCGCCGGCATAGAAAATATTGCCGGCCAGGGCCAACGGATGGTCGGTCATCTGGAGTTCGAACATCAATTTGAACATGGCCCAGTGATGGTAGTTGATCTCCGGGTTTCTAAACGACACGGCAAAGTACATCGCATATCCAATAGCGGTCTGAATAGCAACGAAGACCAAGGCAATCCAGTTGAGCTTTGCGATCAGTGTACCTTTGAGGTGCCGATACCAGCGCACCAAGGCAACAATCACCATGACCTGGACTGCACCGTGCAAGAGGGTTTCAAATAATCCAATGGTCAGGCTCTTCAAAAGGATTTGAAGGCCGCCCAAGGCGCCCATGGTTAGAAATAAGGCGAAAAGAATCCGGTGAAGCAAAGGTTTGAAGGGCCCTTGGGGTTCCTCTTGGGACATGGCCGCAGGGTGCCTGGGAAAATGCGGTACGCGATGAGAAACGGCGTCAGGCGCCGCTTTTTGCGTCCTGGGGTCGTCCTGGTTTTTCCACTGGCCCTGCTTTTCCTCCACCAGCGCCTTGATCCGGTTGATGGCCTTGTTGGCGCTACGCTCCCGCCTCAAGGCAGAGATCTTCTGCAGTTGCACCGCGGTCTGCAGGTAGACCCGGCAAGTGGGGCCCATCGCAATGTTGGCCAGTAAAGCCATCACGAAGACTCCCAGAAAGATAAGACTGACCGTCGGTGTGCCGGGAACCAACCAGGCAATCAGGCCGAACAACAATGCCAATGCGCCCCAGACAAAAGACCATGCCAAATGGGTGCCGGTGCGCTGCAGGACGATGGATTGGATATCATTGTAGTAAAATCGCTTATAGCTCTCCTTCATGAAGACGGACTCCACGCACAGCAGATGGTCCGGCCCCTGCAACAGCGATCCGGCGTCAAATGGCAGAAAGGGTCTGCCCGGCAACCTTCGGTATGTTCGCGCTTTGCGGGCCATGATATCTATCTGAACACCCCCACGAAGAAGATCACCCACCCGGCCAACTGCCCGCCGGCGAGCAGCAACGCCAGGATATGGCGGAACTTGGTGCGTGGCAGGATACTTGCGGGAGCGCTCCAATAGCGCAGCACCAGATAGATGACGGCCGGAGCGGAGATCAGCGTTAAAGGAAAAAAGATAAGCGGCCAAAAGGACAAGTGCAGGGCCAGGCTATCGAAAAGCGTGCGGCTCTTCTCCAGGGATTCGATCTGCTGTTTGTCCCGACCGGATTGAAGACAATTGGTGCATAGGCTGCGTCCGTCGAAAGGTATCTCGCACAGGGCGCATAGCAGCCGCCCGCAACCGGCGCAGGGGACCACCGCTTTTTTACCCGGGTGGTAGAAACACTCCGCCTCGCCCTGCGCCTGCACGACTTCTCCGGTCTGCCCGAGGCTGATGGGCCGATGAAAGGCATTGAACAGTTCGGCCCTAAACCGCGTCGCACAATTGGAGCATTTATGCAACCGGCCGGTATTGATGACTAGCGCCGGCAATATGGTCCGGCAATTGGGGCATGCAATCACAGTTCAACCCAGCGCTAGGCTTTTTTAACCACGCGTGTACTGCAGATGCGATCATGCAATGCGCGCTTTTCGTCGTCAAACCCGGCCATAATGTATCCAACGTAAAGGATGATTCCACTGATCCACTCAGCGAAAAAACGCCCGAATGCCCGCATGTAGGTAATCTTGCCACCCTCAGGAGTAACAACTTTCAGCCGGCAGGCCATCTTACCAACGGTGGCTCCCCAGCGTCCCAGGAAAAATGTATAGTAAAATACTTGCATTGTCAGGCTGATGAGGGCCGATATCCCGATCAGTGCGAAAACTCCCGTAATCTGGGATGGATCACTGCTCTGAAGCAAGTTGGGCATGATTATCGCGCTCAACGCTGCCATAATTGCCCACTGAACAAGGCCCAGGGCGGCATAGTCAATGAATTTGGCTACAAATCGAATCCAAAAGCCGGCATAATTCTGTATTGCCGGTAGGCCGACGCCCTCCTTTAGCTTCTGCACAAACATGGGTTTGCAGGCGGCACAGATCATCTGGTCGTCGTATGCAATCACCTGGTCCTGGGGAAAAGAACGACCGCATTGCGAACAGACCACCGTGGAGGAAGCGCCGCCGGCACCGGCAACAGCCATGTCCTTGCTTTGCACTTCCTCCGGAGCGGGATCGGTCTCTTCCATGGCCAACTCGCCGAAATCGTCATCGACGGGCGTATCGGCAGCTTCGAACTTCATCTCCGGCGCACGATCAGGCGGCGGCGGTGGCGGCGGGGTCGTCCGGGACGGCGCGGTTGTTCCGCGTACAGCATCAATCAGGGGAACCCAGTCGTTCATTTCAACGCTTCGCACCAAGGTTTGGGCACCGACTTTTTTGGATTTGATCAGGGCCTGTAATTCTGCTTTGCTCACCGGACCGTTCTCCTGGTCACCGTCCCTGTAATACCACACCATGATTGTTCTCCTTTTTGTTTTCCAAGGCGGAATCGGTATTGTCCAGGAAACGATCTCCCATGTGTCGCCAAAGGCTAACCCGTTGATGCAGATGGGCATGGCATACACGCATCTTTGCGGCCCTGCCCGTACTTCCAGAGCCCTATGTCGGAGATCTGTTCCCTTGCCATGGATGAGATTCCATCCATTTTATCGGCCGCAACACCATAGAACTGAAATTCTAATGCTAAAATTCTGAAAACATATGGAAAATTTTAATGACCATATCAAAAGACCCGATTTTTTGGCAAGCAAAAATAATAATCTGGAGGTCTCCCGAAGAAATGTTAACGCGGCCGCTTCTTTTTCTTCGTGAAATCGATCCGTCCGCTGCGTTGGCGGAAATAGAGCCGCAGCGGCACTTTGTCCAAGCCGGTCTCCGTGCGGATCTGATTGAGCAGATACCGCTGGTAGGAGAAGTGCACCGCGCCGGGAAAGTTGACAAAGCTGACAAACGTGGGCGGACGGTCGGCAATTTGGGTGGTATAGTAAAACTTCAGCCGGCGGCCTTTATGCAGCGGCGGCTCGGTGCGGGTGGTGGCATGGTTGACGATGCGATTCACCTGACCGGTGCCGATGCGGGTAACGTATTGATTGTATACGGCATTGACCGCGGGAAAGATCTTATGGATGCGCTGGCCTGAACGCGCCGACACAGTGAGCATGGGGGCATAGTTCAAAAACTTTGATACATAGCGCAGTTGTTCTTCGAACTTGCGCGGCGTGGTGACGGTTTTATCGGCCAAATCCCATTTATTGACCACAAAAATGGTTCCGCACCCCCGCTCGCTGGCATAGCCCGCCACCTTGACATCTTGTTCGGTAATCCCTTCACTGGCATCCAGAACCACCAAGGCCACGTCGCAACGCTCCAGACGTTTGAGGGCTTTAATAATGGAAAATTTTTCCAGCTTCAAGTCGACCTTGGCTTTGCGACGAATACCGGCGGTATCGATCAGCAGGTAAGATTGCCCGGCATGTTGGCAAAGAGTATCGATGGCATCTCGTGTGGTGCCGGGCAGATCGCTGACCACTAAGCGCTCCTGGCCCAGCAGTCGGTTGATCAAGGACGATTTGCCCACATTGGGCCGACCCACCAGGGCGATCCGAATATGCTCCTGATCCGCTTCTGTCGTGGTTGACGGCAGGGACTTTAAGAGGTTGTCGAGAAAATCGGAGACACCGTAACCATGTTCAGCTGATAGAGGGTGAAGGGTCTCAATTCCCAGGGCGTAAAATTCGTAGAGACGATTCTCCTGCTCGGGGCCGTCGATCTTATTCACCACATAAAAGACAGGGCGGTCAACAGTCCGAAGCCGGTCGATGAGGTCGCTGTCGAAGGGTGAAATGCCGCCCTTGCCGTCCAGCACCAGCACCACGGTGTCGGCCTCTTCAACGGCCTGTTCCACCTGAAAACGGATGGGGGCGGCGAATCGATCGTCATCGCCGCTGACAAAACCGCCTGTGTCCACCAGCATAAAGTCACGATCGTCCCAGACGGCATCACCATAATGGCGATCGCGGGTTACCCCCGGGCGGTCGTCCACAATGGCGTCCCGACGACGCGTGATCCGATTAAACAACGTGGACTTGCCCACATTGGGGCGTCCGATAATGGCAACAACGGGTTTCATTTTTTATTCTTACCTCGTAATAAACCAATCCAACCACTGCGAACCCTTGGCTGGCATCCTCGGACCACAACCACACGGCAGAGGCCGGAGGGCGCCAGAGCCAAGGCGTCCAAGGGTGAAGCCGTAGTCCAACTACTGCGAACCCTTGGCAACACGGGATCTGGCGTCCTCCGGCCTCTGCGCTACAAGTCTCGCAGGTGGTTCCATAGCACCCGACAAATCTTCTCGCTGACCACGGTCAGATTGCCCTTGAGCACATTGCGATCCGCCGATCCGGCCGAGTCGGTAATGCCTTTGATCATCGACCAGGGCACGCTATGCAAGGCGGCCACGCGTGCGATGGCGGCCCCCTCCATATCGACCAGATCGCCGCCGGTGGAGAGAATCTCGCGTTGCTCATCGTCAAATACCGGCCGGTCACAGGTGATCAGTCTGCCGGCGGGCAAATCCCAGTCAATTTTGCCATCACTGATGATTGGCCTTGGAACGTCGTCGGGGATCGAAAGATCCCCTTCTGCGGCGCTGGCAATGCAAAACAATTCACCCGGAGCAAAATTGGCGCCGCTTTGCAACGCGCCGCAAGCGCCGGCATTGACGATTTCCTTGACCTTTAATTCCTTTATTTGAAACTGGCATGCAATGGCGGCGGCCACTTTGCCCATGCCGCTGATGGTCACAAACAGATTCGGCTTGGACGGCGCCTGATACACGACAAATGGCGTCTCGTCTATTCTAATGGACTGGCTCCACTCCAAGAAAGGCTTGGCCTCGTTAAGGGTGGCAAATATCAATCCGATCATGGGATAATTCCTGTTTGACGTGCCTTCTCTTCAAGGGTCGCCACCGCCGCCCGGCCACGCGTCCCCAAATCAAGGCTGAATTCATTGACGAAGGTGTGAATGTGCGCATCCAGCACCTCGGTGGTCATCTCCTGGGCATGGGCACGAATATAGGGAAGCGCGGCCCGCGGATCTTCCCGGGCCAGAACGATGCTCCGGTAAATGGCCTGATCCACCTGATCCGCCAGGTCCTTGTCGATGCGGCTATGGGCCGCGATACATCCCAGCGGGACGGGCATACCGGTGGACGCCTCCCACCAGGCCCCCAGATCCACCACCTGCCGGAACCCCGATTGTTGGTAGGTGAACCGACTTTCATGGATGATCACGCCGCAGTCGGCCTGGCCCGATGTCAGGGTTTCAAAAATGCGGTCATAGGGGACGAAGAACCTATCCCCGGCCTGAGGGGCCCACATACGGAAAAGCAGATGGGCGGTGGTCCACTCACCCGGCAAGACGATGCGGCAGGCGGCCATATCGGCTTGGGTCAGCTTCCTGAGGGCCACCACCACAGGGCCACAGCCGAAACCCAGTGCACCACCGCTGCTGAGCAGACGATAACGGTCCTTAACCCGCAGCCAGGCAAAGAAGGAGAGCTTGCTCACGTCCAGGGCACTGTCAAGAGCCATTCGATTGAGGGTCTCCACATCGTGCAGTTGAGGGCGAACCTCATGGTCGGGCAAGTGCACCAGACCGTTTGCCAGGCCGTTAAAGATAAAGGTGTCGTTGGGACACGGCGAGTAGCCCAAGCTAATTGAATTTTTCCCTGCATCCATGCTTCTGCCAAGCTTTTATCGATTGTCGTACATCATTTTGCACGGCGGCCGCCATTGCGCCACCTGTTTTTACCATTGTCTTTGGACGCGGCATTAATCTCTCCGCAGAGGGTCTCCACAGCCGGGTACCCGAGCAGGCCGTTAACTTCACGGGTCAGCGCTTCTCCGGGTTGAAAGCGCCAATGCTCAGCCATGGCCAGAACAGTTTCAACATCTTCGGCCATTTTGATGCGCATCACGCCCTGACAATCGCCGGGATGCCGGCGCAACAACTCCCTTAAATCGGCCAGGACCGTCTTGTCGCTGCGCCGGGCGTCGATATTAAACTGGATCTTGGCCGTCCACATGGCCTCGGCCATGGCCATGGGGATAAGGGTGTCGGCCAGAATCTTGACCCCTTTGTCGTCTTGCTGCACTTTGCCTTGCACCATGATAGGCCGGTCATCGCCCAACAGCTCCTGGCAGGATGAATATACCGAAGGGAAGACGATAACCTCCACACTGCCGCGCAGATCCTCCAGTTGAATAAAGGCCATGAGTTCTTCCCTTTTGGTGCGAATGACTTTACTTGCGGTGATCATGCCCCCGATGCGCACCATCTGGCCGTCCGACGATTCACTGATGCTTTCCGTATGGACGGTGGAGAACTTGGCCATGGTATTTTCATGCCGTGTCAGGGGATGACCTGAAATGTAAAACCCCAGGGACTCTTTTTCCCTGGCCAGGCGCCCTTTTTCTTCCCACTCGGGTATTTTGGGCATGGCCGGGGCGGTGACGGATAGTGTACATTCCAGACCATCGTCAAAGAGCCCCATCTGGGGATCGCAACGCTCTTTCTGAACCTTTTGGCCGTAATCGATGGCTTCTTCCAGAATCTCCATCATCTGGGAGCGGAGCGCGCCGGTACAATCGAAGGCCCCGCAGGCAATCAAACTTTCCACCACCCGTTTATTCACGCGCCGCAGGTCCACCCGCTCGCAAAAATCGAACAGCGACGCATAAGGGCCATTGGCTTCGCGCTCTTCCACTATGGCTTCCACCGCGCCTTCACCCACATTCTTGACGGCCACCAGTCCGAATCGAATTTTGCCGTCCCCCACGGTGAAGACCGTATTGCCTGAGTTGACATCGGGTGGCAGGACTTCGATCTGGTGGGTGCGGCATTCATTGATATATTTGACCACCCCGTCGATGGAGTGCATTTCACTGGTGAGCAGGGCGGCGATGAACTCGACAGGATAGTGTGCTTTGAGGTAGGCGGTTTGAAACGCGATCAGGGCATAGGCGGCGCTGTGGGATTTATTAAAGCCATAGCCGCCGAACTTTTCCATCAGATCGAAAAGCGCCTTGGCTTTGTCTTCCGCATGACCATTCTTGACAGCCCCTTTGACAAAGCGCTCGCGGTGCTCGGCCATCATGGCAGCAATCTTCTTTCCCATGGCCTTGCGCAGCCCGTCCGCTTCGGCCATGGTGTAGCTGGCCAGGGCGCCGGCGATCTTCATGACCTGCTCCTGATAGACGATGACGCCATAGGTGTCTTTCAGGATAGGCTCCAAATCGGGCAGCATATAGGCGACTTCCTTGCGGCCGTGCTTGCGCTCCACAAAATCGTCCACCATACCGCTGTCCAGGGGGCCGGGGCGGTACAGCGCCACCAGTGCGGTCACCTCGGCAAAATTCTCCGGTTTGAGCCTCACCAGCAGATCTTTCATGCCCGAGCTTTCCAATTGAAACACGCCGGTGGTATCGCCGGCTGCCAAAAGAGCGTAGGTCTCGGGATCGGTGAAATCAAGACTGTTCAGATCCAGCGGAGGATGGCCCTGGCTTTCGATCAGCTTCAGAGTCTGATCGATGACGGTCAGGTTTCGCAGGCCCAGAAAGTCGAACTTGACCAGTCCGATGCCCTCCACCAGCTTCATGTCCAGTTGGGTGACAACTTCGCCCTTTTTGCCTTTGTACAGGGGAAGGTAATCCACCAGGGGACGATCGCCAATCACCACGCCGGCTGCATGGGTGGATGCATGCCGCGGCAGACCTTCCAGGGTCCTGCAAATCGAGATCAACTCGGCCACATCGGGCCGGCTCTCTTCCAGTTCCTTCAGCTTGGGCTCCTGCTCCAGCGCCTGCTCAAGGGTGATGTTGAGTACGTCGGGCACCAGTTTGGCAATGGCATCGACTTCCGCCAGGGGGATATCCAGTGCGCGCCCCACATCCCTGATCACTGCCCGGGTCTTAAGCTTTCCAAAGGTGATGATCTGGGCGACATAGTCTCCACCGCCGTACCTTTCGCTCACATATTCGATGACCTTATCGCGGCCGTTGATGCAAAAATCCACGTCGATATCCGGCATGCTGATGCGATCGGGATTGAGAAAACGCTCGAAGATCAGGCCGTGTTCAATGGGATCCAGGTCGGTGATCCCCATGGAATAGGCCACCAGACTGCCGGCCGCGGAACCGCGTCCCGGCCCCACGGGAACGCCGGTGTCCTTGGCATAATTGATAAAGTCAGCCACGATGAGAAAATAGCCCGGGAACTCCATCTTGGTGATGATGCCGATCTCATAATCCAGACGTTCGCGATATACGGCCAGGTCGGCAACGGGGTTTTTGGTCTGAACCAGCGCCCACACGCGTTCAAACCCTTGATTGACTTTTTGAATAAAGAGCGCCTCGGCGCTCAGCCCGGAGTCATCCTTGAATTGGGGAAAGTGATAGGTGTTGAAATCAAAATCAACCTTGCAGCGAGCGGCGATGTCAACCGTGTTCTGAATAGCCCCCGGAAACTCAGCAAAATACGCAATCATCTCCTCTTTGGACTTGAAATAGAGCTGATCGGTGCGAAACCGAAAGCGTTCCGTGTCATTGACCGTTTTACCGGTCTGAACACACAGGAGCACATCGTGGGCGCGCACATCCTCCTTGTGCAGATAATGGCAGTCATTGCTGGCCACCAGCGGAATGCCGAGCTTGGCGCTCATCTCCCGCAGGGCCTCATTGACCGTATCTTGAATGGGAATCCCGTTGTTTTGGATTTCAAGAAAGAAGTTATTTTCTCCGAAGAGGCGCTGGTAGGCGAGAGCGGCTTCCTCGGCCTGCTCCATGTGGCCGCTCTTGACGAACATGGGAATCTCACCGTGCAGGCAGGCGGACATGGCGATCAACCCGCGATGATGCGACTGCAGCATCTGCTTGTCAATCCGCGGCCGGTAATAAAAGCCTTCCATCTGGGCCCGTGAAACCAGCTTGCATAGATTGCGGTAACCCTCCTGGGTTTCGGCCAAGAGCACCAGATGGCGCAGTCCTTTGGCGTCCAAGGGCGTTTTATCCGCCATGGTTCGCGGGGCGACATAGCATTCACAGCCGATTATGGGCTTGATACCGGCCTTAATGGCTTTCTGGTAAAATTCCACTGTGTTGAACATGGTGCCGTGATCGGTGATGGCCACCGAATGCATATCGCATTGCTTGGCGCGCTTGAACAACGCATCCAGCCGAATAGCCCCGTCCAGCAGGCTATACATGGTGTGCACGTGAAGATGAACAAAATCGGGCTGGGTGTCACTCATCGGCTTATGCGGTCCATCCTCGGGAAGAGATAAGACAAATCAAACGGTCAATATTTATGGAGTTAACCCCATCGTTGCAACCATGGGGTTAATTCAATTCTGGCACGCGTCTTTAACCTTTTTGCCATCTTTTTCATGCAACAATAGGGGTAACCCCATAGTTGCAAAAGCTGGAGGGCTTCAGAGCCAAGGCGACAAGGGTGAAGCCGTAGTCATCCTACTGCGAGCCCTTGTCAACGCGGGATCTGGAGTCCTCCGGCTTTTTGGTGATAGCCCCCCCGTTGCAAAAGCTGGAGGGCTTCAGAGCCAAGGCGACAAGGGTGAAGCCATAGTCATCCTACTGCGAGCCCTTGTCAACGCGGGATCTGGAGTCCTCCGGCTTTTTGGTGATAGCCCCCCCGTTGCAAAAGCTGGAGGGCTTCAGAGCCAAGGCGACAAGGGTGAAGCCGTAGTCATCCTACTGCGAGCCCTTGTCAACGCGGGATCTGGAGTCCTCCGGCTTTTGCAACTAATTCTCCACGCGGTAGTTGGGTGCCTCCTTGGTAATGATGACATCATGGACATGGCTCTCTCGCAGACCGGCGGCGGAAATTTTAATGAAACGGCCCTTGTCGCGAAGCTCTGCAATGTTGCGACACCCGACGTAGCCCATACCGGCCTTCAACCCGCCGACTAACTGGTGAATATTGGAGCGCAGCGATCCGCGGTAGGGCACGCGTCCCACGATGCCTTCAGGTACCAGTTTGTCATCCTCTTCCTGCTCGGTCTGGTAATAGCGGTCCTTGCTCCCCTTTTTCATGGCTTCCAGCGAGCCCATTCCGCGGTATACTTTGTAGCTGCGGCCCTGGAAGAGAATGGTCTCCCCCGGGCTCTCGTCCGTGCCGGCAAAGAGGCTTCCGATCATGACGACATGGGCGCCGGCGGCGAAAGACTTGGCCAGGTCACCGGAAAATTTAATGCCGCCGTCCGAGATGAGGGGCACACCGGTCTTGTTCGAGACCGCCTTGCAGTTCATGATGGCGGTCACCTGGGGCACACCGATGCCGGCCACGATGCGCGTGGTGCAGATGGAACCCGGTCCGATACCGATCTTAACAGCATCCACCCCGGCGTTGATCAGATCTTCGGTTCCTTTGGCCGTGGCCACGTTGCCGGCCACGACTTCGATCTGACTGAAGGTGCTTTTTAATTCCTTGACCGTTTCAATTACATTGAGGGTATGTCCATGGGAGGTGTCGATGCAGATAATGTCGGCGCCGGCGTTCAAGAGGGCCTGGGCCCGTTGAATGCGGTCCTCCCCCACACCGATGGCGGCACCCACACGCAAGCGACCCATGCTGTCTTTGCATGCATAGGGGTACTTTTTGATCTTTTCAATATCCTTGATGGTAATCATGCCCTTCAAACGCCCATTGGCGTCCACCACCAGCAGCTTCTCGATGCGATGTGTGTGCAGCAGCTTTTTGGAGTCTTCCAGACTGATACCTTCCGGCACGGTTACCAGATTCTCTTTGGTCATCACGTCGGAGATCTTTTTTTCCATCTCGGTTTCAAATCGCAGATCGCGGTTGGTTACAATCCCCACCAATTGGTCCCCTTTGGTCACCGGCACCCCGGAAATGCGGTACTTGGTCATCAGTTGCAGCACTTCCTGCACTTTCTGGTCGGGATGGATGGTCACCGGATCCACGATCATGCCGCTTTCGGATTTCTTGACTTTGTCGACCTCAACAGCCTGGCTCTCGATACTCATATTCCGGTGAATGAAGCCGATGCCCCCTTCGCGCGCCATACTGATAGCGGTCTCCGACTCGGTCACCGTATCCATGGCGGCACTGACGATGGGGATATTAAGCTTCAGATTCCTGGTCAGCTGTGTTTCCGTATTGCAATCTTTGGGCAATACATCCGAATAGTTGGGAAGCAGCAATACGTCGTCAAAAGAATAACTCTCTTCAGGGGGAATTTTGTTCATTGGGGGTCCTCCGGACATCTCGTTTATGGGCGGGCTGGTCGACCGGCGTGTCAAACCAACCAGATGGTGCCATATGATTAAAATGATCGACATTACCACATATAGTACTGCACTATCAAGCCTGTACTACATGTTGAATATGTCGGCTGAATTTATCAAGATCCGTAACGCATCCTGATCAAACCGGCCCTAGGGCGGGCATGGTCAGTTGACCTCCCCTAACAAAGCCCATGGATGCAGACAAGCATTATTTACGACTCGATATGATACGCCTCGATATCGTGTGTCATCATTCCAATTTTCTTCCATGGCCAGGTACCGGCTTGACATCCGGCCAGACCGATACTATTAGCTTTTCCTTACGGCCATGACCTCGTTGCTTGCCT
>Ga0210123_1001386_pt1 | contig 12402 bp, 10 predicted proteins | sample Muzzi_PWB_D2_FD_185535 | JGI IMG/M metagenome (GOLD analysis project Ga0210123, IMG submission 185535) | Wetland microbial communities from San Francisco Bay, California, USA, that impact long-term carbon sequestration - Muzzi_PWB_D2 (SPAdes) | ecosystem: Environmental > Aquatic > Marine >... | reverse complement strand
CGTTCGCCGCCGGTCTGATCTATGGCCTGGGGGCGTACGCGGACGATCAAGAAGCCCTCGAGTTCGCTGTCGCCGCGTCGTGCCTCAAGCACACCATTCCCGGCGACTTCAGCCGCTTCGGGGTCGAGGAAATCGAGGCGCTCGCCCGGGGCAGTGGGAGTGGACGGGTGCAGCGGTAGGACGAATCCACGCGGGCCTGTTGACACCGGATCGTTCCTGTCACCATTTTTAGGTGGGCCTAAAACTGGTGACAACGATGTCCGATCCTCTCTTCAATCTGATCGTGTTCGCCCTGATCGCGGTGGTGACCACCGTCGTGTTCTGGCCCGGTCGTGGGCTGCTTCCGCTCGCGCGTCGCATGGCACGGTCCACCGAGCGTGTTCTCGTGGAGGACGCGCTCAAACACCTCTTCAACTGTGAGCGGAGCGGTCGCTCGGGTACGGTCGAGAACGTTGCGGGCAGACTCGCCATCTCCAGAGGCCGCGCGGGTGATCTGCTCACACTCCTCACCGGCAAGGGGCTGGCCCGGGTGGGTTCGGTCGGCTTCGAACTGACGGATGCCGGCCGGGCGTACGCGCTTCGGATTCTGCGGACGCACCGGCTGTGGGAGCGCTACCTGGCCGACCGGACGGGTCTCCCGCCCGACGAATGGCACGGAGAGGCGGAGCGAGTCGAGCACGAGCTCAGTGAGACGGAAGTCGAGGAGTTGGCCTCTCGACTCGGGCACCCCCTTTACGATCCACACGGTGACCCCATCCCGACGGCTGGCGGGAACGTCCCGAACCTGGTGGGGGGCACGCTCACCCGCGCGCGCCCCGATCAAGCGTACGTCATCAGCCACCTCGAGGACGAGCCTCCCGAGGTCTTCCGTCGGCTGACCGCCGCGGGGTTGGCCCCCGGAGTACCGCTGGACGTGCTTCGAGAAGGGCCGGACGGGATCCGGATCCGTGTGGCCGGCGAGGAGCGGGTCCTCGGGGTGGGAGATGCGGAAAATGTCACCGTGACGCCCCTCCCCGTGGGAGAGGCGGTTCCGCATGTGGCCGCGACACTCGCGGGCGCGGTCGGGGGTGGGCCGGTCCGGGTGGTGCGCCTCTCTCCGTCGTGTCAGGGCCCGCAACGTCGTCGCCTGCTGGATCTGGGCGTGGTGCCGGGGACCCTCGTCGTCCCGGAGTTGGTGAGTACGTCGGGCGATCCGGTCGCCTACCGGATCCGCGGAGCCTTGGTGGCGCTGCGGCGGGACCAGGCGTCATGGATCGAGGTCGAGCCGGTGGCGGTGGAGAGGGGGGCCTGAGATGGCGTCGCGTCTCCTCCCCTCGGCCGGCTGCGAAGAGTGCGGCCAGCACCGCGAACAGAACCTGGTCCGGCTGGGCCTCAGTCCAGACCGGTGGGACTACCTGGTGGCTCTGGCCGGGAACCCGAACACGGGCAAGACCACCGTCTTCAACCAGTTGACGGGGCTTCGCCAACACACGGGGAACTGGCCAGGGAAGACTGTGATCAGGGCCGAAGGCGCTCTGGCGCATCGGGGGGAGAGGATCAAGGTGGTCGATCTCCCGGGCACGTATTCCTTGCAGGCCGGCAGCACCGACGAGGAGGTGGCCCGGGACTTCATCCTCTTCGGGCAGCCGGACGTGACCATCGTCGTCGTCGACGCGACGCGTCTCGAGCGGAACCTGAACCTGGTGCTCCAGATCTTGGAGATCACGAACCGGGTCGTGGTCTGCCTGAACCTCGTCGATGAGGCCAGGCGGCACGGAATCTCGATCGATGCGCGCCGGCTCGAGCGGGCGCTCGGGGTACCGGTCGTGGAGACGGTGGCCCGCCGGGGCCATGGAATCGACCGGCTCCTGGATGCCGTCCACCGGGTCGCGACCGGCGAGGTTACGCCGACGCCTTACCGCCTTGAGGAGCGGCCTCCGGAGGTCGCGGACGTGGTCGGAGAGCTAGCGGCGACCGTCGAGCGCGCTTTCCCCGGGCTGCCCAATCCGGAGTGGGTCTCCCTTCGGCTCCTGAACGCGGACGAGGCGGTCGAGAAGGCGGTCGAGAGTGGGGAGCTGGGCGCGCTGGGCGCGGAGGACGAGGCGGTAGCCGGACCCTCGGCCCAGGAGATCGGCGACCTGCTTGCCGCCGCGTCACGTCTCCGCTGGCGGCTTCCACCCGGCTTCCACGATGCCATGACCGAACGCTGGTACCGTGCCGCCGAGGAAATCACGCAGAAGGCCCAGACCCGGGGGATGAAGAGGGTGGGCTTCCAGCTCGACCAGAAGTTGGACATGCTGGTGACGAACCGTTGGACCGGCTTTCCGCTCATGCTGGCGATTCTCGCGGTCGTGCTCTGGATCACGGTCGCCGGCGCCAATGTCCCGTCGAGGCTCCTCGCGACCCTCCTCGTGGACCATGGACACACGTGGCTCAAGACCTTGTCGGCCGGTGTCGGCGTGCCCGGATGGCTGGACGGGCTCCTCCTGGATGGTGTCTACCTCGCCACGGCTTGGGTCGTGAGCGTCATGCTCCCCCCGATGGCCATCTTCTTCCCTCTCTTCACCCTGCTCGAGGATTTCGGCTACCTCCCACGGGTCGCGTTCAACCTCGACGCCCTCTTCCGGAAAGCGGGCGCGCACGGGAAGCAGGCGCTCTCGGTCTGCATGGGCTTCGGCTGCAACGCGGCGGGCGTGGTTTCGACGCGTGTGATCGACAGCCCCCGGGAGCGTCTGATTGCGATCATCACGAACAACTTCTCCCTCTGCAACGGTCGGTGGCCGACGCAGATCCTCATCGCGACGGTCTTCATCGGCGCCCTCGCCCCGGCCCACCTGGCGGGGATCGTATCGGCCGCGGCGGTCGTGGGGATCGCGGTCCTCGGAGTCGCCTTCATGTTCCTGGCTTCGTGGCTGCTCTCGAACACCGTCCTGCGTGGCGAAGCGAGCACCTTCAGCCTCGAGTTGCCCCCGTATCGTCCGCCGAGGCTATTCCAGACCCTCTACACCTCGATCATCGATCGCACGCTTATCGTGCTCTGGAGGGCGATCGTCTTCGCCGCCCCGGCCGGGGCCGTCATCTGGCTCGTGGCCAACGTCGATGTCGCGGGTGCCAGCTTGGCGGAGCACCTGATCGCGGCCCTCGACCCCATGGGAGTTCTGATCGGCCTCAACGGAGTCATCCTGCTGGCCTACGTCGTGGCCATCCCCGCCAACGAGATCGTCATTCCGACGGTGCTGATGCTCACCGTGCTGACCACCGGTGCGACCGGGGTGGGTGGAGGCGAAGGCGTCATGTTCGAGCTGGATTCCGCGATGGCCGTGGGGAGCCTCCTCCACGCGGGCGGCTGGACGCTACTCACAGCCGTCTGCCTCATGCTGTTCAGCCTCCTCCACAACCCGTGCTCGACCACGATCTATACCATCTACAAGGAGACGGGAAGCGCGAAGTGGACCACGGTGTCCACCCTTCTCCCCCTCGCCATGGGGTTCGTGGTCTGCTTCCTCGTCGCCCAGGTGTGGCGGCTCGGGGCCTGACGGAACCACCGGCCTCGAGGTCTCCCGAATCTGTTTCAACTCCGTCAGGACTAGCGAAGGGATCACTGGACGGGCGCTCGCCGACTTTGCGCGCCGCGAGGAAAGGTCTCCTTCCCCGTCGGAGTGACCTCCGCGATCCCATTCTTGGCGCGGACACGCCCTGACCTCTCCACCTCCAAGCGGGCCCGCAAGGTATCCGCCTCGGACTCGGCCGTCCGGTAGGGGCGAGTGTGGTAAAGGTGGACGAGGACCGCCCGATGCCGAACCTGGATCCCCCGGAGACCCGCGTTATTCAACCGCGCACCAAATTCCCTGTCCTGGCCTCCGGATCCGAGAGAGCACTCGAACCCGTTCGCCTCGAAAACCGCATCTCGCTCCACAGATGCGTTGCACCCGTTCCAAGTGGCAGACGTAGGCGTGACGTGGTCGAGGAAAGCCGCGAGGCGCCGTGACCGGACGAGCCGGAGCTGCCGTCGTCCGGGACGCCAACCGGTTCCTCTGAGCCAGGCCAGATCGGTGGCGCGGCCGCTCTCGATCACGTCCCGGTCGATCATCGGAGTAGCCTCTTCGCGCAGTCGCAGGGTCCCTCCGGAGAGAAACCGGCCGGGGCGCCGGAGGCGGAGATGGGCCTCCACGAAGTCGTTCCGCGGAATGCAGTCCCCGTCGGAGAAGATCAGGTAGGGGGACCGGGCCAGAGAGACGGCACGGTTGAGGATCGTGCACTTCCGGTATCCCTGATCTTCGTGCCACACGTGCCTCACCGGCACGGGAAGCTCGCTCGAGGCTTCCGCGACGACGGCTGCGGTGTCAGGCCCGGAGCCATCATCTGCCACGAGGACCTCGAAGTCGCTGGTGCTCTGGAACCGATAGCCCCAGAGGACTCTCCTGAGCAACTCCGGGTGACGATAGGTGGCGAGGATGACGGAGGCGGCCCGTTCGCTCACGAACAGCCGCTCCCGGCCCAGAGCTTCCCGGGCGCCTCGTTGGCCACTAGACCCATCGGATCCTCCTGAGCCGGTTCTGACGTGCCACCAGACTCGATTGCCGACCCTGCCCCGTCCCGGTACGTTCGCGGGCGATCCCTCGCCGTGACTCCCGCGTTGCCTGGTCCGAACGGGATCCCCGGCTCCCCTGACTCAGCTCCCTACCCCATGTGTGGCTTCGTCGTCCTCGCTTCCGACCGCCCAAGCCGGCCCCTGCCCCACACGCCGGAGGAGATCGACGCTCTTCGGGCAGAACTCAAGCACCGCGGCCCGGACGAGGGTCGCACATGGATCTCCGCCGACCGGCGGATCGCGCTCGCCCACCGACGTCTCAAGGTCCTCGACCTGGTGGGCAGCCAGCAGCCACTCAGCTTGGTCAGCGGCCGATACAGGATCGTCTACAATGGTGAGATCTACAACTTTCGCGAGCTGCGGCGCCAGCTGGAGGACCGAGGTCGGGACTTCACGTCCACGGGAGACACGGAGGTGCTCCTCGCTTCTTACGTGGAGTGGGGTCCTTCGTGCTTGGAGCGTCTGGAGGGCATCTTCTCCTTCGTGATCTGGGACTCGGAAGAGAGCCAGCTCTTTCTGGCCCGGGACCCCGTCGGCGTGAAACCGCTGTACGTAGGCCTGCTGGATGGGGTCCTGTACGCCGCGAGCGAGGCGAAGGCCATCGTGGCGGACCGGCGACTGCGGCGACGAGTCGATCCGGCCGCGCTCGAGCTCTACTTCCACTACGGATACGTTCCCGCCCCCCACGCGGTCTGGGAGGGTCTCGCCAAGGTGCCCGCGGGGCACTGGATGAAGATCGACTTTTCTCGAAGAGTCGAGGCATTGCCGCCGTTCGAGCGCTACTGGGCGATTCCGTTCGGACGGGTCCCTGTCGAGGACATGAAGGAGGAGGAGGCCCTCGAGCGATTGGACGACACGTTGCGGACGGCCGTGCGGACACAGACGATCAGCGACGTACCGCTGGGCTCCTTCCTCTCCGGAGGCGTCGACTCCTCCCTCGTAACCTTCTACCTGGCTGAGGTGTCGTCGACTCCAATTCAGACGTTCACGGTCGGTTTCGAGGATCCGAGTCTCGACGAGCGCCCCTGGGCACGACGGCTGGCGGAGCGTGTGGGCTCGGCCCATCACGAGGTCGTGCTCCAACCCTGCAGTATGGAACTCCTGCCCGAGCTGGCTCGTCTCTACGACGAGCCCTTCGCCGACGAAGCCGCCTTGCCCACGACGATTCTCAGCGCCCTGGCCCGTGAGCACGTCACGGTGGTGCTCTCGGGAGACGGTGGAGACGAGACCCACGCGGGATATCCCCGCTACATTCGGATGGATCGGCTAGCTGTCATGGACCGGGTCCCTCTCCCACTGAGGCGGCTTCTGCTGGGTCCTCTGGCACGGGTGGCACCGTCGTTCTGGCGGCGGGGAGGATTCGAACAGATCTGTCGACCGGAACTCGACCGATACGACGCCATGACCCGGGAGCTCCCCAGGGCCTATCGCTGGCGAGCTTACTCCGACCAGTTCCGGGCTAGCCTCCAAGCGCGAGGCCTTCCTCCGTCAGGAGAAGAGCCGGCCGAGTGGCGCCGAACGGTCGCATCCGTCTCTCCCGACGAGGCCCCGGTCGTAGACCGCTACCAGTCGCTGGATCTTGCCAGCTACCTCCCCGAACAACTCATGACCAAGTTGGATCGGGCAACCATGAGGGTGGGCCTGGAGGGGAGAGTCCCACTCCTCGATCGGGCGGCCATCGATCTTGCCGCGCGCCTACCCGCTTCCCTTCGGACCATGAACGGTCGTCCCAAGTATCTCCTCCGGCGCCTGCTCGCCAGGAAGATGGGTCGAGAGTTCGTCGAACGTCGCAAGCACGGCTTCGGCGTCCCCGCTCGATCGTGGCTAAAGGCTCTGGGACCCGACAAGCTCCTGGAGATGGTCTTCTCCGAGGGAGTGGATCAATGGCTGGATCCCGGGCGGCTCGGTCGTTTGTTCCGCCACCGTCGCGGAGCGGAGCTCGTGTGGCCGTTCCTCGTCTTCTCCCACTGGCACCGGGCCCATGAACCCGAAGGACCTGGATAGCCCACGGCAGAGGGGCCAAACTCGGCATCTCGCGCCAGCACCTGCGGCGCTCCGGTTCCGGAACCGGAAGGCGCGCTGACCGTGCTCACGGTACATGCCATCGGCAGCCGGCGTCTGGGAGGCGCGGAGCGCTTCCTATCACGACTGGCCACGACACTCGCGGGGCGAGGCCATCCGACGGCTGCAGTACTCCGGCGCGGGGCCGAACTCCGTGGCCTTCTCGAGCCCGAGGTGGAGGTCGTCGAGACGGGGATGCGAAACGGCGTCGACGTCATCACATGGTGGACGATCCGGCGGTTGATCCTGATCCGACGACCCCGGATCGTCCAGACCTATCTCGGGCGCGCGAGTCGACTGACCCGTGTCCCGCGGGAGTCGGGAACCGTCCACGTCGCGCGCCTCGGAGGGTACTACCGTCCGCACGCCTACCGTCACGCCGATCTATGGGTCGGGAACACCCTTGGGATCTGCGATCACCTCATCCGGTCTGGCTTCCCTACCGATCGAGTCCACCATATCACGAACTTCGTTGAGCCGGTGGGAGACGCCGAGGAACACGTGTCGGAACCACCGCGCCGGGAAGGGACCGATGTCCCGGGGGAAGCGAGACTGGTCTTCGCCCTCGGTCGCTTCGTGCCCAAAAAGGGCTTCGCAGATCTCCTCCACGCCTTCGCGCGCCTCCCCGAGTCGATCAGCGGGCGACCCGTCCATCTGGCAATCGCCGGGGATGGCCCCCTTCGCCACGACCTGAAGGCCACGGCGGATCGACTCGGGATCGGCGAGCGCACCCACTTCCCCGGGTGGCTGACCGACCCAGCTCCCTGGTTTCGTGCAGCTGACGTCCTCGTCTGTCCCTCGAGGAGTGAGCCGCTGGGGAACGTGGTGTTGGAAGGGTGGACCCACGCCAAGCCGGTCGTTTGCACGCGGACGGCCGGCCCCGTCGAGCTCGTGACGGAAGGTGTAGATGGGATCCTTGTAGCGGTCGAGGCACCTGAGGAGATGGCGGTCGCTCTGCACCGGCTCCTGGTCGACGGGGCCCGACGTCGGGAGCTCGCCCGCGCTGGCCTCCGCACCTGCCGGCGGAGGCATTCCCCAGACGTGGTGGTCGATGCCTATCTGGACCTTTTCGGCGGAGCCACACGGAGGAGGTAGACCGGGAGGTCACCTAACAACTTAGGAGATGGTGATCAGGGGGTGAGGAGAGACTGCAGTAGATGGTCGTATCGATCGATCATCGCGGGGAGGGAAAACATCGTCTCGGCCCGCGATCGCGCAGCATCGCCCATGCGGGCTCGGAGCACAGGATCCTTACGGAGTTCCGCAATAGCGGATCCCTTGAACGATGGGGCGATCGGTGGCTCGAATCGTCCCAGTTGGAACACATCTCCCAGGGGCGGCCGGGACGCCCCTACTGCATGAGGGCGGGGAGCGCCCTCGTGACGAACGGTACGTAGGTGATGAGGAGCTGTGCCACCACCATGATCGTAAGGAAGCGCAGCACGTGCGGGACGAGTTGAGAGACGTCCACGCGTCCGACGCCGCTGGCCACGAAGAGGGTGGTACCGACCGGAGGCGTGACCAGACCGATCACGAGGTTCGAGACCACGAGGGTTCCGAACTGTACGGCAGCCAGGCCCGAACCCATGCCGATGGCCTCGCTGACGGGTAGGAGGACCGGAACCACGATCAACAACGCCGGAGCCACGTCGACCACCATCCCAACCAGTAGCAACGCGACGTTCAGGACAAAGAGGACCGTGAGACGGCGAAGGAGCGCGAGCGTCTCCGGGTCCATGTCGGCGGGGAGGAGAGCCAGGAAGGAGTCCGTTCCGTTCAACAGCGCGGAGGTCACCACCTCGGGGATCCTGCCGATGCCCATCGTCCATGCGAAGAGGGCGGCGGCGGCGAGCACGAAGCTCAGGGCGGCCGTGGTCTTGGCCGCCGACAGGAAGATCCCCGGCAGGTCCTTGAGCGTGATCTGGCGGTAGACGACCAAGCCTGCGAAGAGCGCGTAGACGACTGCGACCGCAGAGGCCTCGGTTGCCGTGAAGATGCCTCCGAGGATGCCGACGAAAATGATTACGGCCAGCACGAAGGCCCCGAGGGACGACATCATCGCGCGGATCACTTCCTGTCGGCTCGCCTTGGGCGCCAGCTTCACATCGTAGCGGTGTGACAAACGTGCGCTCACGATCATCAGCCCGCCTCCGATGAGGAGGCCGGGGATGACGCCCGCCATGAAGAGCTGCTCGATCGAAACGCCGGCTACGGTGCCGTAGATGATCAGGGCGATGCTCGGCGGAATGAGCGCGCCGGTCGTCCCTGCGCAGGCGGCGAGGGCGGTGGCGAACGGGCGAGAGTACCCGTTCTCCTCGAGCTCCGGGATCATGACCCCCCCGATCGCGGCGCACGTCGCGGCCGACGCTCCGGACACGGCGCCGAACATCTGGGACGAGACGATCGTGACGAAGGGCAGGCCACTCCGCCGATGGCCGAGAACGGCTTTGACGAATTGGATGAGCCGCTCGGACAGCCCACCGCGGTTCATGATCTCGCCCGCGAGGATGAAGAACGGGACTGCCAGGAAGGCGTAGAAGCTCGAGAGTGACCGGGTCGTCTCCAGGCCTACCATGATCGGGTCGATCCCCAGGTAGAGCAGGGCCGCCAGGGACGACAGGAGCATGCAGAAGGCGATCGGTACCGACAGGACCAGGAGGACCAGGAAGGTGACCAGCAGGACGATCGTCATGAGCCGTGCGGCTGAGGGGGGTGGGGGGCCCGGACCGGTTCAGGCAGCGGGGACGATCTCTTGTGGGAGGCTCCGTTCCCGCAGGACGCGCATCAGGTCCCTCACGGCGTAGAGCAACATGAATGCGGACCCGACAGGTCCGGCGGCGTAGACGTAGGACCGGCTGATCTCCATGGCCGGCATGATCCATGGCCGGATGCCCCACGCGACTTCGAGGCTCCAGTAGAAGAGGCCGACGACGGCGACGATCTCGACGATCCGGCTGAAGAGGATCACCGCGAACTGCAGCGTCCCCCGGGAGGTCTGGGCGAGGTAGTCGAACGTGTAGTGCGCCCGGTCTCGCACGGCGACGGCCGCCCCCAGAAACGTGAGCCAGACGAGGAGAGCCTGGGCCGACTCGTCACCCCAGTAGAGCGAGAAGTTGAGGATGAAGCGACAGAAGACGTTCGTCGCTACGATGGCGGCCATGGCCGCCAACACGGTGAAGAGAAGGAAATCGAGGGTCCGATCGAGAACCTTGATGATCATCGGTACTGCTCACCCAGCAACTCGATGCGCTCATACAGCTCACGAGGTACATCGGGGTACTGCTCGAAGAACTGGTCGGGCAGGTCCTGGACCCGCGCCATAAAGGCTTCCTTGTCATCGACATCGTTCACCGTCACCCCGTGCGTGGGCATCTCGGCGAACGCCTCCTGCTGGGCCTGCTCCCACCTGCGGTTGAACTCCGGGACGATGCCCCGTGCGACTTCGGCGATGCGGTCCTGGTACTTGGGCTCCAGCGACTCGTACCAGTCCAGGTTGGCGACCAGAAGATGCTGGTGGGTGAAGTGCTCGGTTTTCGTGAAGCAGTTGGCGCCCGTCTCGTAGAAGCGCGTGGCCGTGAAGATGCGCGCGCCGTTGTCGGCCCCGTCGACCACCCCGGTCCGAAGGGCCTGGAAAAGCTCGGAGAACGGGACGGGTGTGGCGCTCGCCCCCATGGCGTTGATTCCGGCGATGAAGAGCGGGCTCTCGACCACCCGCATCTTCAAACCCGCCAGATCCTCGGGCTTCGTGATGCAACCGCCGCTCGGCATCTTGTAGAACATATCCCGGAAGCCCAACGGGTAGAACGCGAATCCCACCATGTTGTGGGGGCGGAGACGTGCCAGCATGTCCTGGCCGATCTCCCCGTTGAGCACGGCCTTGTTGTGCTCGTCGCTGACGAAGAGGTAGGCGATATCGAAGATGTTGAAGGCCGAATCGATCGTGCTCAGCACCGAGGAGTTGATCTGTACGACCTCCATCACCCCGAAGTAGACGTTCTCGAGGAGTTGGCGCTCGGTTCCCACCATTCCCTGGTCGTAGAAGACCACGTCGATCTCGCCGGCCGCGATACGTCCGTCCGGTGAGGCCTTCTCGATCTCCTCGACGAAGAGCGCCGAGGCGTCCCAGATCCCGTCCTGCGGCTGCAACTCGTTGGCGAGCCGGAAGACGAGTCGGGGCTCGGTCCCCGACTCGTCTTCTGCACCCGGGCCGCATCCGGAGAAGAGCATTCCGCCCAGGGCGACGGCCGCAACGACTCGACTCGCTCGGTATCTCGGCAAGGGGGTGGTGTTCATCGTCAGGGCGTGGTTTCGATGTGTGGGCCGGGGGGCTCGGCGCCGTCCGGGGTGACGTGCCTGCCGGCAGGACGACCCGAACTTCCAGGAACGGACGCGCAAGGTAGAGCGGTCCTTCACGAGGGGGCAAGCGGGGCATCGCGGGCCCCCTCGTTCAGGGGGAGCCGTCGTCCCAGGAACCCCTGACGTCCTCGAACTCGGGCTTCTCCTTCACGACTTCACCGGTCCTCGTGCGCCCCACCTTGTAGCGGATCTCCCTGCCTTCCTTCTCTCGGGATTCGATGGACCGTTCGAGCTTCACGCGGTCCCAGAGGCGGTGGCGAACGCCGAACGTGGAGGTGTGGCGAAGCGCCCACCCCGCCAGGCCAGCCCAATCGGTTGGGTTCGCCAGGAGGGAGATCTGGACGGCCGGACGGCCTTTCTTCCCACCGATCGAGGTCCACCAGACGTCCAGCGCACCGGCGCCCAGCAGGCGTTCGGTGATCCACGCCACGCGCTCGCCCGACTCGTCGTCGACGTTGAAGCTGATCTCCATGACCCGGTCGGTGGCGAAGCTCAGGAGCGTCTCCGCCCCGGTGTCGCCCGCCCCCTCCTCCGCGGTCTCGAGGAGGGCGACCCGGAAGACATTGGGGTAGGAACCCAGATCCATCGTTCCGCACCCCATCCCCTGCGCGATCAGCGTTCCCGCGGGCCACTCCCGCACGAAGGTCGGCGAAAGGGCCTTCAGGATGGCGAGCCCGGTGGGAGTCGAGAGCTCGACGTCCGCCCGTGTGATGGCCGAGGGGACCTCGGCCAGGGTGAAGCCTTCCGCCAAGCGGGCCGAGGCAGGAGGGGGAACGGCATGCGTCCCGTGCTGGATCTCGATGTAGCCCCGGCCCAGCTTGACCGGCGTCGCCAGGGACCGGCCGGGTTCCACCGAGCTCACGCAGAGTCCGGCCAGGGCGACGTCCACGATCGAATCGAGCGAGCCCACCTCGTGGAAGTGCACTTCGTCGACGGGGATTCCGTGGGCTGCCGCCTCCGCCTCCGCGAGGAGCTCGAAGACGGATCGCGCGAACCCGGCGGCCGAAGGAGGCAGCTCCGAGGCCTCGAGCAGGGCGTCGATCTCGCGGTGCGTGCGGCCGTGGTGGTGGTGTTCGTGCTCGTGGTGATGGTGATGGTGGTGGTGCCCGTGGCCCCCATCCAGCCCGAGGTGTTGTTCCGAGTCCTCCCCCGTCTCGACCCGAAGATGCGTGGCCTCCATGGAGGCGGTTGTCCGTGATGTGATCTCGATCTCTACTCCGCCCAATCCGAGCGCGGCGGGGACCCCTTTCACGGCTTCTGAAGACACGAGGCCTGCGTCGAGAAACGCGGCGGTGAACATGTCTCCCGCGACTCCTGCGACGCTCTCCAGGAGGAGGGTCTTCACGACGAAGCCTCGAGATCTTCGCGTGGAGCGGATCGCTGGTCCGCCGCCCTGGCTACGGCTCGCGCGACGT
>Ga0210123_1001385_pt1 | contig 12402 bp, 10 predicted proteins | sample Muzzi_PWB_D2_FD_185535 | JGI IMG/M metagenome (GOLD analysis project Ga0210123, IMG submission 185535) | Wetland microbial communities from San Francisco Bay, California, USA, that impact long-term carbon sequestration - Muzzi_PWB_D2 (SPAdes) | ecosystem: Environmental > Aquatic > Marine >... | reverse complement strand
CGTTTTTTGCAACGATCTTCGCGCAAGAATGACCCGGGCCGGATGAACGGGATTGGTGGCAAATGCGCCCGGTTCCCGTTTGTCCCCGACTGCAACAGCATGAATATAACAACCGGCTCTCACAGGATATACTCCGGTTAAAGAGGGAAAGGTCATCAGAAAAAAGCATAGAATGGCACCTGGCCCGATATCCGGCTGCTCCGGGTCGCGACACGGTCTTTAAGCTGCATGCACCTGCTCATTGTCGAAGACAATCCTGACCTGCTCGAGAACCTGAGCGATTTCTTCGAGGCCCGCGGCCACGGGGTGGACCTCGCCTACAATGGCCTCACCGGACTGCGCTTTGCCCGGGAGAATCATTACGATGTCATTATCCTGGATCTGATGCTGCCCGGCATGGATGGCCTGGAAGTCTGCGCCAGGCTGCGCAGCGCGGAATGTGATACGCCAATCCTGATGCTGACAGCAAGGGACACCCTGGGCGACAAGCTGAAGGGCTTTGAGTGCGGCGCAGACGATTACCTCGTGAAGCCCTTTGCCTTGCCCGAACTGGAAGCGCGGATCATGGCACTGTTGCGGAGAGGTCGGGGGACGGCAGCACGGGTACAGCTGATCGTGGAGGATCTCAGCTTCGATCTGGAGCGCATGAGAGTCGAACGCAGCGGACGCCGCATCGATCTCGGTCCGATCCCGTTGCGTATCCTGGAGTTGCTGATGCGCCGCTCGCCCGCTGTGGTACGCCGTGAGGACCTGGAGCATGCGGTATGGGGAAACAACCCGCCGGACAGCGATGCGCTGCGCGCGCATATGCACGTACTGCGCAGTGCGGTGGACCGGGACAGCAGCGTGCCCCTGGTGCACACGCTGCGCGGCATCGGCTACCAGCTGGCAGCTCCGGATGACCGCTGACCGGCATCCGGACGGATCGGGGCGGTCTGCAGACCACCGCCTCGGGGGGAGGGCGCAGCGTGCAGGTTAGGCGCAGTCTGCGCAACCGCGTGGCCGTCACCCTGGCTGTCTTCGGCGGAGTGGTGAGCCTGGCCCTGGCTGCCATTATCTACCTTGCCTCGCAGGACCTTGAGAGACGGTTGATCGACGATACCCTGACGGCAGAACTCGACGACTACGTGGTGCGCCGCGAACGCAACCCCCACTCCTTGCCGGAGCGGACCGCCACCATCCGTGCCTTCGTCATTACGTCGGACGGCAACAGTGCGCAGGTACCGAAAGCGGTGGCCGGGCTTTCCCCCGGACGCCATCGCCTGGTGCTGGATGGCATTCCCTATCGGGCCGCCGTGCGCAGTGTCGGAGAGCAGCGTTTTGCCGTGCTCTACGATGTCACTGCCCTGAAAAGGCGTGAACATGGATTTCTGCTGATGCTGGCAGTCAGCGTGCTGATGATCACGGTGATCTCGGCACTCGCCGGCCGCTGGCTGGCGGGCCGCACCATTGCACCTGTCACTGAACTGATGCGGCGGGTGTCTGAGCGCCATCCCGAAGAAGAGTTACCGCCCCCCCTCGCGGAGCAGTTTCCCTGGTCCGAGGTGCAGCGGCTGGCCGCGGACTTTGACAATTACCTGCTGCGGTTGCACGACTTCATCGAGCGCGAGCGTCTCTTTACCGGCGATGTCAGCCATGAACTGCGCACCCCGCTGGCCGTGATCCAGGGCGCAACAAATCTGTTGATGGCCGATCCCGACATTGACAGGAAGAACCGGCTCCGGGTTGCCCGTATCGACCGTGCCGTGGCAGAGATGGGAGAGATCTCCGGGGCGCTGCTCGCACTGGCCAGAGAACAGGAACCAACCGCGGAGGATGCCGGGGATTGCGATGTAGTGGCTGTGGTGGAGGGACTGGTGTCGCGGCATCGCCAGTTGTTGCACGACAAACCGGTGACCATGGAGGTGCACGTGATTGAGCCGACAAAAGTGGCCGCGGAGCATGCGGTGCTCGCCATGACCATTGGCAATCTCCTGCGCAATGCCCTGACGTTTACCGATTCCGGCGAGGTTCGGATTACGCTCGAGTCCGATGCTATCCAGGTGGAAGATACGGGGCAGGGCCTGCAGACAACCGAAATCCAGCAACTTTTCCTTCCCTATGTGCGCGGCGGCGACAGCAGGGGCGCCGGGCTGGGTCTGTCCCTGGTTCAGCGATTGTGCAAACGCCAGGGCTGGCAGATAACCCTTGCCAACCGGCCGGGCGGCGGCACCGTCGCCCGCCTGGTATTTTCCGGTTTCCCCGGGAAGGAAGGGAATGCGGCGCGCAACGGAGTGTGACCCGCAGATGCGATGTTTATAAAGAATTTAACGCTGGCTTGACGTTTGCTTTGCATTCTCTTGACGGGCGTTCCGGTAAGCTTTGGAAATTGATTAATTCGTGTTATTTCCCCGGAGCAACCCATGCATCACACTCAAACGCCAGCCGTGCATTTTGAAGGCCACAGTACCGTGTGGCGAACGGTAAAGTATCTTTCCTTTGCGTTTGCCGGCCTCGTCGTGGTCTACGAACGCAGCCCCGGCCTCCTCGTCGTACTGGCCATCGGATTTCTAATGGTCCTCGCATTGACTGAACGGACAAGAAAGCTCGAAACCGGGCCGCCAGTGAATCTGCATGCCTCCGCTTCCAGGCTGTTGGGCGACGGTGGCAGCTTCCCCGGTGCCGTGCCGGAGAAGGAGCATAAGGCATCCGGTGCGCCCCGCGTGCTCGACGGCGGCAGCCTGTAGCGCCCTGCCTCCCGGGAGAATCTGCACCCGAACAATTTTCACCAGCATGTTACGCCATAACGTATGAATATTCACAGCACGGGACTTTCACTTCCCTCCTTTGATCAGGACAGTGCAGCGGTACTGCGCCGGCTGTTTCCCTTCCTCCGCTGGCTGCCACGCGTCAATCGTACCTCCCTGAGGGACGACCTGGTGGCCGCGTTGACCGGCGCCATCGTGGTGCTGCCGCAGGGCGTCGCCTTCGCCACGATTGCAGGCATGCCGCCCGAGTACGGGCTCTATGCCGGCATGGTACCGGCGATCATCGCCGCCCTGTTCGGCTCCTCCTGGCATCTCGTCTCCGGTCCCACCACGGCCGCCTCGATCGTTCTGTTTTCTTCCCTGAGCGTATTGGCCGAACCCGGCAGTGTCCGCTACGTACAACTGGCGCTGACCCTGACCCTGATGGTGGGCGCCATCCAGCTGTTCATGGGACTGGCACGCCTGGGCACACTGGTGAACTTCATATCCCACTCGGTGGTGGTGGGATTCACTGCCGGTGCCGCCGTACTGATCGCTGCAAGCCAGTTAAAAAATTTCTTTGGTGTGGCGATGCCCCGCGGGATCGGGCCGGTCGAAACCCTGCATGCCCTGTTCGTTCATGCCGATGCCATCAACCCTTATGTGTTGACGGTGGGCGTGACTACCCTGGTGACGGGTATTCTCCTGAAGCGGTTTCTGCCGCGTTTCCCCTATATGATCGGGGCGATGCTTGCCGGCAGCACGGCCTCTGTGTTGCTCGGAGCCGATGCGCACGGTATCGCAACGGTCGGCGCACTACCCAGCCGGCTGCCGCCGCTTTCCATGCCGGACTTCGATCTTGCCACCATCCGCAGCCTGGCGCCTGCCGCACTGGCGGTGACGCTGTTTGCCCTTACCGAGGCCGTTTCCATTGCACGCTCCATTGCCATCCGGGCCGGCCAGCATATCGATGGCAACCAGGAGTTTATCGGCCAGGGGCTGTCGAACATCGTCGGGGGATTCTTCTCCGGTTATGTGGCCACCGGTTCGTTCAACCGCAGTGGACTGAATTATGAGGCCGGCGCAAAGACGCCGCTTGCCGCTGTCATGGCCGGCGTGCTGTTGATGGGCATCGTCCTGCTGGTAGCACCCCTGGCCGCCTATCTGCCGAATGCCGCCATGGCGGGTGTGTTGTTTCTGGTCGCATGGGGCCTGGTCGACGTCCACCACATCAGGAAGATCCTGCGGGCAAGCCGCACCGAGGCGATGGTGATGACGATCACTTTCCTGTCGGCGCTGTTCCTCGACCTGGAGTTTGCCATACTGCTCGGTGTCGGACTCTCGCTGATGGCCTATCTGAACCGCACGTCACAGCCCAGGCTGAAGGAGCGGGTGCCGGATCCGTCGCTGCCGAAGCGCCGCTTCAACGATGCGGCCCACTTGCCTCAGTGCCCCCAGCTGCGCATGGTCCGTATCGACGGCTCACTGTTTTTCGGTGCTGTGAGTCATGTCTCGGAGCGGCTGCGCGAGATGGAACGCAAGGACCGGGTCCGGCGTAATCTCGCGCTCATCGGGAGCAGCATGAATTTTATCGATGTGGCGGGTGCGGAGCTTCTCGTGCAGGAGGCGCAGCGCCTGCGCAAGGACGGTCGCAGTCTCTATCTGTTCAGGATCAAGCCCAGGGTGAAGAAATTTCTCGAAAGAGGCGGCTATCTGGACGAGATCGGCCGTGACAATGTGTTCGAATCCAAGGGCGCGGGAGTGGAAGCCGTCGTTGCAAGGCTTGATTACACGAGGTGCGACACATGCACCGCACGGCTGTTTACAGAGTGTCCGGAGGAGGGTGCCGTCCTCGTTGCGGCACCGGTATAACCCTCGGTTGCGGGTCGGCAATATCCGGGCAAATGTATCCGGCCATTTTTGGGTTGCCCTGATCACTGCAGGCTTTGCAGGAAGCCGAGGCCGTCGTTGCCGTTCAGCGAGATGCTGACCGGAGAGACTTTCCAGATGTCGTCGCAGTATTCCTGTACGGAGCGGTCCGATGAAAACCAGCCCATGCGGGCCGTGTTGAGTATGGACATGCGCGACCAGGCCTCGACATCCCTGAATAACCCGGAGACCCGCTGCTGGCACTCCAGGTAGGCGGCAAAGTCGGCGAGCACGAAGAACGGGTCGTGGTTCAGCAGTGTATCGAGCAGGGGCTCGAAGAGGCTCTCGTCCCCGTCCGAGAACAGGCCGCCCCTGATCTCCCGGAGGACTTCCTGCAACACCGGGTTCCGGTCGACAACGGCTGATCCGCTGATGCCTGCGCGGACCAGTCCCTCGATTTCCTCCGCCGTGTGACCAAACAGGAAAAAGTTGTCCGCGCCCACCGCTTCGCGGATCTCGATATTGGCGCCGTCGAGCGTGCCGATGGTCAGTGCGCCGTTCATCGAGAACTTCATGTTGCCGGTTCCCGAGGCCTCCTTGCCGGCCGTGGAGATCTGCTCCGACAGGTCGGCGGCCGGGTAGATACGCTGCCCGTTGCTGACATTGAAATTCGGCAGAAAGATCACCTTCAGGCGGCCGCGTACCAGCGGATCGTGGTTGACGACATTTGCGACCCCGGTCACCAGGCGGATGATCAGCTTCGCCAGGCGGTATCCCGGCGCCGCCTTGCCGGCGAACAGGAAGGTGCGCGGGGTGATAGCGGCCGAGGGATTCAGCCGGATATGGTTGTAGAGCGCGATGATGTGCAGCACATTGAGATGCTGGCGCTTGTATTCGTGAATGCGTTTCACCTGTACGTCGAACATGGAAGCAGGGTCGACCGCGATATCGCAGACCCTGCGCAGGTGATCCGACAGCCTGAGCTTGTTGTAGTGCTTGATGTCCCGCCAGCGGGCGCGAAAATCCGTATCCTCTGCCAGCGGTTCCAGGCCGCGCAGCAGGTCGAGGTTGCGGGCCCACTCCGTACCCAGCGTTTCATCCAGCAGGGCGGCCAGGCGCGGATTTGACAACACGATCCAGCGCCGCGGGGTCACGCCGTTGGTCTTGTTGCTGAACTTCTTCGGGGCAAGATCATGGAAGTCCTTCAGCACCCTGGTTTTCAGCAATTGTGTATGCAGTTCGGCGACACCGTTTACGGCGTGACTGCCGACGCAGGCAAGGTGTGCCATGCGCACGGAGCGCTCGCCGTGCTCGTCGATGATCGACATGCGTGCACTCACTGCGTGATTGCCCTTCGACCATGCGTGCACTCTTTTGAGAAAGCGGGCATTGATCTCGTAGATGATTTCCAGGTGGCGCGGCAGCAGGTGCGCGAACAACGCTAGCGGCCAGCACTCGAGCGCCTCGGGCAGCAGGGTGTGGTTGGTATAGGCAAGCGAGCTTTCGGTAATCTTCCAGGCGGGCTCCCATTCCATGCCGTGCTCGTCCATCAGCAGGCGCATCAATTCCGCCACGGCGATGGCAGGGTGGGTGTCGTTGAGCTGAACTGCGAACTTCCGGTGGAAATCCTCGAGCGGCAGCCGCTGCCGGAACAGGATATGGATCATGTCCTGCAGGGCGCAGGATACGAAGAAATACTGCTGTTCGAGCCGCAGCCGCTTGCCCTGTGCCGGTTCGTCATTGGGATACAGGACCTTGGTCAGGTTTTCTGAACTAACCTTCTTCTCCACCGCGCGGTAATAGTCGCCCTCGTTGAATGCAGCGAAGTCGAGCGACTCGGGCGCTTGCGCACTCCACAGCCGGAGTGTATTGGCGGTGTTGCAGCGATAACCGGGTATCGGTGTGTCGTAGGGTACGCCCATGACAATGCGCTCCGGGTGCCAGCGCACACGCTGCCGGCCCTGCGCGTCGGTAAAGGTCTCGGTATGGCCGCCCAGAGGGACCTCGACCTTCCATTCGGGCCGTGCGATCTCCCACGGGTTGCCTTGCCGCAGCCACTTGTCCGTCAGCTCGACCTGCCAGCCGTCGCGCAGTTCCTGCTGAAAGATGCCGAACTCGTAGCGGATGCCGTATCCAAGCGTGGGGATCTCCAGGGTTGCCAGTGAATCCAGGTAGCAGGCGGCGAGACGCCCCAGCCCCCCGTTGCCGAGGCCCGGTTCGACTTCCTGTGCCAGCAGGCGGTCGAGGTCCAGGCCGATTTCCTTCATCGCGTCCCGTGTTTGATGGCAGATGCCGAGGTTCATCAGATTGTTGGCGAGATGCGGCCCCATGAGAAATTCGGCGGAGAGATAGGCCACGGTTCGCGAGCCCTGGACTGTATAGGTTGCCGCCGTGCTGACCCAGCGCTGCAGCAGGCGATCACGCACCACGTAGGCCAGCGCCAGGTAGTAATCATTCATGGTGGCGATCGTGGGAAACTTTCCCTGCAGGAAAAACAGGTGATCGAGGAATGCGCGCTTGATGGAATCCTTGTCGAGGCCGGTGCGATGCCCCTCGTCATGCGGTGGCGATACCGGGGAAATATATTTTACTTGCGCGTCCATGGTGTTACCTCCCGGGTCTTCCGGTAAACCGTGAGCCGGAAACTGCGGGATACTGGCAGACCGTACCGATGATTTTTGTCCCGCGTAACGGGTGTGTTTTTGTATGGGTTGCAGGATATGTGCCGTTTTCGCCGCATCTGCGCCGTTTCCGGGATGGCCGTATCAAGGGTGGTCGAAGCCCCTGAATTATTTAACGATTCAAAGGCGGCGCCGGGCGGCGTTAGCGCTTGCCCGCAGCTGCACGCGCGGCAGCCGGGTAATGGATTGTACTGCTCGAGTGCATATTCGCCGCAGCATGCACCGAACTGGCGCAAGACAATACAACGCAGCAGCAGGTGCCAGAAGAATCCATTCTGCCATGCCCCCTTTTTTATTCGATAACGTCACGTATTTGCGGGAAATTTATCGGTGAGCGACCTTTGCGGATATGGAGGAGATCTTCAGGTTCTCCTTGTGATGATAGAGCAGATCCAGGGTTTCCTCGACGTATCTTTCCGAGCCGATCCGGTTGGCGAGATAGTGCTTCAGCAGGGTAACCCAGCGGCTGTGGATGGTGCAGTAGGGCTTGTTCGAGCCGCGGTGTATCAGCGGGCAGTCCGCGCAGCGCCTGTCGAGGACGATCCTTGAAAGTTCCCTTTTCTGCCATTCGCGGCGGTAGTGTTCCGCATGTTCACTGATCCACTGCATGGCCAGCTGGTGTCGCTCCTCGCCTTCGGTGTTGCCGACGCAGCGTTTGATCTCGTCGACCTGTTGCTGCAGGAATACCTCGTCGGGGATGCGCAGATCATAGATGTCTTCAACGACAAAGCGGGCGATCAATGCCAGCATTGGATCATCGATAACACTCATTTAGTATGCTCTCGAATAAACAGGTTTGATTTGTCTACAGGCAATATTCAGACCGTTTTCCGGTACTGCCTGAAGCGAATTATAGCGGTCAAATGAAAGGCGTCAGAGCACATTTTTGTCTAATATTCACAGGTGGATTTCCTGGAAATGTGCGGGTTATGCATCCGGATTGTTCAGGCCGGGAGCTACACCCTCGGTAAATCACTGCGGCCCGCAAGCCAGGCGTCGACTGAATGTGCGCATTGCCGCCCTTCGCGGATTGCCCAGACAATCAGCGACTGCCCACGCCGCATATCGCCACAGGCAAACACGCCGTCTTTATCGGTCCGGTAATCGGATTCGCTGGCCGCTACGTTGCCACGCGCATCAAGTCCCGGTTCCAGGTGTTCAAGTAAACCCGTGTGGCGCGTGTGTGCGTAGCCGGCTGCGACCAGGACCAGCTGCGCCGGCAGGCACAGGAAGCGGCCGGGAAGGGGGCGGCTCTTCCAGCGGCCGTCTGCGTGTTTTGTCCACTCCAGGCGCTGCAGCCTGACACCGGCAACCCGGTCATCCAGGTGTTCGAAGCGGGTCGTGTTCCAGCCCCAGACGCGCCGGCAGCCTTCAGCTTCCATGTCCGTGCTGTGCAATACCGGCAATGGCTTCGGCCAGTGAAGCAGGATATCGGCGCGCTCCGGCGGCTGTTCATGATACTGGATCTGGGTTACCTGTTTCGCACCCTGGCGGATCGCCGTGCCCACGCAATCGGCGCCGGTATCACCGCCGCCGATCACAACGACATCCTTGTCCCCTGCGAGGATGGCTGCCTGTGTTTCTATGGCATCGCCCGCGACCCGGCGGTTCTGTTGTGACAGGTAGTCCAGCGCAAAATAAATTCCCGTGAGTTCCCGGCCCGGCACGGGGACATCGCGCGGTTGCCGGCACCCGCAGGCCAGCACCACAGCGTCTGCGGATCGTTGTACGTCCTCTATCCCGAGCGCCGCGCCTACCTGCACCCCGGTACGGAAGCGCACGCCTTCTGCCACAAGCTGCCGCAGGCGCCGGTCCAGTATCCACTTCTCGAGCCTGAAATCAGGTATGCCGTAACGCAGCAGTCCGCCGGGCCGTGCGGCCTGTTCATATACCGTAACCCGGTAGCCGGCGCGCACCAGCTGCTGGGCGCAGGCCAGACCCGCGGGACCGGAGCCGACGACGGCCACCCGTTGGGCATGCTGCTGCCGGGCCGGCTGCGGCTGAACCCAGCCCTCCTGCCAGGCGCGTTCCGCGATCGCCTGTTCGATAGACTTTATGGTGACGGCATGATCCGCGAGGGTGAGCGTGCAGGCATCCTCGCAGGGTGCCGGGCACAGGCGTCCCGTGAGTTCAGGAAAGTTGTTGGTCGATTCGAGGTGTTGCCATGCCAGCTGCCAACTCTCCTCGCTGACCAGGGCATTCCAGTCGGGAATCAGGTTGTGGACCGGGCAAAAACGATGGCAGTAGGGGATGCCGCAATCCATGCAGCGGTTCGCCTGACCGGCCGCCTGTGCATCCGGCATGATATGCACGTACTCGCGCCAGTGCCTGATCCGCAAGGGCACCCGCTCTTTGCCGGGCTCCCGGCGTGGAAGCCGCATAAAACCATAGGGGTCTTCCATCTCGGTGCTATCGCTTGTGACATATTCTGATTGTAGTCCACCCGACGGCGCCTGCCTGGTGCGGCCGTACCAATTAAAGAGCCAGGGCTGCCACGGGTCATGGCGCCAACCTTCAAAGGGCTCATGCATCGGGCGCATCAGACAAACCGCCCATGCCGATGTTCGGCGCAGGCTGCATGAACGGTGTCGCCATGTCGCGGGTGGTCGCCTGCAAATCTCGCCGGGTGGCGATGATCCATGACAGCTGGTCCCTGCAGGGGAAGTCGTCAGGCCCCGTCGATCTGGAAGACGTGAATTTAAATGTGTAATATCGCATTCAATCCGGGCAGGCACTCTGCCGGCTGCATATCGGCCTCGGCGCCAGGGAGAACTGATGACTCATCGTGATGTGAAATCGATCGCTGCACGGGCCTGTGTCGGCTGGCTCTGGCTGCTGGTCGCGTGCACCCCGGGGACGAGGACTGAACCGGCTGATCACACGCAGGCCGTGGATGCACCGGCAGCCGCCGCCGCTCCCGCGGAGGAACAGACGGACGCGAAGCCGGATGACATCGTCGACCGGATTCTGTCACCCCTGGATGATGCGGTTTCCGATATCAATCGGGATCTCAACAAGGGCGATGCTGACAACGCTTCCGGGCCGGACGAATGATGCATTGTCCGCCGGCTGTTTGTTAAAGAGGTCGGTGACACAGAGGCGAATTCGCAAATCCTGACCAGAGGCTGTGTCACCGACCCCGTTACAGATTTATTCCGATCTCTCCAGCCCGGCCGGAATCTGCCCGGCTTGCCTGGCGGTTGCCGGCCTGGTTACGTCTTTCCCAAGCAGCATGTCCAGTACGCGTGCCGAGGCGCCCTTGTAGAAGCCGCACGGCACGTCGTCAAGGTGGCGCGGATTTCTGAAAGTGCCGAACACGATGTCCCACAGCGGCAGATCGGAGTAATTGTAGCCATGCACGCCGCGCGCATGATGGATGTTGTGGCTTTCCGGGCGCTGGATGATGTAGCCCAGCCAGTACGGGGTGCTGAGGTTGGCATGCTGGAACATGGCATTGAAGGTCAGGAACAGTGCGCTCACGACACCCGCCTCCAGCGAGAGCCCCAGCAGCGGAAACAGGACCAGGCTGGCAATTGTGGTAAACATGGCGGCATCCAGGGGATGCAGGTAGTTGGCGCCGAATGCATCCAGGCTCTCGGCGCTGTGATGCATCTGGTGCCCGGCCCGCCACAGCCAGTTCCATTCATGCGCGGCGCGGTGATACCCGTAGTGAACCAGTTCATAGACGAGTATGCCCGGGATGACGCCCCACAGGCCGAGGTGGCTGAGGTCGAACAGGTGGGCCTCGCCAAAAAGGTTGCCCCAGAACAGTGCGACTTCGCCTGTGAACAGGACAATGGCCGTGGTGACCAGGGCGGCGCGCAGTCGCCAGTAGCGTGTCTTCTCGTAGTGACGCCGCTGGATGATCATGTCCAGCAGCAGGAATCCCGGGATCAGGGCCGTCGTCAGTGTTTCTATGTAGTCGATCATGATGAGCCTCCTTTGCTATCCAGTTACATACCATTTGGTATGTTTGAACTATAGACCAGGTTTCGGGTCTTGTAAATACCAAATGGTATGTTATCTATAATGCATTCATCTTATTGAATATATTATGGAATTAAGTATTTACATGCTTGATTTCTATGAGGTTCAGGAGTTTACACATACCGATAAGTATGTTTAGATAGGGTATGGCGAGAAAAGGCGAAGATACCCGGCAACGCATCCTGGATACGGCGCAGGCGCTGATCCTCGATCATGGCTATGCGGGTGTTTCCGTGGACCAGTTGATCAGGAGTCTGGGGCTGACCAAGGGCGCCTTTTTTCATCACTTCAAAAGCAAGCGTGATCTGGCGCGGACCCTGATCAAGCGCTTCTCGGATGACGGCGTGCAGTTGTTCAGGGACAGTCTCGCGCGTGCACGCAAACTCAGCGATGATCCGCTGCAGCAGTTCCTGATCGTGATCGGGCTGTATGAAGAGCTGTTCGAGGGGTTGACCGAGCCGTATCCCGGCTGCCTGCTGGCATCCTATGCCTACGAGATGCAGCAGTTTGATGAAGAGATACGCAAGATCATCAGTATCGAATTCTGCGAGTCGCGCCGGGAGCTGAGCCGCCTGATCGGACGGATCATGGAAAAATACCCACCACGTGCCGAGGTGGATCCGGTGTCACTGGCGGACGGATTCATGTCGGTGTTCGAAGGCGCCTTTATCCTTTCGAAGTCACTCAATGAGGCGGATATAACGGTGCAACAGTTGCGCCACTACAAGACCTACATTGAACTGTTATTCAGACAGGAACCGGTTGAAGGGGCCGCCCGTTAGCCGCTTTTCATACAGCGGCCGATCCTGCTCATCCGGTCCCGCTACTACATAGTTAGTATCCGTCCATAAAGGCCGGTTATTTTCTCGCAAAGACGCAAAGCTCGCCAAGACAAGACTTCAAAAAACCTTTAAAACAATCATTTATACCTTTGCGTGCTTTGCGCCTTGGCGAGAGTTTATTGTTTGTGGATGGACACTAGTTAGTGGAATTCTGATCGATTCCGCAACACCATATGGTCGTCTCCTGTTTCGCTGGCTCGTCTTGTCTTGCAACTTAAGGGACCTCTGAATTACTCCTCAGTGCGAGGAACGAAGTGACGAAGCAATCTGTAACTTTTTGATTCCCTGATTATGAGA
>Ga0210123_1001382_pt1 | contig 12419 bp, 9 predicted proteins | sample Muzzi_PWB_D2_FD_185535 | JGI IMG/M metagenome (GOLD analysis project Ga0210123, IMG submission 185535) | Wetland microbial communities from San Francisco Bay, California, USA, that impact long-term carbon sequestration - Muzzi_PWB_D2 (SPAdes) | ecosystem: Environmental > Aquatic > Marine >... | reverse complement strand
TCGTCGGCGAAATGTTGCCGTTGGCACCGGCTGATACGCTGATGGTGTGGCTATCGGCGGCAAAGCTGGCGCTGAAGGTATGATCCCTGTCGACTTGTGTGAAGGTATAGCTCGTCACCGGGCCCACCGAGTTGCCGTCCACCATAACATCGGCGATGTGATAATTCGCATTGGCACTGATCGTAAAGGTCCGGCTGCCACCGGCATTGACTGTCGCTGTGATAGGTGAAATCGATCCGTGGGCACCGGCATTCGTAAGAATCGCATAGGTAATTGGCCCCGCCGGGTTGGTTACAAAATTGATCTCGTTGGAGTTGCCGCTTTCATTGCCGCCGACGAAAGCGCGCACCACAAAATAATAGGAGGTCCCGTCGGCCAGATTATCTAAAGTACATGTCGTCTGAGTGGCATCGTCACCCGATTGCGGCCAAGCAGGTGAATTGTAGTCAAAGCTTTGCCCTTCAATCCGCGCAAACACTCGGTAACCATCAGGTACTGGATTGTTGGGATCCCAGGCAAGGGTCACCTGGGCTGCATAGACAATAGTTACCGGTAAGAGTAAAAGTGCGACAACCAATGACCATAAAAAAACACGTTTGATCGGTGGATGGAATAAAGCGGACATGTTGCGAACCTCCGTGGAAATTTTGATAGACAATCGGTATATCCACGAGAGGTGCACCGTTTGCCTTCGGCAACCCTGCTACCATGTCTTCGATGTGAAGATTTAGGCCAGTGGCTTTGCGTCCCACCCTTTCGGAGTGGTTTGCCGTTTCGAGCAGTTTTTTGGAACTGACTCAGACAGTCTAAATCAGCAAATATAGTGCCAATCTAATGCCCGGCTACACGATAGAGTATTCAACCCTTTGAGATAATAATGATTCCTATTCTTCCCCCTGCCCATTACGGAAGGATTAATGGATTGTGGAACAAAATGATCGTACACGAAAGGATACTATACTCAGGGATAAAAGTTGACATGATATTCCGGACCCGGAAAAAGGCAGATCCGCATGGTGTCTAGGTCTCAAGTGTCAAGATAGCTACACTGCGGGAATCGCCAAGAAATGGCAATGGGTAGGATATAACCGAATGCTGAAATCTTTGCCCGCCAACCACTACCCTGCAATTTGCAGGGTCGGCGGAATCATCGATGCCTTGGCGTCCTTGATAGACAACAATACTGCCGCTAGCACTCAGCAAAGGCGCCGCCAGTTCAACCGCAACTGTCATATCGGCCAAGGCACGGCACACAATTACGCTGTACCTGCCTTGACCGCCGGCCTTAAGCAGGGTTTCCGCCCTAGTGTGCAAGGCCTCAATATTGTTCAGGGCCATTTGGCGAATCACGTGTTTTACAAAATTTATCTTCTTGCGTACGCTGTCGATAAGGGTCATGGGTTGCCGAGGCCGCATGATTTTGAGCGGTATCCCCGGGAACCCTCCGCCAGTGCCGATATCAAGCAGATGACCTTCATCCGGTATATGATGCAAAGGCGCAATGGCATCCACAAAGTGCTTAATCGCAACAGCCTTGGGATCTATAATGGCCGTCAAGTTGATCTTCCGGTTCCAGGCCAACATCCACTGCCCATGGCGGGCGAATTGCTCGGCCTGCGAAGGGGTGACGGCCACACCCAATTGGGATGCACCTTCCTGCACCAGTCGGACCCATTCAATCGAACCGATTTCCATCATGCGCCGAAGTCCATGACCATTAAGATCTCACTGCCCCCCATATTTTCGACTTTTACATTGGGATAACGTTTATGAAATACATGCAACATGGCTTTGTTTTCCTCCAACACGGTGGCCGTGAATCCCTTGAATCCATTTTCCTTGGCGATACTTTCCAGTTGAACCAGCAAATGCGTACTGATGCCCAATCCCTGCATATCTTCGCGTACCACAAATGCCACTTCCGCCCGACCGCTGCTATCGTCAGCATAAGAGCCGATCGCCACAATCTCCTTATGGCCTTTGCTTTGCAGCGATCCCACCAGGGAGATATTCTTGTGGTAATCGACGCGGGACCATTGCTTCTGGGCCATCTCGTGAGAGAACAACTTCATGCGATAAAAAAAACGCAGGTAGATGGTTTCTTCCTTGAGCGAATAGAAGAAATTCCGGTACTCAAATTCATCCGACGGCAGCAATGGCCGAATCTCGATGCTTTTATTGTTTTTGAGCTCCAGACGCGCTTTGTAGCGTTCGATGAAAAGCAGGTCGTCCTGAACGGGCGCCACTTGATCGCTGAAAATGTAATGCCGTTTTTTAGCGACGTCGATGATCTTTGCCCTGAATTTGGGGTGGGCAATCTGGGCCAGCTCAATCACACGTTGATAAATGCTTTTTCCCTGCAATTCGGCTACCCCGTACTCCGTCACCACAAAATGGACATCGCCGCGGGTGGTGGCCACCCCGGCTCCTTCGCTCAAACTGGGAACAATACGCGATACCTGGCCATCATGAGCCGTGGCAGGTAAGGCAATAATCGAAAAGCCGCCCTTGGACATGGCGCTGCCGCGCAGATAATCGACTTGATCCCCGATACCGCTGTAAAACATATAGCCCACCGAATCGGTGCACACCTGGCCGGTAAGGTCCACTTCAAGGGCCGAAGAGATGGAAATCAGGTGATCGTTACGGGCAATGATGGTGGGATCGTTTACAAATTCCGATGATCGGAAATAGAATTGCGGGTTGTTGTCCACAAACTCGTAAAGATCCGCTGAACCCATGCACAACGAAGCCACGGCGCGACCAGGCAGCAATGTCTTCTTTCGATTGGTGATCACTTTATCTTTAAACAGGGGGATGAAAGCATCGGTGATGAGCTGGGTATGGACGCCTAGATCGTTTTTATCCTTCAGATGGGGTAAAATGGCATAGGGCAAGCGGCCGAAACCAATCTGGATGGTGGCGCCGTCTTCCACGAGCTGGCTGACATAGTACCCGATGCGTGCAGCAACTTCAGGATCTTTTTCGCTGGGCAGCGCAACGACCAGAGGCTCCTCGAACCTGACGAGGTAGTCGATCTCATCGACATGCACGATACTGTCGCCCCAAGTCCTGGGCATGCGCGGGTTGACCTGAGCAATGACAAGGTCGGCCGCTGCCATGCCGGCACGCGTGATGTCGACCGATACCCCCAGGCTGCAGAATCCAAAACGATCGGGTGGACTGATTTGGATCAAGGCTACATCCAAACCGATGCGCCGACTGGAAAAAAGCTTGGGGATTTGAGACAGATAGGTGGGAATATAGTCAATCTTGCCCTCAAAAGCGGCCTTGCGCATACTGGCACTGATAAAGAACAGCTTGATGGCGAAACGCTTCAGGAAATCGATATCATCCACATATTTGGATAATGTGAACGAAAGCATCTGATATATCATGGCATCCTGAATCTTGGAATTTTGGACCAGGGCATCCACCAGATGCTGGGGCTCTCCACATCCGGTTCCGATGAAAATACGGCTGCCGTTTTTGATTTGCTCGATGGCTTCCTGAGCATCCACCATTTTTTCAGGGCAATATTTATTCAGGTACATTCGACCTCCTCCTGGTCAGTTGCGTCCCTTTTTTTGCTGCTTGACTTGCGAAGGTGACCGTATAAACAATATTTTGTAAGTGCAGCTATCCGGAAAGCTCAAATCCACGTTATCAAAAGATTCAATTCGACGGCTTGAGGTGATTCGCGAGGCTTTGGTTTTCCGGATAACCGCATTTGTATATTTTCCCAGACCGTGCGTATAGTCAACAATTCAAATCTCAATTTCCAATTGACTATTTCCATCGAATATTGGATAGGTAGGATGACGAACCAGCGGAATTGATTAAGGAAAATTACCATGAAGCCCAGAATCCTCATCGTAGATGATCAGCCGCTTATTCTGAGCGTCGTCAAGGAGATTCTCTCTCATGGAATATCGAAATCCTTTGCTGACAGTTGATATCATCATCGAATGCCAAGGCGGCATCGTGCTGATCGAACGTAAAAACCCGCCCCTGGGGTGGGCTTTGCCGGGCGGATTCGTGGATTATGGTGAATCACTGGAGTCGGCGGCCGCCAGAGAGGCTTTGGAAGAGACATCTCTTGCGGTTAAACTCTTAGAGCAATTTCACACTTACTCCGATCCAAATCGGGACCCACGCCACCATACCGTGTCCACCGTTTTTATTGCCACAGCCCAAGGCTCTCCGGTCGCCGCCGATGATGCTGTGAAGGCGGACATCTATTTCCCGAATAACCTGCCTGCGCCACTTGCTTTCGATCATTCCACAATATTGAATGACTATTTTCAATATAAAAATGGTATACTCCTCAAGCAGGTCTTTCATCCATGACAGAGGGAGGGAGCCATGGGCGCAAACAGATCCAAGGCAGTCAACCGGCCCTTCGGTGATCTGGATGCCCGTCTCAAGCGCCATAAAATTTCACTGGCACCGGATAGCAGCGGTCGGCCGGCGCAGGCCCCCGATCCGCTCCCTGCTGAAACCGACAACGATGAGGATCTTTTTCAAAAAGCCATGGCGGATGTAAAACCCATGCGTTTTAATAACCTGGACAAAATATCGCAACCTTAAAAAATGGGTGCTTGCTTTGACCAGTGCCCGGGCATGCGACGGCGGCGCTGGGGCCACTTATGCCCTGCTGCGGCAACGACCGATGACCAAAAGCCGTAGGAAAAAAATAAAGATATAAATCGGCATTTCTTCAATAAGTATTGACAACCGTCATGAAAGCCCTTATGGTCTGCCACTTTTTAGGCCGCATAAGCGGCCGGCCCATTTGAGCGGCTGCTTCAAATGGGATTTTTCGCTCGCATGGATTACGCATCAAATGCTCATCGGACGCTCATAAATCCCTATAGCAGAGACTTGATGTTGCGGTTGTTGCCGGGCACAAGGCACCCGGTTTGAAAACAACCAATCAACCGGCGGATTTGCCCCTTTGGTTGGGGCGAATCGAGATGGACGATAACAAATTCGCTCAATTGGCGATCAAAAAAAACAATGTTTTCTCGTTACCCAAGGAAAGAACAATGAACACCGACATTAAATCCGTACGTAATATCGGCATCAGTGCCCACATCGACTCCGGCAAGACCACGCTCACCGAGCGGATCTTGTTCTATACCCAACGCATCCATGCCATTCATGATGTCAAAGGCAAGGACGGCGTCGGCGCGACCATGGACTCCATGGAACTGGAAAAAGAGCGCGGCATTACCATCGCCTCGGCAGCCACGTTCTGCAAATGGAAGGGGCATGAGATCAACATCATCGACACCCCCGGCCACGTGGACTTCACCATCGAAGTGGAGCGCTCATTGCGCGTTCTTGACGGCGCGGTTCTGGTGTTGTGTTCGGTGGGTGGGGTGCAGTCCCAATCCATTACCGTTGATCAGCAGATGAAGCGCTATAAAGTTCCCTGCATTGCTTTTGTTAATAAATGCGACCGCAGCGGCGCCAATCCTTTCAAGGTTATTGAGCAGCTCAAGACCAAGCTGGGCCACAACCCGGTGGCCATGCAGATACCCATCGGACTTGAAGCGGACCATAAGGGAATCATTGATCTGGTGTCCATGAAAGCCGTATACTTCGACGGCCCCAATGGTGAGGATATCCGGAATGAAGAAATCCCGGAAGAATTGCGCGCCATGGCCGAAGAAAAGCGCGAGGAACTGATCGATGCCGCAACTTTGTTTTCCGATGAGTTAACAGAGGCCGTATTGGAAGAACAAGCCATAGACGACAATCTGTTGATCGCCGCCATTCGCAATGGTGTTCTGAAACGCGAAATCACACCCGTTTTCATGGGCTCAGCGTATAAGAACAAAGGCGTTCAAAAGCTGCTTGACGGCGTCACTGCTTTGTTGCCCTGTCCGGACGAAGTCAACAACCAGGCGCTGGATCTAAGCGCGCATGAAGCACCGGTTGATCTTCGGGCTGATCCGTCCATGCCCTGTGTGTCGCTGGCTTTCAAACTGGAAGACGGCCAATATGGACAACTGACCTATATCCGCGTCTACCAGGGCAAATTGGCCAAGGGTGATACCATCATCAACGTGCGTACCGGCAGAAAAGTTAAAATCGGACGTTTGGTGCGCATGCACGCCAGTCAAATGGAAGATATTGCGGAGTTGCCCCCCGGATCTATCGGCGCGCTTTTTGGTGTGGATTGTGCCTCCGGCGACACATTTGTATCTCCGGGTCTCAGCTTGACCATGACCTCCATGTACGTTCCCGAGCCAGTGATCTCGCTGGCCATAAAGCCGGTGGACAACAAAGCGGAAATCAATATGTCCAAGGCGTTGAACCGCTTCACCAAAGAAGACCCCACGTTCAAATCCTATGTTAATGAAGAAACCTCGGAAACCATTATCTCCGGTATGGGTGAATTGCACCTGGAGGTCTATATCGAACGTATGCGCAGGGAATACAATGCCACGGTGACCACCGGAGCGCCCCAGGTGGCCTATCGCGAAACCATCACCCAAATGGCCGAGTTCGACTATACCCATAAAAAACAGACCGGCGGTTCCGGTCAATACGGTCGCATCGCTGGATATATTGAGCCCATTGGAGATGAAGACTTCATATTTGATAATCAGGTGAAGGGCGGCGCCATCCCCACCCAGTTCATCGGGGCATGCGAAAAGGGATTCCGCGAATGCATGGCCAAGGGGCCTAAACTGGGGTTTCCGGTGACCGGCATCAAAGTGGTCATTAATGACGGTGCCTCACACAGCGTGGATTCATCGGACATGGCATTTCAAGCCGCCGCGCGCGGGGCCTTCGTAGAGGTTTATGGCAGAGCCAAGCCAGTGATCCATGAACCGGTGATGAAGGTGGTGGTCGAGAGTCCCACCGAGTTTCAGGGCGCAGCTATGGGATCCCTCAACCAACGCCGGGGTATCATCGTCGGTACACAGGACGAGGGTGTCATGTGCGCCATCGAGGCCCAGGTACCCTTGTCGGAAATGTTCGGCTATTCCACCGTTCTGCGATCATTGACCCAGGGCAAAGCGCAATTTACAATGGAATTCGCGGCCTACAAACAAGTGCCGCAGGCAATTGCAGAAGAAATTACCAAATCCGTAGCCGAGAAGAAGCAAAAAGTCGCTTAGGCGATTGCTGCACCCTGCTGAAGATGGAATCAACCGTACCGCAGAATCGTCGGCCGACTTGCCGGCGACGTTGGACACCGCCCGTACCCAGAACCTATCATGGGGCCAAGGTGATCCATTTAAAAGAAAGGAGCTTGGTGATGCTGAAAAAGGACCTCATCCTGCGCAATCCGCTGCGTTTACTTGGAAAAGAAAAAGAGGATATCATCAAGCCCGGAAATTTCGGAGCAGTGCTGGCGCGCCACGGTGTAGGCAAGACGGCCATGGTGATCCAGATTGCGCTTAACAGCCTGTTGCAACAGAAGAATGTCCTGCACATCAGCCTGAACGAACCGGTGGGCAAGGTCCATCTCTGGTACCAGGAGATGTTTGAGCGCCTGGCCCAGCAATACCAGGTTGCACAGATCGATCAGTTGTGGGACGCCATCGTGGCCCACCGTTTTATCATGACATTTCGCGCAGAAGGGTTCAGCGCGCCGCGGCTGGAGGAACGTTTGACCGATCTCACCGCCCAGCATATCTTCCTGCCCAACATGCTGATCATCGACGGCCTCTCTTTTGACGATGAAACCCACAAAGAACTGGCAGCGCTGAAAACGCTGGCCCGCGAACAATCTCTGCCGATCTGGTTCACCGTCACCACCCATCGGCACGAAGAGCCGGCCGAAGACGGACTGCCGGTACAGCTTTCACCGGTGCAAGACCTTTTTGACACAGCCATTGCGCTCGATCCGGTCAACGATACCGTGCATATCAAGGCCATTAAAGGCGCCCCTGAAGAGCATGCTGAGCCCGCGTTGGTTCTGGACCCGGCAACCATGCTGATTCAAAGCAATTCCTGAAGCATATGCTGGTGCAGCGGCCGACCCTACAATTTGGCAGGTGTGTCGGGGGAGGAAACAAGTTTTTCAATGGCTTCGATGCGTTTGAGCACCGGCGGATGGGAATAATTCAACGATACATAAAGCGGATGCGGCTGCAGGTTGGAGAGATTGTGAACCGACAGTTTTTTCAGCGCCGCGATCATGGCTTCTCCTTTTCCGCTGGTTTGAACGGCAAACCGATCGGCAGCATATTCATGCCGCCGCGACATGGCCAGCAGCACCAGTCCCATCAAACTATCCAATGGCGCGTATAGCATCCCAAAAAAAACCAAGCCTGCATAGATGGACACATCTTCGACATAAAATGCTTCGAAGAGACCCGCATATGATATAAATACAGAGAGAATATAGAACATCACCCCTGACTGCACGATCCCGATGCCCAGGCTCTTGATGATGTGTTTCTCTCTGTAATGACCCATTTCATGCGCCAGCACGGCCAGCAGTTCATCCACCGAATGCCGGTCAATAAGGGTATCGAAAAGTACGATGCGCCGGTTCCTGCCGAATCCGGTGAAGAAGGCATTGGATTTGGAGCTGCGTTTGGATCCGTCCATCACAAAGATATCATTCAACTTGAAATCGATGCGCCGGGCATAATCCACTATCGCCTGCCGCAATTCACCTTCCGGCAGCGGATCGAAGCGGTTGAACAGCGGCATGATCCAGGTAGGCGCAACAAATTGAACGATCAGCATGTAAGCGGTAACCGCCATCCAGCAATACCACCAGGCGTTGTCCCCGGCGTATTGGAAAAACGCAAGTATGGCGGTCAAGAGCGGAACCCCCAGAACGACGGCCAACATCAACCCTTTGATACGGTCCTGGAGATATGTTCGCCATGTGGTCTGATTGAATCCAAACCGTTCTTCGATGACAAAAGTGCCGTAGATGTTAAACGGGAACGCCAGCAGGGCTTTGAGCGCCAGAAGGATACCAATGTAAAGGATACCGCTGAAGATCGCATGCAGGTCCATGGCGCGCACCCAGCGGTCCATCCAGGCGAATCCGCCTCCAAACCAGAACATCAATAATATTAAAAGGTTGAAAACACCAACCATCCAACTGAAACGGGTATTTGTGCGCAGATACAATTGGGCCTGGGCATATTTTCCGGGAGCGTACCACCCTTGGAAGGCCTCGGGCAGCCGCGTTTTCATCGACCGCAGGTTCAGTATGTCGGCCACCAGACCGATGATGGCGTCCAGAACGATGAATATCAGAATTATTAAGCCGATGGGGTGCATGCTCGCTCTATTCGGTTGCGGCAAGGCCAGCTTACGCAATCTGGTCCGGGGAAGCAGGTTTCTAAACTCCGGTGTTCAGTTCTTCTCGGCGCTCGATTCGGTTCGACGACGGGAACGGACGCCCAGTTGGTCGATGAACTCTCCGATGGTCTTGTGTACGCGTTGCGATCCCTCCCCCAGCAAAATGCCGTGCCGGTTATAATTGAAGGCCGCATATTGTTTTTCCGCCGAACCCAGCAAATGGAAGATGCGCTCCGATCCGCTGGGATTGACAACGGGATCTTCACTGCTCTGAACCACCAAAGCAGGCACCTTGACGCTGGCCAGCCTGGGCTCTAAATAGCTCATCAAACGCTCCAGTTCGCGAACCCCCGAGATCGGATTGCGAAAATAGTTGATGTGAGGATTTTCCGGACGATTCTCAACATATTCCATACGTGCATCGCCCAAACGGACTTTGCCCATCAATTTGTTCCAGGTATCCACCACCGGTGCCAGTCTGGCGGACAGATACTGCAGCCGCAGCGGTGTGGATACAGCAAATACACCGACGACGTTCTTCAAGCGCGTGGAAAGCTCAAGCGCCAAAGCCGCACCGGTGGAAAAGCCGCCCAGCACCACCTGGCGGCAAAGGTTGCGCATCAGGATATAGCCGTCCTCCATCGAATAAATCCACTCTTTATAGGAGCGCCCGGCCAGATCCTCAGGGGAAGTACCGTGTCCCCTCAACCTCGGCATATACACCCAGTACCCTTTACGCGCCAGATAGCCGCCGAGCGCGTACACTTCGGCAGGCGCCGCCATATAGCCGTGGGACAACACCACGCCCACTTTGCGAGAATGCCCGCGCAGCAACACCGGCCGGCCGATATCCATCGGTTTGCTCTCTCCCGCTATGCGGAATTGCGCGTAATCCTCTTCAAATTCGCGAATATTCTTCAATTGAAAAAATTTGGCGATCCTTGCTTTCAGCATAAAGCCGGGCATCCATGAGAGCCGGCTGATCTTTCTTTGAAGGTCGACCAGCGGTTCCACCTCGTTGGCGATCACCGCCACAGGGTTATCGATGCGGGCCCGATCATAGTCGAAAATATTTCTAAGCTTGGATCGATCCCGCTTTATCGTCGTGCCGTCATTTTCTATAGCGCCTTTCTCCTCAGCCACGCTTAAGAAATCGGCCAGCTTCTGAAAGCGGTCATCAATGAGCAGGTGGCTCTGATTGACCTTCAAGCTATGATGCAGATGAACCGAACGTCTATCGATGCCTTCGGTAATGGTCAGAAAGGCGCGTTTTCTGAAGAAATCAAGATTGATGGTGTCTCGGGGACTATGCTTGAGCAGGGAAGCGAAAATGTGGTCATGATTGACGGTGGTCATATGGTAAATGGCTTCCATGTAAGATTTCATGATCTTGAGCGCCGCATGCCGCATGCATTTGAGGCACGGCAGCTCATCATCGAATCCAAAGGACCGCGTGGACTTCATGTCCTTGAGGATGGCCCGTTTCTGCAAATAGGGGCCGATGTCGATGGGCTTTCCAAAACGGATATCGATGTCCACACCGGAGACCAGCATGGCCCCTTCGGTCATCAGCTCCTCGGTAATGCGATCCGGCAGGGTCTCCACCAGGCGCATGGCCAGATGGTTGAGGATATTCATTCGCGCCCGCAGGGGGTAATAAGTGATATTGACCGGCACGATGAAAGTGCCTCGACGCGAGATATCCTCCACCGCCCGCAGGTTAAAGAGCGGCAGCAGGCGCTCTGCCTCTTGAGGGGCGCTGAAGGCCAGTTGAAGCATGCGCTGTCGGTAAAACTCCGTCCGCAAGGCCAAAAAGGCAGCGCCCGTATGTGGCGGATGCTTGCCGCCGGCAAAAGAGATCATATAGCGGCCCTTTTCCACTATTTTTTTGCTTTTAACCATGCGTCCTTCAGGAAATATGATCCATCCGGCCTCACCGGTCAGCAGGCTCTTGACAATCAAGCGGTCCCGATCCGGATCCTTGGTGGAAACGGCGCCCACCGACTCCAGATAGCGCCCAAAGGTCCCCACAAAGAGCTCTGCGGAGGCGATGGACCATATGGGCCGCTTCAGCAGCTTATGCAGATAGTAGGGCATGAGGAAGGTTTCCAGGCGGGTGAAATGGTTGATCACGAAGATGGTGGACCCATCGGGAAGGTTTTCGGTGTCGTGCAGATTGACCTTGGCCCTGGACAGATTCTCCAGCGTCTTGATGGCCAGTCCTGTGGTGCGGTAAGCGATGGGATTCATAATGCCTATTAGGTTGACAGTGCTATGTTTTGCAATTATGTTACACAGTTACTTTTAATAAATAAAGTTATTTCGGAGGCGACTGTGTATTCCAAAATCCTGATCCTGCGATTTCCAAAAACCGAAGTCCAGAAACCCATTGTCTGTCATCTGGCCAAGGACTTCGATCTCTTTTTCAACATCCTTAACGCAGGCATCTTACCACGCAAAGAGGGCTACATGGTGCTGGAACTGTCCGGGACCCGCAAAAACTTCAAAGAGGGTGTTGCCTATCTCAAATCCCAAGGGGTGGATGTACAAAACGCTTCCCAAGAAGTCAAACGCGATGAGAATACTTGCACCCATTGCGGTGCCTGCACCGCTGTCTGCCCCACCGGCGCGCTTGCTGTCCAAAGACCGGAAATGTCCATCACCTTTGACCAGCAAAAATGCAGCGTCTGCGAACTGTGCGTGCCGACCTGCCCTACCCGCTCCATGAAGGTCAGGCCCACCAATCAAACTTTTTTTTGATGCAGCCCATCATCGCCATCGCATTGAGTGGCGGCATCGACTCCCTGGTGGCTGCTGCAATCCTCAAAGCAAAGGGGAACCGGGTGATCGGCTTGCATTTTTTGACCGGTTATGAACCTGCAATCCAAGACCATGGATCTTCATCGACAGCGTATGCCGATTTCAATCACATGGCCGAGACGGCTAGACGTCAATTGACCCCCATGGTCGACCAGCTTCAAATCCCGCTCCATATTATCGACCTACGATCGGAATTCAAAAGCCGGGTTGTTGATTACTTTGTGCATACATACCAGGCAGGCAGAACGCCCAATCCGTGTTTGCAATGCAACCCGTCCATCAAATTCGGCCTGCTCCTCGACAAGGCCAGA
>Ga0210123_1001378_pt1 | contig 12439 bp, 12 predicted proteins | sample Muzzi_PWB_D2_FD_185535 | JGI IMG/M metagenome (GOLD analysis project Ga0210123, IMG submission 185535) | Wetland microbial communities from San Francisco Bay, California, USA, that impact long-term carbon sequestration - Muzzi_PWB_D2 (SPAdes) | ecosystem: Environmental > Aquatic > Marine >... | reverse complement strand
GTCGAGAAATCGTAGTCGTCCTTGTTCTGAATCGGGTAGAGAATCGACAGGTCAAAGGACGCATCGCCACCGACTTCGACCCTGTCGAGCTGGCCGCCCAGCACTTCGTCGATAGGGCTCTGTATTGCGTAGGTTCTTATCGACTCCAGCGTGCCGGTAGCGAACGCATTGATACTCAGGACTGGTGCACGCAGGTCAGGAATTTCAATTCTGGCGTTTTCGACGTTATTTCCCAGGTTAACCGCGGAATTTTCAAACGAATACAGCCTCGTATTTTCGACAACCAGGTCCAGGTGACGAAATTCGGGCGCCGGCCATTTGTCCGAGTACTGTAGCGTGGCGTCCTCCAGCCGCGCCTCTATTCGAAACGAACCCTCGCCCTCGTCAAACGGAAACTTGTCCAGCGCGCCGTTGAATCGGGTCGTGCCGCGAGATACGCGCCCGGAGACCAGCGCGTCGGTGAGCCATTCACGAAGTTTCGGTGTAATGACCCGGATCGGCAGGTATCGATGCATTGCACTGACGTCATACACGCTCCACGTGCTCTCGAAGTCGACAAAGGGTGCGGCGTCGCCGTCCGGGATGCTGACCTGGAGGCTGATCTGGCTGTCGAGATCCGCGTTTCTGATCCTGACGCTGTCAGACAATACGATCATGCCGTCGCGATTGCGTCGCCAGATGATCGTGCCGAATGCGTCATCCAGCTGCAGTGGCTCCGAAAGGTTCGGTCCGAGATCGACGATCAGGTCGGTCGACGCAATTTCGACGCGGCCACCGTCACGATCGGCACGGATACGGCCGCTGAATTCGCGGACACCCGGACGGTCACCGTTGGCGGCAAAACCGGCAGATTCCAGATCGGCCGATACATCGAACTGCGGACTGTCAGATTGCAGCGCATGAAACTCGGCATCGAGATCGCGCACGATACCCGAAGGTGAATACTCGTTGAAGGTCTGCAATTGCGAGTCAGTCAGCCACGCCGTTACATATTTCAGATCGTTCAGATCAAAATAGGATGCGTTGGTGCGCAGCCCTTCTATCTCGCCATCCGCTCCATTGATCACGCGCAACTGCAATTCAGATCTCGGCCAGTCGCCGCCAACAGTAGACACGCGCAACTGGTTCGCGGCCAGCAGCCAGCCATCAAGTTCCCGGGAAAATTCGATACTGCCCTGGACGCCAAACGGCGCTACGATTTCCGGCCCGGATGCGTGCAGGTCCGAGATCACTACATTGGCGTTGGCACGCTGCACCTCACCATTGGCAATATCCACCCAAAGACTCAGGTCAGCGTGCCCCGATTCCACCTCGGGCAGACCGACCGGCTGCAATCTCGACCAGCCGCTGATATCCAGGGCATTGCCCTCGACAAACAGGCGCCACACACCATCAGATGCACCCAGCGTCATCTGATTCGCCGAAATCTCGAGGCGATTGCCGAAGTCGTCCGGCAGGTCGATATTGGCTTCCAGGTCAAAGTCGGTTTCGCTCCGGGATACGGTCAGCGATCGGATTGAGAACGGTACGACCTGGCCCGACGCAGGATGCTCGTAGGAAACATCAATATCCTGCGCGACGACGACGACATTGCCGACCGGACGCGCGGAAATATCCCGGGAGCCGACGATCTCGTCGAACGGAATGCCCTGCAGCAACCAGGCACCCTCCTCATTCTGGCGCAAATCGATGGCGGAATGACTGATACTGATCCGATCCACGACCAGTTCCCCGTTTGCAATCAGGCGCAGCAGGCCAACGCCGACACTGACTTCTTCCGCCATCAGAATGACGTCGCCGGAGTTTTGCCGGTTCAGGCTGGCATCGAAGAAACTGAGTTCAGGCCCACTCAACCGCCATCTCGCGTTCATGGCGGAGAATTCGACGTCCATGCCGATGGCCGCGCTGGCCCACCCCTTTATCTCTTCCTGGTATTCCGGCAATCGCGGCAACATGAGGCGAAAAATGCCGACCGCAACGGCCAGCAAGATAACAATCGCTGCCCCCAGGTAGGCGAATGCCTTGATCAGTTTTTGCAGCAATTGTTTCATCGCAGTTAATTCAATACTTCATTGTCAGATCAGAACCACATCGAACTGATCCTGCAGGTAGAGCGACTCCGGTTGCAGGCGAATCGACTTGCCGATCTGATCTTCAATCTCTGCAAGCCCTTTGGCTTCATCGTCAAGCAATAGGTCGATCACATCCTGGTGGGCCAGCACCAGCACACCATCAAACTGAAACTGCCTGTGCTGCCGGATAATCTCCCGAAAAATCTCGAAACAGACGGTCGCAGCCGTCATGACGAATCCGCGCCCCTCACAGTGATCGCAGTCCTCACACAGGACATGTTCCAGACTCTCGCGCGTACGCTTGCGGGTCATTTCGACCAACCCGAGCGGCGAAACGGGCATTATCTGGTGCCTGGCGTGGTCCCGCGCCATGGATTGCTCGAGGACCTGCATGACGCGTTCCCGGTGATCCTCTTCCTCCATGTCTATGAAATCAATAATGATAATGCCGCCCAGATTCCTTAGACGTAGCTGCCGCGCAATAGTTACCGCCGCCTCGAGATTGGTACGGTAAATCGTTTCCTCCAGGTTGCGGTGACCGACGAAGGCGCCCGTGTTGACGTCAATCGTCGTCATCGCCTCGGTTTGGTCAATAATGACATATCCACCTGATTTTAAAGAAATACTTCTCCCGAGTGCCTTCTTGATCTCGTCCTCTGTGCCATGCAGATCGAAAATCGGACGGCGCCGCTTGTAGAGCTCCAGGATCGGCGTCAGCTCGGGAAGGAAGCTTTTCGTGAAGGTTCGCATTTTTTCGAAATCCGATGCCGAGTCCACAAGAATGCGCTCGACGTCGCTCGTCACCATGTCACGTACAACGCGGATCGGCAGCGGCAAGTCCTCATGCACCAGTGTTTTTACGCCGGCATTCCTGCACTCGAGCTGAACGGCGCTCCAGAGTTTGCGGAGAAATGCCAGATCGGCGCGGAGCGCATCCCGGCTAACTCCCTCGGCTGCCGTTCGAACGATGACGCCACCCGGTTCATCGTCTTCGCCGAGAATGTTTTCGACTTCGGTTTTGAGGCGCTCACGTTCCTCGTCATCCTCGATGCGTGCGGATATGCCAACGCCCTCACCCATCGGTAGCAGGACGAGGAACCGTGAAGGCAGCGTGATGAATGTTGTCAGTCGGGCTCCCTTGGTTCCCATCGGATCTTTGACGACCTGGACCAGGACTTCCTGCTGCTCGCGAACCAGCTCTTTGATGTCCGGAACGGGTGTTTCACCGTTGCCATTCTGGCCAGTCCCTGGCCGGTTGATATCCGAGGCATGCAGGAACGCCGTCCGTTCGAGACCGATATCGACGAATGCGGCCTGCATTCCGGGCAGGACGCGCGATACCTTGCCCTTGTAGATATTACTGATCAATCCACGTCGCGCGGCGCGCTCGATGAATACTTCCTGCAGGATTCCGTTCTCCAGCAATGCAGCCCGAACTTCACGAGGCGTGACATTGATCAGGATTTCTTCTCTCGGTGATTCGTCAGTCATGTTGCGTCCGCATTTCCAGCACGGCGATACCCGCCTGACCGAGCAGTTTCGCAGTTTCGTAGACCGGCAGGCCGACCACGCCGGAGTAGCTGCCATGCAGCGATTCGACAAAGATGCCGCCCAGTCCCTGGATCGCATAGCTCCCGGCCTTGCCTTCAGGTTCACCACTTTGCCAGTATGCTTTGGCCTCGTCAGGATGGATGTCGCGAAACCTTACCGCTGACTCCGCTACCGCAATCTCAATCCTGCCTGCGGCGATCAGGGCGATTGCAGTGAGCACCCGGTGGCTCCTGCCAGACAGCGTGTGCAGCATCTCGAGGGCATCATCCTCCGAGCACGGTTTGCCGAGGACCCGTTCTTCCAGCACAACGACAGTGTCCGCACCGAGCACCGGCAGACCACCACCATCTGCGGCCTGCGCTTTTTCGCGCGCCAGCCGCTGTACCATGTCCAGCACGGGTTCTCCGTCTGTGCGTGACTCGTCGATGTCGACACCGGCGAAGCTGAACGGCACTCGCAGTGCAGTGAGGATTTCCCGGCGGCGCGGCGATGAGGAGGCGAGATGCAGGACCGGTTGTTGCACTTTCATTCCCTGTGGTACGGATGGCCAGTCGATAACGACCAGGCGCGGTATATTTGCTCCGCGAAAACAATGCGCGCCAGTCCGTGCGGCAATGTCAGTTTCGACAAGGACCAGCGGGTGTTGGCACGTGCGCTTAGTTCGTCGGAAACACCGTCGGGGCCACCGATGACAAAGACCAGGTCCTGGCCGGCTGTTTGCCATTCATTCAGTTTCCCTGCCAGTTCCTTGCTGGAAAACTGTTTGCCGCGTTCGTCGAGCACAACTACGTGTTCGGACGGTCTGATCCTTGCGAGGACTTTGTCGCCCTCCACCTTTTTTGCTACATCGACAGGTGAACTTTTCTGGCGCTTCGTAGTTGTGATGGTCAGCAGGCGAAACTGCCATTGCCGCGGCAGTCGCGCAACATAGTCGTCAATTGCGCAATCGACCCACGATGGCTGCCGATCGCCGACTGCAATCAGGCGAATATGCACGTTCAGCTTTCGGTTGCAGCCCGGTCTTTCGTTGGACGAAGGGACCAGAGTTTTTCGAGATTGTAGAATTCCCGAACTCGCGGAAGCATGACGTGTACGAGTGTGTCGCCGAGATCCAGCAGTACCCATTCGCTGCCTTCTTCGCCTTCGACTCCCAAAGGGCGGTGACCCGCGGCTTTGGATTTCTCCGCGACTGCATCGGCGAGCGCCTTCACGTGCCGATTGGACGTGCCGCTGGCAACGACCATGAAGTCGGTTACCGATGTCAGGTCGCGGACATCCAGTCTGACTATGTCTTTTCCTTTTACCTCTTCAAGCGCATCAACCACCAGTTCACTTAACTGTTCGCTATTCATTAACTATTCCGATCAATTACAAAAATTCAGTCATTCAGATTCGTCGCTGGCCGGACCGCCGTAGCAACCGCTCCTTGTGATCACGTCGCGTACCGTGTCCGGTAACAGGAAGCGCGGATCGCGACCCAGTGACACGAGCTCACGAATCTCCGACGACGATATCTCGAGCTGAGTCACGTCGTGGATAAAAATATGTCCGGCCTTCGACTGATGCAGGTCACCGATACGATGCGTACCGCGATCGGCGAGAAGCTCGCCGAGTGGACCCATGTCCGGTGCACGCCAACCCGGACGGTGTGCGACGACGATATGCGCGAGTTGCAGAATCTCGCGCCAGTGGTACCACTTCGGCAGGCCCAGAAAAGCGTCCATTCCGATAATCAGGCCAATCGGCCGCAATGGAAATTCACCACGCAGTGCGGCCAGGGTGTCGACCGAATAGGATGGCCCGTCGCGTTGCAGTTCACGATCATCGACGATAAAACCATGTTGTGCCTGGGTTGCAACCCGGACCATTTCGAGACGCAGGTTTGCATCGGCAACCGGTGTATCCCTGTGCGGCGGGTTGCCACAGGGCATGAATCGCACTTCGTCAAAACGTAGTGCCTGCAACATTTCGAACGCAGTGCGCAAATGTCCGAAGTGAATCGGATCAAAGGTACCGCCAAAAATTCCCATCGAACTCAATTCGTTACCTCTCGTTCACGCGGCGGCTGCGCCGGTGCCGGCAAGATCCAGCACGATTTGTATGGCCAGTTGCCAGGGATCGGCGCGCAACTGGCCCTTTGCCGCAGCATCCGCCCGCCTCGCCAACTGCAGCATGGCGTAAAAGCCGGCCGCCTGGTGCCTGCCGATACAGGCCCGAACGAGCGCCTCGCGGTTTCGCCATACGCCGGCTTTGCGCATCCCGCTGCTCAAATCCATGCCGCCCCGTATGCTGTCCGACAATCCTGCGAGCATTCGAAGCTCGCGCGTCAATGCCCACATTACGATGACGGGCTCGACGCCTTCAGTCCTGACACCGCCAAGTATTCGTACTGCCCGTGCCGCGTTGCCGGCAACGGCAGCATCGACGAGTTTGTAAACATCGAACCGGCTCGAATCGGCCACCGCGGCGTCGGCGTCCTCCAGGGTGACCGGCCCTTCACCGTGAAGCAGACGCAGTTTCTCTATCTCCTGCTGTGCAGCCAGCAGATTCCCCTCTACGCGATCGGCGATCAGGCGCACAGCGTCGCGCTCCGGTTGAAGCCCGAGCCGTTTCATGCGTTCATTAATCCAGCCAGGCAGTTCGCGAATGGCCACAGGCCAGACCTGGGTCACCGCGCCTGCCGCATCGAGTGCCTTCACCCATTTCGCGTTTTGCGAACTGCGATCGAGCTTTGGCGCACTGACAATGAACATCAGGTCGTCACCGGCGTCGATTGTGAAGTCTGCGATCGCCGCACTGCCTTTTGCGCCTGGCTTGCCCGTCGGTAAGCGCAATTCAATAATGCGCTTCTCCGCGAACAATGACAGGTTGCCACCGGCCCGACCGAGCTCATCCCAGTCAAAACCGGTCGTTTGGATAAACAGTTCCCTCGAACCGAATCCTTGCTCACGCGCGCTGGCGCGAATGGCATCCAGGGCTTCCTGGACGAGCAGATGCTCGTCTCCGGTAACCAGGTAGCAAGGCAACAGGGATTTCTCGAGGTGGGACTTCAGCTGATTTGCGGCTATTTTCACGCAGAAAACGGAGTTTTATTCGGCATCAGATGATACCTGCCCGAAACCGGTTCGTCACAGAACTTTACTGTGATTCGAGCTGACTGAGCGCAACACCTTCCCCTTCGAGAAGCACCGGAATGCCATCGTCAACCGGGTACATCGTCTTGCCGTCATCTGTGACCAGGGCCTCTTGCAGATCGTTCTCGAGCACAGTGCCGTCAAAATTGCGCAACTTGCCGGCGCTGATCGCAGTGTTGATTGACGCCAGGAGGTCGGCCCGCGCCAGCGACAGGCCCTTGTGAGTGACCGGGCAACAAAGTATCGAGAGCAATTTCTTGTCCATTTTCCTAACCGCAAGTCCTTAAAATACAATAACTTGTCATGAGAATTGTTATGTTATACCATTTCGCGCCTGAGGGCATCCTGTGTGGCTCCGTTTCCTCCCGGCGCCGCATCTCCGCCCGCCTCCCGAGCATAGCTGCACACGCCCATGGATGACAGTTCCCGACGACGAGCCTTACTCGACAAAATCGCCGTCGGGCTGTCCGGGCTGTGTCTCCTGCATTGCCTCCTGCTGCCGTTTGTCGTGGCGCTCCTGCCCTTTCTCGGCCAGCTCGAGAACGACCATATGCACAAGGAATTGCTGGTTTTCGTGATTCCGGTCAGCGTCATTGCGCTGACCGTCGGCTTCCGCCGGCATGGACAGGCGAGCGTCATTTATTGGGGGGCAGCCGGACTGATTATTCTGATCATTGGCGCACTGGTCGTACACGATCTGTATGGGCTGTTTGCGGACCGGGCGATGACCATTACCGGCTCGTTCGTCCTGGCGTTCACTCATTTCCGGAATTTCCGGCTGGCGAAAAAAGACCTGCAATCAATTCCTCAGTAAGTGCAGAAGGTCATCGCGATGATGTTTTTGAGCGAGCTCCAGAACATGTTGCCGGTCTTCGGTATTGGGCTTCCAGCGCGAATCTTCATGAAGGCAGGCTGAAACCAGCTTCAGCGCCTTCAATTCCTCGTCATGGTGCAGCAGATGTGCAAGATAGGTCTGCGCATAGAATAGCGCTGCATCCTTCGACTCCCATTTCATCATTTTCCTGAAGAACCATGCTGACGCCTCGTGTACGTCAGGCTCCTTTTGAATCCAGTCCATGATGTGCGCGAAGCCACCTTGCCGATTTCCCCGGCTGATAAAACCATAGGCATGACTCGCAACTTTCTCGCGTTCCTTCTCAAGATCGCTGGCGATCCGCTCTACCGTCGGTCCCTGTGGTTCGCCGATATTGACTTCGAACACAATACCCTTCGTTTCGAGCACGTGACCCGTCAGTGAAAACATCAGGATGGTCAGGTACCCGGTGCCAAGTTCGATGACGATCCCTGGTACGCCCAGCGAATCGAGAACGATAACAAGCAACGCCATGAGTGCCACTATGGTCGGAACTGGAAAATAGGACGACCCGCATACCCGGATCATGCGCCCGATTGCCATCGGGTTCAGGCTTTCGATGGGCGAATGTGTGACGGCCAGGATCGCGAGGGAGGCCGGAACAACAATCAGAAATACGACGCCATAGGAGAGCACCCAGACGGAGCCGTAACTCGACAGGAAATAAACGCCCCCGGCCAGGAGTGCTGCCAGCACGAAAGGCGTCAGGCTCCACAGGCTGCCTGTCAGCGCAAACATCTCGGCGGTCGGTACCGGTGCCTGCTTGCCGTTGGCACGGGCTTCCAGCAGATGGAGAAGGTAACGAAAATAGGCCGGCATCATGAGTAGCAGGAACGCAAGGGCAATGAGCGGTCCGATTGCCGGCATCATCGCCGCAAGCAGTTTTGCGACGTTGAACATCAGCCAGAAGAACAGCATGGCCATAACCGTTGCCATGTTTGCCAGCGGATAAAGCAATTCGCGCAGGAGCTCAGCTGGCTTCATGATGTTCTTCTTCGGTCCCCGGTAGCGGGTCGTAACCGGAGCCACCCCACGGGTGGCAGCGCGCGATTCGTTTTAAAGCGAGCCATCCGCCTTTGAATGCGCCGTATTTCTTCAGTGCTTCTTCTGCATAAGCGGAACAGCTTGGTTCATAGCGGCAATTGGCGCCGAGCAAGGGTGAAATCGCAACCCGGTATATCCAGACCAGTCCTAACAGGGGCCGGGCGAGTACTTTGCCGACAATGCCCATGTCATGCCGCCCGGGCCGCCTCACTTGCATACGCCTTTATGGCATTGAGCATCGAGGCCAGCCCATTGCTTCGCGTCGGACTAAGGTGTTGCTCGAGATTCAACGCAGTGACGAAGTCCGCGGGCGTATCGAGAATGTCTTGCGGCCTGCGATCGCTGTATATGCGCAGCAACACAGCGATCAGTCCCGACACGATCGCCGCATCGCTGATTGCCTGGAAATGCAGCCGGTCACCCTTCATTTCGGCAAGAAACCAGACCTGCGACTGGCAGCCCTTGATCTTGTTCGCATCGGTTTTCTCCGCTTCGGGAAACTCGGGGAGTCGCCGGCCGAGATCGATGATGTATTGATAGCGATCCATCCAGTTGTCGAAAAAAGCGAATTCCTCGATGAGTTCGGACTGAGCGGCCTGGACCTCGTTCATCCGCTTCGCCGCCAGCGCGCGCCTGTCGGGCTGTCCTCGATCGCAATTCCTGCATCGCCAAGTTTGTCGCGAATGGCATCTGCTGCCGCGAAATCACGATTCGCTCTCGCCTCCTCCCTTTGCATCAGGAGCAATTCGATATCATCGGCAGAAAGGTCGTTGTCGCTTGTGCCGGCGAACCATGTTTCCGCGTCCATCTGCAGAATGCCCAGCAGATCGCCCGCCGCGAGTATTTCGGCAGCCAGTTTCTTCCGCTCATCATTGTCCGTGGATTTGTTCAGGGCCCTGGCGTGATTGAACAATTCAGCGAGTGCTTTTGGCGAATTAAGGTCGTCCTCGAGCGCCTCGATGACCGCTGCCGGTGGATCGGCCGCCGCGCGCTCGGCATCAGACAATTCGATGCCGCGAATCGCGCCATAAAGCCTGTCGAGCATACTGCGCGCACCCTCGAGCGCGGCATCGGTCCAGTCCAGTGGTTGCCGGTAGTGTGCACCGAGCAATGCCAGGCGAATCAATTCGCCGGGAAGCTTCCCTATCATGTCATGTACCAGCAAGACATTGCCCAGCGACTTGGACATCTTTGTGCTATCAATGCTCAGGAAACCATTGTGTACCCAGTAGCGGGCAAATGGTGCGCCGTCGTGGGCACAGGTGCTCTGAGCCAGTTCGTTTTCGTGATGCGGGAAAACCAGGTCCTGCCCTCCGGAGTGAATGTCGATCGTTTTGCCGAGGTGCTTCTCAGCCATTGCCGAACACTCGATATGCCAACCCGGCCGGCCGCGGCCCCAGGGAGATTCCCAGCCCGGCAGTTCGGGCGTAGAAGGCTTCCACAATACAAAGTCCTGGGCGGAGCGCTTGTACGGTGCGACTTCGATGCGCGCGCCGGCGATCATTTCCCGAAGGTCGCGCTTCGACAGTTTGCCGTAATCGGGGTCTGAACTGACGTCGAACAGTACATGGCCCTCGGCTTCGTACGCGAAACCTTTGTCGACGAGCGTGCCGATCATGGCGACCATTTCCGGAATGTGCTCTGTGGCGCGCGGCTCGACATCCGGCGGGAGTACGCCGAGTGCAGCCATGTCGTCGTTATAGGCCAGAATGTATTCTGCTGTGATTTCATCGATCGACTTGCCCGTATCGATCGCCGCCTGGTTGATCTTGTCGTCGACATCCGTAATGTTGCGGGCATAGGTCAGCTTGTACGAACGCCGCAAGAGCCTTGCGAGCAGATCGAAGACCACCGCCGGCCGGGCATTGCCGATGTGAGCATAGTTGTAGACCGTCGGGCCACAGAGGTACATGGTGACCTCACCTTCTTTGTACGGTTCAAACAGGACTTTCTCGCCCCTCAGTGTGTCGTGCAGATAAATTGCCATACGATTTGGTGCCGCTGCTTATCGTTTGTGTCGAATAGCGTAATGATAACAGTGCTGTGCTTAAATCGTGGCGCTCACATATAATTTGCAGCGTACGAGCGGAAAAATCACTCAGGAGAAAAGATGTCCATGCGGCCTATAGCATTCCAGCCACGCCAGTCCATCGAGCAGGTGGAGGAAAGCACCGATCTTGCGCCAAAGTTCGATGATCGCGGACTGATAACGGCCGTAACTACCGATGCGACATCAGGCGAACTCCTGATGCAGGGCTTTATGAATGCTGAGGCACTTCAGCGCACGATCGAGACAGGCGAGGCGCATTACTTCAGCCGCAGCCGTCAGGTTCTTTGGCATAAAGGCGCGACCAGCGGCCTTGTGCAGAAAGTTGTGCAATTGATGATCGACGATGATCAGGACTGCATCTGGCTGCGTGTCGACGTTGCAGGTGGTGCGAGCTGCCATGTCGGGTATCGTTCCTGTTTCTACCGGCAGATCCCGGTAGGAGAAAATTATGCTGCCGCGCAGAAAGACGGACAGGTCAGTCTGGAATTCACTGAAACCCAAAAGGTGTTCGATCCGAAAGAGGTTTACGGTGACGCGCCAAACCCGACCTTGTTGTAAGAGCACGTTGGCCGTGAACCAAAGGAGTGCCTATCTGGCCGATCGGTAGCGATAATGAGGGCGGGAAGCTAGCTTTTCCCTGGCTCAATGAGGGCTGCACGCCGGCGAACGACGAATGAATTTATGGCGTAGTAAACGGCTGATGCCGCCATCAATGCACCGAGCCCCATCGCCTCCTCACCGGTCAGCTGCCACAGCAACCATGCGATTAGGGCGAAACCCAGGAGTGGAATAACAGGCCCGCCGGGAATCTTGAACTCACTTGATTTCGGATTTCCGTCCCGATGGCGCAGTCGCAGCACTGAAAGGCAAACGCCCGCATAGATCACGAGTATCGACCCGGAGGCCAATACCGCCAGAGGTTTGAATGTGCCGCTGAGCGCGATTATGCAAATGGCCGCTGCATAAACCGCAATTGCGATGTGTGGCGTCCTGTACTTCGGGTGCACTTTCGCAAGGAATGCCGGCAGTGTGCCGTCTCTTGCCGACGCGAACAAGACTCGCGGTGTATTCAGCAGGTCCCCGCTGACGGTTGCGAATATCGAAATGACGCCTCCAACCAGCAACATCGTGGCACCCCACTCGCCAAAAATCGCGGTTGCGGTCGCCGCCAGTGGAGCTTCCGTATTGCCCGCCAATTCCGCGCCAAGCACACCCTGCGCAACAGTTTGCAGACCGACGTACAGCATCAGTATGGCGCCGAGACCGAGCAACAATCCCCTTGGCACGGTCCTCGCCGGGTTGCTGATCTCGCCGCTGCTGCTGAGCGCCGCCTCTGCGCCAGAGAAAGCGAAGACCAGCACGAGCGCACCGGCGCTGATACTCTTCAGTGTCGGCCACGCCGGGATCGCCAGGTTTTCGAAGTTAATCGCAAACAGGCCGACAACCAGCAAGAGCAGCAAGGGTACGAGCTTGGCAATCGTATTGAACACGAAAAGCCGTACACCGGACTTCACGCCCCTGATATTGGCAACGGCCAGGAAAGCAAACAGGACGACCATGAACATTACGCGCGGGAGCGGATTTCCCAGTGCCGGGATCGCGGTTGCCAACGTCTCGACCATTGCCACGGTGATCGCCGCATCAGACAAAACGCACCAGCCGAACCACAGCAGGATCGAGGCAATGAAGCCGGCAAAAGGACCGAATGCCTCTT
>Ga0210123_1001376_pt1 | contig 12451 bp, 8 predicted proteins | sample Muzzi_PWB_D2_FD_185535 | JGI IMG/M metagenome (GOLD analysis project Ga0210123, IMG submission 185535) | Wetland microbial communities from San Francisco Bay, California, USA, that impact long-term carbon sequestration - Muzzi_PWB_D2 (SPAdes) | ecosystem: Environmental > Aquatic > Marine >... | reverse complement strand
CCAATGCCGAGAACTGGAACTGCCCGATTCCCGATACGGACGTTGCTTACGTCAATAATTACAAGAAGTGGATCAAACAGACGGCCGCATTCGGTGAGTTCGATTACAGCGTCACGGACAACCTGGTAGCCAGCGTCGGCATACGATGGTTCCGTTACGATCGGGACGAGTACCAGCTTTACGAAGCGCCGAAGGGGATGATTCCGGTCGGAACCTACGCGCGCGACTGGTATGCACCGGATTTTACCGCGCAGGGCGATGACAGCGACACGCTGTTCAAATTCAGTCTCAAGTACAACATCAACCCGGACGTAATGTTCTATGCCATGCGCAGCGAAGGCTTCCGCCTTGGCGGTCAAAACTCACCGAAGGCAGTGGCCACCGGGCTGGTGCCGCCTACCTACAGCTCGGACTCATTGACCAATTACGAACTGGGACTGAAAAGCATCTGGTTCGACCGCCGTTTACAATTGAACCTGGCGGCGTTCAAACTCGAGTATGAGAACATCCAGATTAATGCCAGGCCGCCCGCGACGGCTTCGGGCTCCACGCCATGGTGGCTAAGTGGCACATTCAATGCGGGCTCGGCCGAGAACATCGGCGTGGAGCTGAATGGTTCCTGGCTCGTAAGCCGCGATCTTAAACTCGATTGGAGCCTATACAGGGCCAATGCAAAGTTTACGGAGACAACGTACCTCGATCCTGACGATGCAATAACCGACCCGGACAACTGGTGGTTCCTGGATGGATCGAAGATGCCGAATTCGCCCGAACTCAAATATAGCATTGGCGTCGAATACACTGTGCCGGGCGCGTTCGATACGAATGGCGACCTCTATTTCCGTTACGACACGTCTTACCAGGGCGAGACGTTCAGGCGTCCTCAGGGTTGGGATACCGCGAATGATTCAGATGAAATAATCCCTTCCTGGACAACCGCCAATTTCCAGGTGGGCATGCAGTTCGAGAATGACCTTTCGATGTCACTTTTCGTACGCAATGTCTGGAACGAAACTGCGTCAAATTATGTCGGCTCGTATCGGTACTGGCTGCAGACGGACATTCCGGGCAATGCCACCAGGGGATTGCAGGTGCAGGAAAGCACGCTGCAAAGACCGAGAACGATCAGTCTGCAATTGGCCAAGAAGTTCTGATCAAATTCCCGCTGATTCAGCGAACGACGTAACCGGGAGCCGGGATCGACAAGCAGGGGCATAGCAAGTATCTATGCCCCTGTTATTTTTTGGGTCGTCCATATTGCCAATCACTGCGTACGCGACCGATGTCAGCGGTGCTGCGGTCGATATCAACACAGACTACAATATTTCATGGTAAAACTCGTTACGACATCCGTCGTTCGCGGCAGTCACCAGGGTGAGAGTCACGGTGGTGTATACCTGCTGGACCTCGACAGGCAGGTGGCAGTTCAAACGATCGACTGGAACAAAACGGATATCGACTGGCAGGGCCGGGGATGGGACCGCGGATTGCGTGGGATCGCGATCGACAGGGACATTGTCTATATTGCCGCCAGCGATGAACTGTTTGCCTATACACCGGACTTTCAGCTGGTTGGATCGTGGACGAATGCCTACCTCAAGCATTGCCACGAGATTTGCATCTATGAGCGCAGGTTGTTCCTGACTTCCACTGCTTTCGACAGCATTCTCGCTTTCGACCTGGACAGCAAACGGTTTAACTGGGCGATGCGGATCACAAAGCAGAATTTCAAGTTCTTTACATCTGTCTTCGATCCGCAATCCGACGATGGTCCGATCATGCTCAACAAGATGCACATCAACAACGTGGTGTGTAACAGCCATGGCATGTACATATCCGGCCTCAAGACGGAAGGAATGCTGCATTTCAATGGCAGGAAACTGCACATGTCAGTTGAACTACCGGAGGGCATCCACAATGCCACGCCTTTCAGAGACGGCGTATTGTTCAACGACAGCGAGGCCGATGCTTTGCGTTACGCCGGACGTGGGTCAGGAAACGAAGACCGGGCAATGCCGGTGCCCAGGTACGATGCCGCCGATCTGGAATATGTGGACGGGGATACAACCGGAGTTGCGCGCCCTTCGTTTGCGCGCGGCTTGTGTGTCCTGTCGGATTCGGTCGTTGCCGGCGGCTCCTCACCTTCAACCGTAACCGTTTACGACCTCGCCGCAAACCAGCAGGCACTGTCGGTCAAGCTGACGAATGACGTACGCAACGCTATTCACGGTCTCGAGGTCTGGCCTTTCTAGCTCCCCGGTTGCACATTAATCGTGTCACTTGCCGGCATTTCTAACGGTATCCGGGAGTTCCTCGACGATCGGTGAGAGTTCTTCAATCCACGTTTCCAGGTTCTTTTCATAACATCGCCAGCGACCCAGTGCTTCTTTATAAATCGGCTGCCTGACTTGCTCCGAGCTCGCCGTCCTGATCGCGCGTTCGGTTTCGTAGAATCGGAGGCACTGTTCCTCGAAGGGCAGGCCGCAATATTCGAGTATTTGACGCACCTGGCTTTCGAGATCGGTCACTGTTTCCTCATAGTGAACATCGAGCACCTTACCCGGCAGGACGGTATGCCAGTGAGTCATTATCTTGTGGTATTCCTTGTAATACTCGGCAAGCTCGAAGATGTCGTAGGTAAAATGCTGGCCCTTACCCCAAAGCTGCTTGTAGTTGCCGAGGCAACAATCGATCGGGTGACGCCGCGCGTTGATGATCTTCGCGTTCGGCAGAATCAGGTGGATGAGGCCAACCAGCGGAAAGTTGTTGGGGAGTTTGTCGGTAAAAATGGGGGCATCGGTGAAGCGGTGTTCCCGACTCGCTTCGATGTACTGTTTGCCATAGGCCAGCCAGTCTTGCTTGCGGAGATCCCTCACCGCCAACGGAAAACGTACGTCATCCGGCCGATATCGTCCGATTGACGAGGCCAGCTTGCCGAGAAACGGCAGTTCCGCTGTCCCCTCCACCATGCTGTGGCTGGCGAGTATCTGCTCGATCAGCGTGCTGCCGGAGCGTGGTAATCCGATGATGAAAATGGGGTCGCGAACATCAAACCCATGTCCGGCTTGTTCGTCCAGGAACTCCTTGCTGAAGACATCGATGATTCGCGCATGTTGCGTTTCCGTTTCTGCCGGGTCGTGTTTGACTAAATGACGCTGAATCTTGTTTGCCGTGTCGTAGTAGTGCCACGCCTTGTCGTAGTTTTTCCTGTCTTCGTAGGCTTTGCCCAGCGCAAAACGGAAATGCGCCTCGGGACTGTCAGCCAGGGTGCCATCCTCCAGCTGTTTCTCCATTGCCACCACTTCGGCATCTTCGAACTTGAAGATCTTGAGGTTGGCCATGCTCCAGTAGACCTCACCGAAGCTCGGCTTGAGCCGAATGGATTCACGATAGGCTTTGAGTGCTTCTTCCTGGTTGCCCAGAGTTTTCAGGATATGGCCGTAGCTCATTTGCACCAGCGGAATGTTTGGATTTAACTCGATCGCACGAGCCAACGCAGTCTCGGCCTGCTCGATCCTGTCCCCGCGCGCATAGGACTGACCCAGGCCTGCCCAGGCAGCATCGTTTTCCGGCTGCAACACCGTAGCTTTTTCAAAGGTCCGGGATGCTTCAGTAAACTTGCTTCTGTCGAGAAAGACCGAACCAAGCAGCATCAGGACTTCGACATAGTCCGGGGCGATCTGGCTGGCCCGACGCAGCAATGCCTCCGCGTCCCCCATGTTCATCCTGTCCTTCAGATAGGCCGCTGCAAGGTAGCGCATGGCATCTACGTTATCAGGATTCACTTTAAGTACGCTGCGGAGTAATTTTATGGCTTCTTCGGTATTGCCAAGCTGTACCTGTGTGATCGCCTCGGCAACCGCTTTCTTGCCGGGATCTCTGTCCAGAAACATTCTGAAAAGATCATCGGCCTCGTTTGCGCGCCCGGCTGCAATCAGCGCTTGTCCAAGTTTTTTGTACGGTGCAGGTAAACTCGGCTCCTGCCGAATGGCTTTCTCGAAATGCGGGATTGCTTCGTCATAGCGGCCCTTCAGTGAAAGAACACTTCCGAGGTCTTCTTCGAGCTGCGGAAATTCCGGCTCCAGCGACAATGCGAAGCGAATCTTTTCCTCGGCTTCGTCCAGGCGCTCCTGTTTCATCAGCGCGTGGCCAAGCAACCTCAAGTGATTCGTGCAACCGGGATTCGAGCTCAGCCAATCGAGACAGATTGCCTCAGCGTCCGCAGGGCGATTTCCCCGCATGGCCTTGATCGCCAATGAGATACTGTTTGCCGCGTCCGGTGTTAGTGACTCTTCCATTGCTTCTGAATTTGTCCGTTTGCTGTTCGCTTACCTGGCCATCGATCTTGCCCTGGACCGGCCGTTTGCAGGGTAGATAGAAATTGCCTGTTGCGGTCGGCTATCTTCGATCGGCAGCCGTGTATTTATCAAACCAGGCAACAACCCGCTCGAGGTAGTCCTGCTCATACTCTTCCGGCCAGCCACCGTGATGTACGTCGGGATAGACGACCAGCTGTGTATCGATTCCCTGTACTTTCATCGCCTGGTACATCAGTTCCGCGTTAATAACAGGTACGTTCCAATCCGCGCGTCCGCCGAGGAAGATTGTCGGCGTCCTGATATTGCCGGCACGGAGAAACGGTGAGAGTACGTCATATTTCTCGCGGTTTTCCCACGGCACGCCCAGTTCCCACATGTACCACTGTTGATAAATGTCATGGCCGAAATTCGCTTCGATCAGGCTGTGTCCGGCGCCGGTTGCAGCTGCTTTGAAACGATCTGTGCCGGTGATGACGACATTGGTCATGTATCCGCCATACGAATATCCGGTGACGGCGAGGCGGTTCGGATCTGCGAAACCCTGACCGATTGCATAGTCCACCGAGGCAATGACGTCGTCGTAGTCCGTAATTCCCCAGGTTCTGTAAATGGCGCGGATGTAGTCTTCACCGAAGCCGGTGGAGCCACGCGGGTTCGGCTCCACGACGACATAACCATTCGCTGCGAAATACTGCGCCTGAAAAGCGTAGCCCCAGGAATACTGGCCAACGGGTCCACCGTGAATCCTGAGGACAGTCGGATAACGCTTCCCGGACTCATAGTCCGGCGGCGTTGTAATGAAAGCTTCGACAATCGTGCCGTCTTTGCTGGGAAACGAGACTTTCTGCTGCTCTCCGACAAGTACCTCCTGGAAGAAATCGTGATTCAGGTCGGTCAACTGCGTTAATCGCTTTCCGTGCAGGATATGCACGTCGGTAGTTGTGTTCTTGCGTCTCAGATTCACGGCAAGCGTTGAATCCGGCCCGACATCGAAAGCGGAAACGGTGACGTCGTCTTCGATGATGCGTTCGACGCGACCGTCGCTGACGCGAACGCGTGCCAGATGTGTGCTGCCGGCATTGTCGAAATTGAAGTATATCCAGCGGCCATTTTCGGAGAACTGGAACGACTGGATCCATCGATCGACGGAGGCCGTGAGGATTCTCGGCGAGCCTCCGGTCGCCGGTAGTACGGCGATGTGTGGCACGCTGTAGACGCCGTCGCCGGCCGTCAGGTAAGCGACCTGTTTGCCATCGGGGCTGAATGTCGGCGAGTATTTCTGGTCGTCGCCGGCCGCCAGCCGGACCGGTTCACCGACAGTCTCTCCGAGGGAAATCGTCCAGATGTCGGATCGATAACTAGCATCGGGCTCGTCTTCGCGATTGCTGACAAACACGATTGAATGTCCATCTGGTGACCAGCTGCCGTCACCCTCGTCATACTCACCCGACGTCAATTGCGTAAGCGAATCGGCCTCGATATCGTAAACGTACAGGTGGCGCGTGCTGCCGGCCGTAATATAGCCTTCGCCCGCGTCGCGTTTGAATTGCCTGCGCGTCATAACGAATGGGCCCGGCAGCGCATCATCGTCTTCGCTCCCGGCACGCAACTCGTCGTCACTGAAGCCAATCAGTACCTGTGCCCTGTCAGGCGACAATTCGCCAGACGACAGGCCCCGATCGAAAGAGGTTACGGGCACTGCCTCGCCGAAGCCGCCAACGGTCAGTTTCCAGAATTGACTGGTCTCGTCACGATCAGAAATGAAATACAGGTATTTGCCATCCTCAGACCAGGCAGGGTCCCACGCCGAGGACGAGGATGTCGTAATCGCACGCGGTTCACCCGCTGCGGAGACCAGGTAAATTACGCCGTCCTCTGACCACGCAATCTGTTTTCCGTCCGGCGAGATCCTGGGTCGGCCCGGAACCCGAACAAGCGCACCGTCGGTGAGTTCGAGCGGCCGCAGTCCCGCGGATGAATCCTCGTCTGCGACAACGACGGCGCTGGCGCTTAGTAGCCCGAGCAAGAGGAAAACGGGTACCGGTCTTTTCAGTATTTTGTTCATTGACTGCTCACCTGGCTGGATCGGGTCAGTATAGTGAAGTCAATAATCTCTGACCATTGAGCAACAGCTTATTGTCAATGCGCGACAATGGCCCGCGAGATTCACAGGATGAAACACAGGCTGCACCTCGCAACGTCGTCGAATTAGAATGGCAGGCCAAATGAATGTGAGTTAGTGCTTTATGGAAGACAAAAGACCGATACGCGAATTGATTGCCTGCCAGCGACCGGGCTGGTCGCTAGAACAACGTTTCTATACCGATCCCGAGATTTACAAGCTCGAGATCGACCAAATCGTCATGCGCAACTGGATTTTTGCAGGTCACGAGTCGCAACTGGCCGAGCCTGGCGACTTCAAGGTGTTCAGGGTTGCCAACGAATCCGCAATTATCGTCAGGGGGAAGGACAGCGAGATTCGGGCATTTGCCAACGTCTGTCGGCATCGCGGTTCTCTCGTTTGCCTGCAGGACTCGGGTAACGTCCGCAGGTTCGAGTGTCCTTATCACGCCTGGGTCTACGATACCGAGGGCCAGCTTGTCGGTGCCCGCGACATGGGGCCGGAATTCGAAAAAGAGAAATACGGCCTGCACCCGGTCTCGATCGAACTCATGCACGGATTGATCTTTATTTGTTTTTCCGACGATCCGCCATCGTTGGAGCACGCCAGGCGAGATTTCGCCGAACCCATGGCGATGTTCGATTTTGAGAATCTCAAGGTCGCGGCGACCAAAACGTACCCGATAAGCGCAAACTGGAAACTGTCGGTCGAAAACTACCAGGAGTGCTATCACTGTGCGCCGGCGCATGCCGAATACGCAAAAATGCATACGCTGATGCTCGATGACAAGAAGATCGCGCGTGTGCAAAGTCACATGCGGGAAAAGATGCCGGCCTGCGGTCTGAAAGAAATTCGTCACGACCACACCGATACGGAGGCGCCACCCGGTCAGCAGGGCTATGGGTACAGCCGTACAGCACTGTTCGAAGGCTACAAAACGGGCAGTCGTGATGGCGAGCCGGTGGCGCCGCTGCTTGGCGAGCTGACGGGCTATGACGGCGGTGCGTCCGATTTCACCATTGGACCGATGTCGTTTTTCCTGGCCTACAGCGATCACGTGGTCGGTTACGTTTTTACGCCAGTCGACCAGCAGAACTGCAAGTGCGAAATCTACTGGATGGTCCGCGGCGATGCGGAGGAAGGAAAAGACTACAATCTGGAAGATCTCGTATGGCTGTGGGACGTTACGACCTATGCTGACGAAAAAATCATCGTTAATAACTGGAAAGGCGTTAAATCGCGGTTTTACCGGCCGGGTCCGTTTTCCGGAATGGAGCGTCTCGAGAACCGCTGGATCAGCTGGGTTTTGCAGGAACTGAGAAAGGCGCCCAGTATTACTGGCTAGCCGTTTTTTGCATCCGCCTTCCGATCGTCCAGGCAATTAGTACGCCGACCGTTACAAAAAGCATTATCAATGTCGCCAAAGCATTGATGTCCGGTGTCACGCCGAGTTTCACTTTCGAGAAAATAAACATAGGCAGAGTGCTGCCGCCGGGACCGGATACGAAGCTGGCGATTACGAGGTCATCGAGCGACAGAGTAAATGCAAGCAACCAGCCTGCAACCATCGCCGGCACAATCAGAGGCAGCGTAATGTCGATCATTACGCGAAATGGGTGGCCACCAAGATCCATTGCCGCCTCTTCCAGCGATTCATTCATGGCCGACAATCTCGACTGCACGATGACGGCGACATAGGCGAGTGCGAACGTCGTATGCGCGATAGTGATTGTCGAAAAACCCCTGTGGCTTGGCCAGCCCGTGAGTTGCTGCAGGCTCACGAATAACAACAGCAGCGACAAACCGGTAATGACTTCCGGCATGACCATCGGCGACATCACCATGGCGACAAAAAGATTTCGCCCGCGAAACCTGCCGAACCTGGCTAACGCCATGCCCGCCATCGTGCCGAACAATGTTGAGAGCGTGGCTACGGTGATCGCGATCTTCAGGCTGAGCATCAATGAATTGACAATCTGCTCGTTTTTCAGGAGTTCACCATACCAGCGGGTAGAGAATCCTCCCCATACAGTCGCCAGCCGTGAGTCATTAAAGGAATAGACGACTACCGATAGCAACGGTATGTAGAGAAACGCATAACCGAATGCGAGTGTTGAAATGATGAAACGAGAGTTGCGTTTCATGTGGCTTGCTCCGCATCGCGGGCAAGGTTTCGCTGCAGCAATACGATCGGAACGACCACGAGAAACAGCAATACAACGGCTACGGCGGAGGCCAGCGGCCAGTCACGGTTGACGAAAAACTCGTCGAAAAGGACTCGGCCGATCAGGAGCGATTCAGGGCCGCCAAGGAGGTAGGGAATAACGTATTCGCCGGTCGCAGGGATAAAGACCAGCAGGCAGCCTGCGATCACGCCGGGCCTCGCCAGCGGCCACGTAATATCCCAAAATGCTTTGGTACTGGTGGCCCCCAGGTCCTGCGCTGCATCCACGAGGTCGAGATCCATACGCTCCAACGTTGCATACAGCGGCAGAATCATGAAAGGCAGATACGAATATACGAGACCGACGTAGATCGCGAAATCTGTATACATCATCGATATTGGCTGGTCGATTACACCAAGCCACAGCAGAAAATTATTAATCACGCCATGAGTGTTAAGAAGTCCCATCCATGCGTAGACGCGCAGCAGAAAGGAAATCCAGAAAGGCAGCACAACAAGAAGTAACAGGACGTTGCGCGTCGTCGCCGAGGCGCGTGTAATTCCATAGGCGATTGGAAAACCGAGAGCGAGGCACAGCACCGTTGCCATAAATGCCATCACAACGGATCTAAGGTAGGTGATCGCGTACAGTTTGTCGGTCAGCAGAAATGCAAAGTTGTCGGCAGTAATCTGCAAATCGCCGCTTTCACCAAAACTCGGCGTGAACGGCGGTTGGGCGAGCACGGGGTCGGCGACGCTGATCTTCAAGATTATCGCGAAGGGCGCCAGGAAGAAAATGAACAGCCAGAGATACGGTACAGCGACCGTGACACGTTGCCACGATTGCCTGGGACGGATGTCGGTCTGTTCAGTCATGCATCAGGTGGTCAGCAACACGGCGCTCCGCGGTCGCCAGGAAATGAATATTTCATCGTCCCATTCGAGTGCACGATCTATCGTTCGTTGCCGGTTCTGTGCGCTGACCTGCACGATCTTTCCCGTCTCGAGCCGGATTCGATAGAGGGAAATGTTGCCAAAATAGCCGAGATCCTCGATAACGCCGGGCAGGCAAGAGTCTTCGGTGTTGTCTGGTCTCCCCTGGCTGATATAGATTTTTTCCGGGCGCACGGCGACACAGACATTGCTGCCGGTTGCCGGAGGGTCATCACTCAACGCATACAGCGACGAACCGGATTCGTCGGATGCAACGATGACCCTGCCATCCCTTGCGTCCTGTACGACACCCTCGAATGTGTTGATTGTGCCGATGAAATCGGCGACGAATCGATTTTTCGGGAATTCGTAGACTTCCTTGGGGCGGCCGATCTGTTCGAAACGGCCCTTTTGCATCACTGCAATTCGCGACGACAGGATCATCGCCTCTTCCTGATCGTGAGTGACGACGATGAACGTTATCCCCAACCTGTCCTGGATATTCATTAACTCGAACTGCGTATATTCCCTGAGTTTCTTGTCCAGTGCAGCAAGCGGCTCGTCCAGCAAAAGTACCTTGGGATTTTTCACCAATGCGCGGGCGAGCGCCACACGTTGTTTCTGTCCACCCGACAGTTGCTCGGGTTTTCTTTTGGCGAACGATTCCAGTTGTACGAGTTTGAGAATGTCCTGTACACGACTGTCGATTTCATCTCTCGGCAGGCGATCTTTACGCAGGCCATAGCCAACATTTCTCTCTACGGTCATGTGCGGGAATATCGCGTACGACTGGAACATCATATTGACCGGTCGTTCGTAGGGCGGCTGTTCCGTAATGTCCGACCCATCGAGGTATATACGCCCGGATGTGGGCGACTCAAATCCTGCCAGCATGCGCAGTAACGTCGTTTTGCCACATCCGGAGCCGCCGAGGATCGAGAACAGTTCGCCTTTCTCGATTTTCAGGTTGACTGAATCGACGGCGGCGAAATCATCGAAGTGCTTACTCAGATCCCGAACTTCGATAAATGCAGGTTTGTCAGGTTCATCGGTCATTGTTTTTCTTCTTTGGGCCGTTGGTTCTCAAATACCCGCTTTAACGCGTGCAAATGATCGGGTCCTGACGCGTTCACGTTTGGGATCAACCGTCTTGACCGGATAGAGCACGTGCCAGTCCTCTTTCGGCGGATAGATACCCGGATCATTCATTATTTTCGGATCGACAAGCGGCCAGGACGCTTTATTGAGGTTGGCGTAGTGCACCTCGTTCGCGATATCGGCCGCGATATCGGCGCGCATCAGGAAATTCAGAAACAGGTAGGCGTTGTCCTTGTGCGGTGCGTCAACCGGCATATAAACGCCGTCGACCCACAGCCCGGAACCCTCTTTCGGCATCGTGTAGTGAAGCGTCAGATCCAGTCCCGCCTCCCTGGCACGTGCTGCCGCCTGTGCATAGTCTCCCGACCAGCTCATTGCTACGCAAACTTCCTGGCTCGCCAGGTCAATCTGCATCTTCTGATTGCTGAAATAGCGAATATAAGGGCGTACAAGCATCAACTGCGCCTCCGCGGCCGCAATACTCTCGTCGTCGACAGCATTCGGGTCGAGACCGAGATAGGCAAGGACCATCGGGTAGATGTCAGTCGGGCCGTCAAGCAGGGTGATGCCACAATCGGCGAGCTTCGACGCAACCGCGGGGTCGAACAGCACGTCGGATGAGTCCATCGGGTGATTCGGCAGGCGTTCCCGCACAAGCCTTTCATTCCAGGCGTAGCCGGTTGAACCCCAGTGATACGGAATCGAATATCCCCTCGTTGCCGCGTAGATATCGACTTTCGCGAGCAGTTCCGGGTCCAGGTTGCGGCGATTGTCGAGGCGTGAATAGTCGAGCTTTTCGAAAATACCGATAGGCGCAAGGCGCGAAGAATACTGGCTGCTATGTACGACAACGTCATACCCGGAGTTGCCGGACAACAACTTGACGTCTACTACGTCCGAGCCATCGTAAATGTCATAGTTGACCTTGATTCCATATTCCGCCGTAAACTTTTCAATTGTGTCCGGCGCAATATAGTCCGCCCAGTTATAGACATTAACGACATTCTCATCGCTTGCGATCGTTGCTGTCTGATCTGTCGAGCAGGCAGCGAACGCCAGCAATAATGTGAGCGCCAGTATTCGGCAATAGTGAGTAACCTGCATCCGCCCAAGCATACTACTATTTGTGCCGGTCACATCCCGTCAAGGCCACGCTTTAGCAGGTTGCGCGCAATGATCAGGCGCTGAATCTCGCTGGTGCCTTCCCAGATCCGGTCGACCCGCAGCTCACGGAAAAACCGCTCCGCGACATTTTCGCGCATGTAGCCGCGGCCGCCGAAGATCTGCAGTGCGCGGTCCGCAACGCGGTTCGCCATTTCGGAAACAAACAACTTCACCATCGAGCAGCGGTTGTGAACCGTTTTCAGATCGTCGCCACGATCACTTGCCGCAGCGGCCTCGAACGTCATGAGGCGTGCCGCCCACAGTTCGGTGGCGCAGTCGGCAAGCATGAACTGAATCGCCTGCTTCTCGCTTAGCGGTTCCCCGCCGACCATGCGTTGCTTGGCAAATGTGGTCGCCTCCTCGATCAGTCGTGCGGCAGCACCGCAGCTTCTCGCGCCAATCATGAGCCGCTCGTGGCGGAACCAGCTATGGGTATAGGCCATGCCGTCACCGGGCTGACCTACGCGGTGAGAGGCGGGCACCGAAACATTCGTAAACTGGTACGTTGGATGGTGGGCTGCATAGGTATGACTGAAAAGCGGGTTGGCTGTCATTTCGATGCCGGCGGTTCCCTGGTCTACGAAGAACAATGCGTCGTCGTCCTCCTCGGGCAGGCGTGCCTGGAACCAGAAATAATCCGCGAGGTTTGCA
>Ga0210123_1001374_pt1 | contig 12460 bp, 11 predicted proteins | sample Muzzi_PWB_D2_FD_185535 | JGI IMG/M metagenome (GOLD analysis project Ga0210123, IMG submission 185535) | Wetland microbial communities from San Francisco Bay, California, USA, that impact long-term carbon sequestration - Muzzi_PWB_D2 (SPAdes) | ecosystem: Environmental > Aquatic > Marine >... | reverse complement strand
CTGAAACGGCCGAGTGTACAGCGTGTGCGGCGCCTCTTGCGATCCGCTGGTGAAGAGGCCCACCCGTGAGTCGAAGGGTACCAGGGTGAGCCAACGGAGATACGCCGCCCAGGCGGCCGCGGGGGTCGGTTGCGGCCCCAGGGTCTCCCTGACCACGGTCGGGAGGGAGCCGACCCACGGCACGGCCTCCGTGGACTGGAGCGCCCCGGAGGCCCCGCCGCCATCGGCTAGGCCGGCACGGACGTTGACGCGCTCCAGCACCGTCGGGTCCCACTCTTCCTCGAGGAGAGCCTGCTGCACGCGGAAGGTGAGGAGGTAAATCAGTAGGTGCAGCCCACGCTCGGTTTGCCCGCCACCGGTGACGTACTGGAGGTGTTTCCGCAGGAGGTAGCCGGTGAACGCGTCGGTGAACACGCCCTGCAAGGCCGGGGTGACTTCGAATCGCATCCGTCCGGATTCGAAGTCGAGGAGGACGAGCATTCCACGCCCCGATGTGGAGCGGCCGACCTTCGCCCGGCGGACCCAGGCGAGGGCCTCCTCCTCGAGGCTGACAGTAGGGTCGAGGCTGTCGAGTACGATGTGGACGTCCGCCCCGTACCCACCCTGTAGCCCATACAATTCCAGGTTGTCCCGCTGTTCCAGGTCGTCGGGGATGAGGCCGACCACATCGTGGATCAGGCCGGGGACGTGGGCGAGGTAGAGCTTGTAGTTGATGGCCGCTCCTCCGATGGCCAGGAGGAGCAACGGGCGCCACGGCCGCCGGGGCATCATGCGCATTGGGCTTTGCCGGTCGGGGGGCGCTCCCGGGAGCGAGGCATGACCGACTACTCCCTCGCCGTCGGGGCGACGTCGGGGGTCGGCGTCTGGTCCACGGCGTTGCCGGCGTCGAAGTAGGCATAGGGGCGGGCCATGTCGAATACCGAGGCGGTGAGCATGGTGGGGAAGGTCTTGATCGCCTTGTTGTAGTCGCTGACCGCCTTGTTGTAGTTGTTTCGTGCTGCCGCCACCCGATTTTCCGATCCCTCGATTTGATCGAGGAGCGTGATGAAGCTCCCCGCCGACCGCAGGGCGGGGTCGGCCTCGATGAGCACGAGCAGTCGATCGAGTTCGTGATCGAGCACGGCGTGGGCGCTCGCCATCCGGCCGAGGTCCTCAGTGGCGATGGCCTGGGAGAGGTGAGTCCGGGCGTCTCCCACCGCTGCGAGAACCGCTCCTTCCTGGGCGAGGGCTCCCTCGACGACACCTACTACCTTGGGCACTAGGTCGGCCCGCCGCTGGAGCTGCACCTCGATCCGGGCCTTCGTGGTGCGCACGTCTTCTGCCAGCCGCTGCATGGTGTTGTATTGGCAGCCGGCGAACGTAACTGCCAGAGCCGAAGTGAGGACGAGGACGGTTGGGGTCAGGCGAGCGATGCGTCGCCTCCCTGCTGGAAGTGGCCAAGGTGGCTTGTGGAATGCCCTAATACCGTTTCATATGCCTGGGTGCGCAATGGGTGGGAGAACCCTGTTCCCGCCCCCCTGGCGCGCACCCCCGATGAAGAGGGGAGAGACGACAAATTCCATGCCGTCGACCCGCGGCCATGCCTCCCTACCCTCCCTCCCGTAGCACGTACACGTACGCCTCCACCATCCCGCCGCGCTCCACCGCGACAGTCGTCACCTCGCGCCGGTAGCCCTCCCCCTCGAACGCATCGAGCCCGTCCACATGGCGGGGAAGCTCGGCCGACGCGAGCACGAACCCCTCCACCACATCCCCAGCCGGATCGAGCACGATGGCGGGATAGCCCAGGGTGGCGCCCCATCCCTCCTCGAAGAGGTGGCCGCGAACGGTCCCCCGGGACCACGTCCCGGCGATCCCCGCGACCACGTGGTGGTTGGGCCGTCCGGGGGCGAGCGTGCCATAGACGAACAGATGCCGAAGGGCTGTCACACGAGCAACTCCTCGAGGAGGGCGCGCAGGTCCCCGAGCCGCGTCAGCGGATTCATCAGGACGATCCGGAGCCATACCTCCCCCCGGAGCACCGTCCGCATGATGAAGAAGCGTCCGTCTCGGTTGACGCGTTCGCGAATCGACAACTGAAGGGCGTCGCGCTCCGCGACCGGCGCCTTCCGGCGGAAGCAGACGATGTCGCTCTCCGGCGCCAGGAGGAGTTCGAAGCGCTCGTGCCGCGCCACCTCGTCGGCAAAAGCCCGCGCCAGATCGTAGGTATACTCGACGCACTCGGCCAGGAACTCGACGCCGAGGGTACGAAGCGTGAGGTAGAGGGGGAACACCATCCCCGGTTTGGTCGTCTCGAAGTTCCGGGCAGCCGGCTGCTCCCACCCGGCCGCCGTCTCGGAAAAGAGGTAGACCGCCTCCTCGCGGAAGAGGGTGTCGAGCCGGCTGGCGTCGCGGAACAGGACGCCGGTGCACAGGCTCGGCATGAACAGCAGTTTATGGGCGTCCCACACGACGGAGTCCGCCTGCTCGACCCCCCGGAGCCGCTCGGCGTACCGGGCGCTCAGCAGGGCGCTCCCGCCGTGGGCCGCGTCGACGTGGAACCAGAGGTCGTGCTCGCGGCAATAGTCGGCCAGCGCGGCGAGGTCGTCGTGGCTCCCCGTGGCCGTGCTCCCCGCGGTCCCCACGACCCCGAGGGGATGACGACCCTCGTTCACGGTGCGGCGGTGGGTCTCACGAAGCGCGTCGAGGTCAATGCGGAAGTGTGCGTCCGTCGGCACACGCACGGCGGCGTCGGCGCCGAGACCCAGGACGGCGCAGGCCCGGCGGTGGCTGTAGTGAGCCTCCTCCGAGACGAACACGGCGTATCGCCGCTCGCCTGCGGCCCCGTCGCGAGAGGGATGGCCGCCGGCGGTGCCGGCCTGGCGCATGGCATGAAGGGCCGTGAGCGACCCGAGTGTCCCTCCCGAGGTGAGCACGCCGCCGCCGGCCTCCCCGTACCCGACCTTCCGGGCCATCCAGGAGACGACGCGTCGCTCCATCGCTACAGCCACGGGGGCGCCCTCGATGATCGCGGCGCTGTTGTTCAGGATGGCCGCCACCATCGCCACCGGCCCGACGAGCGGGGGCGGGGCGGGGAGCTGTTGACCGACGTACCCGGGGTGATGCTGCGCGGTTGAGCCGGCGACCAGGGCGGTGAGGAGTGGGGTGAAGGCGGCGCGCGGCCCCGTCTCGGGGTCCGGCCACTCCTCGAGGAGCTGCTCGGGGGTCGTCCCCGGCCACACCCGGGACGAGCGCGCCCCCGCCGCAGTGAGATGAGTCCGAAGGATATCGGCGGCGGCCGCGGCATCGCGCCCAAACCGGTCCGGGTCGTAGGCGGCGGCAATGGCAGCGCTCCGGCGATCCAATTCTTCGATGCTGGTCACGCGAGGCTCTCCGGGCAGATGGGCCATGTATCAGGCGGAAGTCGAAGGATAGTGAGTGTCCCGCGCAATCGGCGGCCGACACCGGGAACCCGAGGGGCCGTCGACGCACGCGTCCATCCCCGGCCCTGGTGCCGGCGGCGGCACCCGGTGCATAGTGGATCATGGGTTGCCCTTCTCGCTCTCCTGCCCTCGTCCTGGGTCTCCTTGCGTGTTCTCCGGCCGGGCTGTTCGCCCAACAGCTCGTCGGCCGGTTGGTGAGTATTCGCACCGGGGGGCCGGTGGCCGATGCGCTGGTCGTCCTCCTCGACTCCACCGGGACCGAGCGGGGCCGGCTCGGGACGCTCGCGCCGGGGCGCTTTGCCTTCCGGCTCCCGGGGGCCGGGTCGTACACCATCCGTGTGCTCCGGATCGGGTATGAGCCGTGGGAATCCGAGGTGTACCGCGTGGGCATGGGGCAGTCGGTCGAGAGGGACTTCTCGGTCCCGGACGAGCGGCTGGTCCTCCCGGAGATCGTGGTGACGGGGAAGAGCGTGTGCGAGGCGGATGCGGACGAGGGCGGCGCGGCGGCGTTCCTGATGGAGGAGGCGCGGAAGGCGTTTGCACTGGCGGAGGAGTCGTTGAAAGGTGGCCGGCTCCGCTTCCGTACCAGCACCTACCTCCGGGAACTGGACCGCTCGCGTCTCCTGAGCCGCGAGCTGTCGCGCACCGCGGGGGCGATGCGAGACTGGCCGATCGAGAGCGCGCCCGTCGATTCCCTGGCTCGGTGGAGCTTCGTCAAGCCGCCGACGGCCTCGGAGGCGGCGATCGGCTTTGGACCGAAGTACTTCGGCCCGGACGGAACGGTGCTGTTTTCCCCCTGGTTCCTCTCGGCTCATTGCTTCGAGATCGTCCCAGAGAAGGACGACTCCGTGACCGTGGGCCTTCGCTTCCGGGTCGCCAAGGGCATCACTCGTCCCGATATCGAAGGGACGCTCTGGGTCGACAGCACATCCCTGGAGCTTCGCCGCCTCGACTACCACTACGTCAACCTCGACCCGTGGGTCCCCGAGCGCGAGACGGGGGGCTTCCTCGAGTTCGGTCAACTCCCGGACGGCGGCTGGGTGATCCGCCGCTGGAGTCTCCGGGCCCCCGTCCCGGCGCGGGACGGCCTCCGCCTGAGGCTGGCAGGGTATCAGGAGGTGGGCGGTGCGGTGGTGGAGGTGCTCGATGGGGAGGGACGGCGGGTGTTCTAGATGAGACTGGGGCTGCCCGGAGCGCCGATACGAGGACGGCGAGGAGGGCCGTGACCCAGAGGACGGGTTCGCGTGTCTAACAAGGAAGCTGGCGGCGATTCGCGTCACGCCGAGAAGCCTGGCCGTGACGGAAGCGACCCACTACACTGTACCGGTCGGCGCAGTACGCAACTGGAGTCTCGTGCATGGTCTTGTTCCCCAACCGCGATCCCCACCGCTCCCCGAACAGAGCGCCAGCGAGGCATCCGAGGCCCGGCGGCGCCATGCTTTGCCGGCGAGGTGACCGACATCCCTCCGTCGACCACCGGTCCCACACCTGACCGATGATGCGCCAGTCCGGAACGTCGGCCCTCCGATGGTGGCGACTCATTCAGGGGGCAGGGGTGGTAGGGCTGTCGGCGCTGCTCGCGGGTCTGTGGCTCGTTCCCGACACGGCACTCAAGGTCCTCTGGTCCGGCGTCGTGCCGCTCCTCCCTGCCCTCCTCCTCGTGAGCCCCGCGCTGTGGCGGAACGTCTGTCCCCTGGCGACCCTCGATGTCGTGGTGACCGCGCCGGATGGGAGTTCGCGTTTGAGTCCCCGGCAAGTGCAGTGGGGCGTGGGGATGGGCGCGGTGCTGCTCGCGGTGATCGTGGCTGCGCGGCCGCCCCTCTTCAACCATGATGGGCCCGCCTTGGCCGGAGCGTTGGCGACCTTCGCGGCCGTCGCAGTGATTCGCGGCCGGCGCTACGGCAAGAAGGCCGGCTTCTGCAACGCCATCTGCCCGCTCATCCCGGTCGAGCGGCTGTATGGGCAGGCCCCGCTGATCGAGATCGGCAACCCGCACTGTCCCACGTGCACCCTGTGCGCCATGCGGGGCTGTGTGGACCTCTCGCCGGCCAAGGTGGGGGCGCAATTACTGGGGCCGTCGCGTCGCGGCGCGGGCTGGCTCCTCCGCCCGTTTGGGGTATTCGCCGCCGCGTTCCCCGGATTTGTCGCGGGCTTCTTCATCGGTCGCGGGCTCCTCCCGCTGGGCCAGGCGGCCGCCGCCGTCGGCGGCGCGGCGCTGAGCTGGCTCGTGGCCGGCGCCCTGGTGCTCCTCGGCCTCGGCTGGCGCCACCTCCTCCGCGGCTCCGCCGCCCTGGCGGCAATGGCCTACTACTACTTCAGCGCCACGGACCTGGCGGCGGCGTGGCACTGGCCCGCGGCGTCGGTCTGGCTGGTGCGGTCGGCGGCGTTCGTTCTCGTCGTCGTCTGGTGGATCGCTGCGGGCCGGGCGACACGTTGGAGCGGGGGGGCGTGGATGGACACGGCCGAGCGCCGCGTGCCGGGACCGCCCGTGAATCCGGTTGGCGACTGACCTACGCCGAGGTCCGGGTACAGACACCGCCGCTCGAATCGACGCCGCTCGCGGCGATATCGGCCAGCTTGGCGATCGACCGGATGAGGACCCGCCGTTCCTCCGGGCCCAGCCCCGTGAGGACCTGCCTGCGTTCCTGGATCAGGTCCCGCTCGATCTTCTCGAAGAGCACTCTCCCACGGGCGGTCAAACTCACCTGTAGTGCGCGCCCGTTGTCGGGGTGCACCTCCCGCTTCACATATCCCTTGCGCTGGAGCCCGTCCACCAGTCGGCTGGCGCTGCTCTTTTCGAGAAACAGGGAGGCGGCGAATTCGTTGAGCGTCATCGGGCCGTGCGCCGCCAGCCGCTCGAGCGCGTGGCTCTGTCCCGGGCTCACGTCGTAGCAGCAAACGGTATCGCGGTCCCGGAACTGGTAGACACGGACGAGGTCGGTGAGCGCCCGCTGCAGGTCGCGGGCGTCGTCGTTCATGGTGTCAGTCGTCATGCTGCCGCCGGGGGCGAGGAGTGGTGGCCGGGGCCGGGTTTGCGCGAACCGGACATATGTTGTATACTACAACAGTTACCCGGTATTGGCAAGGGCCTGCGGCCGAGGAACCTGAATGACTCCACGCCCGAGCGGCGTCAACACCCTATTGGCACACGGCGGCCGATCGGACGGCGATCCGACGGGCGCCGTTGCGCCCCCGATCCACCCTAGCACCACCTTCACCCGCGACCAGTCGTACGAGCTCCGGGGAGACTTTGTCTATTCGCGGTACGCCAATCCGACGGTCGCTCTGGCGGAGGGCCTCCTCCGGGACCTCGAAGGCGCGGCCGGCGCCTTGCTGTTCAACAGCGGGTTGGCGGCGGTGGCCGCGCTCTTTCAGACCGTCCGGTCGGGCGACCGCGTGGTCGCTCCGACGGTCATGTACCACGGGGCGCAGGATTGGCTCCGTCGCCTGAGCGAAGTCGGGGGAGTGGATCTGGTGTTGTTCGACGCCGCTCGTCCGGGAGCCCTCGCCGAGGCGACGGGGGAGCACGCCGCGCTGGTCTGGATCGAGAGCCCGGTCAACCCGACTTGGGACGTGGTGGACATCGCGGAGGCGGCCTCCATCGCGCACGGCACCGGTGCGGTGCTCGCCGTGGATTCCTCGGTCGCGCCGCCGGTCACCACCCGGGCGCTGGCGCTCGGTGCGGACCTCGTCTTCCACTCCGCCACGAAGTACCTGAATGGCCACTCGGATGTGTTGGGCGGGGTCCTAGCCACCAGCCGGTGCGACCCACGCTGGGAGGAGATTGTCCAGGTCCGAAAGCTCAGCGGGGGCATCATGGCGCCGTTCGAGGCATGGCTCCTCCTTCGGGGAATGCGCACGCTCGGCGTCCGCTACGAGCGGGTATCGGCCAGTGCCCTGCGGTTTGCAGAGCACTTCGAGGGACACTCTTCGATCGAGGCGGTCCTCTACCCGGGCCTGGAGGGTCATCCGGGCCACGCCGTGGCCCGACGCCAGATGACGGGCGGATTTGGCGGGATGCTGTCGATGTTGACCCGGGGAGACGGGGCGGCCACGAAGGCGGTTGCCAGCCGGCTCCGGACCTTCACGCGGGCCACTTCGTTCGGCGGCGTGGAGAGCCTCGTGGAGCACCGGGCGACGGTGGAGGGTCCGCATAGTGTGGTCCCCAAGAATCTTCTGCGGTTCTCCATCGGGCTGGAGGACGTGGCGGACTTGATCGACGACCTGGAGGTCGCCCTCAGGGCGAGCGGGTAAGCTGCATCCCCGGTCGCGGGGATGCGACTGTCTACGCTGTTGTAGCATACAACAGTAAACAAACGCGCAAGGAGACCCATGATGCCACAGCATACCGAAGGCGAAACGCTGCCGACCCTGGTGATCGGCGCCGGTCCCGTGGGCCTGGCCGCCGCCGCGCGGCTGTCACAGGAGGGGCGTCGGTTCATCGTACTCGAATCGGGTGCCCGGCCCGGCCACGCGATCCGCCGGTGGGGGCACGTGCGGCTCTTTACCCCGTGGCGCTACCTGGTGGACGAAGTCGCCGGGAGGATGTTGCGCGATTCCGGCTGGACGATGCCCGATGCCGACGGGGTTCCGACGGGTGGGGAGTTGGTGGACGCGTATGTGGCGCCCCTCGCCATGCTCCCGGCGCTCGCGCCGCACATCCGCTACGGTACCCGCGTGGTGCGGGTCTCCCGCCGCGGCCTCGACAAGGTCAAGACCGCGGGCCGGGAGGAGGCGCCGTTCGATGTCCGGGCGGAGGCCGCCGATGGCACGCCGCTCCGGTTTCTTGCCAGCGCCGTCATCGACGCCTCGGGGACGTACGACTCCGCCAACCCACTCGGCGCCGGTGGCCTCCCGGCGCCGGGAGAAACCTCGGCGCGGCCCCGGGTGTACTACGGACTCCCGGATGTTCGTGGGCGGGACCGGTTGCTGTACGCCGGAAAGCACGTTGGTGTGGTCGGGAGCGGCCACTCCGCGTTCAATACCCTCCTCGACCTCGAGTCGCTCGTGGAGGAGGACGGGACGACCGTGACCTGGTTCGTCCGATCCGCCGACCTGTCTCGGCTTTGGGGTGGGGGGGAGGCCGACAGTCTCGGCGAGCGAGGCCGGCTGGGGATGCGGATGCGCGGACTGGCGGAGTCGGGAACCATTCGGGTGGTCACCGGGTTTGCCATCGATGAGCTCGTGGCCGACGGAAGCCGGGTGGTTCTGAGATCCGTGGACGGCCGCGTCAGCGAACCGCTCGATGAGATCGTGGCCGTGACCGGATTTCGTCCTGATCTGTCCCTGACCCAGGATCTGCGGCTCGATCTGGACAGCATCGTCGAAGCCCCCAAGGCCCTGGCGCCGCTGATCGACCCGAACGTCCATTCCTGCGGCACCGTGCCGCCGCATGGCTTCCGGGAGCTGGCGCACTCGGAGCCGGGGTTCTACACCGTGGGGATGAAGAGCTATGGTCGTGCGCCCACGTTCCTGTTGTTGACCGGGTATGAACAGGTGCGCTCGGTGGTGAAGGCGCTCGTGGGTGATATCACCGCCGCGGAACGAGTGGAGTTGTGCCTCCCGGAAACGGGCGTGTGTAGCACCGACACGATCCTGGCCACCGCGGCGCCGGCGGAGGCCCCGTGCTGTGGTGCGTCGTCGGAGGATGTCGACGCCGCTGACTGGGCGACGGGGGAGGCAGAGGCGGCGCCGGCGCCGAACGCCCCATGATCGCCACGGACCGGCGCGAGGCCGACCGCAACAAGCTGGTGGTCGGCCGCATGCTGGATGCGGCCGATCGTGGCGACTTGACGGCGCTCGCCGCCTGTTACGCTGCCGACTATCGCGACCACACGATGACGGGATCCCGTGCCGCCGCTGGGAAAGACGCGACGATGGCCGCCTTCCGGGAGATCGCCAAGGCCTTCCCCGATGTCCGGCACACCATCGACGCGCTCATCGCCGAAGCCGACCAGGTCGTATTGCGCGTGTCGGCCACGGGGACGCACCGTGCGGACTACCGTGGACTCCCGGCGAGCGGGCGGGCGGTCACCATGACCCATACGGCGATCTACCGTCTCCGCGACGGGTTGATCGTCGAGCGGTGGGCCGACGGTGCGTCTTCGATTCTTGCCCAGCTCGGGGAACCGGCGCCCCCGGAGGGGGGCGCCGTGCGCGTCCTCCGCGCGGCGGACGCGCCCTGGGAAGACGACGTGGCGGGGGCGCGATTCTGGAGCCTCCCGCTGGAGCGGCTCTCCGTGACGTATTTCCGGCTCGACCCGGGCGCTCGCTTCCCTGCGCACGCCCACGACAACGAACAGATCACCCTAGTCCTCGGGGGCCAGTTGACCTTTGCGATCGGACCCACGAAGCACGTGCTCGGCCCCGGTGACGCCATCGCCATCCCGGGCGCGTACGAGCACGCGGTTGTCGCCGGCGACGAACCGGTGGTGGCCATCGATGCGTGGTCCCCGCCACCCACCCACCTGGGCGGCGGGACTGGTAAAGACCACGACCCTTCGCCCGCTCCGAGCCGCACACCATGACCCACGTTCACCCGGACGCCCTCCACGGGATCGGCACCACCTCACTGGTGGAACTGCGGAAGATCGGGGTGCCCGGCGCCCGGATCCTCCTCAAGCTGGAGAGTGAGAATCCCACCGGGAGCATGAAGGACCGCGCGGCGCTGGCCATGATCGAGGCGGCGGAAGCAGACGGGCGCCTCCGGACCGGCGGATCCGTCGTCGAGTACACGGGCGGCAGCAACGGCGTCTCCTTGTCGCTTGTGTGCGCGGTAAAGGGCTATCCCCTTCACATCGTCACGTCGGATGCGTTTGCCAGGGAGAAGCTGGATCACATGGAGCTGTTGGGGGCCCGACTCAACGTGGTGCCCAGTGACGGCGGGCGCATGACGGAACGTCTAACCCGCGACATGATCGCGGCCGCGGCGGTGCTGACCAAGGAGCCCGGTGCGGTGCGGACCGATCAACTCAACAACACGGACCAAATCGGGGCCTACCACCGGATGGCGGAGGAGATCTGGGCGCAGACCGACGGCCGGGTGGACGGGTTCGTTCAGAGTGTGGGGACCGCGGCGTCGATACGGGGCGTCGGGGAGACGCTCCGCCGGCACAACGAGCGGGTCCAGGTCGTCGCGGTCGAACCCACCGAGTCCGCGGTCCTCTCGGGCAGACCGACCGGCGCCCACAAGATCGACGGGATCGGCGCGGGGTGTCGTGCCGCTCTGGCGAAATGACCTGGTTGATGCCATCGAGACCGTTTCGACCGACGTGGCGGTTGCGATGGCGCTCCGCCTTGCGCGGGAAGAGGGGCTCTTTGCCGGCGCATCGACCGGGGCGAATGTCGTTGCCGCGCTCAGGCTTGCCGAGCGTCTCGGGCCCGAGGCGACCATCGTCACCCTGATGTGCGACACCGGGATGAAGTACCTGAGACGGCGTCCTATCGGGCGCACCTCACGGCCCGCTAGCCGGCGCGCCGCAACGGGGGGTATGGAGGACTGCCGGTGCCGAGCGGCGGTTGCACCAGCGGAGGCGCCGTCGACCTAATCCACGGCCTCGTAGCGGTAGGTGATTGCCACGTTGTTCAGGCACCGCGTCTCGCCGGAGGCACCACCCTTTCCGTTCGCCGCGCAGGGACAGTCGACCTCGAGTTGAAACCGCAAGGTCGCATCTCGATGGTGGACCGGTCCGCCTTCCGATACGGTGGGGTTCAGAAGCTCGGGCCCCACCACGAGATCGGCCAACGCGGAGCAATCCGCTTCTTGGCTCACCTGAACGGCCGCGGTCGGGTGGTGGATGCCATCGAAGGATGTCACGCAGCGAAATCTCCTCACTCGGCACCGGAAGCCATCGGGCGACTCGCAGTAGCAGAAGAACCACCCCACGTAGCTGAGCTCGAATCCCTCGATGGGCGCGCGAATGGCGAAGCCCCTCGGCCCCCCGTCCGGCGCGGGGACGGTGGGATGCCAGCCGAGGTTCATGAGAATCTTCACCGGGTCCTTGTCCTCGGGGAGTGCGGCCTCCGGCGCGGGCGGCGGGGGTGGAAGTGGGTTCTCGGTTCGCACTTCCTTCCAGTCTTCTCCCTCCACTTTGAAACGAAACCGGAGATCCGTGGAGGACCCGCGGACGTCGGTTTTGCAGGCCTCCGCGCTGCCGACGCCTTCATGTCCCAACTCCAACCGAGTGATCTTGATCTGTGCCATCGCTCCCCTCCCTGGTCCGGGCATGTCGCGGCCGAGCCAGCCGACGGTTCCCGGGGTATTCTGCCGCGGCCGTGGTGAGATGCAAGCGGCAGGGCCGTGCGTTCGGGCCGGGGGCATGCGCTCCCACGATCCGGGGCCGCATGTCGCCCTGGCCTCGGGCCGTCCCCTCCCCCATACTGGAGCGAGGGCCGGGTCGCGGGACCAACGGGATCGGAACGCTTGCACGCCGTTGTGAAGGAGGAGTGATGTGGAATGATCTGCGATTTGCTCTCCGGCTGTGGCGGCGGGTCCCGGGCACGGCTGCCATCATCATCCTCGCCGTCGCACTCGGGATCGCCGCGGTGTCGACGATCTTTTCCTGGGCGCAGGGCCTGATCCTTCGGCCGCTGCCCGCCGTCCAGGACCCGGCGCGCCTGGTCTCGCTCACCCCACAAGGCCCGGGCGGCCGATACAACGTCGCCTGGGACGAGTTTCGCGATTGGCGGGATCAGTCGGTGTCGTACCAGGGGACGGCCGCGTTCGGCATCCGGCGCGTCGGCCTCCGGGAGGCCGGTGCCTCGCCGGATCGCGCGACCGAACCCCTTTGGGGGATGCTGGTCAGCGGCGATTACTTCACCGTTCTGGGCGTGACCCCACGGCTGGGTCGTCTGATCGGTCCAGAGGATGCCCGCGTCGCCGGGACAGGCGCGGTCGCCGTAATCAGTGAAGCGCTCTGGCATCGGCGGTTTGGTGGAATGCCCGACGTGATCGGGCGTCGCATCGTGCTGAACGGAAGCGAGGTGACGATCGTCGGCGTCGCGGCTCGGCGCTTTGCCGGTACCTACGTCGGCCTCTC
>Ga0210123_1001373_pt1 | contig 12461 bp, 11 predicted proteins | sample Muzzi_PWB_D2_FD_185535 | JGI IMG/M metagenome (GOLD analysis project Ga0210123, IMG submission 185535) | Wetland microbial communities from San Francisco Bay, California, USA, that impact long-term carbon sequestration - Muzzi_PWB_D2 (SPAdes) | ecosystem: Environmental > Aquatic > Marine >... | reverse complement strand
GCACAAACTCCGCCTTGCCCTTCAATCCGTTATGCTTGGTGATCGCTGCCGTCAGTGTCGTCTTGCCATGATCAATGTGACCGATGGTCCCTACGTTCACATGCGGCTTGGTCCTCTCAAATTTTGCCTTAGCCATCTCGTCCTCCCATGATGCATCAAGGTAAATTATGCTTAAAAAATTGGTTCGTCCTTAAAAAGGCTGCGGCTGCTGCCGTCACCTTGTAAAAATGACTTGCTGTGTCGACAACAATTTGGAGCCCACGATCGGAATTGAACCGATGAACCTCTTCCTTACCAAGGAAGCGCTCTACCGACTGAGCTACGTGGGCGTTCTTTTCGTATTCGGGTTGTCTTTGCTCGCAGGCCGAGCGAAGCCCAGAACAAAGCATGGAGCGGGAGACGAGGCTCGAACTCGCGACATTCAGCTTGGAAGGCTGAAGCTCTACCAACTGAGCTACTCCCGCTTAATTATCCACCTATTATTGCCGTTCTGAAGCCCCGCATTCACAACAATCATCGCCGCATGCGAAAATGAGCAGTGATTCTGATGGAAGCCATGTAGTCAAAAACGACTCCGAAACGGAAATCTCCTACATCAACTTAATTAGCGCGAATGGTGGTGGGGGGAGGATTCGAACCTCCGAAGGCTTCGCCGACAGATTTACAGTCTGTTCCCTTTGGCCGCTCGGGAACCCCACCTAGGGCGTCTCTTGGAGCCAGCGGAGGGACTCGAACCCCCGACCCACTGATTACAAATCAGTAGCTCTACCAGCTGAGCTACGCTGGCCACAGCTCCGCAACACACTCAATATATTAAAGATCTAAAAACATAGCCCGCAGACGCATCCCGGGCTACTAAAAAAGCAGTTAGTAACCATCTGACGCCAAAAACACAAACGCAGTAATTGGGCAATTTCTAACATAATTTCTTATATATTGGCAATTATTTTTTGAAATATCGAAATATCTTTCTTTTTGTCTGTTTTCCTTGCTTTTCTGCCTTGCCAACATGTCCGCAATCCCATGGCATGCCAAGTTTTATCTGGATCCATATTGCTGTTATTGCTTAAGATTATCCGATTTCACCCGGTCCGGCGCACAACGGTCGCCGACTCGGATATTGTAAAACATTCTTCGAATATGGCAAGCGATGTTGTTAATCCTGGCATCGCCTTCCAATGAGGAGCCTGCATATTATGGAACTGTTAAATTCCGTATTCGCACTTCGGATCGGAAGCGCGCGAGGTCAATTGGCCTGAAAAGCCGACAATTGCAACTATATTGGGTTCAATGCACCCTTTATGCTGCGGCCGTGGTGGTATTCGCGCCCTAAATACGATAATTCCTTGACAAAACCGGAAATATTCGTGTAATCGTCCAGCAACGCTTAAATAATCGAGGCGCTGCCCATCCAGCTTCTGTTTATTGGCGCCAATTTCTGAGATCAAGATATTAGTGACCATTGGATATAAACTTGAAAGTATTACGACGAATTCTTCCCATTATAGCGGCATTCGGTTTTATCTGCAGTTGTAGCTCTCTCTTAGCACCGAAATCCCCGCGCGGCAGCCATGCCAAAGATCCGTCTTCCAACGCACCTGCGATAACGCAAGATTCGCGTGGAGAAGCTACAGCCGGTACATCGGCATCCGACCTGACCAGCGATCCTGAGACCGGTCGGCCTTTAACCTACCCACAGACCACCAAACCGTCGAATGGCGCAGCGATCATCAACCCGCCCTTTTCAAACGACACAAGCCCGACGACGGATGGAAACGCAGGCACAGGCGCCAACGGCCATGCCAAGGAAGGGCAGGCGTTGCTTGACGAAGCTTTGGATTTTTGCGAAGTGGCGCAATCCTTCTGGCAAAAAGGCGAGTTGGAGAATGCCCTTGATGCATTGGATAATGCCTATGCCCTGATTCTGGACGTTGACTCCCAAGAGGATGTCAAGCTCATCCAGCAAAAGGAAGATTTACGGTTCCTGATTTCCAAACGCATTCTGGAGATCTATGCATCACGCAACATCGTCGTCACTGGTAACCACGATGAAATTCCCATGGAAATGAACAGTCATGTGGAGAAAGAGCTCAAGCGGTTTTCCGGCTACGAGAAAGACTTCTTCCTCCAATCCTTTGCCCGCTCAGGCCTTTACAGACCTTATATATTGGAGGCCCTGCGAAAAGCCGGCCTGCCCGAAGAGCTCTCCTGGCTGCCACTGATCGAGAGCGGGTTCAAAGTGACCGCCCTGTCCCGTGCCAGAGCGCTGGGACTTTGGCAGTTCATCCCTTCGACCGGCTATAAGTTCGGCTTGAAACGCGACCGCTACATCGATGAACGCATCGATTTTATCAAGGCCACCGATGCCGCCATCGCATATCTCAAGGAACTGCACAGCATATTCGGAGACTGGGCCACGGTACTGGCCGCGTATAACTGCGGCGAAGGGCGTGTTTTGAAAGTCATCCGCACCCAGAATGTCAACTACCTGGACAATTTCTGGGATCTTTATCAGCGCCTGCCCAATGAAACAGCCCGTTATGTCCCCCGGTTTTATGCCACCCTGCATATCGTCAAGCATCCGGAAAAATACGGCTTTACTAATCTCGTTGCCGATGCACCTCTGGAGTACGACACCGTCGATGTCAACCGCCAGGTGCACTTGAAAGATCTCGGCAAATCCATGGATATCGGGATGAAGGTCCTCAAGGCGCTCAATCCCGAGCTGCGGTACAATCTCATTCCGCCCGAAAATTATACGCTGCGCATCCCCAAAGGCACCGAGGAAGATCTGCTGGCCAAAATCGACACCGTCCCCACCAGCAGGCTGCCCCAGCCAGCCTACGTATATCACCGCGTGCGGCGCGGTCAGACCTTGTCGACCATTGCCAGACGATACCACACCAGCGTACGCGCCATCATGCGGGCCAACAACATGCGCCGCTCCCACTATATCCGCGCCGGCAAGCGCCTGAAAATCCCCCAGCGCGGCTATACTGCTTCAAGGCATACAACCACCACCACGGAAACGGCCACCATTCCAGCTTCCGGAAAACATTATGTCCGCAAAGGCGATTCCCTGTGGATCATTGCCAAGCGCTATGGCACCACGGTTCAGCAGATTAGCAAGGTTAACCGGCTGTCATCAAACCGTCTGTACATCGGTCAACCCCTTATCATCCCAGGCTTCAAGACCGAACCTTTGCCCGACACCAGCAAACTCAATACCTACTCGGTCCAACAGGGAGACAGCCCTTACACCATCGCTCAAAAGCACAATATGGCCCTGGAGCGACTGCTGCGAATCAACCAGCTTACCCCGCGCAGCAAAATCTATCCCGGTCAAAAGCTCTTCATCGAATAGCCCCTAATGCCACATAAAAAAGATGGCGAAATATTTAAAAAAACGTTATGCGCATGGCATCAGCGGCATATTAGAGACCAGTACGAGCAATAGACCAAGGCTGAACTTGAGGATCGTATCGATTTTATGCCATCTTTTTTATGCGGCATTTTGGTAACTTATGCCCCCGTAGCTCAGGGGATAGAGCATCGGATTCCTAATCCGTGCGCCGCAGGTTCGAATCCTGCCGGGGGCACCAATCACCTGATTCAGCGTAAATCGGCCCCATCCGGCCGGCCCAGGGTTACTTCATTTTTAACTTTACGCTCGCCAGAAGCCGCAGCATCTCATGGACCTTGCTTCGCGCTTGATCCGGTTGCGGATGGTCCCTGCCACCGATTCGAACCGCCGTTTGACGGTTCGCGGGGCCTCGAGCACCGTGATATGGTGATAGCCGAAAGCGGTCTCCACCGGTTCGGAGACCTCTCCGGTTTTCAGACCAAAGGCCGCTTCTGAAAATTTTATTCCCATGGCGCCTTTTTGAATCCATCCCAGGTCGCCGCCTTTATGGGCCGTGGCCTTATCCTGGCTGCTCTCTTTGGCGACCTCGGCAAATGCCTTGCCGCCCTTGATCTGGTCCCGGATCGCCTGGGCCTTCTTGAGCCTGGCCTGGCGCTGCTCGTCGCTCATCATGGGGTGCCTGCGGATCGGGATGTGGGCCGTATGGACCTGCTCCGTGCTGAAATCCTGGGCGTGGGCCTGGTAGTATTCACGCTGGGCCTCGTCGGTGAATTTGGACTTGACGAACTTGTCGAAATAGCGTCCGATCTCGATCTCCTTGCACAACTCGTTGAGTTCGGCCTCGATAACGCCACGGTCCAGCAGGTCGCTCTTCTCTATCGCCGCCGCCAGCGCCGCGCGCTCCACATATTTTTTCAGCAACGCCTGCCGCTGCTCGGCGTTCTGCGGGTTGATGCGCTTATATTGAAGGTAGGCATCAAAGTCTTTGCCGGATACGGCTTTGCCGTCAATCACGGACAGCTTTTCATCGCCGCTACAACCGATCAAGGCGATCAGCAGAAACAATACTGCAACATAGCGCATCGAATACTCCTTTATGCAACAAAAGGGAAAACTTGAGCCGAGGCAATTTGCCAATCAAGACGCCCTTTTTTGTTTTACCAAAACCTCAAATGGCAACTTATAATCCGATATACGTCCCCAAACACGCCCGTCCCCAAACACGCCCGGGTACACGATGCGGGTCAGGTTGCCGGCGGCATCGTAGGTGTAGGAGAACCAGTAGGCTGTCCCGTCGATGGTGACTGCCTTTTCGGTGAGGCGCCCCATCTCGTCGTAGGCGGTGTAGTGAGGGAGGCGTCCCCCTTGGTGACCTGGTATAGCCGGCCGTTGCCGTTGAGGGCCGCATTAAAGGCCAGGCTCACGTCCGGCTCTTCGGGGGACTCGCCGGCATAGGTCTTGGCGGTCAACTGGTTGCGGTCGTTGTACCGGAAGGTGATGGTCTGGCCTTTCTGGTCCTGCCGCGCATTGACCTGGTAGTCGCTCCAGCCGGTGTAGGCCCGGTCATCTTTAAGGCATGCAGGCCGTCAAACGCATTCTCGTTCCGGTCGCCGGCAAAGGGTCCCAGGATGAATTACGCTCCAGACTCCTGTCGAGTTTCTACCGCAGCAGTCCTTTAGATCTTGAGATTATTTTTCTTCGTATACTGCCTGAACATTTATCCGACGAGGTGGTCGAACGCGAGCGGCGCGAACTTGAAAACCTGGCCCGTGATGAGATCCCGGCAGCACCATCGATTCGCATTGAACGAAGTTCGCGGATTGTCCCAACGATTGCCGACTTGGCCGAACAGGCGGATCTTTTAGTTCTGGGCCTCCAGAGACTCGGGCGACATCGCAAGCTCTTCGGACAGATCGCATTCGAAATTCTTTCGCAAACCAGCTGTCCCACCATCATGAATTCCCATCGGGGGTAATCAATCCGATGGGTCCTTGACAGCAGGCAGCAATATGTCGAATATACCGCCGTTCAGAACCTGTACCATGAATTGGCGCATGCCATGCACATGATGAACGGGACCTGGCGCTATTTCAAGTCCGAACAACAGGCCATCGAAGAGGAAAACCGCTGCCGCCGGGATCAGGCCTTGATACATGACCGGGAACCGGCTTACCGCTTCAGAAAAACCGGCATTCTGATCAGCGATGCCAACCAAGCAGAAACGCAGAAGTAATGCCGCTTGGCAAAGGGGTTCACGGCTGTATACAGCCAACCGTTGACAAGGCACGGCAACTGGCCTTAAAATTCCGTCCAACCAAGCACCTATGAACCAGCAACCTCTTGAACCGGAGCTACTGATGAACCGACCGCTGCAGTTGTGTTACCCGGTAACGACGCTCGATGGCAATGAATTGCTCCCCGCAGGCACCTTCTTGACACCCGATACGATGGAAAATCTGGTCCGCTCAGCCGGGGATCAAACCTATCCCCTCCTGCCGCTATTGGCGCACGGCACCATCGCCAGGGATCTGGACCGCATATGCAAAAATTCTCCCTATGACCGGATATTTGCCGATCCCGTGCGCAGGCGGGACGTATTCGACAGCATGCAACGGGTGGAGATGGTGCAGCCGCTGCTGGACATTTATGACCATTTCAAAACCCATGATCCTTATACCTATCGTCATATTCTGACAGTCTTCGCCCTTTCGTTGCTCCTGGCCCGGGACCTAATCGACAGCCGCAAGGAACTGGCCATGGAATTGGCAGCGGCGCCCAGCCACGATTTCGGCAAGATCTGTGTACCACAGGCAGTGCTGAAAAAAGCGACAGCGTTAAGTGAAATAGAGCGGCAGCAGTTGAGCCACCACGTCGCAGCCGGCTATGTTTTGCTCAGCTATTATTTGAAAGACCCGCACCATCCGGCGGCCATCACCGCGCGGGATCATCATGAGCGGTGTGACGGCAGCGGTTATCCCCGCGGGGTCAAGCTGCACAACAGGGTTGTGGAAATCGTTGCCGTGGGAGATGTATTCGATGCGCTGATCACCAGACGACCTTACCGGCCCCGATCCTACGATCTGCGGACAGCGCTGGAGGCACTGACCCTGCAGGCCGAAAGCGGTGCATTCAGCATCGAAGTGGTACACAGCCTTATCAAACTCAACCGTCAAGATCCGCCTGGCCTCAAAGCGTGCAAATTCTCCAAGGAATTGCGCGGCAATCCCCCTGCCGGCAACCAGTATGGCGGGGCCCTGCCCTGCCGGTTCAACGGCGATGCCGGCGCCGATCAAGAGGACAAACACGACTGCGATGGGTAGACGAAGGGATTCCCGCTTAAAGATTGGCGCCCAACGGTCGATAATCGATATGAATCGACCGTAAAAAGATACAGGGGGCGCACCAGATTTGAAAAATGAATCGACTCGAGATGGACTGAAAGTCCCGGCGCACGGAAATACCGACAAGCATGATCCTCTGGAGAAAGCGCTGCGGCGTATTCGGCGCACCAAGGATTTTCCTTCCGTATCGAAGTATATCATCGAAATTAATCAAAAATTATCAGAGCATGCCTTCCATTCATCCGCATCCGAGCTGGCCAATATCATCCTCAAAGACTACGCCCTGACCAACAAGTTGCTGAAACTGGTCAATTCCGCGTTTTACGGGCTCGTGGCCGGCAAGGTGGCCACCGTGACCCGTGCCGTTGTTCTGCTGGGATACGACAACGTGCGCCTGGCCGCCATCAGCCTGGTGCTGTTCGACCATTTCAAAAGCAAATCCACGGCCAGGGATCTGAAAGATGCCACCGTCAGTTCCTTTTGGTGCGGTCTGATTGCCAAAGAGATTGCCAAAATGCAGTTTATGATCGATCCGGAAGAGGCATTTATCTGTGCGTTGCTCCATCAGTTGGGCAAACTGCTGACCATCTATCATATGCCCCATGAGTACCGGGAAATCAAATTTCGCATCACCCAGGAACATACAAAGGAAATGCAGGCGGTAAAAGAGGTGCTGGGTGTCACCTATAGAGCATTGGGGTTGGCGGTTGCGCGGCAATGGAACTTTCCCGAAAGCATTTTCAACACCATGGTCTCCCTGTCGACGGAAGAACTTGAAAATAAAAGCCAGCGCATCGATCCGCTATGCGCCTTGGCTAACTTTACCCGCGCCCTGTGCCGCATCATCGATACGGTGCCCCTGGACAGAAGAGATGCGGCCGTCGAAAGCCTCCTGGATCGCTACCACCGCTATATCGTCATATCGACCAGACAACTCCAAGCGCTGATGGCATCCTGCCTGGACAACCTTTACAAGCATGCCGATGCCCTGCAGTTCAGTGTGGAAGAGAGTGATTTCTTGAAACGTTTGTCAGGAGCAACCGTATCGCCCTGCAATGGCATCGCCCACAATGATGGCCATTGCGCCGTCCAACCAGGGACGGAAAGTGGACAGCTCTTTCGCCTTACCGGCGGCGATGAGACCAGTGCTTCCATGGCATCTCCCGGAAATGAAGATGCCGTCAGCATCATCATGGGCGGTCTTCAGGAGGTATCCAGCGCCATGATGGGCGAGCACGATATCAACGACATCGCCCTAATGAGCCTTGAGATTATGTACCGTGCCCTGCAATGTCAGCGGGTCATTTTGTTCATCCACGAAAGCCGCAGCAAATTAATGGAGGCCCGCTATGGTTACGGGTCGGGCGTTCAGCGCCTGGTGGGGAAGGTTAAATTTGGTGTTGCAGCCGCATCCCGTGATGATTTGTTTGCCCAGGCAATTCAGAACGGAAAGGACCTCATTGTGGATGACGCCCATGCGCCTGAACTGCATCGTCTGATCCCCACATGGTACCGGAAAACCATCGATGCCAAAGCCTTTGTTTTCATGCCCGTCAGCTATCAGAATGTGTGTGTGGGCGCCTATTACGGAGACCTGGACTTTGCAGGACCGCCGATTAACGATCTCGAGCGCAAGTATCTCTCCATGCTGCGCAACCAATTGGTGCTGGCAATCAAAATGGGGCGTTGAGCATGTTTCCGGGGAGCACTTTGCAAGGGGCCGGTTTTCACCCGTCACAGGGCTGAGAAACCGGCCCATTCCGCATCAAACGACCTGAACCGTGATCTTGCGCGGCGCAGCCTTTTCCACTTTGGGCAAAGTAAGCCGAAGCACACCGTTCTTGATCTGGGCATCGATTTTTTCCTGGTCGACGACTTCTGAGAGAGAAAATTGCCGATAGTACTTGCCCACTTCGTATTCGATGAGCACATCCTCTTCTTTAGCCGATTCCAAAGGTCCCAGCACACCATCCAGCGTCAGCATGTTGTCACGCAAATCAATGGTTAAATCTTCGGCTTTTACGCCCGGCATGTCTGCCAGCAGAACGAGTTCCTTGTCATTTTCAAAGATATCTACAGCTGGAGTGAATACCAGACCCGGTCGGGTCTGCTCCGCAGGGCTGCTCACTTCCTGTTTTTCCATGACTTTGAGTTCTTTTGTATCCGTACCGGCCATGACCATCACCTCCTGGTTGGTTTATGACGTTATTTAATGGTAATTTTGCGGGGCTTTACCGCCTCGGCCTTGGGCACATAAACGGTCAATACGCCGTCCTGGATTTTGGCCTCGATGCGATCCGGATCGATTTCGCTGGGTATCGCCAGAACCCTGGAAAACTTGCCGGCTTCTCGTTCACGGCGATGGTATCGCACCCCTTCGTTTTCAGCTTCAATCCTGCGTTCACCGGAGATGGCCAGATTCTTGGCGGTGGCTTGAATATCGATGTCGTCGGATGTGACGCCCGGCAACTCCGCCCGAATATAGAATTTGTCCGCGTCCTCGGTCAGATTGATCGGCGGGAACACACCCGATCCCAACATCCTGCGGCCAGCATCAGGTTCATCCGTGAAGAGTCGATCGATTTGCTGTCTCATCCTTTGGAGCTGATCCAGGGTATTACGAAAGCTCACTGTTGGATAGTTGTAAAATCTGCGATAAATCATTGTAACACCTCCTTATAAATAGGTTAATTGTTTTTGGTGGCTTCCGTACCTTTTGCTTTGGTCAGACATTAAAAACGAATTAGAACATGTCAATAGCTGTACGCCATATTTTATTTCATTATTATATTATTTTTTGTTTATTAGTAATGTACCGAAGGGATTCAATGCGCTGACATAAAGGTTGGATAAGAAACGGCCGTGAAAAACAACCTCGAAGAATGCTTTTTTCCAATGATCGACTGGCTTGCGATGCGGGCCGGCTCATGGGCCGGCCCTTCACCACAAGGATTCAGCGGTAATATTTTTGGCGCTTTACTCGAAATTCCCCGTCGACAGGTATTTGTTTTTGAACAAGCACCAGAAATCGTCGGCCAGGCCGGCTTCGATATATTTATAAGGCAACCATCCATAGCCGCCCTCGCCCCATCCACCCCCCCAGGAATTGCGGATTTTAATGGCACCCTTGTCTTTGCCGATTTTGCGGTCATCATCATATCCGACGGCCACCACGGCATGTCCGCCTTGGACCGTGTCGCTAGGGGCGGGGAATGCAAATTCGCCTTTCTGGTTGCCGAAGTTATACACAGTGAACCCGAACATGGCAGGATATCCTGCGGCAAGGAAATTTTTCAACTGGGTCAGCAACTTATCAGGCGCAACATTGATACGGTCCAGCCTGAAATACTGAATGCTCTGGTAACTCTGGCCAAAAGCATAACAAAACGCATCCGGTTCATCGTCAAACCGGGTGATATCGTAAGGATAGTACTCCTCGGGAGGCACACCGAACAGCACCATCGCCTTCATGGTGCTGCGCAGCCATGCCCCGGTGTCTCCGGTCCAGTGCAGCAGTTTGCGGGTGGTTTTGTAGAGAAAGAGCCGCGACGCATCGAGATGTTCGCCAAAGGCCCGCCGCTCGTAATATTCGATGAGGCCGACGCCTGCATTGGCCGTGCATGACCCCAGGTCGCCCTGGTTTTCAATGGGCGAGCAGAACTTTTCCCAGTCGACCTTTTTTGCGATGCCCGCTTTGGGGGGATTCAGCGCTTTGGATCTTTTAAACATCTTGTCGATATCCTCATGCGCGGGTGTATAGTCTCTGATGTCGGGAAGATCTCTCTGCCAACCCAAGGCGTAACTTTTTTGTACCATGTTCTCTCCTCTCTTGATTGACTGTTCGGTTAAGCCGTTGATCGACACGGAACGCAAATCTGATGCGACCAAGCATCCGTAAGTGTAAGTGCATGCAAAAAGAATGAAATAGAGAAGAAATGAATCACGTGCAGACGGTGTCGAATGTCCATCTATCTAACATATTATGTATGGCAATCAATAAAAAATTACAGCTACTCGCCAAACCTGCGTGCCGTTGTATTACCTATCAACAAATTCAACGCGCAAATTTCTAAGCCGATTGATGGCTGCAGCCAATTCCAACTTGCGCGGTCGAGCTAGAAAAATCGGCATCGCACCATCCGGGATCAACACATCCAATCCTTGCTCCGCAATCTGACGGTGCAGCGCTTCGGCCAATTCGGACGGTGATAGTGCCGCGTCTTCGAATTGCTTTGCGGCCAGCAACAGTGCGTACCCGACGGCCAACACCTGGTGTGGATCAACCAAAGCACTTATGACAGTCAGGTCAAGCTGTTGGTTGCCATACTCTAAAATCTTCATTTGAAGTCGTAGCGGTTTGATGCGTACGGCAATGGTTTTTCCCAGACGGCGGGCGTAAAACTGGGGGTCGAAATTACCGGGCAGGATCCTTCTTTCATCTGCCATGGGCATGGGCGCCTCCGGCGGCCTGGGTTCGGACAAGCGCATATGCTGCACCTGCGCGGTCATATCCACCGGCTGATAGTTGCGCACGGCTACCACATGCCGGGCCACGCCAAGGTAATCGACACTGCCGCCGACGGCCATCAGCGTGCTGACGCCCCACTTTTGATGCAGCTCCCGGACGCGATCGAAGAGCGGCGTGATGGTGTCATTCGGGATAAGTTTGCGCATCTGCCGGTCTTTAATCAGAAAATTGGCGGCCGATCGGTCTTCATCGATGAGGAGTAATTTCGCACCGGCCTGCACGGCTTCGATGATAGCGGCGGCCTGGGAGGTGCTGCCGCTGGCATTTTGGGTGTGAAACCGTCGGGTATCTTCTTTGCCTGGCAGGTGATGGATAAAGCCGGAAATATCCAATCCGGTTACGGTCCTGCCCTCTTCGGTGCAAATCCCCACAGCATGGGGATGGGTGACCACCCGTTCGCGGCCGTCCCCTGGAATGTGCGGATAGACGCCTTTGGCTAAAGCGTCAAGCAAGGTTGATTTGCCATGAAAAGCGCCGCCAATGATCACGTTGATACCGCGCCGTACCCCGAACCCCGTAGTTCGTCCGGCGTTGGGCAGATCTACTTCCACAGCCAAAGGAGGCGGAGTCAGCAGAGGAATCCCGCCTTTTTTCAACGGAGACTGGGATACACCGGACTGCCTGGGCAGAACCGCGCCGTCGCCCACAAATGCCACCAGCCCGTACCTGTCCAGATGTGTCTGCAGATAAATCATGTCTTCGACCACGTCACAGTGACGATCCAATAGCGCTTGCCGGGCAACAGCCGCTTTAAAAATCCGCAGGATTCCGGCCAGGTCGATGTCGAACATTTCCGCGGCCTGCCGGCCCAAGATCCGATTGTCCGGGGAGCCCGGCAGGCTGACATGGAAGGCGATGCGAACATCTGCTGCATCGAAGCTGATCAGATTTCGCTCCAGCACTTGGGGCGGCAATCCAAGGAGTTGAAAGGAACCGCTTCCCTGGGCGCCACGGTTTTGGCGGGCATGTTCCGTGACCCCCCGGTCGAAAGCACGCAACATATAATCTGCGGCGGCCATCACCCGCGGCGGCGAGGACAGCGCCCGGCCGGCAAGTCCCAAGTCCTTGATTTTCAGATTCAAATGGCACACCGATGCGGGAGAAGCACCAGGACTGCCTTGAATATGAACAAAGCGGATACGCTTGTGCTCGTCGTAGAAAGTCCTGTTCAGCAGTACCCCATAGTGCTTAAAGGATTGCCCGTGCATTTTTCTGAAAAGCGTGGGCA
>Ga0210123_1001370_pt1 | contig 12473 bp, 8 predicted proteins | sample Muzzi_PWB_D2_FD_185535 | JGI IMG/M metagenome (GOLD analysis project Ga0210123, IMG submission 185535) | Wetland microbial communities from San Francisco Bay, California, USA, that impact long-term carbon sequestration - Muzzi_PWB_D2 (SPAdes) | ecosystem: Environmental > Aquatic > Marine >... | reverse complement strand
AAAACAGTTGAACTCCTAAATCATCGGCTTACAGACCCGCCGTCTTGGACCGAGTTGACCCATCACCAATGCCCCCACTGCCCGTTGACCCATGAAGCGCATCCATTTTGCCCGGTTGCGCTGAATCTTAGCTCCGCTATTCATCGTTTCGACCATCTCATGTCCTTCGAGAAAGTACGGGTCAATGTCATCAGCTCCGAGCGCCAAGTGACCCACAACACTTCGGCTCAGGAAGGCATCAGTTCCCTCATGGGGCTACTGATCGCCGGCAGCAGTTGTCCGAGAACCCATTTCTTCAAACCCATGGCGCGCTTCCATCTGCCCTTTGCGAATAAGGACGAAACGTTGTGGCGGGCGGCGGCCACCTACCTGTTGGCGCGCTATTTTACAGATCGCGGATTGAAGCCGTCGGATATGGATCTTAAAGGCTTGATCAAAATTTACAACGATGTGGCGAAATTGAACGACTACATGGCCGAGCGTGTGCGATCGGCTACATCCAAAGACTCAGCGGTGAATGCTTTGGTGCACCTGGATGTTTTTGCGAAATTTCTGACACCACCTTTGGAGGATTCATTAGATCAGATCAAACATATTTTTTCCCCTTTTTTGATCACGCAGTGAATGACCCAATGGCGAACCGATCAATTAGCGTTCCTGTTGACATGTTCGAAGTGGGCGCATAGTACCTTCCTCAGCGCCCCGCAGGACCTGCCTGAACGCCGAAGCATCTCAAGCAGCATCGGGGAAAAATAAATACACAGGGAGAATTAAATCCATGACACCGTGCAAAAGATGCCGCCTCGGTCTGTGCATTTTCTACCTGGCAATAACCTGGGCAGCCGTGATGCCACTGAGTGGCTGCGCTACTTTGGATCAGATAGTTCAAAAACCGAGCGTCACTTTTGACCGTATGGTCCTGACCGATGCCGATCTCCTGCAAAGCACAGCCGTCTTCAATTTCAATATTAAAAACCCCAATCCCATTAGCATACGGGCAAACCGGATCGCCTATGATTTGAGGATCGATGGCCGCCACTTGATCGCCGGCCAACTGAATCACGGCGTTACTCTTGTGGCCGGAAGCACAAGCACCATGAGCGTACCCGTAACCCTGCAGTATCTGGATTTTTATAACTCAGTGGCTCAGTTTTGGCAGTCCAAAAGTGCTGACTATGCGCTGACCGGTGGATTCTCGGTGGGACCATTTACCATACCTTTCCAGTCCCACGGCAGGATTGATCTGCCTGAGATGCCCAAAATTTCTCTGGAAGCTGTCCGGGTTGATCGGTTCACATTTTCAGGAGCGACCTTGAAGTGCCGGCTGAAAATAGACAACCCCAACGCCTTTAATTTACTCTACAAGCGACTGGACTACAGCCTCAAACTCAATGACAAGGCGTTTGCCCAGGCCAGCACCCCGGACCAGGGGCCGATTATGGGAAACACCGCCTCGTTTCTCAACTTCGGCTTTGATGTTTCATTCGCTCAGATAGGCCGGTCCGCTTACCATTTACTGCAGGGCGACAATGCCGATTATGGATTGAACGGCAGCTTGATCCTGAAGTCCCGCAGCGGCGCAGAACGCAAAATTCCCTATAATTTGACCGGTCGGGTTCCCTTGCGGCGATAAAAATTCTCCCAGGGGTTGCCAAACACGTCATAGCTTGCCATTAGTATGCCGTAAGCAAAGCACCGGCACCTGTAGTTTGCTCGCGGTCTATGCAGTGCCCGCATAATAGCCAATCGCCGTGCGGCACGCATCCGCATTCAAATCAGATATGGAACCAAGGCAACCTATAAGACTGAAAGCCACCATATGATTATCGTTATTGGAGAAATCCTCATTGATCGCTTTCCCGACTATGAACGCATCGGCGGTGCCCCGTTCAACTTTGCATTTCATCTCAAACAAATGGGATGGTCGGTGCGATTGATCACCCGCATCGGAGACGATGCCGATGGCCGCAAAATAATGCAAATGCTGCAAAAAAACGGTTTCAGCAGCCACGATGTCCAACTCGATCCGACCCACGCCACAGGTACAGTTAACGTGACATTGGACAACCAGGGTATTCCGCAATTTGATATCTGTGAAGACACAGCCTACGACCATATTGATTTATCATCGTGCCTGAACAATGATGGCACTGCGCTGGACATGATCTACTACGGCACTTTGGTGCAACGCACACGGTCCGGGTTTCAGCAAGTTCAACAATTCTTGAACCGCAATACGACATCCGGCCTACGTTTCTGCGATATAAATCTTCGACCGCCCCATGTAAATAATGAGGCCATTGAACCAGCGCTGCACTTTGCGGATATTCTGAAACTGAATGCCGAAGAACTTGATAGAATCGTCTCGATCTGCAATGGTCCTGCTCCATCGAAAGACGCCATCGATTGGTTGATGCATACATATAACGTCACCAAAGTCGCATTGACCCAGGGTGACCGAGGCAGCATGCTTATTACGCCTACCGGCACGATCCATGCGCAGCCGGCAAAAACGGCTTCCGTAATAGATACAGTGGGAGCGGGAGATGCTTATGCGTCCGTTCTGGCCGCCGGCACCCTGAATGGATTGCCCATCGAACGGACCCTTGAGGCCGCCACGGTTTTTGCTGCCAGTATTTGCGGACTGCCGGGAGCGATTCCCGAAGATAAAGGAATTTATGGCTCCCTGGGCAATGAATTTGAAAGGATACCGGATGCCCCATAACAAGACCTATGTCCAAATGTTTAGTATTCACGGTTTGCTGCGTGCGGAGAACCTGGAACTGGGCCGTGACGCCGATACCGGCGGGCAAATCAACTATGTTCTCGAATTGGCCCGTCATCTGAGTACGCTAAAGGAGATCGGAAGGGTGGATCTGTTTACGCGCCTGGTGGCTGACAAACAGGTTTCCAGCGACTATGCCAATCCGGTGGAGATGGTCAATGATAAATTGCGCATCGTTCGCATTCAGTGCGGCGGCCGAAAGTATATGCGCAAAGAGCTACTATGGCCCCATTTGGCTGAATATGCGGACAAAACCATAAAATTTAATAAACGCGAAGGTCTCATCCCGGATATCGTGCATGGGCATTACCCCGACGCCGGATATGTCGCCATGCAGCTCTCCAGCATTTTCGGATTACCCTTCATTTATACGGGCCACTCGCTGGGGCGCTCAAAATTGAGCAAGCTGCTCAATGACGGTATGAGCAGAATAGAGATCAATAAAAAATTCAGGATTGAACAGCGTATCGAAACCGAAGAGGAGATCTTAACCAGCGCCGACCTGGTGATCACCAGTACGCGTCATGAAATTGAAGAACAATATGGGCTGTATCGGAACAAATCCGCCTCCCAGTACAAGGTGATACCGCCGGGCATCGATATCGATAAGTTTTATCCCTTTTATCACGATATGCTGGAAGAGAGCGAGAAATCGGAAGATGCAAAGTTTGCCCAGGCCTCCATGATCAAGGAGCTCAACCGATTCTTCACATTTCCGGACCGCCCCCTGATACTGGCCCTCTGCCGTCCGGACAAACGCAAGAACATCTCCGGACTGATCCGCGCCTTCGGAGAAGACCTGGAGCTGCAAGCCATGGCCAATCTGGCGATATTTGCCGGTATTCGCAGAGACATCGATACGATGGGCGACAATGAGCGCGAAGTCCTTACCAGTATGCTGCTGATGATGGACAAATTTGATCTATACGGAAAAATGGCCATCCCTAAGAAACACGATTTTGAGTTCGAGGTCCCCGCCCTTTATCGCATCGCAGCGGACAGAAGAGGTGTTTTTGTCAACCCAGCCCTCACCGAGCCTTTTGGATTAACGCTGCTGGAAGCATCTGCTACGGGACTGCCCATGGTGGCCACCAATGATGGAGGCCCCAATGATATCGTCAGAAATTGCAGCAACGGCATTCTGACGGACCCCACCAAGCCCAAGGCCATCTCCGCTGCCCTGCGCAAGATAATTACCGACAACGGCTTATGGGAATCCTGTTCGAAAAACGGCATCATGAATGTTCGCAAACACTATACGTGGCAGAATCATGCCCGCGTTTATGCCCAGGAGATCAAGAAAATCGTCTCGAAGAACAAGGCCTCCGATATGAATACGGCCAAACCCAAGGACGCCATTGGCAGACGACTGCTTAAACTGAATTACTTTATTATCACGGATATCGACAACACTCTCATCGGCAAAGAAAATTCGCAGCTCAAAGCACTGTTGAAAATCATCAAGGAAAATCGTCAGCGCATCGGCTTCGGGGTGGCCACCGGTCGGACCAGCGAATCAGCCAGAAAGATTTTGAAGCAATACAAAATTCCCATCCCGGATGTGCTTATCAGCTCAGTCGGCAGCGCCATCTTTTATGGCAGCGAGAAATCACCGGGAAGAGGATGGGTGGCTCATATCACCCACAAATGGAATCGAGACAAGATCGAACAATTGCTGCACCAGTTCTCTTTCCTTACCCTGCAGGAAGAAGAGGCCCAGCAAAGATTCAAGATCAGCTACTACATGCAGCCCGGCAAGGGAAGGTTGCCGAAGATTCATGAATGTTTGACCGCCAACAAATGCCGCTATACCTTGATATATTCACACGACGAATTTCTCGACATCCTGCCGTTCAGAGCATCCAAAGGCAAGGCCATCCGGTATCTGAGCTACAAGTGGGAGATACCGCTGAAGAATTTTCTGGTGTGTGGCGATTCAGGCAATGATGAAGAGATGCTGCGCGGCGAACCTTGTGCCGTGGTGGTGGGCAATTACAGCCATGAATTGGCCGATCTTAAAGGAAGTCGCAACGTCTATTTCGCCAAAGGCCATTGCGCCGGCGGCATTATCGAAGGATTACAGCGCTACCGGTTTATCGAACTGAGCAAAGGAAAACAGTCATGAGCATCCAAAACAAAGTCAATTTGATCACCTATCCCGATAGTCTGGGCAGCAATTTGCTTGAGCTGCACTATGTCTTGCGCCGCTACCTTTCTCATGCCGTGGGCGGCGTGCACCTCCTGCCGTTCTATCCTTCCTCGGCCGACCGTGGTTTTTCGCCACTGACCTATGACGAAGTCGACCCGGCCTTCGGCACCTGGGAAGATATCGACATGATCGGAAAGGATTTCGACCTGACTTATGACTTCATGGTCAACCATATCTCCCGGCAGTCCACCTACTTCCAGGACTATATCGACAAAGGCCCGGATTCGGAATATGCCGACATGTTTTTATCCTTTAACAAACTCAGTCCCAACGGAGAGCTTGACGAAGATGTGCTGTCCAAAGTTTATACCCGCAAGCCGCGACCGCCGTACACAATGATCCAACGTGCCGATGGCTCGCGGGAAAAGATCTGGTGCACATTTGATTACGAGCAAATCGACCTCGATCTCCAATCGCCGGTTACCCAAAAAGTGATTCGCCAATTCCTCATACGATTGGCGCGCACAAACGCCAAAATGATTCGTATGGATGCCATTGCCTACACGACCCATAAATTGGGCACCAATTGTTTCTTTCTGGAACCCCAGGTATGGGATATCATGGAATGGATCAAGGAATATATCTCCCCATTTGAGACCATCATGCTCCCCGAAGTGCACGAACATTACAGCTTCCATCAAAAGATCGCCGCCAAAGGTTATTGGACCTATGATTTTGCCTTGCCGATGCTGGTGCTGCACACCCTCTATCACCATACCAGCGAGCGACTGAAGAATTGGTTTCGAATCTGCCCGCGGCATCAGCTTACCACTCTGGATACGCACGACGGAATGGGTGTCGTGGATGTGGAAGATCTTCTTTCTCAGGAAGAGATTGAACGCACCCTGAACGGCCTGGACGAAAAGGGGTCCAATACGCGCAAGATCTATTCCGGCGAGGAGTACGCGAACCTGGATGTCTATCAGGTCAATTGTACATATTACTCAGCCCTGGAATGCAATGATGATTCCTACCTGGCCGCCCGTACCATCCAATTTTTTGCACCCGGTATTCCGCAAATCTACTATGTCGGCCTACTGGCCGGCATGAACGACATCGATCTGGTAGAGCGCACCAAGAACGGCCGGGATATCAATCGTCACAATTACACCCTGGACGAAATTGCAAAAGAGATCGAAAGGCCGGTGGTTCAGCGCTTGCTGAAACTTATGGAGTTCCGCAATTCCTATCCGGCCTTCAGCGGGCAGTTTGTGATCAAAGAAGCGCCTGACGATCAACTGTCATTGGCATGGACCCAATCCCCCTACCATGCCACCGCGCATATCGACCTGAGAACCTATAAATCCGAAATCACTTATTATGACAGCATGCAAAGAAGAAATGTAACCTTTACTGTTTAGGTGCGAGTATCGAATTCCAGCGGCAGGGTCAGCCGGAAAACGGCGCCCTGCCCCAGTTGACTTTCCAAGAAGAGATCACCGTCCATCGAACGCGCCAAAATTCGAGAAACCGCCAAGCCCAGTCCGTGCCCGCTGCGCGCGACGCCGGGAAAAGGGCTGACCTGGGTGTAACGCTCAAATATCTTATCTTTATGCTCATCGGCGACGCCGGGGCCGTCGTCCCTGATCGACAGGGTAAGGGTGTCGCGATGACAGGACAGATGAATCAGCAAGAGTCTGCGCCGATAGGTCAGCGCGTTTTTCAGAAGGTTGGCCGCAATCTGGCGAAATTTGGTCTCATCCTGCACCATCTGAATGGTTTTTACCGCGGACTGGGCTTCCAGCCGTAAACCGCCCGCTGCCAAGAACGCCAATCGATCCGCCATGTGATTGATGGATCGTAATCCATCGTAGAGCTCCGGCGCATGGGATTCAACCACTTCGATCAGCACTTGCTGAATGACATGGAGCGGTGCAAACGGCCGGCAGTTGAAACATACCGCCTCGGCGCGCCCTACTTCCAACAGCTCTTCCAGCAGCGCCCGCACTTTCTGAGCACCACGCAAGATGCGATCCACAAGGCGTTTACGGCGCTGGTTTTGCGTGCCGCCACGAGGATGCAATTTGTCCAGCAATTGCGCATTGGTTTCAATTACACTCAAGGGATCTTTGAGCTCATGGATCATGAACTCGATATTCACTTGCTGAAAAAAACGCTCCCCATCGTCCGTCTCAGGCGCTTTTTCCGGGGATCGCGGCAGTTGTGTGATCATATCGAAGGTAGCAGGATCTTTTTGGCGCAGAAGGTCCTCTACTGCGTATTCCATCTCCAGAAGGCGCTGCAAATTCCGCTGGGCACGTTCATAAGCTACCCGCCAGGATTGGTCCGGTGCCGATTTAAATTGCTTTTCCAGCAATTGCAACGATGCTGACAACACGGCCAGGGGTGTCTTCAATTCATGGGAAAGATGAACGATGACACGCTCTTTGGCTTGATTGAAAGCTTTGACGCGCTCGTAGGCATTCTGCAGGGCTTCATTTACGCGGGCATTTTCGATGGGCAGCGCCACCACGTCGGCGATGGCGCTCAAAAGCTCGACATCTTCCTTGTTGAAGGCACCGTCACGCTTGTTTACCGCGCATAGCACGCCGATCATACGATGCTTGATGTGCAGGGGCACATCGAGCATATTGCGGGTTTCATACTGGGCCTGCTCATCGATTTGCTTGAATGCGTAGCGGCTATTTGCGTAGTTATCAACAATCAAAGGCTTGCCTGTACGATAAATCTCGCCGGCTACCCCTTTGTCTGCAGGAAACCGAACGGTGGCCAACTTACGCCCTGCCTCGGTGTCTTCTAAGGAAGCTATATGAAAATAGAACTCCTTCTTGTCAGAGTCCAAAAAAATGACCGAGGCCCCACCGACTTGCATCATGACCTGGATCAACCGTGTAATATACCGCAACAGGCGATCCAGTTTTCGAAAGCGATGCAATGCTTTGGACAATCGCAGCAGGGTTTGTCGGCTGCGGTCCATATCTTGATCAGCAGATAAATTCTGGAGGGTTATCACCATGCCGGCCGGCAGCAGCGCGGCATTGAGGACCACGCTCAATTTTCGCCCGGCCTTGGTCGACCAGCGGGTTTGAATATCGCGTGCGACCCCATCCTTTGAAAGCTGGTCAAGCTCTCGGCAGACCGCTTCCTCATTGTCATCAACGATGGACAGAAACGGCAGGCACGGCAACTCGTCCATCTTCCAGCCAAAAACCGCTTCAAAAGCAGGGTTGAAATGGACTGCGCCTTGATCGCTGTTCAACACCACGGTGGGACCGGGCAAGATATCCACAAACCGCCGCCAGGACTCATCCATGGCAGGCTTCGGCAATCCGGAAGGCATTTTGTGGCTTTCGGTGTGCGGCATGGGTTGGTTTAACGCCTTCCCGAAGAAATTCCCCGGGTTAAGCCATCACCCAGGCAAGTTTGGGGTTGAGTCACGGGTCAGAATGGTGTAACGGTAAACCCGTCACGATGATAAATAAAATACTGTGAAATTTACAGCAGCGTGTCAAGCTCAAAGCTTGACCACCGAACACGCCGGGGCACCCCCCAACTTGCGGCCAATAAGCCCGTGCGCGGAAAAGCACAGCTATACTCGGCGATATGGAATAGCGTCTTTTTTGACAGCACACCCAGCATCGTTACACCACACCGATATCGAGGTCCAGGGTGAAGCTATTTAATCTTTTCAGACCCGGATGGCGGCACAGCGATGACAGCAAGCGCCTTAAAGCCGTATCCAAAATAAAAAACCGCAAAACCCTCAGAAAAATCGCAGATCAAAGCAAGGACGAACGGCTGCGCTTTGAAGCAGCCTGCCGTTTAAACGATCTACCTCTGATTCGCAAGTTGTCATATTCGGCGCCCCAGGAAAGCGTGCGTCTGAAGGCCAGCATACGGGCCGACAGGCAATCCAACCTAACGTCCATTGCCCTGAATGCGTGGGACATTCATATCGGGCAGAAAGCGGTTGATCATATCGATAATGAACTGCTCCTGCATCGCATTGCACGTTCGGCAAAGCAGGATGCCGTCAGGCTCGCGGCGGCCCTGAAGTCAGGAAATACCGACCTGCTTCGCAGCGTTGCACGATCATCCACCCATATCGAAGTTCATTGGCAAGTGGCGCAACGTCTTGATGATCCCCAGCTGTTCGCCGAGATTATTTTATTGAAGCCCGCCAATATGCATCTGGAGCCTCTTCGTCGAAAAGCGCGTCGAGCGCTGACCGATCACTTAAACCGGTGCCAGGCCAAGGGCGATCATCACGGGCTGGAGATGGCCATGAAGCTTGTGCCTCACCCCAGCTTCAAATTGGAGGCCTTTGTGCGTTTAGCCCCGCAACGGATCACCTTTTCCGTTCTAAGGTATCTGGCCGCTCAAGATTTCAGGTATATCCCCAAAAACCTGTTGAATAAAATGATCGACTGTATCAGGATCGGTGACTGGCAGGTGCGCATCGCGCTGAAACAGACAGCATGCATTTATTGTCTTGGCAAAGGTGAGCTGACGCTCAAATATTTGTCTGCCAACGATACCTGGAGGGACCACGACAGGTTCCCTTGTCCGGATTGCAACGGTAAGGGGAAAACGCCTTTTCGATCCGTCACCTGCCGCAAGGAAGATCAGAGCATCCAGCTCAAACTCCCCGTATAAAGGAGGCCCTCTCGCTCGCTGTATTGGCACCAAGCCACCGCCGACCCTCGACAAATCGGTCAAATGCATCGGCCCCATTTCCTTTGAACGGCCATCTGCTTGACATCCCAACCCCTCAAACGTATAAGCACTTGATCTGGCAATGCATTAATCCTATAGCACACCTATCGGAAAGGACCCGCAAGGCGGTTTCGATTCGGCATGCGGGCTGTTGCGATTTGAGCCAACGGGTTAATGCCTGCCGCTTACTCGAAACCATCAATGGATGATGCATCGACAATCAATTGATCGGCAGATCCGAATGTAGATAACTACCACATGCTTTTTTCCAGTCCCATTTTTCTACTGGCCTTTCTTCCGATGGTGATTATTGCCTATCACACCGTCAGACAGGTCCTCGGCACAAGGGGCCGCAATGTAGTCCTTCTCTCGGCCAGTTACCTGTTTTATCTTTTCGGGGCCGGACAATTCACTTTGTTCTTAATCGTCTCTTCATTAACCGATTATATCCTGGGGTTACTGATTGACCGGCAGCGGGCCCTTTCAAAAACCTGGGTGACGCTCTCCGTCGTATTGAACCTGGGCCTGCTGGCCTATTTCAAGTACGCCAATTTTTTCATCCGGGAAATCAACTCGGGATTGTCCGCTTGGGGGCAGGACGCCATCGCCTGGACCACCATCATGCTGCCCATCGGCATCTCCTTTTTTACTTTTCAAAAAATCAGCTACATTGTGGATGTTTATCGTCGTCACACACAGGCCCTGAGAAATTTCATTGATTTTGCTCTCTATGTGGCCATGTTCCCCCAGTTGGTGGCCGGACCCATCGTGCGGTTTAAAGATATCTGTGAACAACTCCGGCACCGTGCGGAGAGTTGGGAAGATTTCTACCTCGGGGTCTTGCGCTTTTGTTGGGGACTTTCGAAAAAGGTGCTCATCGCCGATGCCTGCGGGCAGATTGCCGATGTTGCCTTTGGCCTGGACACCGCCCTGCTGGATACCAAGACCGCCTGGTTGGGTGCCTTGGCCTATACCTTTCAAATCTACTTCGATTTTTCAGCTTACTCCGACATGGCAATCGGGCTGGCCCGCCTTTTCGGCTTTCAACTGCTTGAGAATTTCAACCGGCCATACGGTGCCATCGGCATCACCGATTTCTGGCGCCGATGGCACATCTCATTAAGCCGCTGGTTCCGTGATTATCTTTACATTCCTCTGGGTGGCAATCGAAAAGGCCGCTTACGGACATGTCTTAATCTAATGGCGGTATTCACACTCTGCGGGCTATGGCACGGCGCCGACTGGACATTTTTAATATGGGGGCTCTACCATGGCTTTTTGCTGGCGGTGGATCGCATCAGCGGTCTGCGCAGAGCGCCAGATCGCAAATGGACCGCCGTTCGCCGGTTGGCCACTTTCATCCTGGTGGTCTTTGGCTGGGTCCTGTTTCGATCCGATTCTTTGCCGGCGGCCGTCGAATTTATAGAGGCCATGATGACGCCTGAAGATCTTCCGATCAGCTACGAGCTCTATACCGTTCTGCATTATCGCAACATCGCTTTTCTCTTGATAGCTGCCATCAGCACCCTGGGCGCTCGCCGGTTCCCGACCTATGAATGGTTTGTTGATCATGATGGTCCGCTGCGCACTGCCCTCAGCTTCGTGTTGATCGGGTTTTTACTGCCCTATTGTGCGGCCCATATTGTCGCCGGAGCCGCAAATCCATTCATCTATTTCAGGTTTTAATGCGATATGGACAAGAAGCACCCCAGTATAAATATGCGGCATACAGCACACCTGTTTTTCAGCATCCTGTTCGTGGTCATGCTGTTGTTACCGTTCATGTTGAGCCTTCGTCCAGTGCGTGGCGCAAGGACTGTAAAGACTAAAAAACAAGCTTCTCCCGGCATCGACCTCAAAGCCATACTGGCGCCGGAATACTACCGAGCGTGGTCCCAATTTGCAAATTATCAACTGGCTTCGGATCATACCTTCGCCCAATTAAAAAATTGGGTCGACTACCGCCTGTTTGCCATGAGCGACGCCAAAGACGTTCACGTCGGGCGCAACGGCTGGCTTTTTGACCAACCATCCATTCAAGACTTCCGTAAAAACGGATGTGACAGAATGAGCGAGCTGCTGCGATTGATACTAGATCTGCGGACCGTGGCCGAGGTGGCAGAAGCTGGCGGTCGAAAATTTACCTTTACCGTCGTACCCAATAAATCCACCATCTACCCTGAATTCGTGGGAGTGGTTCCAAGGTCACCTGAATGCAACCAAAGTACTTACGAATTGCTCTTGGCTGAACATGCCCGCAGGCCCATAAAAGGGTTCGTGAGGCTCGATGAAGCACTATTGCGCGCAAAAGGCACACAAAAGCTTCTGTACGACCCGACCGGTACCTATTGGAACGAGATGGGAGCGAATCAGGCGGCTCGTGTCCTGCTGCCCTCCATTGCAGCAAACGGCCAGCCGTCCGACTTCGCTGAAACCGATCTGGCCCAAGCGATCCTATATCCCGACAAATCGAACGTGCAGGGAGATAGCGAGCAGCTGTCATCAGACAAACGGCGCCTTTCGTCTGCAATCGTATACGGCGGCCCAGCACTGAAAGTGTTATTGCCCCATATCATGCCGCACTTTGATCGTCTGGACATCATTGACGCCGTATCGCTTCCCTCTCTCAACCATAAAGAAAATATCGCGGCCTACGACGCCATCCTGGTCGTGGTGCCGGAAGCCCACCTTTTGGATTTGGATCTGAAATTGGACCGGCTCTGCAAAATGATGGAAGCGGATACAGCGGTCGTGGGCAAGCAAGAAATTAACCTGGCGTCCATGGCGGCCAAACACGGCGTT
>Ga0210123_1001369_pt1 | contig 12477 bp, 8 predicted proteins | sample Muzzi_PWB_D2_FD_185535 | JGI IMG/M metagenome (GOLD analysis project Ga0210123, IMG submission 185535) | Wetland microbial communities from San Francisco Bay, California, USA, that impact long-term carbon sequestration - Muzzi_PWB_D2 (SPAdes) | ecosystem: Environmental > Aquatic > Marine >... | reverse complement strand
AGCGGTCGGCCATGTCGAGGACTTTCGAGCCGGCGAAATAGACGATCAGGTCGCCCTCGGTATGGCCGGGGAGCGGGATGATCGAGATTCGCTCGCCGTTGAAGTCGAGCTCCAAGGCATGCTCGCTCAGGAGGGAGGGGAGCGCCGGGCCCTTGCGCGGCGGGACGGAGACCCCGTCGATGAACTCCTGGGGCTCCTCCAGGGCGGCCCGCGTCTCCGGCGTGGCGATCACGGTGGCGTCGTACCCGAGGTTGGCGTTGCCGCCGATGTGATCCTCGTGGTAATGGGTATCGATGATGTAGCGGATCGGCTTCCCCGTAAGTCGCCTGAGGGCGCGCCGAATGGCCGTCGATGCCAGGGCATAGCCCGTGTCCACCAGGAGGATGCCGTCCGCCCCGATCGAGGCGGTGATGGTGCCCCCAGCCCCCTTCAGAAGCCAGATGCTCCCCGCGAGGTGGGTCGTGCTGATCTCGGCGCGCTGGGCCCGGAGCATCACCTCCTGGAACGCCACCACGCCGCGAAGAGGCGCGAAGGCCGAGTCGAAAGCGGTGTAGTAGACCATCAGGCCTTCGATGCCTTCGTCCAGCATCCGATTGAGCCAAGCCACCGCACCCACCGTGTCCCGCATCATCGCGGCACTTCGCGCCAAGTGATACTCGAGGAAGGGGCGGTTGAGGTGGCCGGATGGGAGCATGTCGAGCGCGCGTTGGAGATGCCGGGCGTAGCCGACGGTGTCGCCCGCGGCCAGAGCGGCGAGCCCCACCTGGTATTCCTCGGCATAGTGGTCCACGCCGGTCTGGGCGTCGAGCCGCCCTCCGGGGACGAGGCCAGCGGCCGCTACGACGGACACGAGGATCAGCGCGTTGGGAATAGGGAATGCCATCGAGTCACTCGAGCGGGGGACGGGAACGCTCACCGCGCACCCCGAGATTGCGGAAGCTTACGACGCATGGACCCACAGTGCTTGAGACGTCCAACGTCCACGGGGACGCACGGTGCTCACAGCGGGCCGGCCTTCCACGGTCCCCAAATCGCAAAGGTCATCCCCTGCGGTTCGCTCCCGTCCCCCACCCACATGGCCCCCTGAATGTTCACGAACAGGGTTCGCCCCCCCGGTGCAAAACATACGCCCGTCCACTCCAGGTCGTTGAGATCGTTCCGGGCAAAATCGAAGATCCTCCCATCCCGCGTGACCCCGCGCACGTAGTTCCGCTCCCCGGAGTCCTCACAGACGAGGAGTCCGCCCCGAGGGCTGCGGCAGAGGTTGTCGGGTTGCTTGAGGAGGTCCCGGGATGGGGACTCAAAGACCAGGGAGAGCTCCCCGCGGTCCTGGTCCCGCGGCCGATACTGCCAGATCTGTCCGTCGCCGGTGTTCCCACCGGTGGTGGCGTCGAAGTAGATCACGCCGTCACCGTACCAGCAACCTTCGAGCCGGGCAAAGCGTGCCGCCCCCTGGGCAAAGCCCTGCGACGAGACGTGGGTCCAGGGGAGGTAGTCCTCCGCGGGATCGGGGTCCTCGATCTCTACCCACGCGACCGGGAGCCGAGTCCGGGCACGCTGCCCGGTCCGTGTGTCGTATTCGCGGCGGCCCGCCACGGCCAGCATCTGGAGGCGCCCACCCTCGGCCAGCCGCCCAGGGGCAGCGGGTAGAAAACGGTAGAAGCCGCTCGGGTCGCGGTCCTCCGTGAGATACACGATGCCGCTGGTGGGATCGATGGCGACCGCTTCGTGGACGAAGCGGCCGAGCGCCCGAAGCGGCACCGGTTGAACGGGCCCGTCGGCGCGAGCGGGGACCTCGAACACGTAGCCGTGATTCTGCTCCAACCCGGTGGCCTCCCCGTGTTCATCGAGGGTCCCAACGACGGTCTCCTCACAGCTGAGCCACGAACCCCACGGGGTGGGGCCGCCGGCGCAATTGGTGTTGGTCCCCGCCAGGCTGGGAAACTCGGCCACCTTCTCGACCGACCCGTCCGGCGCAACCACGAGTTCCACCGTCGTGGTGCCTCCGGAGGACTGGGCATCGTAGACGGGTGACTCCACGATCGGCCCGATCTGGGGGAGGTGGGCCAGCTCATGGTTCCGCACCAGGCGAACACGATTCGGGCCCACGGAGAAGGCGGCCGTGCCGTCGAAGCCATTGGGGACCGGTCGCCCGCCACGCATCGGGGTGCCCGCCTTGCTCACCAGCGAGCAGCGGAACCCCTTGGGGAGGGCAATCCCGGGGATGTCGGGCGAATCGACCAGCGGCCCGTAGCCGGGGTCCCAAACCTCCCGGCGGGTAACGGCCCGCGACCGCCCCTCGGCGGAGGCGCCGAGGAGAGCGAGGCCGCTGATGGCGGGCGCCAGCCCCAAACCCGCGGCGCCCGAGCGCCGGAGAAAGGTGCGGCGGTCCATATGGGAATCCATGAGGGGGGCGTTCCTCCGGCGGGACCGGATGGTCTCAGGGGGTTGTCGAGGGACAGGGCTGCAGGGAATATGTAGGCGCCGGTCCGCATTCGGAAACCGCTCCCCCACCGAGGAACGCCTCATGCCCGACGCGTCCGCCCCCCTCCTACAGGACCCGATGGCCGTGCTGGCCTACCTCGCGGCGGTCCTCGCCGGGATCTTCTGGGTGAGTCGCCTCCGTCGCCTCGAGCGCGTATTCAGAATCACGCCGCCGATCGTCTACGTGTACTTCCTCCCCACGCTCTCGAGTGCCGCGGGGATCATCCCCCTGGCGTCCCCCACCTACGACTGGATCCGGGCGTACATGCTCCCCCTGGCCCTCCTCCTTCTGATGGTCACGGTGGACCTCCCCGCCATCCTCCGGCTGGGATGGATGGCGCTGGTGATGATGGTGGCAGGCACCGTCGGCATCATCATCGGAGGCCCGGTGGCGCTGGCCACCTTCGGTCAGTGGCTCCCCCCCGACACATGGAAGGGGTTCGCGGCCCTCTCGGGAAGCTGGATCGGGGGCGGGGCCAATATGGTGGCGATGGCCCAGAGCGTCGGCGCGTCGGACTCCATGCTCGGCCCGGTGATCGTCGTCGACACGGTCGTCGGCTACGGCTGGATGGGAGTCCTGCTGTTCCTTTCGGCGTGGCAGCACCGGTTCGACCGGTGGAATCGGGCCAACCGCGGGGCGATCGACGACGCGACCCGCCGCCTCAGCGAGCTCCAGGCCGACACGCGCCCGCTGGACCTCCCCGCCCTCGGCATGATCCTCGGGGTGGGGATGGCGGGTACTGTGGCCTCCGTCTGGGTCGGCGGACTCCTCCCCCCGCTGGGGTCGCCCACGATCATTAGCCACACCACGTGGGCGGTCCTTGTGGTCGTGACCGCCGGGCTGGCGCTGTCCTTCACGCCGATCCGACGGCTGGAGGCCTATGGCGCCTCCGTCATCGGCTACTTGGCGCTGTACCTCCTCATGGCCTCGATCGGCGCCCAGGCCGACATTCGCGCCATCTTCCAGACGCCGATGTACCTGGCCGCAGGCGCCCTCTGGATCGCCATCCACGTGGCGGTGCTCCTCGTAGTGGCGCGCCTCATTCGGGCCCCGCTGTTCTTCGTGGCCACCGGATCGATGGCCAACGTCGGCGGCGCCGCGTCCGCCCCGGTCGTCGCCGGGATCTATCACCCGGCCCTGGCGCCGGTGGGACTCCTGATGGGGGTGTCGGGCTACATCCTCGGCATCTACGGCGCGCTCATCTGCGCCTGGCTCCTGGCCCGGGTGGCATGACTTCCCAGCCCGAGTCCGCTCGACCGCGCACCCGGGTCGCCGGGGGGCCTCCGCGCCCGGGTCTCCGGGGGGCCTCCGCCCCCGGGGGCCGGCCGCTGTGCAAACCACCCTCCTAGACGCATCTCCCGCCCGCACCTCAACCGCGAGGCCCAAGATGCGTAGTCTCCTAGTGGTTTCTGCCCTGACCCTAGCGGCCGCCGGCGGGCTCGGCGCCCAGGGGATCGTGGATGTTGAACCTCCCCTGCGACCGGGACCCACCCAGCCCGGCCCGGTCATCCGGCTCAGCTCCAACGTCCACACGACGATCGAGGGTCGGGTGGCCACGGTGGAGGTGGAAGAGCGATTCCGGAACGACGGGGGCCGCGTGGCTGAAGGCTCCTATCTCTACCCCCTCCCCGAGGACGCGGTCTTCACAGACTTCTCGCTGTGGATCGGCGAGGAGGAGATCCGCGGCGAAATGATGCAGGCCGGGGAGGCACAGAAGATCTACGAGGATATCGTCCGCCGCCTGAAAGACCCGGCTCTCCTGACCTTCGCGGGTCACGGGCTCATTCGGGCGCGGGTGTTCCCCATCCAGCCCGGTGAGACGCGCAAGATCGTGCTGCGATACACGCAGGTCCTTCCACGTGCCGGCGACGCCCTCCGACTCAAGTACTCCATCGGCCCCAGGCCCGGCCGAGACCACGGGTGGGGCGATCGGGGGAGGGGATTCTCTGATACCTTCTCCTACGATGTCCTCATCGCCGATGCCGGCAATTTGGGGACCCCGTACTCACCGACCCACACCATCGAGACGCGCCGCCGGGGACGCGGCCTCGAAGTTCGTCTCGGGCCGGATGCGTCCGGGGACGTCGAGGTGTTTATCCCCCTCCGGCGCGGTCTGGTCGGCACCAGCGTCCTGGCGCACGCGCCGGCGGGTGAGGACGGCTTCTTCATGCTCCTTCTGGCACCGCCCGCCGCGGGGGACGGTCACACGGTGGCTCGGGACCTCTCCCTGGTGGTAGACGTGTCAGGATCGATGTCCGGCGAAAAGCTCCGGCAGGCCCAGGCCGCGATGGAGCAGGCACTCGGCACTTTGGGACCGAATGATCGCTTCCAGTTGATCGCCTTCTCCTCTACCGTGCGCCGTTTCCGGGAAGGCTGGTCGCCCGCGACGCCGGAGCCGCTGGACGCGGCTCGCACCTTCGTTCGGAACCTCCGCGCCAACGGCGGTACCAACATCGAGGGCGCCTTGCAGGCCCTCCGGCACGGGGACGTCGGTGACGACCGCCTCCCGATCGTCGTGTTCCTGACCGATGGACTCCCCTCGGTGGGTGAGCGGCGACCCGAGCAGCTGGCCCAGCTCGCGGCGATCGGCCGGGGGGATGCCCGGATCTTCACGATCGGCATCGGGCATGACGTCAACACCTACCTTCTCGACCGTGTGGCGCGGGAGGGACGGGGGGCGTCGGACTACGTGGCCCCCGGGGGCGACGTCGAGATTGCCGTGGGAGGTCTCCTTCAGAAGATCCAATTCCCTGCCCTGGTCAACCTTCGGATCGTAGATGCGCCGGTTCGGCTCGAGGCCACTTATCCGGCGACCCTCCCGGACCTGTTCTATGGAGAAGAGCTCGTGGTCTTCGGTCGTTATGACGGCCACGGGGCCGGGACGGTGGTCTTGGAAGGGGAGCGGAATGGCCGGCGCGAGCGGTTCACGGCGCAGGCTGCCTTCCCGGCCAGCGAGGCCGACAACGACTTCATCCCCCGGCTATGGGCATCCCGGCGCATCGGGGAGCTCAGCCGGACGATCCGATTGGAAGGCCCGAGCGAGCGCTTGATCGAGGAGATCCGGGACCTCGGCCTGCGGTACGGCATCCTGACCGAGTACACCAGCTATTTGGTGCTCGAACCGGGGATGACGACCCCCGCCGCACCGATGCCAGTGGAAGACCTCATGCGGCGGAACGAGCGGGCAGGCAACTTTGCCCCGTCGGCGGAACAGACCGGCGCCCGCGCCTTTGCCGACGCCAAGAGCAGCGCCGACATGGCCGCCACCAAGACCGTCCAGGAGGCAGAAGTCCAGGCCAGGCGGCGGTTGGATTCGATCTCGGCCAGGCGGCAGGGCGGCGGGGCGACGCAAACGGTGGGAGGCCGACTCTTCATCGAGCGCGATGGTATCTGGACGGATGCAACCCATCGGTCTACCCTGGACGTGGTTCGGGTAGCCCCGTTCAGCGATGCCTACTTTGCCCTGGTCCGCGCGCTCCCCGAACTCCGGCCGTTTCTCAGCGCGGGCGACCAGGTCCTCGTGACCGGCGCGGCTGTCAGCGTCAGCATCGAGGAGGGGGGGGAGGACGCGTTGTCCCCTCGCCGGATCACCGAGATCACCCGACAGTTCCGAGGACGATGACAGTATCTGTCGCAGAACTGTTCGCCCAGTATCACGGCTCGCTCGTCCGGATGCTCACGCGCCGGACGGGCGACCGCGATCGGGCTGAGGACCTGGCACAGGAAGTCTTCGCGCGGGCGGTAGCCGCGCCGCCGGACAACCCTCGGCCCTGGCTCTTTGCGGTCGCGCTCAACCTGGTGCGGGAAGACGGGCGCCGGGACGTGCGCCGCGGTCGGCGCCTCCAGTTGCTCAAGGCGGAGACGCCCACCACTGCGCCACCCGCGGATGTCGTGTTCGAGCGACGCGAGCGGATGGCGACGGTTCGGGCCGCGCTCGCCACGCTGTCGGAGCGCGACCGGGAGGCCCTCCTCCTCAAGGCGGAGGGATTCAACTACGAGGAAATCGCCGCCACCCTGGGGCTGGCCAAGGGCGCCATCGGCACGACCTTGGCGCGGGCCCGGCGCCGGTTGGTGGAAGCGGTACGCGCCCATGGCGCAGAAGGACGGACGCATGTCGCACGTTGACGAAGGCACCCTGCATGCCCTCCTCGACCGGGAGTTGACTCCGGAGGAGGCTCGCGCCGTGGAAGCGCATCTCGAAGGCTGCGCCCTCTGCCGCGCGGCCATGGCGGAGGCTCGGGGGCTCGTTCAGGAGACCGAGGTCCTGATCACCGACCTGGACGAGCCGGAGACCGTCGCGCCCTCCCCCCGCGGCCGGCGCCGGTTGCTGCCCCGGATGCGCACTATGGGGGTGGCGGCAACCGTCCTCATCGCGGCTGGCATCACCTACATCGCCCTGGCACCAGGCGGTACCCCTTCGGCAATCCCATCCGAGAGCAAAACCGGCAACGTCGGGGCCTCGAGAACGGATAGTCTCCCCGCCGAGGAGACCCGCAAGGCTGTGGCGGACACCAAGCCCACCCCGGAGCACGCAGGCCGGGCGGCGCCTGCCGCCCGGCGTGACCAGACCGCCGAGTCGGTGGCGGCCCCGGCGGCGCCCGCACCCACCGACGAGCTTCGGGCCGGCGCGCGTCGCGAGGCGCCGGTGGCCCAGGAAGCCGAGGCGGACGCGCTGGCCGATCGCGCCGCCGCGCCAGGTCTCGATGCACCGGAGGCCGAGCCATTGGCGTCGAGGGCAGCACGCGTTTCGCTTGAGGTGGCCGTTGCCTCCCTCGGTGGTGCCATCCGTCTGATCGACGGGATGACGCCGGTTCGCGTGGATACGGTGGGCGCCGAGGACGATCGCGATCCCCGGTCTTCGGGAAGTACGGTCCGCGTCGTCTATCAAGATAGCCTGGACCGGCCCCTGATCCTGGAGCAGGTCCGGTTGATGGAGCAGACGCGGTTCACCAACCAGCGTGCCGATTCCACCCCCTTGCCGCAACCCGCCCCCGTCGCGGCCAAGGCGGCCGCCAGACGGCTCGAGATCGGCCGGGGTGACACCGTCATCACCCGCCGCCCGGATGGGTCGACAGCGGTCCGGTGGATCGACGGCGGCGGTTTTCTCCTCACCCTCGTGGGGGTCGATCGCGATTACCTCCTCCGCCTGATCCCACGGGTTCACTGAGCGTGAGATAGGTCACGGAGGGCTCCGGGGGCGGCGGGCATGTTGAGGGAGCCAATCCTTCATCCGTGGTGACATGACGCATCTCGATGAGCCAACCCTCACGGCCTACCTCAAGGGGACCCTGCCCCAGCCACGCGAGGCCGAGGTCGAAGCACACCTAACGACATGCCCGGATTGTTCCCGGCTGGTCGACAACTGGCAGATCCTTTATAAGGACATCGGCCGATTGACCCCCGAGCACGACGCCTCCCGAGCGGGCCCGGCGCCCCCGGCGGAGGCGCACGACCATCGCCAGCAGGTCCTCCTCCCCTACGAAACGACCGGTGAGACGGGCACCCAACGCCGTCCGAGGTGGTCCGGTTGGTTGTGGGCGGTGGGCGGCCTCACCGCGGTGCTCGTGATCGGGAGCGTCATCGCTCTCAAGATGGGCGTCGGACGGGACCAAGGACGCAACGCCAACAAGGTCCTCGACGTGCTCGAGGGGATGCGACCGGATCCCGTCGCACCGAATCGCCTCGAGCCGGACACAATGGCCGTGGCCCCGGACACGTCGGTCCCTGCCGCAGACTCGGTGGTCCCCGCCGCCGGTTCGCAACGGTCCCTCCTGTCCTCGTCGTCGCAGCGGCGCCCGGATTCCACCCTCCTGCTGCGGGACAGCCTTCCCCAGTCGCCCGCCGCCACCTTGCCCGGGTTCGAACGTGTCAGCCATGTAGACGCCACGGGGCGCTACGGCGGCGCGCTCCGGTGGGTCGTTGGGCTCCCGATCGATCACTATGAGGTGGGGCCGGGGGGCAGTGTTCCGGGAAGCTCACCCGCCACCGAAGTGATCCGTATCGTGGGCCGTGCCGAGTCCGGCCTAGTGTTCATCGACCAACAGCGCGATCCCGGCATCGCCGGCGGAGTCGCCCTCGGTGTCGGGGACACGCTCGTGACGACCGCGGACAACGGGGTCACCGTAGCCATGTGGCGACCGACGGCGGTCGAGCGCATCGTCCTGGCCGCCGTTCTCCCGCGCGAGGACCTGATGGCGCTGGTCCGTCGGGTCCGTTGACACCTCCCTCGGCGATCCCCCCATCCTACGGGCCTCGGCCCCGCCATCGTAACGTCTTGGCCTTGCTGTAACGGTTCGTTTCATGTCGGGTGCAATGATCGGCGCCCCCCGGGGCCGGCCATCGCAATTCCGACAAATGGGTTGCGTAATGGAGTTGTGCAGCGATCGAGGCATTTCACGCGCTGCCCGCGGACTCTGAGCCCGAGTGGACCTTCGGTGATTGGGCTACGGAGTCTTCCCTCCGGAGTTGCACGGAGGATGGTGCAGTTATTGCCAACCTCCACCGGCGCTACGCGTGGTGCCGGCGAGACGTTCCACGCGACTTTGTGATCTACCTCACACGACACCGACCGACCGAACCGAGGCCACGCTGATGGGGAGCGCCGCCGTTTCGACTCGCAGTACCGACGCCGAAATTCTCGTGGGGACCGCCCGGACCGATGCGCGCACCCGGCTGGCAGCGCTCGCGACCGTGTCGACCGGAGAGCGGGCTCTCAAGCTCGCCTTGGTGCTGGCCTGGCTCGCAGTTGCGGGGGGTGCCCTCGCCTTTGGGCTCCCCTACTATCTCCTCCCGCTCGCGGCCCGCCCCGAGTCCCCTCTCCATGAGCTCCTCAAACCGTCGGGGCTGGTGGGCCAGGGGTATGGCGTGGTGGGCACGGGGCTCATCACGCTCGGCGTCGGGATGTACTCCATCCGCAAGCGCGTCGGCGTCCTGAGTCGGTTGGGCCAACTCCACCATTGGCTCCAGGTCCACGTCTTTCTCTGTACGCTCGGCCCCTTCCTGGTGCTGCTCCACACCAGCTTCAAGTTCGGAGGCCTGGTGTCTATCGCGTTCTGGTCGATGGCGGCCGTGGCGACCAGCGGGCTGTTTGGCCGGTACGTCTATGCCCACATCCCGCGCGCGCTCCACGGCCAGGGGGTGAGCCTGGAGTCGCTCCGCCGCGCCAAGGCGGACCTCGTTGAACGGCTCGTCCGGGACTACCGCGGCGACGCGGCCGCCCTCCGGGACCTGGTCCTGGTCGGCCGCGGCCGTGCACCGCGCGGGCTGCTGCATGCACTCGCGCTTGCCGTACGGTACGACCTCACCAAGCGCTCGCGCGTGCGCCGGCTCAAGCGGCGCCTTCACGCGACGCAGATCCCGCCGTTTCTCCAGCAGGACGTCGTGCTCGTGGTGCAGGCCCAGATCACGATGGAGCAACAGATCGCCCTCCTCAAGCCGTTCCAGCGGATGTTTCACTACTGGCACGTGTTTCACCTCCCCCTCACCGCCGTCATGTTCGCGGTGCTCGCAGTTCATGTCGGTGTTGCCGTGATGTTCGGCTACACCTGGATCTTCTGATCCGACGGGACATGCCGAGCGATGCCGGCGCCGTACCGATCCGCGCTCCCGCCCGCCGGGGATCCGCGATCCTCATGGCGCTGGTGGTGGGGGTGCCCGCCGTGGGATCGGCCCAATTGATCTCCCCCGGGAAGCTCGCCTCGCCGCACAGCGCCTTGGAGGGGATGCGCAACTGCACGCAGTGCCACGCGCTGCGGCAGCGCGGGAGCGCCAATCCCAAGTGCCTGGAGTGTCACGCCCCACTTGCCAAGCGCATCGCCGATTCGACCGGGCTGCATGCCACCTACGGCGGTCGGAACTGCGCTGCGTGTCACAAGGAGCACTTTGGCCCGACGTACCGACTCGTGGAACTCGACACGGCCACGTTCGAACATGGCAAGACCGGCTACGACCTTCGACTCGGCCACGCCACGGTGGCGTGCGGAGACTGTCATACGCCGGAGCACATCGTCTCGGCGGAGGTCCGTGCCTTCAAGGGGCAGCATCGAGCCCTCGACCGGACCTTCCTGGGCCTCCCCACGGCCTGCCGGAGTTGCCATGCCGACGACGATCCCCATGAGCGACAGTTCGCCACCCGGGCTTGTGACCGGTGTCATGACGAGGCCGAGTGGACGGCCGCGCCACGCTTCAACCACGACCGCACCCGCTACCGGCTGACCGGGGAGCATCGGACGGCCCGGTGCGCCGCGTGTCATCCCGACGCCTCGAAGGATCCCACTGCCCCCCGGGTGCAGTACGTCGGCCTGACCTTCGGGGCATGTACCGCGTGCCACAAGGATCATCATCGCGGCGCGATGGGAGGTACCTGCACCGACTGTCACACGACGGCGGGCTGGCGGCGTCTCAACCGGAACACCTTCGAAGGGCGCTTTGACCATGGGGCAACGAAGTTCCCCCTGCGCGGAGCCCATGCCGACGTGAAGTGCCGCACTTGCCATGGGCGCGCGACGGCCCGCCCCAAGGGCATTCGGATGACGTTCGCGGCCCGCGAAGCCGGAGCGACGTATCCCCGGCCCCACTTTGCCGCCTGCCAGTCATGCCATCTGGACCGGCATGATGGTGCGTTCAAGGCTTCGCCGGGCGGGATCACCTGTGACCGGTGCCATGGCGAGGTCACCTGGCGCCCCACGACGTTCGGACTCGCCCAGCATGCCCGCGTGGAGCGTTTTTCGCTGACGGGGGCGCACCAGGCGGTCCCCTGCATCGCCTGCCATGCGGGGACCGGAGCGGACTCCGCCTCCGCCACAGTGTTCCACTTGGCCAAGACGGATTGCGCTTCGTGTCACGCCGAACGCGATCCTCACGCAGGGCAGTTCGCCGGCGTCCCCTGCGACCGGTGCCACAGGACCGCATCATTCATCGTTGCTCAATTCGACCATAGCACAACCCGCTATCCGCTGGACGGTGCCCACGCCTCGGTGCCGTGTGCGTCGTGTCACCGCGCGGCGCAGGCCACCGACGGCACTGTGGTGGTGCGTTACAAGCCGTTGGGCACCGCATGCAAGGATTGTCACGGAGGGGCCTCATGAAACCGCTCATCCGCACTGCCTTGGGGAGCCTCGTTCTCTCGGTTGTCGTCCCGGCCGTGGCCTGGGCACAGGCGGCGAGTGCCAGCCCGCATGGAGCCCTCCCCCAGTCGCTCGACTGCACGGACTGCCACACCGCAACCGCCTGGAAACCGATCCGCGTGCCCCTGCAATTCGACCACAACGGACAAACACGGTTTCCCCTGACGGGCCAGCACCAACGGGTGCCGTGTCTCGTGTGCCACTTGGACGCCCGGTTCGATGAGCCCCGGCTGGCCCCGGAGGCCTGCGCAAGCTGCCACGTCGATGTCCACCAGGGCAATCAGGGAAGCCGGTGCGGCGACTGCCACTCGACGAACGCCTTCAAGGACGTGCGGGGCCTCGCGGCCCATGCACAGACGGCGTTTCCCCTCACGGGCGCGCATCTCCAGATCACCTGTGAGGCCTGCCACCGGGACGCCCGCGGCGGCGCGTTCACCACGTTGAACAGCGAGTGCTTTGCCTGCCACCAGACGAATTACGCGTCGGCGAAAACGGTCGACCATGTGGCGGCGGGGTTCCCCAAGGACTGCACTACCTGCCATTCGACGCTCACCTGGGCGGGCGGGGTCGCCTTCGATCACCAGACTGCGTCCCGCGGCCGCTTTGCCCTCCTCGGGGCCCACCGAGACCTCCGGTGCGCCTCATGCCACACGCCCCCCACCGGCACCCTGCACTTCCAGCCGTCGGGGCAGAACGACTGCTTCGCGTGCCACCAGGCCGACTATGCTCGGGAACACGGCGGCGCCGGATTCCCGACGACCTGCGTGAGCTGCCACACGGTCGATACCTGGGATGCGGCGTTTGACCACCTGACGGCCACGAGTGGGCGTTTTGGCCTGGTGGGAGCCCACACGCCGCTGGCATGCA